>Ga0209737_10001157_pt1 | contig 19391 bp, 18 predicted proteins | sample TergutCu122P3_FD_187284 | JGI IMG/M metagenome (GOLD analysis project Ga0209737, IMG submission 187284) | Cubitermes ugandensis P3 segment gut microbial communities from Kakamega Forest, Kenya - Cu122 P3 (SPAdes) (version 2) | ecosystem: Host-associated > Arthropoda: Insects > Digestive system...
TCTCGCCGAGGAAGCGCGCCGCGCCGGGATGCCGTTTGTCGATGAGCGCTGGCTCGGCGGCATGCTCACCAACTTCAAGACGGTCAAGCAGTCGATCAAGCGCCTGAAAGAGCTCGAGGCGATGATCGAGGACGGTTCGGTTGAGCGGCTCTCCAAGCGTGACGCGCTGACGATACGCCGCGAGCTGGAAAAGCTGCACAAGTCGATTGGCGGCATCAAGGATATGGGCGGATTGCCCGACGCGCTGTTCGTGATCGATGTCGGCTATCACAAGATTGCCATCACGGAAGCGCAAAAACTGGGTATCCCGGTAGTGGCGGTCGTCGATACCAACCATTCGCCGGACGGTGTGGATTACGTGATTCCCGGCAATGACGACTCTTCCCGCGCCATTCGCCTCTACGCGCGCGGCGTGGCCGATGCCGTGTTGCAGGGCCGCAGCCAGGTGCAACTGGAAATCATCGAGGCGGGTAACGAGGAATTCATCGAAATCGAGGAAGAAGGCGATCAGGCCGAAGCCTGATTCCGCGCAGAATCCTATCCATCGTGGCAGGCTTGTCCTGCCACGGTTGCAAGACAACGAGTAGTCAAGGAGTTAGCATGGCGGAAATTACCGCGAGCATGGTCAAGGAACTGCGCGAGAAAACCGACGCGCCGATGATGGAATGCAAAAAAGCCCTGTCGGAAGCCGACGGGGACATGACCAGGGCCGAAGAGATCCTGCGGGTGAAACTGGGCAACAAGGCAACGAAAGCTGCCGCCCGCATCACCGCCGAAGGCGTGGTGGCTGTCCATATTTCGAATGACGGCAAGCTGGGCGCGATCCTGGAAGGCAACTGCGAAACCGATTTCGTTGCCAAGAACGACGATTTTCTCGCGCTGGTCGGCAATGCTGCTGCGCTGGTGGCGGACAAGGCTCCCGCTGATGTGGTCGCACTCTCGGCGCTGCCGATGGGCGAGGGCACGGTGGAGTCGACCCGTGCCGCGCTGGTGGGCAGAATCGGCGAGAACATGACCTTGCGTCGCTTTGTGCGCGTCGAAGCCAAGGGGCAGCTTCATTTCTACATCCACGGTGGTGCAAAGGTCGGCGTGCTGCTCGATCTGGTGGGTGGCGATGCGCAATTGGGCAAGGATTTGTCCATGCATATCGCTGCTTCCAAGCCGAAAGCGCTGGATGCCAGTGGCGTGGATGCCGCCCTGATCGACAGCGAACGCCGCGTCGCCATCGAGAAGGCGCGTGAATCCGGCAAGCCTGAAAACATGCTGGAAAAAATCGCCGAAGGGTCGGTGCAGAAGTTTCTCAAGGAAATCACCTTGCTCAACCAGGTTTTCGTGAAGGCTGAAGACGGCAAGCAGACCGTTGAGCAGTTGCTGAAGGCCAAAGGCGCAACGATCGCTGGCTATACGCTTTACGTGGTCGGTGAAGGTATCGAGAAGAAGACTCTCGACTTCGCCACCGAGGTGGCGCAACAAGCCGCCGCCGCTGCCGCCGCGCAAAAGCAGTAAGGATCCGCCGCCCATGTCTGTCGCCACACCAGCCTATTCCCGCATCCTGCTCAAACTCTCGGGCGAAGCCCTGATGGGCGAAGACAGTTACGGCATCAATGAAGGCGTAGTATCGCGCATCGTCTCGGAAATTGCCGAAGTCTCCAGTCTGGGCGTGCAAGTCGGCGTCGTGATCGGGGGCGGCAACATCTTCCGTGGTATGGCGGGTGCGGCCAGTGGCATGGATCGCGCCACTGCCGACTATATGGGCATGCTTGGCACGGTAATGAACGCAATGGCGCTCGCGGACGCGATGCGCCGTGCGAATCTGCCCGCCCGCGTGCAATCGGCGCTACGGATCGACCAGGTGGTCGAGCCTTACATCCGGGATCGCGCCATCCGTCATCTCGAATCGGGACGGGTGGTCATCTTCGCCGCAGGCACGGGCAATCCGTTCTTCACGACCGATACCGCCGCCGCCTTGCGCGGCACTGAAATCGGCGCGCAGATCGTGCTCAAGGCCACCAAGGTGGATGGCATCTACACGGCTGACCCCAAGAAAGATCCTTCAGCGCGACGCTTCGCGCGCATCAGCTTCGATGAAGCCATTGCCCGCAGTCTGGCCGTGCTCGATGCGACCGCGTTCGCGCTGTGCCGCGACCAGAAGCTGCCGATCAACGTTTTTTCGATCTTCAAACCCGGAGCCTTGCGTCGCGTCATCATGGGCGAGGACGAAGGCACACTGGTTCATTCCTGATGGTTTATTTCTGAGGTTTCCGCGATGATTCCCGAACTCAAGAAAACGATCGAATACAAGATGCAGAAGTCGGTTGAGACGCTCAAGAACGATCTCATCAAGATACGCACGGGCCGCGCTCATACGGGGCTGCTCGACCACATCCATGTGGAGTATTATGGCAATATGGTTCCGATCAATCAGGTGGCCAATGTCACCCTGATCGATGCCCGTACCATCGGTGTGCAGCCGTGGGAAAAACCGATGGTGGCGAAAGTGGAAAGGGCGATTCGGGATTCCGACATCGGGGTGAATCCCGTCAATATGGGCGAAATCATCCGGGTGCCGATGCCGCCGCTGACCGAAGAGCGTCGCCGCGATCTCACCAAGGTCGTCAAACACGAAGGCGAAGCTGCCAAGATAGCCGTGCGCAACCTGCGGCGCGATGCCAACCAGCATCTCAAGGATGGGGTCAAGGACAAGACCATTTCGGAAGACGAGGAACGGCGGGCCGAGGAAAATATCCAGAAGCTTACTGACCACTACGTGGCCGAGATCGACAAGCTTCTTGCCCAGAAAGAACAGGAACTGATGCAGATCTGATCTGCCGGACAATCCCGGTTTCAATCGGGTCGTGCGAGGAGAACCTTCGATGGAGGAACCAGCCTTCAGCAGTTCCACCATGGCTGTGCCTGACATGAACAAGGTGCCACGGCATATTGCCATCATCATGGATGGTAACGGACGCTGGGCGCGCAAGCGTTTTTTGCCCAGGGTGGCCGGGCATTCTCGTGGGGTGGAAGCTGTGCGCGGGACAATCCGCGCTGCAATCGAGCGAGGGGTCGAATACCTGACCCTGTTTGCGTTCAGTTCCGAGAACTGGCGGCGGCCTGCCGAAGAAGTTTCTTTTCTGATGCAGTTGTTCATCAAGTCGCTGCACAAGGAAATCAGCCGCCTGCACGAGAACGGTATCCGTTTTCGCGTCATCGGGGATCGTTCGCGCTTCGAGCCGGTACTGGTCAAGGCCATTGCGTCCGCCGAGGAGATCACCGCCGGCAACAATCGCCTGCATTTGACCATCGCCGCCAACTACGGCGGGCGCTGGGATGTGCTCTCGGCGGTCAATCGCGTGCTCGCCCGGCAGCCGGGGGTGACCGAGATGAGCGAAGAAATGATCAACGCCGAACTGTCGATGAGCTTCGCGCCGGAACCCGATCTCTTCATCCGTACCGGAGGCGAGCAGCGGATCAGCAATTTTCTGCTCTGGCAACTGGCCTACACGGAGTTTTACTTCACCGATGCCTTGTGGCCGGATTTCGATAAAAAAATGCTCGATAAGGCCATTGCTTCCTACCAGGAACGTGAGCGCCGTTTCGGACGCACCAGTGAGCAACTGATTGCTACGGGAGGGGTGTGAAGTGGAGCGACATGCTTAAGACGCGCATCATTACGGCAGTGGTGTTGCTGGCAGGATTGCTGGCGGCGCTGTTTTTTCTTCCACCGCTGCCCTGGGTGATTTTGTGCGCGTCGATTTGCGCGCTCATGGGCTGGGAGTGGGGCGGGCTTGCAGGCTGGGGCAGAAAGGCGCGGATTGTTTATGGCGCCGTTTTGGGATGCCTGTGTCTGATGCCCGGTTTTTTTCAGCAGTTTCCGGATTTCTTACGGGGAGCGTTACAAGGGGCGTATTTTTCGCTCTTTTTATTCGCGGGATTCTTCTGGTTGCTGGTCGTGCCATTCTGGCTACGGCGAAAACAACCCTTGCGCAGCGGAGTGATGGCGTTGACCGGGATCATCGTGCTGGTGCCATCCACGCTGGTTTTCATTGCACTGCAAGTCTTCTCCGGCCCCTGGGCGCTGCTCATGGTCTGCGCGCTGGTCTGGGTGGCCGATATTGCGGCCTATTTTTCCGGACGAGCGTTCGGCGGCAAAAAGCTTGCGCCCAACATCAGTCCGGGCAAGACATGGGCGGGCGCGATCGGTGCGGTGATCGGCGTTCTGGTATATGGAAATGCAGTCGTAATCTTGAAAACATATGACAGGGCTGCCGGACCTGGAATACAGGAATTGTTGTTGCTTCAACTCGTGTTTATTGCCCTGGCTGCCGTGAGCATCGTTGGAGATCTCTTTGAATCGCTGCTCAAACGTCAGGCGGGCGTGAAAGACAGCAGCAACCTTCTGCCAGGGCATGGCGGCATTCTCGACCGGGTTGATAGCCTGACTTCAACCTTTGCGTTGATAGGTTTTATTGCGTGTCTGGCGACGATCGCGTTTTCTCTTCCTGTTCCTCATCCTTGAAATCCGTGGCTTCTCCTCGTCAAATCACCATTCTTGGCGCGACAGGTTCGATTGGCGCAAGCACGCTCGATGTCATCTCCCGCCATCCGGAGCGTTATTCGGTTTTTGCCCTGACGGCGCATCGCGCGGCAGATCGCCTTGCTGAGCTGTGTGTGCGGTTTTCCCCGCGTTACGCAGTGATGGCAGACAGGGAAGCGGCGAAGGAATTGAGGAGTTTGTTGCAGGCCGGGCGTTGCGCAACCGAGGTGCTCGAAGGCGGCCAAGCCCTGTGCGAGGTGGCGCGCGCACCCGAGGTCGACGCAGTCATGGCGGCCATCGTGGGCGCGGCGGGACTTGAACCGACGCTGGCCGCCGTGCGCGCAGGCAAGAAGGTGTTGCTGGCCAACAAGGAAGCCCTGGTGATGTCCGGGCAGCTTTTCATGGACGCGGTAGAGGCGTCCGGTTGCTGCCTGCTTCCCATCGACAGCGAGCACAACGCAGTCTTTCAATCCTTGCCCGGAGATTTTCGACGTCATCCGGAAGCGGCCGGAATACGGCGCATTCTGCTCACCGCCTCGGGCGGGCCGTTCCGCAACACATCGCCCGATGAACTGGAAACGGTCACGCCGGAAGAGGCGTGCGCTCATCCGCTCTGGTCGATGGGACGTAAAATCTCGGTCGATTCCGCGACCATGATGAACAAGGGACTGGAAGTGATCGAGGCGCGCTGGCTGTTCGGCGTACCTTCCAGCCAGATCGAGGTCGTCATCCATCCGCAGGGCATCATCCATTCGATGGTCGATTACATCGATGGTTCGGTTCTGGCCCAGCTCGGTCATCCCGACATGCGCATCCCGATAGCCAACGCCCTGGCCTGGCCGGAACGGATTGTTTCGGGCGCCAACGCGCTCGACCTTTTCGAGATTGCTGCATTGAGTTTCGAGCGCCCTGATGTCAAACGGTTTCCCTGCCTCCCCCTGGCGTACCATGCGCTGGAAGCGGGCGGCGTGACGCCTGCCGCGCTCAATGCGGCCAATGAAGAGGCCGTGGCGGCCTTTCTGGATGGCCGGTTGGGATTTCGTCGCATTGCCGACGTGATTGCAGCGACGCTGGAACGCAATGAATGGACGGATGCCGAAACGCTGGAAGCGGTGCTGGAGGCTGACGCGCGCGCGCGCGGCTTTGCCCGTGAAGAAATCCGCAAACGAGGTGCGGCATGAGTTTTTTTATTCATTACATCGTCCCGTTTATTGTCGCTCTCGGGGTGCTGATACTGATTCATGAGTTGGGGCACTATCTGGTTGCGCGCTGGTGCGGGGTCAAGGTTCTGCGCTTTTCGATCGGTTTTGGCCGCCCGCTGCTGAAATATCGGGGAGCGGAAACCGAATGGGTGCTGGCGGTCTTTCCGCTCGGCGGCTACGTCAAGATGCTTGGCGAGGTCGACGACGAGGTCGAAGAACATGAACTGCACCGGGCCTTCAGCCGTCAGCCGGTGAGGCGGCGCTTTGCCATTGTGGCCGCCGGGCCGATTGCCAACCTGCTGCTGGCCGTTGTTTTGTACTGGGGGCTGCTGGTAGGCGGTAGTGATGAGCTGCGGCCCCTGATCGCGCCCGCTGCGATGGAAGCCAGTCTGGCGCGCGACGCGGGCGTGCGCGAAGGCGACCTGGTGTTGAGTGTCGATGGCGACGAAGTCAAGAGTTGGCAGGATTTGCGATGGGCGCTGCTGCGTCACGCAATCGACCGCGACGAAGTTCGCCTGATGGTGCGCACGCGTTCGGGGGATGATGCCGTTCGTGTTCTCGACCTGCGGAATTTCTCCATTGATGACATAGGGAAGGAAGATCCGGTTTTTCGCATGGGCTTGCGGCCGGCTTCGGTTCCTGCGTTCATCGAGCAGGTGGAGGAAGGCAGCGCGGCGGCCAGGGGAGGTATGCTCAAGGGTGATGAAATCATTGCCATTGATAACAAGGCGGTGAGCGTCATTCACGAAGTCATTGAAGCCGTGCACGCCTCGGCTGGACAGACGTTGATGTTTACCGTGCTTCGGGAAGAGAAAGAACAGACGCTTTCTCTCACCGTGGATGAAAAACAGATCAAGGATGGCAGGACGGTCGGTGTCATCGGCGTGCGTTTCGATACTTCGGCCCTGTTTGCCAGAGTAAGCTACGGGCCGTTCGATGCCCTGGCGCGCGCCGTTCGTCTGACCTGGGAAACCAGTGCGTTGACCCTGAAGTCCATTGGTCAGATGATCATTGGCAATATTTCGCTGAAAAACGTTTCCGGGCCGATCACGATTGCCGACTTTGCCGGTAAATCAGCCCAACATGGGCTGGCGGCTTTCATCCGTTTTCTGGCGTTCATCAGCATCAGTCTCGGGATTTTGAATTTGCTGCCCATTCCTGTGCTCGACGGCGGACATTTACTGTATTATGCAGTGGAGTTTATCAAGGGCGGCGCGCTTTCTGATCGTGTCGTGGAGCTTGGCCAAAAAATTGGCGTGGCGCTCCTCTTCATGCTGATGGCGTTTGCTCTTTATAATGATATTAACCGTCTTATCTCCTGAATATCCGCATGACTTACAAACGCCTTGCCGGGCTGATTGCGGCCCTCTTTGTTTCCTTGCCGGTTTTGGCTTTTCAGCCGTTCGTGGTCAAGGATATCCGGGTGGAAGGTCTGCAACGCACTGAAGCGGGGACCGTATTCAATTATCTGCCCGTGAAAGTGGGCGATATGTTTGACGAGGCCCGCGCGGGCGAGGCGATACGCGCGCTCTTCAATACCGGGTTTTTCCGGGATGTGCGCATCGAAACCGAGCACGATGTGCTGGTCGTGGTGGTCGATGAGCGCCCGGCCATTGCGAAGATTGATTTCGTCGGCGTCAAGGATCTCGATGTCGACGCGCTCAGAAAAGGGCTGCGCGAAGTCGATCTGGCCGAATCCCGCACCTTCGACCGCGCGCTTGTCGATCGCGCCGAACAGGAAATAAAGCGTCAATACCTTGCGCGCGGCAAGTACGGTGCAACCGTCACGACCACGGTGACTCCGCTCGAACGCAACCGCGTCGGCATTACCTTCAATGTCGATGAAGGCGACGTTGCCCGCATTCAGCAAATCAAGATCATCGGCGCAAAGACATTTAAAGAAGGTGCGCTGCTCGATCTCTTTGAACTTTCCACGCCGGGATGGTTTACCTGGTATACCAAGCGTGACCGCTATTCACGGCAGAAGCTTGCCGCTGACCTCGAACGTCTGCGTTCGCATTATCTCGATCGCGGGTATCTCGATTTCAATATTGAATCTACCCAGGTTTCGATTACGCCGGATAAAAGGAGTATCTACGTCACGATCAGTCTTTCCGAAGGTGAGCGTTATACGGTGACCGGCGTGCGTTACGCGGGCAACCTGACGCTGCCCGAAGAGGAATACCTGAAGCTGACGACGATTCGCCCCGGGCAGGTTTTTTCGCGCGAGCGCCTGACCGAAACCACCAAGGCCATCACCGACCGCCTGGGCAATGAAGGCTATGCGTTTGCAAACGTCAATGCCGCGCCCGAAGTGGATGAACAAAAACACGAAGTCGCCTTTACCATTTACGTCGATCCGGGCCGCAAGGTGTATGTGCGGCGCATCAATGTGCAGGGCAACACCAAGACCCAGGATGAAATCATCCGCCGCGAAGTTCGGCAGATGGAGAGCGCCTGGTACGACGGCGCGGCGATCAACCGCTCGCGCGACCGCATCGACAGGATAGGCTTTTTCGAAGAGGTGACGGTTGAAACGCCGCCTGTGGCAGAGGCGACCGATCAGGTCGATGTCAATTTCACGGTCAAGGAACGGCGCACCGGCAGTCTGACGCTCGGGGCAGGCTATTCCTCCGCCGAAAAGGTCGTGCTCCAGGCGTCGATCTCGGAGCGCAATCTCTTTGGCACCGGCAAAAATGCGGTGCTTGCCTTTGATACGTCCAGATCCTATCGCACCTTGTCGCTCTCTCTGACCGACCCGTATTTCACCGTCAATGGCGTGAGTCTGGGCGGCGATGTTTATTACCGCACCTACGATCCGGCAAAGACCCTGTCGGTATCGCCCTACAAGATGGTTTCGATGGGTACCGGCCTGCGTGTGGGCTATCCGATTGCCGAGGATGACAGCATCAGTTTCGGCCTGGGTTTCGACCGTACCAAGATCACCACTTTTGATAAAAGCTATCAGCAGTACAAGGATTTCTGTCGGGATTTCGAGTGTCGCGGGCCAGAATCCGATAAAGGCATCGGCGAAGTCAGTGTCAACAGCGTGACGTTGAGCATGGGCTGGGGGCGTGACACCCGCAACAGTTATCTTTACCCGACCAAAGGAAATTACCAGCGCATCTACGGTGAAGTCGCCACCGCGCCGGGGGATCTTCGTTTTGGCAGGGCCACTTACCAGTTCCAGCACTGGATTCCGGTTGGGCGCAGTTCTGCCCTGATGTTCAACAGCGAGTTCGGTTGGGGCAAGGGCTACAACAAAAAACCGATGCCGTTCTGGAAGAATTTCTATGTAGGGGGTATCGGATCGGTACGCGGCTACGAAACATATTCGATCGGTCCGAAGGATGAAAATGGCGACTCCATCGGCGGCACGCGCAAGGTTGTTGCCAATCTCGAATTTTTCTTCCCGATGCCCGGTTCGGGAAGTGACCGCTCGTTTCGCTTCTCGACCTTCGTTGATGCGGGTAATGTTTGGGGGTCAGACAGGGTAGTGCAGGAAGATCAACGTATCAGAGCCAGTGATATGCGCTACAGTGCAGGCTTGGCCTTGACGTGGAACGCTCCGATCGGCCCGCTCAAGTTCAGCCTGGGTTATCCTCTGCGCAAGAAAGACGGCGACAGAACCCGGCCCTTCGACTTTTTGCTCGGTGCTACATTCTGATGTGTGCCGTGTTGTAAACGACTCACTTGGAGAAATATGTGAAAATTCGTGCTCTTCCCGTGTTTGCCCTGGCTCTGATGGGATTTTCCCAGTTGGCGCTTGCGGATACTGCCAAATTCGGTTTTGTCAATTCCGAACGCGTGATGCGTGAGGCCGCGCCGGCCGTGCGCGCGCAGCAACGGATCGAAAAGGAATTTTCCAAGCGCGATCAGGATTTGCAGCGCATGGCCAAGGATCTGGAATCGCTCCAGAAAGACCTGGAAAACGAAAACTCGAAAATGAGCGCTTCCGAGCGTCAGAATAAAGAGCGTTCTTTCAATGATCTCAATCGGGAATTCCAGCGTAAGCAACGCGAATTCCGCGAGGATCTCAATCAGCGTCGCAACGAAGAACTGGCTGCGATCATTGAAAAGACCAACCAGGTCATCAAGCAGATTGCCGAGGGCGAGAAATACGATCTCATCTTTCAGGATGTCGTGTATGCCAATCCGCGTATCGACATCACGGATAGGGTGCTCAAGGCGCTGGCCGACATCAAGTAAGGTTTCCTGATCCGCGATGCCACGAATCGATGCATTGATTGCCCGGCTCGGGGGCGAGCTGCTTGGGGACGGCAGTGTGGAAATACGCCGGGTTGCCACGCTGGAACAGGCCGGCGAGGGTGATCTGGCGTTTCTTGCCAACCCGAAATATCAGGGGCAACTGAAGACCAGCCGTGCAGCCGCCTTCATCGTCAAACCCGCGCATCGTGACGCGGTAGGTGATGATCGGCCATGCATCGTAACGGATGACCCTTACCTTTATTTCGCGCGCGTCGCCCGGTTCTTCAATCCCTTGCCGCCAGTGGTTCCCGGCGTGCACCCGTTGGCGTCGGTGCGTTGTGCGATACCGGCGACGGTGGCGGTCGATGCCGGGGCCGTGGTGGAGGAAGGGGCTGAGGTCGGCGAGAATGTGCTGATCGGCGCCAATTGCTACGTCGGGCGCGGAGCGCGCATCGGACGCGGCACGCGGCTGGCGCCCAACGTTACGATCTATGCCGGTTGTGTGCTTGGCGAGGACTGCATCCTCCACGCGGGCGCGGTGATCGGCGCGGATGGCTTCGGCTTTGCGCGGGAAGCCGACGGCCGTTGGCTCAAGATTCCGCAGACAGGCCGGGTCGTGATCGGCAACGATGTGGAGGTCGGTTCCAACACATCGATCGACCGGGGCGCGCTGGAAGACACCGTGATCGGCGATGGCGTCAAGATCGATAATCAGATTCAGATCGGTCACAACGTGCAGATCGGTAATCACACCGCCATAGCGGGTAGCACCGGCATCGCGGGCAGCACAAGGATTGGCGCGCGCTGTATGATCGGCGGCGGGGTCGGAATCGGCGGGCATCTTGTCATCGCGGACGATGTGACCATCACCGCCCGTACCGAAGTCATGAAATCCATCCCGGCGGCGGGGGTTTACGCCGGTTGCCTGCCACAGCAAACTCACGCCGACTGGGTCAAAAATTTTGCCCATCTTCGTCATCTCGACGCGCTTGCAAAAAAAGTGCGTCTTCTCGAACAACGCCTGGAACAACAGGAAAAGACCAAGGGAACACTCTGAAATCATGGTCATGGATATCAACGAAATTCTCCGCTACCTGCCGCATCGCTACCCCTTTTTGCTGGTCGACCGTGTGCTGGAAATCCAGGAGAACCGCCTCCTTGCAATCAAGAACGTCACCATGAATGAGCCGTTCTTTACGGGTCACTTTCCCCATCGTCCGGTCATGCCGGGGGTGCTCATCGTCGAGGCGATGGCCCAGGCTGCCGCGTTGATGTCGTGTAAGCTTGCAAATGTCATTCCCAACGAAGAGTCGGCGCTTCTGTTTGCCGGCATAGACAAGGCGCGCTTCAAGCGTCAGGTCGTGCCTGGCGACCAACTGCTGTTCGATGTTTCCATGCTGCAAAACAAGCGTGGCATCTATAAATACGGGGGGATTGTCACCGTTGACGGCGAATTGGCCGCCGAGGCCGAATTCATGTGTGTTTTCAGGGTCTGAACCATGATCCACCAGACAGCCATCGTTCATCCCGGCGCGAAAATCGGCAACGGAGTCGAGATCGGGCCGTACTCGGTCATCGGCGAGCATGTCGAGATCGGCGACGGCACCTGGATCGGGCCGCATGTCGTGCTCGAAGGCCATACCTGTATCGGGCGCGAAAACAAGATTTTCCAGTTCAGTTCGCTCGGCGGGATCCCGCAGGACAAAAAATATGCCGGTGAACCCACCCGGCTCGAAATCGGCGACCGCAACACCATCCGCGAGTACTGTACCTTCAGCACCGGCACGGTTCAGGATGGCGGCGTAACCCGCATCGGGAATGACAACTGGATCATGGCTTATGTGCACGTCGCACACGATTGTCAGGTCGGAAACAACACCATCTTTGCCAATGGCGCTTCGCTTGCCGGGCATGCCCATGTAGGCGATTGGGCCATTCTTGGCGGTTTCAGCGGCGTCCACCAGTTCGTCCGTGTTGGCGCACACAGCTTCATTGGCGCGTTTGCCCTGTTGCTTCAGGACTTGCCTCCCTATGTCACCGTGGGCGGCAGCCCTGCCGAGCCGCACGGCATCAACAGCGAGGGATTGCGCCGCCGGGGCTTTTCAGCCGAGGCGATTGCCGCAATCAAGCGGGCTTATCGCATCCTTTACCGTAAGAACCTTTCTCTCTCGGAAGCGCGTGAGCAAATCATTGCGCTTGCCGTCGATTACGCTGAAGTTCAACCTTTCGCCGATTTCATCGGTGTAACGGGGCGCGGATTGGTACGCTGACATGACACCTACGATTGCCATGGTAGCCGGTGAAGCCTCCGGCGATTTGCTGGCCGCTCACCTGATTCGCGCTATTCGCGCCCATCTGCCCAAGGCGCGCTTTTATGGCATTGGCGGCCCGAAAATGCAGGCTGAAGGCTTTGATGCGCTCTGGCCTTCCGAGTTGCTCTCGGTCAACGGTTACACGGAGGCGATCGGTCGCTACAGTTCGCTGGCCGGCATTCGTCGCAAGCTGCTGAAAGACATCCGGCGCACGCGCCCCGACGTGTTCATCGGTGTTGACGCGCCCGATTTCAACCTCTGGCTGGAGGGCAAGGTCAAGGCGGACGGCATCCCGGCCATCCATTTCGTCAGTCCCTCGATCTGGGCCTGGCGCGGCAGGCGGATCAAGGGCATCGCGCGTTCGGTGACGCACATGCTGTGCATGTTCCCGTTCGAGATGCCGATTTACGAGCGCGCGGGCATTCCCGCGACCTACGTCGGGCATCCGCTCGCGGATGATCTGCCGATGGAACCGAACCGGCAGGCGGCGCGTGAACGGCTGGATTTGCCGTCTGATGCGACAATCGTGGCGCTGCTGCCCGGCAGTCGGCAGTCGGAAGTCATCAATCTGGCCGACAGTTTCATTGCTGCGGCGGAAGTCATTGCGCATCGGCGACCGGGAACCATTTTTCTCGTGCCGCTGGCAACCCGCGAGACGCGGGAGATCTTTGCTGAAGTCCTCTACCGGCGGGGCTCCGCTGAAGACATGTCGATGCGTCTGCTGTTTGGTCACGCGGTCGACGCGATGACGGCCGCCGACGTGGTGCTCGTCGCCAGCGGTACGGCCTGCCTTGAAGCCGCGCTGCTCAAGCGCCCGATGGTGATCTGCTATCGCATGGGCAGATGGCAGTACCGCCTGATCAAGCGCATGGCCTATCTGCCCTGGGTCGGGTTGCCCAACATCCTGCTCAATGAACTCGTGGTTCCCGAGCTGCTTCAGGATGACGCGTCTCCCAAACTCATGGCCGATGCCGTCGAAAAATGGCTCGATGACGCTGACGGCTGCATGGAACTCGCTGACCGCTTCACTGCTCTGCACCATGAATTGCGGCAGGGAACGGCAGAGCGGGCGGCCAGGGTCATTCTGCCTTATCTGCGTGATTCCGCATCTGCGCGGGAACCAGAGGCATCCTGAAACAGGCATGATCGAGCTAAAAATCTGCGGTGTCGACGAAGCCGGCCGAGGCCCCTTGTGCGGGCCGGTGGTGGCTGCCGCCGTCATTCTCGATCCGGCGCGGCCCATCGAAGGTCTGACCGATTCCAAGAAGCTGACCGCACGTTCGCGTGAACGTCTGGCAGGTTTGATCCGGCAACGGGCGCTCGCCTGGAGCGTGGCCGAAGCCACGGTAGAAGAAATCGACCGACTCAATATACTGCACGCCAGCCTGCTGGCGATGCAGCGCGCCATCGAGGCGCTTGCCGTCACGCCCGACGAAGTGCGGGTCGACGGCAACCGTTGCCCGGATATTTCCCTGCCTGTGCGGGCCATCGTCGGCGGCGATGCGCTGGAAGCGGCGATTTCTGCTGCCTCCATCCTCGCCAAGACCGTGCGCGACGCGCAAATGGTCGAACTGGACCGTCTCCATCCCCAATTCGGCCTCGCGCGGCACAAGGGTTATCCGACCGCCGCGCATCTCGAAGCCATCCGCCAGTACGGCGTTGCGGATTTCTATCGCAAGAGCTTCGCGCCCGTGCGCCGCATCCTCGACAGCCGTTACAGGCAAACAACCTTTTGATGAGAACATCGTGAACGTCAATCACCTTGCGCTATTTTTGCATCTCACGGGAATCACGCTCTGGGTTGGCGGCATGGTATTCATCCGTGTGTGTCTCGTTTTCCCGGCGATGTCTCCTACGCAGTGGGCAGAGGCGCTCAAAAAATTTTTTCCTCTCTCGTGGATTTCGATTGCGCTCATCGTCCTCTCCGGCAGCCTCAGGTTGGTTGTGACCGGCCATGCAAACGCGCCACGCGCCTGGTTGTGGATGACCGTTCTCGGCCTGGTAATGATTGCCGTCTACGCCTCGCTCTGGTTTGGCCCCTGGAAGGCATTACGCGCCGCCCTGGCGCGGGAAGATCTGGCGCAGGCGCCCGTCGCCGTGCGGCGCATCAACAAGCGGTTGGACATCACGCTCGTGCTGGGCGCATTGACGGCTACAGTGGCCACATTCGGGTTGGCCTTGTTGTAATGGGGCGCGATCATGGCGACCCGCCTCACTTTCACCCATCTCACTTCGCGCGATAATCCCCGGCTCAGACTGCTTGCGTCGCTCGCTTCAATGCCTCGCGAGCGCCGTAGGCTTGCTCAGACTCTCCTCGATGGCCCGCATTTGCTCGGTTGCGCCCTCGATGCGGGCATTGCCTTGCTCGACGTCTGCGTATCGGAAAGCGGGTGCGAAAATCCTGAAATTCTCGCCTTACTCGCCCGGCTACCTGCCGGAGAGCCTCCGATTTGTGTGCCCGATGCGCTGTTCTCCCATTTGAGTCCGGTCGATACGCCCACGGGCATCCTTGCGCGCATCGCGTTGCCGCAGCCCGATGCGCCGCAGGTGGTGGAGCGGGAGACGCTCATCGTGCTCGATGCGATTCAGGACCCCGGCAATCTGGGATCGATCCTGCGTACTGCCGCGGCAGCAGGCATTCAACTGGCGTGGCTCACATTCGGCTGCGCGCAAGCCTGGTCGCCCAGGGCATTACGCGCCGGAATGGGCGCGCATTTCCGCTTGCGCATTCATGAGCGGGTCGACGTCCTCGCAGGGCTTGCCGCGTATCAGGGCAAGGTTGTGGCGGCAGGTACGGGCGAGAGGTCCCGGAACTTGTTCGATACCGACCTGCGCGGCCCAGTGGCCTGGCTTTTCGGAGCCGAGGGGCAGGGGGTTTCATCTGCGCTCCTCGCGCGCGCTGACGAGATTCTGTGCATTCCGATGATGGAAGGCATCGAGTCGTTGAATGTCGGCGCAGCGGCAGCCGTGTGCCTGTTCGAGCAAATGCGCCAGCGCAAGATGGCTCCATGAGCTCCATCCGTTTCGGCCTGTCCGAAACCTCCCTCGGTCTGATGCTCGTTGCGGCCGGTGCGCGCGGCGTCTGTGCCATCTTCCTGGGTGATGATCCTGAATTTCTGATTCAGGCGCTTCACAAACGTTTTCCGGGGGAGGATGTCTTTCCCGCCGCCAGCGGTGATGCCGGTTTTGCGCGCTTGCTGAGTGATGCAGCTCAACTCGCCGAACATCCGGAAACGAGTCTCGAACACCCGCTCGACATTCGTGGAACCCCCTTCCAGCAACGCGTCTGGCAAGCGCTGTGCGAAATTCCGGCGGGAAAAACCGCCAGTTACGCAGAAATCGCCCGGCGCATCGGCGCTCCCCGCGCCGCCCGTGCCATTGCCAATGCCTGCGGGGCCAATCCGGTTGCCATCGCTGTTCCCTGCCATCGGGTCGTGCATGGCGATGGCAGCTTGTCCGGTTATCGCTGGGGCGTTGAGCGCAAGCGGGTTTTGCTGGAAAAGGAAAGCTTAAAATAACAATTATATATACAATTAACCAGAATAAGTATTCAGATCAGGTTGTCAAGGCATTTTTAATGATAAACTTTTCCTTCCTAAAAGCGCTAAAGAAGGGGGCAGTCATGGCAACGCGTATCAGTGGGCTGTTGTTGTGTGTGGCGGGCAGTTTCGTTGTTTCTGCGGCGTCAGCGCAAGATGTGACGAAAATACATAATTTCAGCATCGCGGCAGAGGCTTCCAGTTATGAATACAAGGAACCGGGCTTGATGAAGCTCAGTGGAACGTTGTATGGGGTTACTGCTGAATATTTGAATAACGGGGGAGTCGGACGCATCAAGGAGTCGATGCCGGTTCAGCTTCGTGCGCGACTTACCTATATGCAAGGCAACGATCTTGAGTATGACGGTAAGCTTCTAGGATCTGGAGCCCCGTTCAAGCGTGATGGAGAGCATATCTATTACTATGACGTTATTTTTGCAGCTGGTTTTGGAATAAAAGCGACCGAGAAGCTTTTCATTTCCCCGTATTTGGGGGTCGGTTATCGCTATCATCTGGACAAGGACGACGGCATTGTCTATGACAAGGCTAACTCTGTATACGTTGTCGATCCCAAGCGTGAGCAAACCTATTATTACCTGCCGTTAGGGGCTGACTTCAAAATACCCCTGGGTTCCGGTTGGAGGCTCGCTTTCAATACTGAACTTGATCTTTTGTTGAGGGGCAGAAATACGACAACCTCTGAACTGTCGGGTGAGCATAACTTTCGACAGAACAGCGGATATGGGTTAAGAGCCTCCGCTAAAATCGAGAAGCATCTCCAGTCAGTGGGTTTTTTCGCAGAGCCGTTTTACAGGTACTGGAACATCAGCAAGTCGGATATGGATGGTATCTGGTACGAACCCAAAAACAGAACACAGGAATTCGGGCTGAGGATTGGCGCTACATTCTAAAATGCCCTGTGGGTAGATGTTCCGACTTGATCCGACATTTGAAGAGTCAGATGTCGGATCGCTTCGCCGGCTCAAAAGCTCAAGACAGGGGATGCTCGGCTAAAATGCCCGGATGAACGCGCCAGCATCCCCTTCCGGCCTCACGCCGCATTCCCCCCGGTTCATCCACCTGCGCCTGCACACCGAGTATTCGATCACCGACGGCATCGTCCAGATCGGCGCGGCGCTCGATGCTGCTGCGAAGGACGGCATGCCTGCACTGGGGATTTCCGATCTCGGAAACCTCTTCGGCATGGTCAAGTTCTACAAGAGTGCGCGTGGCCGGGGCTTGAAGCCGATCATCGGGGCGGATGTCTGGATCGAGAACGAAAACGATCGTGACGCCCCCTGGCGCGTGCTGTTGATCTGCAAGAACCGCGAAGGATTCGGGCAATTGAGCGGGTTGCTGACCCGCGCCTGGATAGAAAACAAGGCGCGGGGCAGGGCGTTGATGCGCCGTGAGTGGTTCCAGGACGGTGCGGCAAGCGGATTGTTGTGCCTCTCCGGGGCGTTGGCGGGTGACGTGGGACAGGCGCTTGCCAATGGTCACGAAGAATTGGCGGAACGGTTGGCGCGCGAGTGGGCGCAGCTTTTTCCCGATGCCTGGTACATCGAGCTACAGCGGGCGGGGCAGCCGGGCGCGGAAAATTACGTCCGCCAGGCGGTGGCGCTGGCCGGACGACTCGGCCTGCCGGTGGTCGCCACGCATCCGGTGCAGTTTCTGCGCCGTGAGGATTTCGAGGCTCACGAGGCGCGGGTGTGCATCGCCGAAGGGTACGTGCTCGCAGACAAGCGCCGACCGCGCCAATTCACCAGCGATCAGTATTTCAAGAGTCAGGCCCAGATGTGCGCGCTCTTCGCGGATATTCCCGAGGCGCTGGAAAACGCGGTGGAGATTGCCCGCCGCTGTTCGCTCACCGTGCAGTTGGACAAGAGTTTTCTGCCGATCTTTCCGACGCCGGAAGGCATGAGTCTGGACGATTTTCTCGCGCAGGAAGCGCGGCAGGGGCTGGAAGCGCGCCTCGCACAGCTTTATCCGAATGAAGAAGAGCGCGAGCGCCAGCGGCCCCGTTACGAAGAACGCCTTCAGTTCGAGATCGATACCATCATCCAGATGGGGTTCCCCGGATACTTCCTGATCGTGGCCGACTTCATCCAGTGGGCCAAGTGCAATGACGTGCCGGTCGGGCCGGGGCGCGGTTCGGGGGCAGGCTCGCTCGTTGCCTACAGCCTGCGCATCACCGATCTCGATCCGCTTGCCTACGCATTGCTCTTCGAGCGTTTCCTGAATCCGGAACGGGTGTCGATGCCCGACTTCGACATCGACTTTTGCCAGGACAACCGTTACCGCGTCATCGAATACGTGCGGACGCGCTACGGCAAGGAAGCGGTGAGTCAGATCGCTACCTTCGGCACGATGGCATCCCGCGCCGTGGTGCGCGACGTAGGGCGCGTGCTCGATTTGCCCTATGGCCTGTGCGACCGTCTCTCCAAGCTGATTCCGCTCGACGGGCCAAAGCCGGTTTCACTTTCCCGCGCGCTGGAGATGGAGCCGCAACTTACCGAGATGATGCGGGACAGCAGCGATGGCGAAGCCATCCGGAAACTATGGGGGCTGGCCGAGTCGCTGGAAGGACTGGCGCGCAACGTCGGCATGCACGCAGGAGGCGTGTTGATTGCGCCGGGCAAACTCTCCGATTTTTGCCCGCTCTACATCGCCGACGGCGCGGATGCCGTGCCGGTGTCGCAGTTCGACAAGGACGACGTGGAAGCCGTGGGGCTCGTGAAATTCGACTTCCTCGGCTTGCGCAACCTCACCATTATCGAACTTGCGCTCGACTACGTGGGGCGGCTCGAAGGCAAGCGGCCTCATCTGGAGAGTCTGGATTTCAACGATCCCGCCGCCTATCAGATTCTGAAGGACGCCAATACCACGGCGATTTTCCAGGTCGAATCGGAAGGCATGAAAAAGCTCCTGAAAAAGCTCGCCCCCGACCGTTTCGAGGACATCATCGCCGTGCTCGCGCTCTACCGTCCGGGGCCGCTGGGTTCCGGGATGGTCGATGACTTCATCCTGCGCAAAAAGGGCCGACAGTCCATCGAGTACTTCCATCCCGATCTCAAGGCGTGCCTGGAGCCGACCTACGGCGTCATCGTCTACCAGGAACAGGTGATGCAGATCTCGCAGATCATCGGCGGCTACACCCTGGGCGGGGCCGACATGCTGCGGCGGGCGATGGGCAAGAAAAAGCCCGAGGAAATGGACAAGCACCGCAGCATCATTGCCGAGGGCGCGAAACAGAAAGGTTACGATCCGAAGCTGGCCGAACGGCTCTTCGATCTGATGACGAAGTTTGCGGAATACGGTTTCAACAAGTCCCACACCGCCGCCTATGCGGTTGTGACCTACCACACCGCCTGGCTCAAGGCGCACCATTGCGCCGCCTTCATGGCTGCCACCCTGTCGTCCGATCTCGACCATACCGATGCCATCAAGGACTTTGTCGAAGACGCCATCGGCAACGGCCTCAAGATTCTGCCCCCCGATATCAATGCTTCCGACTATCGCTTCGTGCCGGTCGACCGCAAGACCATCCGCTATGGACTCGGCGCGGTCAAGGGCGTGGGCGAACCTGCCGTGCGCG
>Ga0209737_10001158_pt1 | contig 19382 bp, 18 predicted proteins | sample TergutCu122P3_FD_187284 | JGI IMG/M metagenome (GOLD analysis project Ga0209737, IMG submission 187284) | Cubitermes ugandensis P3 segment gut microbial communities from Kakamega Forest, Kenya - Cu122 P3 (SPAdes) (version 2) | ecosystem: Host-associated > Arthropoda: Insects > Digestive system...
CGATTCGCTATGCCCGCGAACATAAAGTGCCCTATCTGGGCATTTGTCTGGGCATGCAGATGGCCGTCGTCGAATTCGCCCGCCACGTGGCCGGCATGAAAGACGCCCATTCGACCGAGTTTGTCGCCAACACCCCCTATCCGGTCATCGGCCTGATTACCGAATGGCTGGATGCCTCCGGCAAGGTCGAGAAGCGCGGCGAGGATTCCGACCTGGGCGGCACCATGCGCCTCGGCGCCCAGGTTTGCCGCTTGGCCGAGGGGTCGCTCGCCCGCGACATCTACGGCGCTCCCGAAATCACCGAGCGCCACCGTCACCGCTACGAAGTCAATAACACCTTGCTCTCTCGTCTGGAAGAAAAGGGGCTTATCGTCTCGGGCCGCGCGCCGGGCACCGATCTGTGCGAAATGATCGAATTGCCGGTCGAGATCCACCCCTGGTTCGTCGCCTGCCAGTTCCATCCGGAATTCACCTCCAACCCGCGCCAAGGCCATCCGCTCTTTACCTCCTATGTGAAGGCGGCCCTGGCGAGCCAGCAGCACAGCCAACAGCAGGCCGCGACGTGAAACTCTGCGGCTTCGAGGCGGGGCTCAATCAGCCCCTGTTCCTGATCGCCGGGCCTTGCACGGCGGAATCCGAACCACTGTGCCTGGATATCGCCGGGAAGATGAAGGAAATCTGCGCCCGGCTGGGCATTCCCTATATCTTCAAGGCTTCTTTTGATAAGGCCAACCGCAGTTCCGGCCAGTCGGCGCGCGGCCTTGGCATCGACGAAGGGCTGCGCATCCTCTCTGAAGTGCGCCGCCAGATCGGCGTGCCGGTGCTGACCGATGTGCACGAAATCAACCAGATCGCCCAGGCGGCGGCCATTGTGGATGTCTTGCAGACGCCCGCCTTTCTGTGCCGGCAGACCGATTTCATCCACGCCGTCGCGGCCTGCGGCAAGCCGGTCAATATCAAGAAAGGCCAGTTCCTCGCGCCCGGCGACATGAAACACGTGGTCGCCAAGGCCCGCGAGGTCAATAACGGCGCGGATAACCTGATGGTCTGCGAGCGCGGCGCGAGCTTTGGCTATAACAACCTGGTTTCCGATATGCGCAGCCTTGCCATCATGCGCGAAACCGGCTGCCCGGTGGTGTTCGATGCCACCCACTCGGTGCAATTGCCGGGCGGGCAGGGGACCCGTTCCGGCGGCCAGCGCGAATTCGTCCCGGTACTGGCGCGGGCTGCGGTGGCGGTCGGCATCTCCGGCCTCTTCATGGAAACCCACCCCTGCCCGGAAAAGGCTTGGTCGGACGGCCCCAATAGTTGGCCGCTGGATCGCATGGAGAGCTTGCTTTCGACGCTGGCGGCGCTCGACAAGGCGACCAAGGCGGCGGGGTTTGAGGAGTTGCGATGAATTCGCGCTGCTGATTGCTCGATCTTGATAGTTTGCTTCAACTTATTTCATCAACACCTTGTTTAAAAGGAAAAAACATGAGCTCAATCGTTGATGTCGTCGCCCGTGAAATCCTGGATTCACGCGGCAATCCCACGGTCGAAGCCGATGTGCTGCTCGAATCCGGCGTCATGGGCCGGGCGGCCGTGCCGTCTGGCGCCTCCACCGGTTCGCGCGAGGCGATCGAGTTGCGCGATGGCGACAAGGGCCGTTATCTCGGCAAGGGCGTGATGCAGGCGGTCGAGAATATCAATACCGAGATTTCCGAGGCCATCATCGGCCTGGATGCGCAGGAGCAGGCTTTCATCGACCAGACGATGATCGAGCTCGATGGCACCGACAACAAGTCGCGTCTGGGCGCCAATGCCATCCTGGCGGTGTCGATGGCCGTCGCCAAGGCCGCCGCCGAGGAATCCGGCCTGCCGCTGTACCGCTATTTTGGCGGCATGAGCCCGATGCAGATGCCGGTGCCGATGATGAATATCATCAATGGCGGCGCGCATGCCAATAACAGCCTGGATATCCAGGAATTCATGGTGATGCCGGTCGGCGCCAATACTTTCCGCGAGGCCCTGCGCTGCGGCGCTGAAATTTTCCACGCGCTGAAGAAGCTCTTGGACAAGGCCGGCCATTCGACCGCCGTGGGCGACGAGGGCGGTTTCGCGCCCAATCTGGGCAGCCATGCCGAAGCCTTGCAGATCATCATGCAGGCCATCGAGGCCGCCGGTTACGTGCCGGGCCAGGATGTGCTGCTGGCGCTCGACTGCGCCGCTTCCGAGTTTTACAAGGACGGCAAGTACCATCTGTCTGGCGAGGGGCTGCAACTGACCTCGGCGCAGTTCACTGATTACTTGGCCAATCTGGCCGACCAGTTCCCCATCGTTTCGATCGAGGATGGCATGGCCGAGGGCGACTGGGATGGCTGGAAGCTCCTGACCGACCGCCTGGGCGACAGGGTGCAGATCGTTGGTGATGACTTGTTCGTCACCAATACCAAGATTCTCAAGGAAGGCATCCAGAAGGGCATCGCCAATTCCATCCTGATCAAGATCAACCAGATCGGCACCTTGTCGGAAACCTTCGCCGCCATCGAGATGGCCAAGCGCGCCGGTTACACGGCGGTGATTTCGCACCGTTCGGGCGAAACCGAGGACAGCACCATCGCCGATATCGCGGTTGGCTTGAATGCCGGCCAGATCAAGACGGGTTCTTTGTCGCGCTCGGATCGCATCGCCAAGTACAACCAGTTGATCCGCATCGAGGAAGATCTGGGCGATACCGCTTCCTATCCGGGCCGCGAGACTTTCTACAATCTGCGCTGAGTTGAATTGCGCGCCATGCGCTGGCTGACGGGCGGCCTCATCGCCCTGATCCTCCTTTTGCAATATCCGCTGTGGCTGGGTAAGGGGGGGTGGTTACGGGTCTGGGAGCACGACCGTCAGTTGCAGGTGCAGAAAGAAGCGACGAAGAAACTGGAAATCCGGAACGCGGGCCTCGATGCCGAGGTCCGCGATCTGAAACAGGGTTACGACGCCATCGAGGAGCGGGCCCGCTTCGAATTGGGGATGATCCGTCAGGACGAACAATTCGTGCAGATTCCCGAAAAAGCGCCCGGCAAATAGCAATAAAGGCGTCGACCCCGGCAGGCTGTTCCCATTAGAATGGGTCTCAGCAGTCCATCGACGACAGCGCCCCAGGAGAACCCCATGCTGCTCAACGCTGGCGAGACCGCCCCGACTTTTGCCTTGCCGGACGCCGATATGGAGACTGTTGATCTGGCTTCGTATCTCGGCAAGAAGCATATCGTGCTCTTCTTCTATGCCAAGGATGGAACGCCCTGCTGCATTCAGGAAGCGACCGATTTTTCCGATCATGAAAAAGAGTTCAGCGAGCAGGGCTGCCTGGTGTTTGGCATCAGCCGCGACGACTGCCTTCAGCACGCGGAATTCCGCGACCGGGAAGGCATCGGGCTCTCCTTGCTGTCGGACGCCGACGGCAAGGTGTGCAAGCAGTACGGCGTCTGGCAGGCCAAGGAGGTGGATGGCCGGAAGAAATTCGGCATCGTCCGTTCCACCTTCATCATCGACCGCGCGGGCATCATTCGCCACGCGCTGTACAACATCAATACCAAGGGCCATGCACTCGATGTGCTGCGCCTCGTCAAGGAAATAAATTCATGAATATGCAGGTTGCCAAGGATACCGTCATCACCCTCGACTATCACGTCACTGATCCCGATGGCGAGGTCGTCGACGAAGGACGCGAACCCATCGTTTACCTGCACGGCGGCTATGACGACATCTTCCCCAAGATCGAGGAAGCGCTACAGGGCAAGAAGGTCGGCGAATCGATCCAGGTCAAGCTGCAACCGGACGAAGCCTTCGGCGACTATGACGCCGAAATGGTCGAGATCGAGCCGCGCCAGGATTTCCCCAAGGAATTGCAGGTTGGCATGCAGTTCGAGGGCGGCCCGGAAGACGGCGATGACGGCGATCTGGTCATCTATCGCGTCACCGACATCACCGACGACAAGGTGGTGCTCGACGGCAACCACCCGCTGGCCGGCATGGCGCTGATTTTCACCTGCACCGTGCGGACCATCCGCCCGGCCAGCGCCGAGGAAATCGAACACGGTCACGTCCACGACCCGGACGACGACGAGGAAACCTGCCACTGAGTTCCGGCCCGCCGATACCCCGACAATGCCCGTTACGACGGGCATTGTCGTTTCTGGCGAGGGCGGGTTCCAGGTAGCGTTGGCAGGAATACTGTACAAACATACAGTTATTGGTTATATTGCACCCATGGGCGGCAACGACAGTGCGCCGCATGTTTAGCAATCGACTTTGACATGGGAGCCGACATGAAACATATCCAGGCCTGGTTCGAGCGTATCGCCGGCATTTCGCGGGACGAAGCGGCGCGTCTTGCGCGGGCAAGGGCAATATTCGCGGCAAGCGATACCGATCTGGCCAGCCTTCAGCTACCGGCCTGCTGGCGGCGCTCGGTACGTGTTCGAGTCGGCGGCGGCTGATCCCCGCAGTTGATCCCTATCCCTTCTCCGATTTACGTATTACACTGAAATACGTAAATCGGAGATCGCATCATGGCTAGCCGCATGGTTCAGGCCCGGGTACCGGGCGAAATTCAGGACATCGCCAACCAGGTCATTCAGGCTTCCGGTCTGACGGTCAGTGATGTGGTACGGGTTCTCATGACCCGTATTGCGCAGGACAGGGCTATTCCCTCGGCATTGTTTCAGCCTAATGCCGAGACGCTGGAAGCCTTCGCCGAGATCGAGCGGGGCGGCTTGAAGCGCTTCGATTCCGTCGATGCCTTGTTCGAGGATTTGAATGCGGACGATTGAGCGGACGACGGCATTCAAACGCGACTTCAAGCGGGAGGCGAAGGGGCCGCATCGTGGCTTGCTGAATACGGACTTGCGGCAAATCGTCATCGCGCTGGCGAACGATGCACCGCTGGATGAGCGCCACCGCGACCATGCGCTGACCGGCAACTGGAAACATTATCGGGACTATCACATCAAGCCGGATTTGGTTCTCATTTATTGCCGTATTGGCGATGATCGCCTGATTCTTGCGCGACTTGGCTCGCATTCCGAATTGGATCTTTGAGATCAGGGCGATCATGGGGGCGATCGAAAACCGCCCCCGTTTCGGGCAATGATTGAGCGCGGGCCGGCGTTGGATAACCGGGCAGCGGTTCAGCGCAGCAGATCTTTCAAGACATACAGCGCATCCAGCGCCTCGCGCGGCGTCAGGCTGTCCGGGTCGAGGGCGGATAGCCGTTCGATGGCCGGGTGCGGTTTTTCCTCGGCGGGTTCCGGTTCCGGCGCTTCCTGGGCGAAGAGGTCGGGTTGCAGCGGATCGGCGATGGCGCGCTGCTCGAATTCGCGCAACTGCTTTCGGGCGGCGCGGACGGCGGCGGCGGGGATGCCGGCCAGCGCGGCGACCTGGATGCCGTAGCTCTGGTTGGCCGGGCCTTCCTCGACGGCGTGCATGAAGATGATGCGGTCGTTGTGCTCGACCGCGCCCAGATGAACGTTGGCCAGCTCGGCATATTCGTGCGAGAGCCGGGTCAGCTCGAAATAATGGGTGGCGAAGAGCGTCAGGCTGCGGTTCTTCTCGATCAGATGGCGCAGGATGGCGAAAGCCAGCGCCATGCCGTCGAAGGTCGAGGTGCCGCGGCCGATTTCGTCCATCAGCACGAGGCTTTGCGCGGTGGCGTGGTGCAGGATGGCGGCGGCTTCGGTCATCTCGACCATGAAGGTCGAGCGCCCGGAGGCGAGATCGTCGGACGCGCCGATGCGGGTGAAGATGCGGTCGAGCGGGCCCAGCGCGCAATGCTCCGCCGGCACGTAGCTGCCGATGTGGGCGAGGAGCGCAATCAGCGCCGCCTGGCGCATGTAGGTCGATTTGCCGCCCATGTTGGGGCCGGTGATCAGTAAGAGGCGGCGCTCGTCGGCGAGCCGGCAGTCGTTGGCGATGAAGCTTTCGGCCTGATTGGCGAGTTCCCCCTCGACAACCGGGTGGCGGCCGCCCGTGATGGCAAGCCCGGTTTCGGCGACGAATTCCGGCTTGCACCAGCCGCGTTTCAATGCCGTTTCGGCGAAGCCGGCCAGCAGGTCGATCTGGGCGATGGCGCGGGCGATGCTTTGCAGCGTCGGGACGGCCGGCAGCAGCGCATCCAGAATCTGATCAAAGAGCAGCTTTTCGCGGGCCAGCGAACGTTCCTGCGCCGACAGCGCCTTGTCCTCGAAGGCTTTCAGTTCCGGCGTGATGTAGCGCTCGGCGTTTTTCAGCGTCTGGCGGCGGCGGTAGTCGTCGGGAATCTTGTCGGCGTGGGCGTGCGTGACTTCGATGTAAAAGCCATGCACCTTGTTGTATTCCACCTTGAGGCTGGCGATGCCGGTGCGTTCGCGCTCGCGCGCTTCCATCCCGACCAGGAAAGCGCCGCAGTTGTCGTTTAGCGAGCGCAAGTCGTCGAGATCGGCGTCGAAGCCGGGCGCGATCACGCCGCCGTCGCGCACCTGGGCGCCGGGTTCGGCGGCGATGGCGCGGACCAGCAAATCGAGCGCCGCCTGCGGCGTTTCCAGATCGGCGAACAACTGGCCGATCAGCGCCGCCGGAGAGCCGTCCAGCGGCGAACGCAGGCCATCGAGGCGGGACAGCGATTCGCGCAGGCTGGCGAGATCGCGCGGCCTGGCATTACGCAAGGCGACGCGGCCCGCGATGCGCTCGATGTCGGCAAAGCCGCGCAGCGCCTTGCGTATCTCGCCCGCCAGCCGGCCATAGTCATCGAGCAAGGCCGCGATGGCATCGTGGCGGGCCGCCGGAAGCGCCCGGTCGCGCAAGGGGTGATGCAGCGCGTGGCGCAAGAGGCGCGAACCCATGCTGGTCACGCAGTTGTCGAGTAGCGAAAAGAGGGTCGGCGAGGGCTGGCCGCGCAGGGTTTCGGTCAATTCCAGATTGCGCCGCGTGGCGAGATCGAGGCCCAGATAGGCGCCTTCCATTTCCACGGTCAAGCCGCGCAGATGCGGCAAGCGGCCCGATTGCGTGGCCTGCGCATACTGCAACAGCGCGCCAGCCGCCGCGATGGCGGGTTTCAGCCCCTCGGCCCCGAAGCCGGTCAGCGAAGCCACCGCGAACTGCTCGCACAGCAAGCGGCGGGCCGAATCGAAGTCGAAATGCCAGTCAGGGCGGCGGGTGCAGGCGGCATCGAGCGCGAAACCGGGTGTCCAGCCCTCCGGATGGAGAATTTCCGCCGGGCGGATGCGCTCCAGCGTCGCCAGAAGCTGCTCGGCCGCCACCTCGATCAGGATGAACTCGCCGCTCGCAAGATTCAGCCGCGCGATGCCAGCGGTATTTCTCAGCACCGTCACGGCCAGAAGCCAGATATCCAGCTTGTCGTCGACCAGCGCGGCATCGGTCAGCGTGCCCGGCGTCACGATACGCGACACCGCGCGCTCCACCGGCCCCTTGCTGGTCGCCGGATCACCGATCTGCTCGCAAATCACCGCCGACTCGCCCAGTTTCACCAAGCGGGCAAGATAAGGTTCGAGCGAATGAAAAGGCACGCCCGCCATCTTGATCGGAACCCCCGCCGACTGACCGCGCGTGGTCAGCGTGATATCCAGGAGCCGCGCCGCCTTCTCCGCATCCTCATGAAACAACTCATAAAAATCGCCCATCCGGTAGAAGAGCAGGGTATGCGGATGCTGCGCCTTGAGCGCCAGATACTGGCGCATCATCGGGGTGTGCTGACGTTTTTGGTCTTCGGCACTGCTTTGATTTACCACGACGTTACCTTTGCATTTCTCGTTTTTTCAAGCTATTTCCGGATCTGATTATCCAGAAGATTAACTACCAACATATCCCGATAGGCCATTACGCTTCATTGTTTGGCGTAGCTTTTTCGCCCTTCGGTGATATGTGAATTTCATGCGCCTTCCTTGCCGGCTTCCGTGATTTTCGACTCGGTGCGCTACAGCGCGCTGGATAGCATGCGCGCTTCTACAGGGAACATCCGCTCGGCATTCACATCCAGCGGCAGATGCGGAAATCGCTCTCTGACCAGCGCAATCGTCGCGGCGGCTTGCTGTTGATCCCGTTTTTTTTTGCCTGCTTCCCGATCAGCTTGCGTACTCAACCATTGCTTGTAGACAGCGAAGGCTCGCGGGTCTGGGCAAACTATCGGCGCGGGCAGGCCATCTTGTCCGATTACGACGGATTGAAATTTTTCGCTTGCCAGCAGCCATTTGATATGGTGCAGCCACGATGGCGTCAAATCGCCTGCCGCAATTCGTTCGGGTTCGTCCTTTCTCCATGGCGGCTCGGGCGCTTGCTTGACCAGATCAACGTGGAAGCCGGCCTTGTTTGCCGCCCGGAATCCCCCTTTGCCGACTGGCTCAAAGGAATGGTCGACTTTTCGCAAAATGGCCAGCACGCCAGCTTCGGCCACATCATCATCCAACAGGGCGAGCTTCAATGTGGAACGAGCATCCCACAGAAAGTCGATGTCCGTCGTTGCCATCAAGCCCGAATCAAACCGGACGCCAGCGGTGGATTCGTAGCCATACATCGCATGGGTGCCGATCACCATCAGATTCTTGCCCAGGAGCTTGTAGTCATCCAGCTTACGGAGTACGGCTGTCACAACGGATGGCACACGGTTCAGCAATACGCCTCTCGCCATCCCGGCGAATTCCTTGAGCGAAAGGGAGAGGGCGGCTTCCCTTTCCTTGGCGCGAGCCTTGCCAGCCACGAACTCATGGAACACGGCTTCTGTTTCCGGTGAGCGCGGCCCCAGGCTCTTGGTGCCGCCTCGGCGATTGATGACCCTGATCAGATATTCGCGCTCGCCAACCACCTTCCAGGCCATGCCGCCGGCGTACTTGGAAGCATTGCGGCGCGCCTCCCGGTAGGTTTCCCAAGTTTGCCTCAAATCAACCGAGACGCGCAGTTGATTGGTTGATAACTCACTGTAATACATGAGTTTTCCTTTCGTTCCAAAGCATTATACAAAATGAAAGGAAAAGGCGCATTTGTCAACTGGATAAGTCTTGATGCGCTCAAAGATCCACGCATCAGATCCCAACTCGTTATCAGCTCCAAGCCGCGTCTCGGCAGCATCGAGGCCCACGGCATCCTCCAACCGAAATGAAAGCAACTACCGGCATGGCCACTCGATCAAATGCGGGCCGCCGGCGGCGAAGGCGCGTTCCAGCGTCGTACGTAGCGCGCCAAGCGAGTCGGCGCGATGGAAGGTGAGGCCGAAAGCCCGTGCGGCGTGGGCGAAGTCGATGTTCTGCGGCGTTTTCCAGCCGCGCTCGAATTCCGGCAGGGCGTGTTGCGGCAGTTGCTCGAAAATGCCGCCGCCGCCGTTGTTGATGACGACGATCACGGCGTCGCGCTTGGCCGCCAGCGCCAGGCCGCCGATGTCGTGCTGGCAGGTCAGGTCGCCGACCAGCGCGGCGACGCGGCCGCTTGCGGCGGCGATGCCGAGCGCTGTCGACAGATTGCCGTCGATGCCGCTCGCGCCGCGATTGGCGTGGATGGGCAGGCGCTTGCCGGCGCTGCCGGACGCGCGGTCCAGATCGCGGACGGCCAGCGAGTTGCCGACGAACAGCGGCGTGCCGTCGGGCATCGCGGCGATCAGGGCGGCGATCGGGCTGTCCGGCGAGCTTGCCCAGTCCGCCGCCGCCTCGCGCTCGGCCAGGGCGGCGCGCCAGGCCGGTTCAGCCGGCGTCGGGCGCTCGGCCAGCAGCGCCCGGCAGAAAGCCGTCGGATCGGCATGGATCAGATCGGTCAGGCAATGCGCCGGGTCGTTCCAGCGCGGCCAGGGGTCGACCACGGCATGCATCGCGCGCGGCCGGACCACATACTCTTGCAGGGTTTTTGTTACCGGAAAGGCGCCAAAGCGCAGCAGCCATTCGCCCGCCGGCGCGGCGGGCAGCCAGTCGCGATAGCGCACGCATAACCGGCTCCGGTCATGCGGGCCGAAACGAAGGCCGGATAAGGGTTCGGCCAATACCGGGCAATCGAGCTGCGCGGCCAGCGCCGCCAGCGTCTCGGCAAAGCCTGGGCTGGCCGGCAGTTCGCCGCAAACGATGGCGCCGGGACGGCCAGCGATGCGGCGGGCGAGTTCGCGCACGGCCGCCGTATCGGGCGCGCCCTCCGGCGGCGTTACCCGCAGCGGCGGCAAAATCTCCAGCGGCGGACAGTCGCCGGTCGGCGTTAGCGGTTCGCGGAAAGGCTGGTTCAGATGCACCGGGCCGGGCAGGGGGCCGCTCGCCTGGGCGAAAGCCCGCGCCGCCAGCGCATGCAGCCAGGCCGGCGCGAAACCCTCATGCGGCGCATCGAGAGCATGGCGGGCGCGGACATGCGGGCCGAACAGCGCGAGCTGGTCGATGGTCTGATTGGCGCCGCAGCCGTGCAACTCGGCGGGCCGGTCGGCGGAAAGCAGCAACAGCGGTACGCCGGACTGGCTGGCCTCGACCACCGCCGGCAGCCAGTTGGCCGGCGCGCTGCCCGAGGTTGCCAGCAGCAATACCGGTATGCGCGTTGCCTTGGCTAGCCCCAGCGCGAAGAAGGCCGCGCAGCGCTCGTCGATCACGACCTCGCAGGCGATGCGCGGCTGGCGCAGCAGGGCCAGCGCCAAGGGCGTCGAGCGCGAGCCCGGCGACATGACCGCATGGCGGACGCCAGCCGCGACAAAGCCCGCGACGAGATGTTGCGACCACAGAAAATTCAGCGTGCCGGGTTCGGTCATGGGGGGGAGCCGGGAAAAAGACGCGGTTGGTAGCCGCCTGACGCCAAGCTCATTTCCCGCCCTTGAGCAGCCCTTGCAGCCCGGCGAAGGGATTGTGCGTGGCGCCGCCGCCACGGCTATCGCGCGCGTCGGTATAGCCGCGGTCGGCCTCGATCTGCTTTTGGTGCTCGTTGTCGTGGCAGTAGAGGCAGAGCAATTCCCAGTTGCTGCCGTCTGGCGGATTGTTGTCGTGATTGTGGTCGCGGTGGTGCACCGTCAGTTCGCGCAGATTGGCGTGGGTGAATTCGCGGGCGCAGCGGCCACAGATCCACGGGTAGATTTTCAGCGCCCGCTCGCGGTAGCCTTCGGCGCGGGCGTCGGCGGCCTGGCGGGCGGTGGCGACGATCCGGTCGAGCTTGTCATGGTCGATGGTTTTCATGGGCGTTCTCGTTGGCAGGGGCGCGGAATTCAGGGAAGGGGAGGATTCTACCGCCGGGCGGCCAGCCGCCAGTAAAATCGCCATTTTTCCCAACGCCCGCCGCCATGCCCCGGATCAAGATCGACCTGCCCGCGCGCTTCGCCTTTGCCACCGAAGCGCCCATTACCATCAATCTCATCAATTACGGCAATCACCTCGACAATGCGGCGCTGCTGATGCTGGTTTCGGAAGCCCGGGTGCGTTTTTTCAAGGCGCTGGGCTACAGCGAACTCGATGTCGAGGGCGTGGGCATCGTCGTCGCCGATGCCGCCGTGCAGTACCGGAGCGAAGCCTTTCATGGCGAAATCATGGTCATCGAGATGGCGGCCGACGATTTCAAGAAATATGGCTGCGACCTGGTCTGGCGTCTGAGCGATAAGGCCAGCGGACGCGAAGTGGCGCGCGGCAAGCATGGCATCGTGTTCTACGACTATGCGGCGCGCCAGCCGGCCAGCGCGCCGGCGGCTTTCGTCGCCAAGCTCGGCGGCTGAGCGATGTTGCCGATCCGTTATGTCGAGCCGGTTTTCCGGCCGCCGAGCGAGGCCGAATCGCTGATCCTGCCGGTGACCGACGGCTGTTCGTGGAATCGCTGTACCTTTTGCGAAATGTATACCGCGCCGCAGAAAAAATTTCGCGCCCGGGAAGAAGCCGAGATTATCGACAGCCTGCGCCTAACCGGCGAGCGCTATGGCGACCGGATTCGCCGCGTCTTTCTCGCCGACGGCGACGCGCTGGCGCTGCCGACTCGCCGCCTGCTGGCGATTCTCGCCGCCATTCGCGCCCACTTGCCGGCGGTGCGGCGTATTTCCAGCTACTGCCTGCCGCGCAATCTGCGCAAAAAAACACAAGGCGAAATCAACGAACTGGCGGCGGCTGGCCTGTCGCTCGCCTATGTCGGCGCCGAATCGGGCGACGACGAGGTGCTGGCGGCGGTCAACAAAGGCGAAAGCTTTGAAAGCACCCTTGACGCCTTGGAAAAACTCGGCGCCGCCGGCATCAGCCGCTCGGTGATGATTCTCAACGGCCTCGGCGGCCAGGTCTGGTCGCGCCAGCATGCCGAAAACTCGGCGCGGCTTGCCAATGCCGCGCAGCCGGAATACCTGGCGACACTGGTGGTCAGCTTCCCGCAGGGCGAACAGCGCTTTCGCGCCGCTTTTCCGGCCTGGGAGCCGCTCGATCAGCGCGGCCTCTTCGTCGAAATGGAACATTTTTTGTCGGTCCTGCAACTTGAGCGCACCGTATTTCGCAGCGACCACGCCTCCAACTGGCTGGCGCTCAAGGGCACGTTGGGCGTCGACAAAGAACGTCTGCTGGCCCAGGTGCGCGAAGCCATTGCCGCGCCGGAACGGGCGGCGCTGCGCCCGGCCTGGGCGCGCGGCCTGTAATGTTGCCGACGCGAGCGGCGGCGCGGCAGGCCAGCCGCTCGCGCGGGGCCGGATATGGGTTAAAGGCGGGGTTGGCGGCGCGGAATCCGACCCCTATACTCGACAAAGATTCACAAAGCCGCACAGGACATCCGACATGAACCCCAACACCCTGACCGAAAACGATCTCGACCGTCTGGAAGAGCTGCTTGAAGCCGATGTATTCGGCGACGAGGCCATGCGCCTGGATGAAATCCAGGCCATGCTCTGCGCCGTCGTCAGCGGGCCGGAGCCGGTATCGCCCGGCGTCTGGCTGCAAGAAGCGCTGGGCAAGGGCGTCGAAAAAGCCGGCGACCCGCGCGTCGCCGAGACCCTGGAACTCCTGATGCGCCTGAACAACGACATCGCCGCCGCGTTCCTGGCCGACGAAACCGTCTCCCCGGTACTCTACCCGGTTGACGAAACCTGCGAGGAATACGACTACGCCGCCTGGGCCGATTCCTACATTTTCGGCGCGGGCCTGGCCGGCGACTGGTACGAGCTGGCCGGCAAGCACGCCGACGATCTCTCCGAATTGCTCGAACCGCTGTTCCTGCTCAACGGCATGCTCAAGGAAGACGTCGAAAAGAGCGGCGAGCGCTGGTTCTCGCCCGCCGAAGAAGCGCGGCTGGTCGCCGACATCCAGGACAATCTGCCCTTGATCGCACAATCGCTATACAACTTCTGGCGCAACAAACGAACAGGCATCGCCGCGCCGACCCGCCGCGAAGAACCGAAATCCGGCCGAAACGACCCCTGTCCCTGCGGCAGCGGACGCAAATTCAAACAGTGTTGCGGCCATCCGGACAAGCTCAATTGAGTTGAATGGCGGGGTAGTCGCGTTTGATGCGTTTGCCATTGCATAGGGCGGTGCGTTGGGGGGGGTGAAGACGCCCCCCTTTTCATCCCCTTTCTCTATGTATTTCCATGCTCGCATGACGCGTGAATTTCGACGAAGAAAAATCGGCGGGGTTTAAATTTTGAGAGTGCGTACCCTGGAGAAAATAAAGTTTAGTCTGAACCCTTTTTCATGATGATTGCCTTCAAGACGAAGTTATGGGCAGACATGGACAGGCGAGCAGAGAGCTTGTAGATTAGCGAAAGGTAGTACCTGTCACTATTGGAGGCGGAATCATGGCATCACCAACTTCGCTCAAGCTTGATGATGAGCTGAAAGGCCGGGTCCGGCACCTAGCGGAAATCCGTCGCCGTTCGTCCCACTGGATCATGCACGAGGCTATCGCGCAGTACGTCGAACGCGAGGAAAAGCGTGAAGCATTCAGACAAGACGCGTTACGTACTTGGGAGGAATATCAGCGAACAGGCTTGCACCTGACTGGCGAGGAGGTCGATGCGTGGCTTGCCAAACTGGAAGCGGGTGAGGATGCGGAACTGCCTGTATGCCACACCTGATTTGGACGCCAGCGGCAGCGCTTGATGTTCAGCGCCTGTATCGTTTCCTTTTTTCCAAGAACGCCGATGCCGCACGGCGGGCCGTGAAGGCCATCCGTGGCGGCGCCAAGATTCTGGCCCGGCAGCCGCACATCGGGCGACCTGTGGAAGATATGCCTCCAGAATTTCGGGATTGGCTGATTGACTTCGGGGATAGCGGCTACGTGGCTCGCTACCGTATTGGCGATGATGTGGTCACGATTCTGGCCGTCCGCCACCAAAAGGAAGCAGGTTTCTAGCCGCGCCTTCGATTTCCTATCCACCGCGCCTCTCAAAAAATCCAGATTCGATGCCCGGTAACAGCTGCCGGGTCCGAGGTCGGCGCAATGACGATGGCGTTCATGCGGCTGCCCTGAGTTGAAGCGGGCTTGCCAAAAGTTGGCGGCTGTATAAAAATACAGCTATCAGTTCTTGGTGGAGCACCTCATGAAATTCACGCCCCGTCAGCAGGAAATCCTCGAATTCATCAAAAATTCGCTGGAAATGCTGGGCGCGCCGCCGACGCGCATGGAAATTTGCCAAGCTTTCGGCTTCGCTTCACCCAATGCCGCCGAGGATCATCTGAAGGCGCTGGCCAAGAAGGGGGCCATTGTCCTTGAACCCGGCTCGGCGCGCGGCATCCGCTTGGTCGAGCAACTTGGCCTGCCGCTGATTGGCAGCGTCGCCGCCGGTTCGCCTATCCTGGCCGTCGAGAATGTGCAGGGCCGCTATGCCCTCGATGCCGGGCTGTTCAGCCCGCGCGCCGATTTTTTGCTCAAGGTTCGCGGTCTGTCGATGATAGACGCCGGTATTTTCGATGGCGACCTGCTGGCCGTGCATAAGACCAACCAGGCGCGCGACGGCCAGATTGTCGTCGCCCGGCTCGATGAGGAAGTCACCGTCAAGCGCCTGGAAAGCCGCCAGGGGCAGGTTCTCCTGATCGCCGAGAATCCGGATTTCGCGCCCATTGTCATTAATCCGGGCGAGGTCGAATTCGCCATCGAGGGCGTCGCTGTCGGCCTGATTCGCGGAGCCGTCGGCAAGTCCTCATGAACGCAAGGCCATCGCCGCTGGCGCTGGCCGAAGTGCTGGCCCGCGGCGATGTCTGGCGCGGCGACGCGCTGGCCGGATTGCCGGCTCCCGCCCTTCCCAGCGGTCATGCCGAACTCGATGCCGAATTGCCGGGCGGCGGCTGGCCTTGCGGCGCGCTGACCGAGTTTTTGGCCGCGCACGCGGGCATCGGCGAAATGAGCCTCTTGCTCCCGGCGCTGGCCCGTCTATCCGCCGACGGCGGCTGGCTGGCCCTGGTGTCGCCGCCCTGGCAGCCCTACGGCCCGGCTTGCGCCGCCGCCGGCCTCGATCTGGATCGCCTGGTCGTCGTCCGCGCAGGCGCTGAGGCCGCCTGGTGCTGCGAGCAATTGATCGCCAGCAGCGGTTTTGCCGGCGTGCTGGCCTGGCCGGAGCGCGATTTCGATGCCCGCGCCTTGCGCCGGCTTCAGGTGGCCGCCGAGGGGCGGCGGGTTTTCGTCGCGCTGTGGCGGCCTGTCGCGGCGATAGCAGCGCCGTCGCCGGCCCCCTTGCGCATCGTCCTCGATGTCGCGGCCGGCGCTTTGTCGCTACGCATCATCAAGCGGCGCGGCCGACCGGCGGCGCGGCCTCTGATGCTGGCCGGAGCAAGGCCGGGAAGGAATTCGCGTGTTGTGGCTGGCTCTGCATTTTCCCCTGTTCGCGCTGGAATCCCTGCCGCTGCGGCAATCGCCTAGCGCCGTCGTCGGGCGCGGCCGCATCCTGGCTTGCGATCCGGGCGCGCTGGCGGCTGGCGTCATGCCGGGGCAAAAATTGTCCACGGCGCTGGGCCTTGCGCCAAGACTGCGCGCCTTCGAGCGCGACCCGGCGCGGGAGGCGCGAACGCTGGCCGGTCTTGCCTGTGCCGCCGGGCGTTTCACGCCCAGCGTGAGCCTCGCGCCGCCGGATGCCTTGCTGCTTGAAATCGGCGGCTGTTTGCGCCTCTTCGGCGGCGCTCGGGCGCTTGTCGAGGCGGCGCTGGCGGCCTGCGGCGAGCAGGGCTGGTCGGTTAAATGGGCGGCGGCGCCGACGCCGCTGGCGGCCTTGTGGCTGGCCCGTTCCGGCGCGGCGCGCCTGGTGATGAGCGCCGACCCCTTGCCCTCCGCCCTGGCGGCCTTGCCTTGCACCATCCCCGGCTGGCCGGCGGCTGTCGTCGCCCGCCTGGAATCCTTCGGCATGCGCTGTCTCGGCGATCTGGCGGCCTTGCCGACGAGCGGCCTGCGCCGGCGCATCGGCGAAGCGCCGGTGGACGAGTTGCTGCGCGCCCGTGGCGAAATGCCCGATCCGCGCCGCTATTTCGTTTTTCCCGAGCGCTTTGCCGCAACGCTCGAATTGCCCTCGCGCGTCGAACACGCCGAGGGTCTGGCCTTTGCCGGGCAGCGCCTGTTGGCGGTCCTGGCCGGCTGGCTACATGGCTGCCAGGCGCTGGTGCGCGCTTCTACGCTGTACTTGCATCACGACGACGGGACTGCCAGCGCCTTGCCGCTGCGTCTCGGCGAAGCCAGCGCCGATGAGGCGCGTCTGCTGCGCCTGCTGCGCGAGCATCTGGGCCGGCTGACATTGGCGGCCCCGGTCGAAGCGCTGCGTCTCGAAGCCGACGAGGTGCTGGCCCGGCCCGGCGATAGCGGCCAATTATTCGCCGAAGCCATGGCCGGCGAGGGCGCGCCAGCCTGTCTCGAACGCCTGCGCGCCCGGCTCGGCCCGCAGGCGGTGCAAAGACTTTGCCTCAAGGCCGACTATCGCCCGGAATGCGCCACCGCGGCCGGCGACCCGGAGATTGCCGCCGCCGGGCCGGAGAGCCTCGCCGCCCTGAAGAGGCCGCGCCCCTTGTGGCTGCTGCCGAGCCCGCAGCCGCTCGCCGAGCGGGCCGACGGCCCGCATTGGCATGGTCCGCTGCATCTGGCGACCCGCGCCGAGCGCCTGGAAAGCGGCTGGTGGGATGGCGGCGAATCCGAGGCCATCGGCGACATTCGCCGCGATTATTTTGTGGCGCACAACCCGCGAGGGCAGTGGGCCTGGATTTTCCGCGACGAGCAGGGCTGGTTTTTGCATGGCTTGTTTGCCTGAAGGGGAGGGCGCGATGAGCCTTCCCGCCTATGCCGAACTGCATTGCCTGTCCAATTTCAGCTTCCTGCGCGGCGCGTCACACCCGGACGAACTGGTCGAGCAGGCGGCCGCCCAGGGGTACAGCGCGCTGGCGCTGACCGACGAATGCTCGCTGGCCGGCATTGTCCGCGCCCACCGGGCGGCGAAAAAGGCCGGCCTCAAGCTCTTGGTCGGCAGCGAGATGGCGAGCGCCGATGGCCTGAAACTGGTGTTCCTGGCCAGGAACCGCGAGGGCTACGGCAATCTGTCGGCGCTGATCACCCTGGCCCGGCGGCGGGCGGCGAAGGGGGCCTATACCTTGCAGCGCCACGATCTCAACGCCATTTCGCCCAATGGCGCGCTGCCTGATTGCCTGGCGCTGTGGTCGCCCGGCGAGATGCCCTCGGTGGCCGACGCTCGCTGGCTGGCCGAGCGTTTTCCGGGCCGGCTGTGGATTGCCGTCGAGTTGCACGCCGGACCGGACGATGCGGCCCGGCTGGCCGAATTGCAGGCCCTGGGCGCTGCCTGCGGCCTGCCGCTGGTCGCCGCGGGCGATGTGCATATGCATGTCCGGGCGCGGCGGCCGTTACAGGATGTGCTGACCGCGCTGCGCCTGAAAAGCTCGGTGTTCGAGGCTGGTTACGCCCTGTTCCCGAATGGCGAACGGCATCTGCGCTCGCGCTTGCGCCTTGCGCGCCTCTATCCGCCGGAACTGCTGGCCGAAACGCTGGCGGTCGCAGGACGATGCGATTTCAGCCTCGATGAGCTGCGCTACGAATATCCGGAGGAAATCGCGCCGGATGGCCACACGCCGGCTTCCTGGCTGCGCCATGAAACCGAGGCCGGTTTGCGCCGCCGTTACCGCGAAGGCGAGCCGCCCGACGTCCGGGAGCGCATCGAGCACGAATTGGCGCTGATTGCCGAATTGCGCTACGAAGCCTATTTCCTGACCGTCTACGACATCGTCCGCTTTGCCCGCGGCGCGGGCATCCTGTGCCAGGGGCGCGGCTCGGCGGCCAATTCGGCGGTGTGTTTCGCGCTCGGCATCACCGAGGTCGATCCGGCGCATTCGGCGCTGCTGTTCGAGCGCTTCGTTTCCAGGGAGCGCGGCGAGCCGCCGGATATCGACGTCGATTTCGAGCATGAGCGGCGCGACGAGGTCATCGCCTACATTTACGGCAAATATGGCCGCGAGCGCACGGCGCTGGCGGCGGCGCTGATCACCTACCGCACCCGGGGCGCGCTGCGCGACGCGGGCCGGGCGCTGGGCTTTGATGTGGCGCGCATCGACGCGCTGACCGCCTCGCTCGCCTGGTGGGACAAGCGCGAGCAATTGCCGGAGCGCTTCGCCGAACAGGGCCTCGACCCTACGTCGCCGCGCGTCGAGAAATGGCTGTGGATCGCCGAACAATTGCGCGGCTTTCCCCGCCACCTGACGCAGCATGTCGGCGGCTTCGTGATGTCGCGCGGGCCGCTCGCGCGGCTGGTTCCGGTCGAGAACACGGCCATGCCCGAGCGCACGGTGATCCAGTGGGACAAGGACGATCTCGACGCGCTCGGCCTGATGAAGGTCGACGTGCTGGCGCTGGGCATGCTCTCGGCGCTGCGCCGTATGCTGGCCCTGGTCGAGCCGCCGCTGCAATTGCACGAAATTCCCGCAGGCGACGCCCCCACCTACGACATGCTGTGCCGGGCCGACAGCATGGGCGTCTTTCAGGTCGAATCGCGGGCGCAGATGGCCATGCTGCCGCGCTTGAAGCCGCGCTGCTATTACGATCTGGTGATCGAGGTGGCGCTGGTTAGGCCAGGGCCGATCCAGGGCGACATGGTTCATCCCTATCTGAAGCGCCGCCAGGGCAAGGAGCGGGTGGCGCCGATAACGCCAGCCGTCGACAAGGTGCTGGAGCGCACCTGCGGCGTGCCCATTTTTCAGGAGCAGGTCATGCAACTGGCCATCGTCGCCGCCGATTTCACCCCCGGCGAGGCTGACGAATTGCGCCGGGCGATGGCCGCCTGGCGGCGTAAGGGCGATTTGCGGCGCTATCAGGACAAGCTCGTGGCCGGCATGGCGAAAAACGGCCTGCCGGCGGCTTTTGCCGAGCGCATCGTGGCCCAGATCCAGGGCTTTGGCGAATACGGCTTTCCCGAATCGCATGCCGCCAGCTTTGCGCTATTGGTCTATGCCTCGGCCTGGATCAAATGCCATCATCCG
>Ga0209737_10001159_pt1 | contig 19381 bp, 17 predicted proteins | sample TergutCu122P3_FD_187284 | JGI IMG/M metagenome (GOLD analysis project Ga0209737, IMG submission 187284) | Cubitermes ugandensis P3 segment gut microbial communities from Kakamega Forest, Kenya - Cu122 P3 (SPAdes) (version 2) | ecosystem: Host-associated > Arthropoda: Insects > Digestive system...
CTGCTCAGACCAAGGTCATCAAGAAACTCTCCGGCGGTATCCGTACCGACCTCGCGCAGTACCGCGAATTGGCCGCATTTGCGCAATTCGCTTCCGATCTCGACGACGCTACCCGCAAACAGCTCGAACGCGGCCGCCGGGTGACTGAATTGATGAAACAGACGCAGTACTCGCCGATGTCGGTTGCCGAAATGGGCTTCGTTCTCTTCGCAGTCAACAACGGCTATCTCGACGACGTCGACAGTAACCGCGTGCTGGCTTTCGAGTCCGGCCTGTTGCAATACATCAAGACGCAACGGCCTGAACTCGTCGCAAGCGTCATGGAAAAACGCGAACTCGATGCCGAAGCCGAAAAAACCTTGACCGACACGATTGTCGAGTTCAAGAAGAGTTGGTCCTGACGATGGCCCAGGAGACGGAAAATGGCTAGCGGGAAGGAAATCCGTACCAAGATCAAGAGCGTACAAAACACGCGCAAGATCACCAAGGCCATGGAAATGGTGGCCGCATCCAAAATGCGCAAGGCGCAGGACCGGATGCGCGCCGCCCGTCCTTACTGCGAAAAAATCCGCGAACTCGCCGCGCACCTGTCACATGCCGATATCACCGACTACGAGCACCCATTCCTGGCTCAGAAAGAACAGATTACGCGGGTTGGGCTGATTCTGGTGACGACCGACAAAGGCTTGTGCGGCGGACTCAATACCAACGTGCAGCGTATTGCTCTCAACGCGCTCAAGTCCTGGGAAGGGTCAGGAGTCACCGACATCCGCGCCTGCTGCATTGGCAACAAGGGCTTTGGTTTCATGCAGCGTCTTGGGGCCAATGTCGTCTCGCACGTCGTGCAGCTCGGCGACACGCCGACGCTCGAAAAACTGATCGGACCGGTAAAAGTCCTGCTCGATGCCTTCCAGAACGGAGAGCTTGACGCCGTCTACGTTGCCTACACCCGCTTCATCAACACCATGAAGCAGGAACCGGCACTGGAGCAGCTTTTGCCATTGTGCGGCGACAAGCTGGGCACACCTGATCGGGCGTGGGATTACATTTACGAGCCGGATCCGCGCGTCGTCATCGATGAGATGCTATTGCGCTACATCGAGGCGCTGGTTTACCAGACGGTTGCCGAGAACATGGCTTCCGAACAGAGCGCACGGATGGTGGCGATGAAAGCGGCTTCTGACAACGCCAAAAACGTCATCGACGAACTGCAACTGGTCTACAACAAGACCCGGCAGGCCGCGATCACCAAGGAATTGAACGAGATTGTCGGCGGGGCCGCCGCGGTCTGACGAATACTATTGACACAAGGAAAAACGATGAGTAACGGTACTATCGTTCAGTGCATTGGCGCGGTGGTGGACATCCAGTTCCCCCGCGAAGCGATGCCCAGAGTATATGACGCCCTCAAGCTCGAAGACGTCGCCGGCTCCTTTGCCGAAAAGGATCTTACCTTTGAAGTGCAACAGGAACTCGGCGACGGCGTGGTGCGTACCATTGCACTGGGCTCCAGCGACGGACTGCGGCGCGGCATGAAAGTCTCCAACACGGGCGAATCGATCTCGGTTCCCGTGGGTCCGGCCACTCTTGGTCGCATCATGGACGTGTTGGGCCGCCCCATCGACGATGCGGGTGAAATTGCCACCGAAGAACGCCGCGCAATTCACCAGAAAGCGCCCAAGTTCGACGAGCTCTCGCCTTCCGTCGAATTGCTGGAAACCGGCATCAAGGTCATCGACCTCATCTGCCCGTTTGCCAAGGGCGGCAAAGTGGGCCTGTTCGGCGGCGCGGGCGTTGGTAAGACCGTCAATATGATGGAGCTCATCAACAACATCGCCAAGCAGCACTCCGGTCTGTCCGTGTTCGCTGGCGTAGGTGAGCGCACCCGCGAGGGCAACGACTTCTATCATGAAATGAAAGATTCGAACGTGCTCGACAAGGTTGCGATGGTCTTTGGTCAGATGAACGAACCGCCGGGCAACCGTCTGCGCGTTGGTCTGACTGGCCTGACGATGGCCGAACGTTTCCGCGACGAAGGCCGCGACATCCTCTTCTTCGTCGACAACATCTACCGCTACACCCTGGCCGGTGTGGAAGTGTCCGCCTTGTTGGGCCGGATGCCTTCCGCGGTGGGCTATCAGCCGACGCTGGCCGAAGAAATGGGCCGTCTGCAAGAGCGCATCACCTCCACCAAAGTCGGTTCCATCACCTCCATCCAGGCCGTATACGTCCCGGCGGACGACTTGACCGACCCTTCGCCTGCCACGACCTTCCTGCACCTGGACTCCACCGTCGTGCTCTCTCGCGACATCGCCGCGCTCGGTATCTACCCCGCCGTCGATCCGCTCGATTCCACCAGTCGCCAGCTCGACCCGCTGGTCGTTGGTGAAGAGCACTACAACGTAGCACGTTCCGTGCAGCAAACCCTGCAAAAATACAAGGAGTTACGTGACATCATCGCCATTCTGGGCATGGACGAACTCTCGCCTGAAGACAAACTCGCCGTGGCGCGCGCACGCAAGATACAGCGTTTCCTCTCGCAGCCCTTCCACGTCGCCGAAGTCTTTACGGGTTCCCCTGGCAAATACGTATCCCTCAAGGACACCATTGCCGGATTCAAAGCCATTGTCACCGGCGAATACGACAACCTGCCCGAACAGGCGTTCTACATGGTTGGCAGTATCGAAGAAGCGATTGAGAAGGCTCGCAAACTCCAGTAATTTGTTTTGTTTCCACCCCCGCGCGGCAGATTTTTTCGCTGACGCGGGGATTGCTCCAGAGGATCAACAATGGCCATGACGGTACATGTGGATGTTGTCAGTGCAGAAGAACGCCTCTTTTCCGGTCTGGCCGAAATGGTCGTCCTGCCTGGCGAATCAGGCGAACTCGGCGTTTTGCCCGGCCACACGCCGCTGATGACCCGGATCAGACCAGGCACGGTACGGATCAAGGTTCCGCTCCAGGAAACAGAAGAGCTCATCTTCGTTGCGGGCGGCATCCTCGAAGTTCAGCCAAACGGGGTGACGGTGCTTGCTGATACTGCGATTCGTGGCAAAGACCTCGACGAAGCCAAAGCGCTCGATGCCAAGCGCAAGGCTGAAGAGGCGCTTTCAAGCCAGAACGCCAAGATCGACTACGCTAAGGCCCAAGCCGAACTGATGGAAGCGATTGCCCAGATTCAGGCAATCGAGCGTCTGCGCAAACGTCCGCACTGACGCGGTCGTTCAACATCGAACACGGGGTGGAATCCCCTCCCCGGTATTTACGGCAGGACATGGCCAAACCGCAATCCCCCTGTCGATCCGTCGGTCTCGTCGCGCCGCAAACGGTTCGCTTTGAAGAAGCGCTGCCCTTTCGGAGCGGCGCTCGCCTGGACGGCTTTGAGCTCGTTTTCGAAACTTACGGCACGCTCAATGCCGCGCGCAGTAACGCCGTTCTGGTGTGTCACGCACTGTCGGGTTCACATCACGTGGCGGGTCGTTATGCTGAGGAAGAAAAAGATACCGGCTGGTGGAACAATCTGGTTGGTCCTGGCAAGCCACTCGATACCGACAAGTTTTTTGTGATCGGAGTCAATAACCTGGGGGGCTGTCACGGTTCAACCGGGCCACGTTCGATCAACCCTGCTACAGGCCATCCCTGGGGATCGGATTTCCCTTTCATCACGGTTGAAGATTGGGTGGATGCCCAAGCCCGGCTTGCGGACAAGCTCGGCATCGAGCGTTTCGCGGCGATCATCGGTGGCAGCTTAGGCGGAATGCAGGCGCTTTCATGGACCCTGCAATACCCGCAGCGGGTGCGCTACGCGGCGGTCATCGCCTCTGCGCCCAAACTCTCTGCACAAAATATCGCGTTCAACGAGATAGCGCGCCAGGCCATTTTGACCGACCCCGATTTCCACGATGGCCATTTTTACGAACACGGCACATTGCCGAAGCGGGGTTTGAGGCTGGCGCGGATGGTGGGCCATATCACCTATCTTTCCGACGACGCGATAGGGGAAAAATTTGGCCGCAGCCTGCGTCACGGCAAAACCATGTACAACTACGACGCGGAATTCGAGATCGAGTCCTACCTGCGTCACCAAGGGGACAGATTCTCGCAGCAGTTCGACGCCAACACCTATCTGCTGACGACCAAGGCGCTCGACTATTACGATCCTGCCTTCGAGTACAACGGCGACCTGACAGCGGCGCTGGCGGCGGCGCAAGCGCGTTTTCTGGTCGTAGCGTTTACGACGGATTGGCGTTTTTCGCCGGATCGTTCGCACGAGATTGTCTACGCGCTGGCGCACAATGGGCGTGATGTCACTTACGCCGAGATCGACTGCGTAGCCGGGCACGACTCCTTTCTGCTCGACGATCCGCAATACCATGCCGTGCTTGCGGCGTGGTTTGGCCGTATCGAGGTGTGAAGATGGCGGCCTATCGTTACGATTACGACGTGATTGCGCAATGGATCGGGCGCGGCGAAAAAGTGCTCGACCTCGGTTGCGGGGATGGGGGGCTGTTGCGTCACCTGATCGAGACGCGGCAAGTGCGCGGTTACGGGGTAGAGAACGACCCGGAAAAGATTCTCGCCTGCATCAAAAATGGCATCAATGTGATTCAGGCCGACATGGATCGTGGTCTGACCGGTTTTGATGACGGTTTTTTCGATCATGTCATCATGAGTCTGTCGCTTCAGGCCATGCACAATACGCAGGGCATTCTTGCCGAGATGTTGCGGGTGGGGCGCGAGGCCGTGGTGAGCTTTCCGAACTTCGGTTACTGGCGGCACCGCCAGAGCATCCTCAATGGCCGCATGCCGGTATCGAAGAGTTTGCCGTATCAATGGTTTGATACGCCGAACGTCCGCTTCTTCACGATCGAAGACTTCGAGGCGCTGTGCGCACACTCAAGTATCGCCATCCGCAAGCGATTGGCGTTCGACGAAGGCAAGGTGATTGTCGACGATCCGAATTTTCTTGCCAGCGTAGCGGTGTACCGGCTCAGCCGGGATTGAGTTTATCCTTTCTGGTGGTAGGCGGGTTCTGCACGCCTGTGCTGTGTGTGCGACTGAGAGGAGATTTTAATGAAAGCCGTTGTTTTTCTGATTCTTTTTGCTTTTGTATCTTATGGATATTCACAAGAGGCGCCTAGTTACGAAGAATCGAAAAAAAGCATTTTTGAAAAACAACAATATTTTTCAAAAACATACGCATCTTCCGACTCAGGCAAACAAAAAGACATCGTTCGACAAGCCCAAGCCTACTTGACAACGACCATAACCGACTCTCTATTTTCTTATTGGTATGGAACTCCTTGGAATTTCAATGGGACGACCAAAGTGCCCAAACAAGGAACCATTGCCTGTGGCTATTTCGTCACTGCGATTTTAAGCGATGCAGGATTCCAAATTCCGAGGGTTAAATGGGCGCAATCGGCTTCCGAACCCGTCATTGTAAAAATTGCCTCAAACGTCCAACGATTCCGCAACCAGCCGATGGGTAAGCTGATAGATTATTTGAACAAACAAGGCGATGGGCTGTACATCGTAGGGTTGGACAGTCATGTTGGGTTTGTATCAAAACAGGGCAATAACTTCCGTTTTATTCATTCAAATTACTATCGTCCTGAAATAGGGGTTATGGCAGAACCCCTCGAAGGGCATAATCCCCTCAACGATTCCAAGTATCGAATAATAGGAAAACTATTGGATACTGAAATGGTCCAAAATTGGATAAATGGTGTTGAGTATAAATAAGACGGCAGGCTTCCTAACTACATACAGAAAAACGGTCATGGCGTGTTATACGCCATTTCTAGTGATAAAAAACACGCTAACTACCTTGAGTGACTCAAAGGTGATTACTCGGTGATTTCGTTTGTTTCTTCACAGTGACGCTTCATTCCTACGAATTACGCCTGCTCCATTCCCAAAACCTAGGGATCTCATCGGACTGAATGGCGAAGCCTTGGGATCGCCACCCTGTCCCGACCAATGAGCCAAGGTTCCATCTTGGTCGCCCAGATGTGCTTATCGAAAACAGCGTGATACACTGCTCCCCGCCACGGGTCGCAGATAAACGTATAGGGTCCCCAGGTTTCAGGTATCGTGATCTCGCTGCACAGCGGGCGACCAATGACTACATAGGCATGGTCCTTGTTACTGAAGTCAAAATATTCGATTGGACGCGCACCTATGCCCACTAAGTAGGCGAAAGCGACGGCGGCCTGTTCAGCGCAATTGCCACAACGTCTGTCTCCTGCGACTTCCGCTCTGACACGTAGTTGCTCTCCCATTGAACCATCTGTCATGGCCAGCATAGGGACGATCTCTTCTCTCATTTTATTAACACAAGAGAGTGCCTTCCAGCCGCGGGGGGTGTAGAGAGCACCGAATGTGTTATAGGATCCGATCGTCATTATTTTTTGGGTGTGTTTCAGCGCTTTATCTGCCCAGTCACGATTCTGTGCGAAGCTACTCATAGTCTATTATCTCCACGTAGGCTTTTTCTCAACTTAAAAACAATCATGGCGTGTTACACGCTACCCCTAGTGATGAAAAACACTCAAAGTAGCTTTCTTTTACGCGAGTTCACCTTGGGTAGATCAATGTCGCCTAGCTTGTAAATATTGTCAATTCAAATGTTTGAAATCAGCCGATCCAGACAGTCCTGGTGTTGCGTCCAAACCTCTCGGTGATTTCGTTTGTTTCTTCATTGAATGCCTGTTCGTAGTGGTCATAGCGCTATTCGTGGTCAAACCACGTTTTTCCTGCTAGCCCGTCATTGCGAGCGAAGCGAAGCAATCCAGCAATGCCCAAAGAACGCCTGGATTGCTTCGCTTCGCTCGCAATGACGCTGTATCCATTTGAGTCAAAACCGCTCTAATGGAGTTCCAGACGGTTTCCACAACGGTTCATTCAACGGTTCGCTCATGTCGAACGCCGGTCCCGCGATGCTCCAGTCGCCCGAACACGACGTGACGAGAAAGCGGAACGTCCCCGGTGGCGACACTACATTGGCGCGGCAACTCGCAGAGCACTGGGAGGAGCAGGAGTAGCCGTTCCACGGTGGCGGTTGCAGGCGCTCGCCGCTGTGCAGCGTGATGCAGTTGGGAATTTGCGACGAATCGCAGGAGCGCACGAGCCGCACGTCTGTGCTTTCGTTATGCCACGCCCCGTTGAAGAGACGCTGCACCTGCACACGGGACAATAACGAGATTTCACCACCTTCGTTCACGACCTCGAAAGAACCCGGTGGCGTTAGGTTGTGTACGCTCACGTTTTGCGCGTGAGCGTTTCCAACGACGAGCAAGAAAGTGACAGCAATCGCAAAAATCTTCATGGCCGCCTCACGTCGAAAGAAGAACCGTAGGCTGAGGCGAGCCTGTGAACCCCAACACACATCGCTTCCTCTTGCACGCCGGCTTCTTCTTCCACAGAGCGTCTCCGTAAGCAATGGAACCAACTGTCCGCTTTAGCGCCTTGTTAGCGCTTCCTGATTTGGACGTACGCCCATCGCCCGATGAGAAAAAATGCTGCTATAGAAGCAATGTCTAAGGCAACGAGCCCGGAGATAGGGCTTTCCCATTTGTCCATGTTCGTTGTGCGATCATAGTATGGCGGACCGCTTCCATATGCTCCTACAATCGAGTCGACGTTTACGTAGACGACGAAGAAGAACCAGATGACGCATCCAAAAAGTAAAAGGAACGCAACGTATTTTCTCATTTCGGATACCGTACGGTGAGTGGAATGTAGCAGATGCCTTTGTTTTTAAGCTCGTCTGCAAGTGCTTCCACAAAATTATTCATGTTCATAGTGAGATCAATGCAGCCTGCGCTGCCAGGGGTTTTCCCCCCATGGATAAAAAATCCGCCTCGCTTGTAGGTTTCTGTGCTCGGGTAGGGGTGAATGGTGATCCAATAATCTCCCCACCCCGAACGAGAATTTCTGTATCTGTACCAAGCATTTTCCTGAAGCTCAGATGGTTGAATCCAGTATTCGCCTTCAGGAATTGGGCCTTGATCTGCCTCTTTTTGCCGATCTTGCGAATAGTCGAACTTTCCATCGACTGGGCGCCCTGACACGGCAGGAAAATGAATCATCTTTTTTGCTCCTTGAGCTTGGAGCGCTTGTCCGTTGAAATACAGTGAGAGTATTGATTTTTTACAAGTGGGGACTTTGGGGGCGTATCGTTCTCCGGCGTACCGATCGGGCCCCATGACATTTCCTTGTTCCTGTGCGAGGTTACTCATAATCTATTGTCTCCATGTAGGCTTTTTCTCAACCTAAAAATAATCGTGGCGTGTTGTACGCCGCCCCTGATGATGAAACGTACTCAAAGCAGCTTTCTTTCATGCTAACCACCTTGAGTAGGTCAATGTCACATGGCTTGTAAATATTGTCAAATCTAACGCTTGAAATCAGTAGATCAGACAGTCTTGGTGTTGCGTCCAAACCTCTTGGGTGGCGTGAATTTCAAACTGAGCCCCCCCTTTATTGAGCCCCCATTGTTTGTGTGCTCTCTTTCTTATCGACAATCTCAACCTTTCCGCCTGCGCCAATCCTGACTGTGTAGTCCAGGTAATCTATTCGACCATCCAGTAAGATCATCACCTTGTAAGTCGTGGTCGTGATCTCTGCAATCGAACCGATATTACCGTCAAGCGCGCGGTAAGTTTTATCCACGTCGGCAAGGATGGCCTGATAGATGCAGATCGACCGTTTTAAGAAGGGCTGTTTTACCAGATTCACGTTACACGCCACTGGTTGTTTTGCATATGCTGAGTTCATCGGCAGGCATAGCTGTGCCAGACAAGCCCCCGCAGCCAACGCTGCGACAAAAGCCATACCCCTCGGAGGTTTCGTCTGTTTTTTCATTTTTAACCCCTGACAATGGACGTGATCCGTTTTTTTAAGATCGTCATATTGATTACGATAAGTGAATTGTTGTGAGCCAGGGTACGGAATCTAGTCGGAATTTGTCAACTATTGTCATCAATTCAAAGCGAGACACTACAGACCGGACAACTTGCATGCTACAAAATCGGATAGATTGAAAACTGGCGACTAGCTCCTTGACAAACAAAACGCCAGTTGGTTTAATCAAAAATTAACGTTTAACAGGCAAGCAGAATCATGAAGCGCACATATCAACCTTCTGTTGTTCGCCGCAAGCGCACGCACGGTTTTCGCGTCCGCATGAAGACTCGTGGCGGTCGTGCAGTCATTCGTGCTCGTCGCGCCAAGGGCCGCAATCGCCTCGCCGTTTGAGGGCGTGAGCCCCATGCGGCCAGGGCAGCGTTTTTGCCATGCTTACAGATTGCTGAAAACGGATGAATTTTCATCCGTTTTTGCTTTTCGACGCTCATTGCGTGGCCGTTTCTATACGCTCTACTATCGGCCTAACGAGCTGGATACCGCCCGCCTGGGCGTGACAATAGCCAAGAAACTGGTTAGGCGCGCCAATAAGCGCAATCTGCTCAAACGCATCGCACGCGAAGTCTTTCGGCGACAGCGTGAAAAACTGCCGCCCTGCGACCTGATCGTCCGCCTGCATGCGCCGGCGGGAACGGCCCGCCGCGCGGAGCTCAACACGGATGTCAGGCAGTTGTTGGGACGCCTTCCCCTGAATAAGCGCCCTCTTTTGCACTGACTTTTCTGGAACGCGGTCCACCATTCGCGGGTATCATTACACCCTTTGCGCGCCCTTGCCGCGCTTTCTCATTCAAGACACTCTTCTCCGATGGAACAACGTCGCCTCATTCCGCTCGCCATTTTCGTCCTCTCCCTCGTGATGCTGTGGACGAACTGGATCGAACACAACCGGCCTGCTGCTACAACATCGCCCGCAGCCATTTCTTCTACTGCTTCCGGCGCTGAGTCCCCGGCACTCGATGATTCGGTGCCGACTCCCGCCCGCACCGTCGCTCCCCCGACGGCAGCTCCGGCGCCATCCGTAGCGCCGCGTGTCAAGGTGGAAACGGACGTGATACGCGCGGAAATTTCCGCTGAGGGCGGCAATATCGTTCGCCTCGAACTCGTGAAGCATCGTTCTTCCGAGAGTCCGGAAAAAGACTACGTTATTTTCGATGACGGCGTTGCACATATTTTTGAGGCCCAATCCGGCCTGCTTCTTGGCGCAAACCTGCCTAATCACCGCACGCTGTTCGAGCTGCCCGCCGGCGACCAAGTGCTTGCCGAAGGTCAAGACAAGCTGGAACTAAGACTGAAAGCCCCTGCTGCCGAGGGCGTGTCCGTTACCAAGGTGATGACCTTCACCCGCGGTAGTTATTTGGTCGATGTTGCCTATGAAATTCATAATGAAGGCCCCGACCCATTGCCTGTGCAGGCTTACTTCCAGTTCCTGCGTGACGGTAAACCCGCAGAGAAAGCGGGCGAGGGCATATTCGGAGGCATACAGACTTTCACCGGTCCAGCCTTCTATACCGATGAGATCAAGTTCCAAAAAGTGTCTTTTAGCGATATTGACGACAATAAGGCCAAGTTTGCTTCCAGCGCAAATAATGGTTGGGTAGCAATCGTTCAGCACTATTTTGTGAGTGCCTGGTTGCCGCCAGAAGAGACAGGCCGCGACTATTTCGCTAATAAATTGAAAACACGCGAAGGCCTCTACACGGCAGGTGCTCGTCTCACAGAACAAACAATCGAACCGGGTGCAACGAAACGGATCGAAGCGCGTCTCTACGTCGGGCCACAGGACCAGAACAAGCTCGCAGAAATTGCGCCTGGTTTGAAGCTGGTGGTTGATTACGGCATTCTGACGGTTATTGCTGCGCCGCTCTTCTGGTTACTCTCGTGGTTTTATTCGCTTACCGGCAACTGGGGATGGGCCATCATCCTCGTGACGGTCATCATCAAGGCGATCTTTTTCCCGCTTTCGGCGGCGAGCTACAAGTCGATGGCCAAGATGCGCGTACTCGCTCCTCGCATGCAGCGACTAAAAGAGCTGTACGGCGACGACAAGGCCAAGATGCAGCAAGAAATGATGAGTCTTTACCGCACCGAGAAGATCAATCCGCTCGGGGGGTGCTTGCCGATTCTCGTGCAAATTCCGGTGTTTATCGCGCTCTATTGGGTACTGCTGGGCAGCGTCGAAATGCGGCAAGCGCCATGGCTTGGCTGGATACAGGATTTATCAGCACGCGATCCTTATTTCATTCTGCCGATCATCATGGGGGTTTCCATGCTGGTTCAGTTCAAACTGAATCCAAGCCCGCCTGACCCCATGCAGGCCAAGATCATGATGGCAATGCCGATCATCTTCACCTTCATGTTCCTGTGGTTTCCCTCCGGGTTGGTGCTGTACTGGGTCGTCAGCAACCTTCTTTCCATTGCCCAACAGTGGCAGATTACGCGAATGATCGAGCGCGGCAACAAAAAAACAAAAGCGGCTAACGATCCAATAGCCTGATCCCTGGCATACATGAAGCCGCCGCGTGAGAGTTTCTCTTCCGGCGGCTTTTTTGTTTCTATTATTTCGATGCGCTATTGAGGTGAGGCAATAGGCTTCTTGATATGGTAAATTCCTGTTCAGGCTGAATGACAAAGAAAAGGTATTTTTCTAATGAACATGCGTTTTCGCTCTATTCTTGTTTTATGGATGCTTGGTGTTGTCGTACTGCTGGCTGGATGCGGCAGAGAGTTGCAACAGCGGCAAGCCTTTATCAGCTTCTTACAAAAAGAAGTGATTCCACGCAATAGCGGCATCCTTATTCCAACCAAAGCGATGCGTAAAAAATTTGGCATCTATGCGGCGCACTATGATGTCATTATCGAATACAACAAGGCTATCCTTGAAAGAATAGGCAGACCGCTGGAGAAATTACAGCGAGAGTACCAGGAGGCCATGAAGCCCGAGGCCAATGTGGAGGAACGCAAGAACGCCATCACTAAATATCGGGAAGCGCTTCAGTCGATCGAGGCGGCGCTTGATAGGGAAGTTGCCACGACTGAGTCAGAGGTGGCAAAACTGGATCAGCCAGACGAGCTGAAGGAAGTCTTCCTTCAGGCGGTTGAAAAGCATGTGCGCATTCCTGCCCAAGCCCTTAAAGCGATGATTCCCGCAACTGGGGAGATGATGAGCAAAAATCTGGATTTGCTGAACTACATCATGGCCAATAAAGGGACGGTCGAAATCAAGGATGGCATGATTCAGGTCGATAGGAACAAGGATAAAGATCAGTCGGTGCTGACCCGCCTTAATGAGATGCAAGCAGAAATCCTCAAAATGGCTCAGTCTATCCAGTCGCAGCATAATGAATTTATGCGTCAGTCGATCGGTAAATGAACGGAAAGAGAGAGCTTGCCATGCGGAACCACAGAAATGTTTCACGTGAAACATTTCTGTGCTCGAGGCGATGATGAGACGACAGACCGGATGCCGTAAGACGAAACCGACTCCGCTAAAACCGGATGATCTTGCTTATGCGCTGTTTCATGCAGCAAAGTTGGTTGCGACCGTGCTCAAGGGGGCAAGCCTTGTCGGGGGTTATGAGCGGGTTCTGCGTGAAAATCCTAACTGGAGCGATGCGCTTCGTGGCGCCGTTCGTGATCTGACTTGGCGTACGCTGCGTGATTATGGGCGCGGAGATGCCACGCTTCGCCATTTCCTTCAGGAAAAACCGCTTTCTGTGACTATTCATGCTTTGTTGTTGGTGGCGGTTCATCGCTTCGAACAACGCCCGGAGCAGGCACACACTTTGGTGAACCAGGCGGTCGATGCGGCGGCCCATCTGTCTGTGGGACTCAAGGGGGTCGTCAATGGTGTGTTGCGTAATGTGGTGCGCCAAGAAGCCAATATTGCGATATGGCGTGACGAGGACATTGCGGCTCGTTACGCTTATCCCGAATGGTGGATCAGACGCGTCCAGCGCGAACACAAAGATGACTGGGAGGCTATTCTTGCAGCAGGAAATCTGCACCCGCCGGTGTGTCTGCGGGTCAATCGCCGCCGTGTCACGGTAGAGCGTTATCTGTCCGAATTGGCCGATGTGGGAATTGTTGCGGAAAGGCTCGATAACGATGCTTTGCTTTTGGCGCATCCGCTTCCTGTGTCGAAGTTGCCAGGCTTTGCCGAGGGCAAGGTTTCGGCGCAGGACGCGGGGGCACAGTGGGCTGCGCCGTGGTTAGGCGCACGTGAGGGTGAGCGAGTGCTCGATGCTTGTGCTGCACCGGGGGGTAAAAGCGCACATTTGCTGGAACTTGCCGATATTGAACTGACGGCTCTGGAACTTGACCCTGTACGGGCATCGTTCCTGCGCAGCAATCTTGCCCGCCTCGGGCTATCCGCCAAGGTGGTTGTTGCCGATTGCTGTGAGCTGGGGGCTTGGTGGGACGGACGGCCTTTTGACCGTATCCTTGCCGACGTGCCATGTTCGGGGTCCGGCGTTGTGCGCAGACATCCCGACATCAAGTGGTTGCGTCGCGATAGCGACATTGCAGGGTTTGCTGCACAACAGGCCGCTATCATTGGCGCGCTTTGGCAGACCTTGGCGGTTGGTGGCACAATGCTTTATGTGACATGCTCGGTTTTTGACGACGAAAACCATCGTCAAATCGAGCGTTTTCTTGCGCAGCACCCGGATGCCGAACTTTTTATGCCGCAGTCTTGCCAGATACATCCTTTGTTGCCAACGACCCATCATGACGGCTTTTACTATGCCTGCTTGCGCAAAAAAACCAGGCTTGTTTGAGTTGCTGCGCCGCCTGCTGCTGTTTGTTGCGTTCCTGGCGTTTTCGACGGGGCCAGCGAGCGCCGACGATGCCAGTATCGTCTATGCCAGAATCGTTTTGACCGAAGAAGGCTATGTACTCAATGCGGACTTCAACATCGATCTCAATCAGAAACTGATCGATGCCCTGGCGCATGGCGTAGCGTTGCACTTTGTGACGGAACTGAGGATTGAGCGTCCGCGGTGGTACTGGTTTGATAAACGGATTGTTCAACGTCAACTCGAATATCGTCTTGCCTACCACGCGATCACTCGCAGTTATCGACTTAATATTGGGAGCCTGCACAGGAATTTCGACTCGCTGGCAGATGCCGTGCGTACCATGGAGCGCATCCGTAATTTGTACGTGGCGCCTCACGGTTCGTTCGAGGGAAACAAGAAGCATGAAGTGTCATTGCGTTTTTTCCATAATACGGCCCTGCTTCCCAAGCCTTTCCAACTCTCTGTCTTGGCCAATGGCAAGTGGGATCTCGGTACTGGCTGGACAAAGTGGTCATTTACGCCCGAGATGGCGAATCCTGAAAAGGAGATAGAAGAAGAATCTGTGCGAACAGAAGAGCAACCGATAGAAGAGACGATGCTGGATGTCATGGTTACAGAATGAAAAATATCGCTGTCGCCATTGCCGCTGTCCTGGCTGCCGTTTCGCTCTATCTCTTGGCCTCGGCCAGCGCCAACACGGGTTTGTTCAGCGACTCATATCCTTATTTGCTTGCGATCAACGGGATCGTCACGGTGACGTTGGCAGCAACGGTCGTTTATCAGCTTGTCCGGCTGTGGCGTGAATATCGTAATCAGCGCTTCGGTTCGCGACTCAAGCTTCGCATGGTTATGCTTTTTGCATTCATGGCGATTTTGCCGGGTTTGGTGGTGTATGCGGTTTCGCTTCAGTTCGTCGCACGCAGTATCGAATCCTGGTTTGATGTGCGAGTCGATTCTGCCCTCGAAGGGGGGCTTGCTCTCGGTCAGAACGCGCTCGATTATCTCGTCGTGCAGCTCAGAGGCAAGGCTGATGTCATGATCCTGGATCTTGAAAGCCAGGCGAGTATTTCGGTGGCTCAGATCAATCGCTTGCGTGAGTGGGGCGGGGTTAGCAGCGTGACGGTGTTTGGCGCGAATGGCCAGGTGTTGCTGAGCGCAACGGACGGTGATTCTGCCCGCCTGCTCCCGGATACGCCCCAGATCCATGAGTTGCGCCGCGCTTTTCGGGAGCGCGGCTTGAGCGTGATCGAGGATGCTCCTGGCGGGCGGTTGGTCATTCGCCTCCTGGTTCCGATCGAAGGGCATGGCCTTGCGAAGGCTTCCCGCTTGCTGCAATTGACCCAGCTCGTTCCCGAGTCTTTCAGCCGGCACGCAGGGGCCGTGCAGGAAGCTTATCGTGATTACCAGCAGTTAACCTTGGCGCGTATCAATCTGAATCGCATCTATTCGTTGACGCTGACGCTGACGCTGTTGGTGGCGTTGCTTGCTGCCATTGTGATTGCTTTCATTCTTGCCCGGCGGCTTGCTGCGCCGTTGCGTATCCTTGCTGAAGGGACTGAGGCGGTTGCTCAAGGGGACTTCAGTCCGCGTCGGGCGTTGCCTGCCCGGGATGAGCTGGGGATTCTGACCCATTCTTTTAATCAGATGACCCGCCAGCTTGAAGAGGCGCGCGCGCAAGCCGAGAACAGCCGCTTCGAGGTTGAATCTGCCCGCGCTTATCTTGAGAGCGTGCTGACGCACTTGTCGACCGGAGTCCTGGTTTTCAGCAAAGAGGGCATTCTTCGAGCCGACAATCGTGGCGCACGCGACATTCTCGCCGATGAGCTTGGTGGTTTCGAGGCGATGACGCTTGCCGACTGGCCACGGCACACGGCGCTACGCGACGCGATTCTCGAGGGCTTTGGTCTACACGAAAGTGACTGGCAGACCGAACTGGAGATTCCGCGCCCGGATAATCCTCCGATGACTTTGCTGATACATGGTTCGCGCCTGCCTGAGCACACAGGGGGGGGGCTGGTGGTGGTGTTCGATGACATTACCCGGCTGATCGAGGCGCAACGCACGGCCGCTTGGGCCGAGGTTGCCCGGCGACTGGCGCATGAGGTCAAGAATCCGCTGACTCCGATTCAGCTCTCTGCCGAACGGCTGGCCGTCAAACTTTCTCCCGGTCTCGATGATGCAGGGCGACGGATGCTTGAACGCTCGACTCAGACCATTGTCAATCAGGTGGAAGCGGTCAAGAATCTGGTCAATGCTTTTCGCGATTACGCGCGCTTGCCTGCGCCAACGCTTGCGCCTCTCGATCTTGGCGAGCTCATACGCGAAATCCTTGTTCTTTATGAAAGCTCATCGGCGAAAATCGAAGTGCAAATTCCCGTTGATTTACCGCTTGTAATAGGAGATGCTTCGCAGATTCGCCAGATCGTGCACAATATGTTGCAAAATGCGTTGGATGCTTTGGTGGATAGGCGTAATGCCGAAATCGTACTTGCGGCATACGGCGAAGGCGATTGGGTATTATTATCATGCCAGGACAACGGGCCAGGTTTTCCGCCGGAGGTGCTGGCACACGCATTTGAGCCTTATTTTACGACCAAGGCTAAGGGGACCGGGTTGGGTTTGGCGATGATAAAAAAGATTGTCACGGAGCACGGTGGTGAGGTAAAAATCGCTAACCGGGATGGCGGGGGTGCAGGGCTACGCATTCGTTTGTGTACGGCCATGACAAATGGTGAACTCTGAATATGGCAAAGATACTTATCGTTGACGACGAAATCGGCATTCGCGAATTGCTTTCTGAAATACTTCGCGATGAAGGGCATGATGTCATTCTGGCTGAAGATGCGGCGGCCGCTCGGGCAGTACGCAATGCCTCCTGCCCGGATATGGTCTTGCTCGATATCTGGATGCCGGATACGGACGGCATTACGTTGCTCAAAGAATGGGCGGCAAGCGGGCAATTGACGATGCCGGTCGTGATGATGTCCGGTCATGGCACAATCGATACGGCGGTAGAAGCGACCCGTATTGGCGCAATCGACTATCTCGAAAAGCCCATTGCGCTGCAAAAACTTCTTTCCGCAGTCAAACGTGGCCTGCAACGCCAACCTGCTGTCTCTACGCCTGCGGCGCTCACGCTGGCGGCGTTTCCGGATTGTGCGCCTTTGCGCGAGTTGCATCGCCGCTTGCGGCTGACGACGGGGCAATCACGCCTGATTATGCTTCAAGCCGGGCCGGATCATCTGGCCGAACTTGCTGCCCGCAGCTTGCAGGCGCCCGGCACGCCTTGGCTGGATCTCGGCGCGCTTGACGGTGCGTATGATCTGGCGCGATTGGCTGCGCTTCAAGGGGGGCTGCTTTACCTTCCTGCCTTGGAACGGTTGTCGCGTTCCCAGCAAAAGAGCTTGGCTTCTATTGTCGACCGCCTTGAACGGTATGATCTCCGGTTGCTCGTTGTTAGCGCGTCAAACCGTGAAGAACTATTGGCGACCGGATGGGATCATGCCCTGGTTGAGCGCCTTTTCTCCCACATGCTGATGGGGGTGCCTACGCTGACCGACATTCGTGACGCCCTGCCTGAGATGGCTTGCCGCATCCTGCGTCATCTCGTCGAAACCAAAGAAGTGCCGCTGCGCCGTTTTTCGCCTGGCGCGTTGTCTCAGCTACGTCGGCGCGATTGGCATGGCGGGTACAGCGAGTTCTGTGCCACGATCCGCAGCATGGCGCAAGCCTCGATGGAAGAAGAAATCAATCTGCCTGAAAACGGCCAGCCTATCCCGGAGTCTCCGATGACTCAGGTTTCGTTCGATTTGCCTCTGCGCGAAGCGCGTGAGGCGTTCGAGCGCATGTATTTTGAACATCACTTGCGGCTGGAGCGGGGCAACATCACGAAGTTGGCACAAAAAACCGGGCTTGAACGCACCCATCTTTACCGCAAGCTCCGGCAACTCGGGTTGCATGGCGGGCGGCAGCACGAGGAAAGCTGAACTTATACGTCGATATTCTGCGCCCGTAGTGCGTTTGTCTCGATAAACGCCCGGCGCGGTTCGACTTCGTCTCCCATCAAGGTGGTGAAGATTTCGTCAGCGGCAATGGCGTCATCGATCTGAACACGCAGTAACCGCCGCACGGCAGGATCCATCGTGGTTTCCCAAAGCTGTTCGGGATTCATCTCTCCTAAGCCTTTGTATCGCTGCTTGGTGATGCCGCGCTCGACTTCGGCAAGCAGCCAGTCGATGGCATCGGCAAAGCGGGTGATGGGCTGCCGTTTGTCGCCACGCTGGATTTCTGCGCCTGGGCCAATGAGGCCGGAAATGGATTGGGCAGCGGTGCGGATGCTGCGGTAGTCGCCGGAGGCCAGAAAGTCGTCCTCGATCCAGCCGAATTTGCGGTTGCCATGATGCAGCCGTTCGATGACGAGCCGCCAGGCTTCTGATTCGTCGTGAAATTCGGGATAAACACGTAGGCCGTCGGGCAACCAGGTTTGCAAGGCGCCTGCACTGGCGCGGGCGGCGGCTTCGTCGAGCAGGTCGAGCGCGATGTCGTGTGCAAGGATGATGTGTAGCACTTCGGGGTCGATGAAGCTGGACTGCCGTTTGATGACGGCCTCGGCCAGCAGGTAGCTGCGCGCGAGTCCCCCCAGGGTTTCTTCGGTAATGGGCGCGGCGTTTTCGCTCGGGATGAGGGAGGCGCCTTCCAGGGCAAGCTTGAGCAGGTGGTTGTTCAGTTCGTGATTGTCCTTGATGTAGTGCTCGGTCTTGCCATGTTTGAGTTTGTAGAGGGGCGGCTGCGCGATGTAGATGTGGCCGCGTTCGATCAGTTCGGGCATCTGCCGGTAGAAGAAGGTCAGCAGCAACGTGCGGATGTGCGCGCCGTCGACGTCGGCGTCCGTCATGAGGATGACGCGGTGGTAGCGGAGCTTTTCGGGCTTGTAGTCGTCCTTGCCGATGCCGGTTCCAAGCGCAGTAATCAGGGTGATGATGGCTTCCGATCCGATGAGTTTGTCGAAGCGGGCTTTTTCGACGTTGAGCACTTTGCCGCGCAGGGGCAGGATGGCCTGGAATTTGCGGTCGCGCCCCTGCTTGGCGGAGCCGCCGGCGGAGTCGCCCTCGACGATGAAGACTTCGCACAGCGCCGGGTCTTTTTCCTGGCAGTCGGCGAGCTTGCCGGGGAGCCCCGCGCCGTCGAGCACGCCTTTGCGGCGCGTCATCTCACGCGCTTTGCGCGCGGCTTCGCGGGCGCGGGCGGCTTCGACGATTTTGCCGCAGATCGTACGGGCATCGATGGGGTTTTCAAGCAGGAAATCGGTCAGTCGCGCGGCGACGACTTCTTCTACGGCCGGACGGGCTTCAGAGGAAACCAGCTTCATTTTGGTCTGGCTGGCAAATTTGGGGTCGGGCATTTTGACCGAGAGGACACAGGCCAGCCCTTCGCGCATGTCGTCGCCGGAGATGTCGACTTTGGCTTTTTTGGCGATTTCGTTTTCTTCGATGTATTTGTTGATGACCCGCGTCATGGCCGCCCTGAGGCCCGTGAGATGCGTTCCGCCATCCGTCTGGGGGATGTTGTTGGTGTAGCAGAGAACCTGCTCCTGGTAGCTGTCGTTCCACTGCATGGCGACTTCGACATCGAGCTGGGTTTCGCCGCTATTGATGCCG
>Ga0209737_10001160_pt1 | contig 19369 bp, 22 predicted proteins | sample TergutCu122P3_FD_187284 | JGI IMG/M metagenome (GOLD analysis project Ga0209737, IMG submission 187284) | Cubitermes ugandensis P3 segment gut microbial communities from Kakamega Forest, Kenya - Cu122 P3 (SPAdes) (version 2) | ecosystem: Host-associated > Arthropoda: Insects > Digestive system...
CGACCAAACCGAAAATCGAATGGCGCCGTAAGGCGTCTTTTTGATTTTTGGCTTGGGTCAAGGGGTGGGGATTCTCTCAATCCTCTCCCCGCGACCACTAGCGACGTTCTTATGAGTGCCTGAGATTTCTAGCTGGAAATATTGGTTATCCCATGTGCGTTATTCTGTACTCCACTATTTCCGAAATTAACTCATAGGGCATTGATCTGTTCCACGGAAAATGAATACATCCTTTGTTGAATTTGTAACCCTCAAGGGTAAGACGGTCAGCAAAAGCATTCACAGCATCAGTAGAGGGGTAGAAGCCCAAATGGTTTTTATGTGCAGCTAGCTGAATCAAATTTGACGAGCCCATTTTGTAAGTTGGCATATGGTATGAAATTGCCTCTCCGGATTCTGGTGCAGATTCTCGAATTACTCTACAAACTTTCTGTAAAACCGACTGTACCTCTATCGCCTGCATTGAGATATAGTCATCTATTGATTCCGCTTTCGTGCAATAGTGACTTTGGTTTGTATTCTTGAACTCACGTTTACATTTTGGACATTGCCACATGAACTACACCTCCGCAAGAGTAAATCTCCTATCCTCAATCTTGCCATATTTATCTTCTTCTTGCACTTCGATATGCACCGTCAGAATTGTCTGAGCTTGATTCATCTCGTTGCCCTTCTCGTCTATCAGTTTTCAGAAATCTCGGGCACTGATACCGCGCCGCGATCTTCGCGTTCCTGTGGCATCTATACGGTCCACGTAGGGACGACAGAATTATGTACTGCTACAATAAGTATGTCGAAGAGTCTGGTCTGAGGGGTAACTGGTAATGATACAGATGATTATAGACACGATACTCCAAATCATTGTTTATACGACGATTCCATTTCTATGGTGGTCTTTTTCCTCTCGCAAGAGTGAACATTTTACCAAGTGGATTGGACTAACGGTACCAGAATTCAAAGATAGATCAAAGGCGCTGGGATTCATTATTAGCTCATTCATGCTCATGAGTCTTATCGGACTCGGGATTATCTATGTATTTGAAGATAAGTCGGTTCTCATAAGTGCGAGATTTGCTGGATTAGGGGTTTCAGGAATAATACCCTTGCTCTTATTCGCAACTATTCAAACAGGATTGTGCGAAGAAATTCTATTTCGCGGATTTCTCGGTAAACGACTCTCGGTAAAACTCGGTTTCGTTGCGGGGAATCTGATCCAGGCAATCCTATTTGGACTACTCCACGGCATTCTCCTGTTTGTTATAGGAATTGGACTAGTGACTGCGCTATCAGTCACAGTCTTTACCATGATCGTCGGATGGATGCTTGGGTACATTAATGAGAAACTAGCGGATGGATCCATCGTTCCGGGCTGGATTGTTCATAGCCTGTCAAATATTATTCCGGCCAGTCTATTCCTTGTGGGAATAATCAAACCTTAGCTTCAAGATTCGTTGCCTGACATTCACCACGGTCGCTCGTTACGGTAAGGCAGAGGCTTAAGAATGACGGAAGTGAGAGGGTTCAATGACTTCATCTCTTGATGGACCGATTCTCAGCGTCAAGGACGTCGTGGCTCTGGAGAAACGTCTCGAGGCTTCGGGGATACCGCTTCGTGAGCTGATGAATCGCGCGGGGCGCTTTGTTGCCGAATGGATTCGGGATCGCGTCGACGCGAGCAAGCCGGTACTTATCCTCTGCGGTACCGGCAACAACGGAGGCGACGGCTGGGTCATTGCGGAGACATCGTCCTCGCCCGAATCGAGAGTGCGAACGGGATATAATTGCGTTGCTGCAGCAGTTATTTAGTGATATGTCGGGATTATCGTTTGCCTTTGTTCTTATTGGCAAGTGCAAATGCCACGCTTGACCTGTGCGTCTGCCGTTTTCTTCTGTCTCGCAACCCTAGATGCTGATACCTCCCCGCGACCACATTTGAAATTGATAACCGCCGCAAGGCGGTTGTTTGATTTTGGATGTCGGTCAAGGGGTGGGCTTATCGCACGTCGAAATCTCGAGAAATCTAATCCGGAAGCATAGCGCATCTGCCACTCAGCGAAGAAATCACAGGATACACGTTGATATATGGGATAATCATTTAGTCATTTTACTGAGGACAAAGAGAGAGATTACCATGAAAAGTTTTGTAATGGAAAAAATCGGGTCGGTCGGCTGGGTTGAGAAGGATATGCCGAAATGCGGTCCTCTGGATGCGATATGCAAGCCTTTGGCTCTTGCGCCCTGCACATCGGATGTGCATTCCGTTTGGGCCGGTAGTCTTGGAGAGCGTTTCAATTTGACGCTTGGCCACGAAGGCGTTGGTGAGATCGTCGAGGTGGGCGAGCTGGTCAAGGATTTCAAGCCGGGTGACAAAGTAATCGTACCCGCTATTACTCCCGACTGGGGTGCTATCGAAGTTCAGGCTGGTATGCAACAACATGCGAATGGACTTTTGGCAGGTTTCCAATTCTGCAACATCATAGACGGTATGTTCAGCGAGTATTTTCTCGTACCTTACGTCGATGCGAATGTAGCGCTATTACCTGAGGGTATGGATCTCGCTTCAGCTACTATGCTTACCGATATGGTCTCCACGGGCTTTCACGGTGTAGAGCTTGCTGAGGTTGAGTTTGGTGATACTGTTGCCGTAATAGGCATCGGTCCTGTAGGCCTGATGTCGGTTGCCGCTGCCGCAATCAGAGGTGCTTCTTATATTTATGCAGTCGGATCAAGACCGGACTGTGTTGCGCTTGCCAAAGAGTATGGCGCAAATACCGTCATTAATTACAAAGAGGGCGACATCGTCGAGCAGATTATGAAGCTGACCGATGGCAAGGGTGTTGATCGTGTTGTTATCGCTGGAGGTGACAACGATACGCTTGCTCAGGCGGTAGAGATGGTGAAGCCAGGTGGCAAGATTGGAAACGTTGTGTATTACAGTGAGGGGGACTATCTCAAAGTTCCGCGTGTTGCATGGGGACTTGGTATGGGCCACAAGCAGATCAACGGCGGTCTCATGCCGGGTGGCAGACTTCGCATGGAGAAGTTAGCTGCGCTCGTTACGAGTGGCAGACTTGACCCCAGCAAGATGATCTCGCATACTTTTGAAGGTTTTGAGAAGGTCGAGGATGCATTGCTCATGATGCGCGATAAGCCGAGAGATCTCATCAAGCCACTCATTATTGTGTAGCAAAGCTGTTAGTGGGTAATCAATAAAATAACCGCCTTCCGGCGGTTATTTTATTTCGGTAGATATGAGCGAATTATTGAGCTATAGTCAATATATGAGCAAATCTTCAGACTATACCCATTTTATTACCAGCAAAGACAATGACTTCTTCAAGAAAGTGAAGTCTTATGTGCTGGCAAAAAATCGTATACGTGACAAAGTCGTATTAGTTGAGGGCAAGAAAAGTTTTGAAGAGGCACTGAGTGCCTTGCGTCTGCGTCATGCCTTGCTTGATGAGGATTTCTGCCTCAACTCTCTTACGGATTTACCATCAGAAAAACGAACACGGCTATCGAATCATCTTTTTGGTGTTCTATCGGAAACAAAGAGTCCTCAGGGAATTATCGGTATATTCGATATGCCAGACCAAGAGCTAGACATGTCTCTACAAAATAAAGTCGTAGTGCTAGAGGGCGTTCAGGACCCTGGCAATGTGGGCACCATTATACGTACGGCTTTCTTTTTGGGTTATCAGGCAGTCTTATTGGATGAGGCGTGTGCCGCCCCCTTCTCGCCTAAGGCGATTCGCTCATCAATGGGTGCGCTTTTTCATATACCTTGTGTGACTGCCCCAATCGAGCAACATTTGAGCAACTTGAAGAAAGCCGAATTTGCTATTGTCGGCAGCGACCTGTGTGGCGATGATTTACAGAGCAGAGCTGATTCTTTGTCGGGACAAAAGTTTGCACTTCTCGTGGGCAGCGAAGGACAGGGGCTGAGCAAAAATGCCCTTTCCTACTGCGATTATCGCTATAGGATTTCTGCAGAAAATGATGAGGCTGAAAGCTTAAACGCAGCGGTGGCGAGCGGCATTATGATGTACCAGCTGAATATATAAGGAATCTATTCGAACCGCCAAGAATTGAATGCTTCTGAATATCGCGATGTTTTGCTAGATGCCAAATCCGCAAGCATGATGCCCGCAAAAGATGATTTAGTCATCCCCCATCCGCTAAAACCTGCTGCCATGAAGACATCTTTGGAGCCAGAACGGTACGGCCCGATCAAGGGGAGCATATCCGGCAATAACCCTATATTTTCCAATCCGATAACGCCAATATCCGTCCAGGTTTCCCGTCATGCTTCGTCCGAAAAGGCAATCTTACTGGGGAGGCTCATGCTCAACCACCACCTCAGCATCAGGGCTATCGATTCTTATAGTTATAACCGTCGATTTTTGCGTGCTTTTACAAGGCGACATGAGTGCTGGTTTCGACTCCGGTTCAGCTATGGAATCAAAATCACAGCCTGTTACTGGAACTGGAATTTTAGTCCGCCCATCTTGAGCATCCTGCTTCCTTGGCGGTGCTGAATGATTAGCCTCCAAAGAGGTCATGTGCTCAAAACTGTATAGACATTCAAAGCACGTTGTCGCATCGTTGGACGCAAAGGCGCTACACATCGGACATCGTTTCATAGAGACTCCTTTTTATATGCACTTCCTATTTGGTACCATGGTCGATCCTGAGAGGGGCGCTCGATTACTCCATAGGATTTTCGAGGTCCCCTGATTATGCGATTCGGTGCTACCGTTTTATGCAATGCCAAAATAACTTGATCTCGACTGACAAATGCAATGTCAAGGGCATATTTCATTCCAATCGTATGAATTGCTTTGCACGGACTCAAAACCAGCTCCCTATCCAGCCATTCTTCCCTTTGCGTTCCCAGAAGTCCCTTGAGTCGAGAAAACCAACTATCGGCATATATGATTTCAGTATGACGAATCACTGTGTATCACCTGCCTCATATCCAATGCTTGGCACAGCATACGTTTTCACTCTTTTGAATACAGGAGTCTTTATTGCCAGATTCCCAATACCTATTTCAGATACAAATGGTTGATACTCAAGTTCGAATTGCACCGTATTCGTCCCGCAAACTCCGCCTCGACTCTCTGAGCCCGACACCTGAAACCGTCCACCATCTTTCGTCAATCCCATGGCTTGTACGATTCCCTCCTGTGCTGACCAGGGCGCATCGGCATAAGCGCAACTCCGCGCAACTTCCCCGGAGATTCGATCGAATTGCGCAACCCGAATAAGATAAAGGCATACGTTTGCCATAATGATAATCACGATAACGCATGCGCCCGCAATTATAGCCATCTCCGCTATAAGTGATCCGCGTCTGCTAAATAAGAATTCTCTCTTAAATCTACCAAGATGCATCTGGCAACTGATAAATTGCATTGAGGCTTTTTTCGATAAGGCTCTCAAGAAATCCTCCTGTCATATCCTCAAACTGCTCCGCGAAAGGTAGCCGCATAGATATCCCACCGATCGAGAAAGAAAGCATATCCTCAATCCGAAGCATCACCTCAGAGGAAAGTTCCTCGAGTGCTGTCCGAACATGCTCCTTGATGCCATAAGTACTCATCCCGCCGGTATCTTCCATCAATTGACGACCGCTTTTGAGCCCCTGTGAAAGTGCCCCCTCGAATCCTTCTATATCAACTGAGCCGACATCAGCAACCGATACAAGAGTCGGTACCGGTCTTCTCATATCTGGAACACTAATTTGGGCTGCATCAAGTATCGAGTCCATTGCATCTTGCACCATGACATCAAGGCCCCACGGTAAGCCAGTGCTCCATTCAGACACGCTGCTAATCTGTCTCCCATATACATCGAGACACGTTCCCCAAAGTGCTAGTGCTCCAGGGATGAGGGTCGCATCATCTCCCATAAGGGATCGAGCGACTCCTCCCAATCCTTCGCTAGAGGCATCTTTCGCATCAATATCACGCAAGAATGAAGGTAGTGTTGACTCCGTCGCAGAGGGCATCAGCCGCACTCCCGCAATCGCAATCTGCTCCCCCAATACAACTCCCTCGGCTCCTGTAAGCGAAGGAAGGGTATAGGCGGGAAGTTCTCTGGACGAAGCATTAATCACAACGCACCAAAGTCCTCTGCCGCCACTTGGCTCATACGTAAGTCGACTCCCCATAAGGTATGTGCCTGCCATTTCCAAAATCTCGCTCAATTTCGTCGAGGTCCGCTCTCTGACAAGTTCGATTTCTTCTGTCACCTGTTGTCTGAGTTGCTCATATTCCAAGATTGCGTCAGCCGCAAGGTTCCATTGCTCTATGAATGGCTTTACATCATCTTCAAACATCTGTATTGATTTCCAGCTGGGAGGATCACACCATGTGCACGGAGGATGATCGTCCTTGCCTCGTAGCGTAACCAGCAAAACCTCCCTAAGCACATTATCCGCATTCGATAATCCAAAGCAATCAGAACGCACATGATACGCCTTTCGCTCCCCTTCGATATGATCAAGTATGAGAACCGTCTGGCTCCATTCATCATGCATCAACAATTGCAGGGAAACGCGGGACGGTGCCATCGGTGCATCACCGATCGGATCCGGTCCAATAGCGGAAAGTATTTCTGGCTCCAACTGATCTTTGAGCCTCTCGTAGTAAGCACGATATCGTTCTGAAGCTTTTGCCCGAGTGCTCTCATTGTCGTCAATAGGAATAGGATCACGAGGTGATTCTATGGAACGCATCATTATGCTCTCCCACTCAGAGCGAAAATCATTCAACGCAAAGGAGGGATGCCAAAAAGCACGAGCGGTTCCTTCCTTTTTGTATATATCAATCCGAAAGCATTCATCGATTGCGGCTTCGATATCACCCTCAAGATTCTTAATCCTCTTCGATCCTTCAGCATTCTCTGCTCCTGCATCCCGCAAATCCTGCTCCCACTCTTCGAGCCCTTCCGGATCATCAGACATATAAACGGCACCTGTCAAAGGTGCGGGAATGATAATGGCATGATAATCACTTTGATTGAATTCACCCATAAGCGATTGGTTCTGCTCAACAGCATAAACCCCTCGGACAATCGACAGAGCTGGGGTTACTGCGGCAAGTGTGTCAGCAAAATTCTTTACATCAGCGACAATCTCTTTTCTTTTGTCACAAAAATCCTTATTGAATTTTATTGCTTTTTCAAAAAATGTCATAAGCGGAGCTCCGCCTGCAGGAGCGGCAACTACCACCGCAACACCGCTCACTATAACAATACAGTGCAGAAGCAGTCCGAATAGATTGAGGGTAAGCAAGAACCCATCAAGTGCCTGCATAACCATTGCGGTTTGAGCAACGACCTCACCTGCGGCAAGTGCCCCCAGATCGGCTACCACTTGGATATCCGAACTAGACGAGTTTACCCAATACCATTGCAGGCATGAGGCCATTAGTGCCAGCGCAAGTACCAAAGAAAGAATAACTGTTATCGTTGTCGAGCCCGATTGGTCCTTGAATAACCCCATCAGTGTTCGTGCTTTCATGGCATCACGTTCCCGAAACGAAAGGGTGCCTGCGAAGGTTCGCCTTCCACATGATGATACGATCCCTGCGATCGGGAAACTCCCTCAATCAGCACAGTCGATGGCACAAGACCTGCGCTTATCGTGCGGATTAGCGGAAGAGGTTGTTGTCGCATACTCACAGTTACTGCTATCGATTCTCGCTTATTACCCTCTATCTCAATCGAAAGAGATCCGGGAATTTGTCGAGCAACTCCAGTACCAAACATCTGCATACGATCATTCGTATAGCTCAAAAGCATTTCGTTGGGTATCTGATCATCTACAGCAACAATGCGACAAAGATCAGCGCTTATCGTATGTATTACCAGATATCCGTGAAACCATACTCCCAGCTGAAGTGTAACGAGCGTGACAAGGCACACAACGAGTACTGTAATAGGCGCCTCAAGCATAGCTTGTCCTTTGCATGATCTTATTAATGAAGCAATATATCTTTGATACACTGACCACTCGATCCTACTGAGGATGAAATCGTATGGGGCGCACGCATGAATGTCTGCCTGTGCAGACCACCGGTTGCACTCTCATTCGAAGCGTCCGTAAAAATTCCAATAGCTGCTATGACCAAAACAAGAAGCGATAATGCGACGGCATATTCGACTACCGCTTGCCCACTAATGTCATGTAGTGGAAGAGGGTGTTTCATTAAATTGCCCCCAATGCGGCAGTCACGCTATTAAATAACGTCTCGATCTGCCCGCCGAAAACGATAACCAGTGCGACAGCCATTACGATTACCACTCCGATAATGACCGCATACTCGATCATTCCCTGCCCCCTTCGACTCCTTAATATATGATGCAACTTCATAACCACTCCTTTCGATCAGTGAAACTTATCTCTACATATCTCTATTGCAAGCTTGATCCCAAACCTTGCATAACATCAATCATCACCGGACCCAACAGCAACAGCAATAGTGATGGAATAATGCATGATGCCATCGGAAGCAGCATCTTCACGGGCATCTTTGTAATTTTCGTTTCCAAGTATTGCTTATGCGCATCCCGCGCTTCTGATCCCTGCGCATCGAGCACATATACGAGTGCGGTACCGAGCACTAGTGACTGCTGAACAGCTGATACGAACCGAGCAACTTCTCTGCTCTCCAAATCAGATATGAGATCATCGAGTGCTTCATTTCTTAGCTTCAATCCCGTTTGCCAGTACTGAAGCGCCAATTCAAAATTTTGGGCTAACACACTTTTGTTTATCCCGACATACGATGAGAGTGATTGATCAAACGATAATCCCGCAGCAACACTCAAGGTAATAACATCAATCATATGAGGGAGTTCTCTGATGATCTCCTCGTGCTCCTTGCTCTTTTGTCTTTTTCGGACATATGAAGCAATTCGAGCAACAAAAGGTAGTCGCGGGTATAGTTCAAGTCTCTGTATCCATGCAATCACGCTTGCGCTTATCGGCAGCGCAAGCAAATTCGAGAGCGTAATGCGCGACCAAGACATCCATTGCCCTCGAAGGGCTGCCTCCATGCCAAAAAATGAGCTGATAAATGCCCACATCAGGCAAGCAAAAGCCGTGATCCACAATGTAACCGATGATGACTGTATGGTATCTATTGGCGTCATAAATCAACTCTCAGAATCTTGCGCGCCCATACAATTCCTATCGCATCCAATGCGAGCGCCACTATCAATATCCGCTGGCCAACCGAGGTCAGCAAAAGATTGGAGGTGAAACTTGGCATAAGGATGCTCAGCACTCCACACAGAACAAACGGGGCACAAAGTATCACTTTGAAAGAAAGGCGGGACTGAGCTGTTTGTGCCTTCAGGGACCTCTCGAGTGCAAGTGACTGTCGACAATAGCGCGCACTTCTTTGGAGCATTTTTTTCATATTTCCGCCAAGTTTACTTTGGACCGCAATGCCAGAGCATACCAACCTTAGTTCAGGGCTGTCGTATGTTTCACGAAGCTGACTGAAAGACTGCTCGAAAGAGTGTGCGATGCTCATGTGGCCATATACCTTTTTCAACTCAGAAGCTATAGGCTCAGCCATGTACTCGGCAGCACGCTCGATTGACTGAGGCAGCGACAGCCCCGCCCCTAAGGCCTGGGCGATTTGATCGAGAGCATCCGGCAGTTGCAAAGCAAAACTATGCGCACGGTGTTTCTTTCGCGGGTCAAATTTTTTCTTTGCCTTCGCAAGTATTATCTGCCAATGTGCGGGAATGCAGTACGATATTCCCTTTCGCGTAATGGCAAGTTCTTCACGAGTCCGAGAAGCATTCGAGGCGCGATTCAACCAATCAAGTAATAGGTACGAAAGAAGACCGAAGCCTACAGATCCGAATGCGCAACTCAATATGCCTAAGCTACTTATGAGCAGCGCATCTGGGAGCACCATGAGTCCACCTCCTCTTGCGTAGTGATACCTTTAGTCACCAAATTTTCTAAAAATCCTGGTATGCGAACGATGCTGGCTTCGCCTTCTATTGCGCCAGTAGACGAAAGACCTGTCTGATCAAACCGAACGATTTCTTTAATCCGACATCCCCCATTGTTTTCTTGAATCACCTCGCATACCGAGGTGACTTTTCTAGACCCGTCACTCAATCGCGATTGATGGATTACCATATCAAGTGCCGCGCCTATTTGAGCAGTTATTTGATCGGTAGCCATTGATGAGCCATATCCAACCATTGTGATAAGGCGAGGAATCAGTTCAAACGGAGAGTTGGCATGAACGGTCGTGAGCGACCCATCATGACCGGTGTTCATAGCCTGAAGCATTTCGAGCGTTTCTCCGCCACGCACTTCCCCTACAACGATTCTGTCGGGACGCATCCGTAAACTAGTAATTACCAAGTCCCTTATGGAAATCTCGCCTTCCCCCTCTATATTCGGTGCTCGAGATTCAAGACGGACAACGTGCGGATGGGCATGGAATTTGAGCTCGGCCGAATCCTCGATAGTAATAATGCGTTCGCCATGCCCGATCTCTAAAGAAAGCGCATTCAGAAGCGTCGTCTTCCCACTTCCCGTTCCGCCAGTCACTGCAATATTGAGTCGAAGCGAAACCGCCCAACGAAAGAGCTGGGATAGCCATGGTGGCAATGAACCTTTATCGACAAGTTCAGAAAGCGTAAATATCTGTGATCTGAATTTACGGATAGTGAGAATGGGACCATCAAGAGCAAGAGGTGGAATAACAGCGTGGACTCTGTGACCTTCAGCAAGTCGGGCATTCACAATCGGAGTTTGCTCATCAATCCTTCTGCCTAAAGGCGAGATAATCCGATCGATAACTCCACGAAGCGCCTCTTCGTCAGAAAACGATCGGTCCGACGGAAAAAGCCGGCCACTTCGTTCGAAAAAGATCTGTGATGGTCCGTTGACCATGATTTCTGTCACATCCTCGCTCATGAGCAATTCATCGATGGGTCCAAAGCCCAACAAGGAGTGGATCATATCGTCAATGGCATCTTGAAACCTGTTGGCCGGAACCTGCGGAATGAGTCCTTGTATGAATATCTGATGCAGATGCGCCCTTACCTGTCTTCGGGCTCTTTCACGGTCAATCGCAAATTCAGAAGCAATCAATTGGGGGGTCATGCGCTCATAAAGTAAATCACGCAACTGTCCTCGCGTTTTTTTGTCACATTGATACCTCATAATCCGAATACTTTCTGCACCCAGGATCGCTGTCCGATGTGCGCATCGAATTCCTGACACCCATGTAACGGCATCCCCGTCATCATGGATACGCGCTCAGCAAGAACCATGCACGATTCTGCAATCCCATCGAACTCTTCCAGCACGCGCAACGGCTGGCCTGCATCCATAGAAGTACATGCATCTTGCGGAAAGGATTCGAGCGATACGACTTGTATCGAGCCCAATGTTTTTTCTATGTCATGAAATGCAACACCGCGTTTGCTATATCGATTTACTACTACGATTACTTGCGCGAGAGGAATGTGCAGTTGCTCAAAATGTGCGAGGAGTTGCCGAGTGGCTTTGATACCTCCGAGTGAATGGTCGCACGTAACAACTACGCAATTACACGATTCGAGCAAGTTGGATTGAAACAGGGACCAAAATCCACCAGTATTTACAACAGTAGCCTCGTATTTCTTTCGACATGAACGAACAGCAGCCGTAACTTTCGAGCCTAGAGCTTCCGAATGAAATGGAGTCGTCTCGAATCTTATGAGTCCAAGGTTTTCGCGGATAGGATATGCCAGCCCATGAAGCGATGCCGTATCAAGCGAGGATAACTCCTCTATCACTGACGCATCAAGAGCTCTACTTTTGTGAAACAACAACCCCAAATCACTGAATTGAATATCAGCATCCAGAAGAAGAGTATCTTTGTGACATCGGGAAAACGTGGCGGAAAGAAGCGTCGAGAGATACGATTTGCCGGACCCTCCTCGGGCACTTACTACAGCAACAGCATGCCCTCCTCCTGTCTCATTGTCCTCTTTGATAATTGCACCATCAGAACGCCGAAACAGATTTCCCTTGACAATCTTGGTGATTACAGTCTCGAGATCTCTTTTTGAGCACGTATCATATACGGCGCTACATGCGCCCGCAAGCATCGCTCGGTCGGTCATATCTCCACCATCTCTCGGCACTACGACAATGGCCTGCAAACAGGGGTGTGCCATGCGAAGCGAGTTGACAAGATTGAGTGAGGATATATCTCGTATTCGCGTATCGACAACAACGACGATTGAGGTCGTTTCGGGCAATGTTTGAACATACGATATGCAATCTCCGCCACTTGAGAAACAATATGTGGCACGTGCCAAAACACATCCATGCACAAAGGGGCGCGCGCAACAGTCCTCGATTGCTGAGGAAACGATAAGCAAAACATCAACCATGCGCATTATCCATCATACGCGCGACCAGAGTAGGTAAGATATACTTTTCCAGCTGTCGCAGCAGTAACAACCTGCTGCGCAAGCTCGTTATCAATACTTAGTGTGATCCAGCGTATTTCCTGAGAAGCACGTCCGCCAAGGATACCCGACGGGATATTTTCTTCGGATATTGTATCGTCTGTACTCAGTGCGAGTACAGTGACATCACGCGCAAGAACCTCCATGACTCCTGCCATATTTGGGCAAAGCAGGTCAACCTGCATGCCTACACGAACCTGTCCTCCTATAGCACGGATGGGGTCTGTCGGAATCGTTATTGCCTGCATGCCCACCGGGACACTCTCCAACACCGATGCCGCTTCGTCAATCCGTTCTGTACGAAGAGGCTCACCGGTAAGAATAATCGTGTTTGCATGTTTCCCAACAACCTTATTCGATTCACTGCGCAAAACAGGGTCTGCGGGAAGCAGGATGGATGGCCATTCCTGAGACACCAGAGAAGACTCTGTGATCTTCTCACCGGGACGAATAGTCTTATTCGCTACCAACACCTGCGTGGTCATACCACCGAAGCGATTGAATAATTGTGTTTTTGCCCTCTCGCTGGCAGTTGCTGTTTGATACAAAAAACCTCCCAGCGCAATCGCTGTAAGCAGCCCGAATGAAATACTCATATAGATTCGCGTTTTTTGCTTCACTCTTACTCCTTCATATTTTTGCTGACACGTATCTTTAGGGTGACATGAACCACCTAACTCCCAGATAACCCTGGCTTAAGCCGTACTTAACGCAAGGTTGTAGTAATATACAACTGAGCGTTAACGATTTGGGGAAAGGAGAACAGATGGGTGTGAAGAACGGTGGAAAACTAGTCGAGTCAATCGAGCATAGGTCACCCATCGGAGTTTTACACTTATTTGCAACCGACTGTGGAATCTGTGGATTAACTTTTCAGGAAAGCGCTGAGAAAAACACTCTTGCCTTTCAAATGGCATCCAAGGATCAGCTGGATCCAAAACGTACGGAGCTCCTTGATGAGGCAATACTTCAGCTGGACGAGTATTTCGCAGGGATGCGCACTGTCTTCGACGTTCCTCTTGACATCATCACAGGCACTCCCTATCAACAGAAGGTGTGGAAGGCACTACGGAAGATCCCTTACGGTAAAACATGGTCATATAAACAACTTGCATCCAAAACAGGAAACCCCCAAGCTGCTCGCGCAGTCGGGGGTGCCAATAACAAAAACCCTATTGCCGTTATCGTTCCTTGTCACCGGGTAATCGGCTCATCAGGAAACCTTGTCGGCTTCGCCGGAGGGCTCGATGTCAAACAACAACTCCTAGACCTTGAAGCCGCTACTGCGTAGTTGCGTCAGAATCAAGGCCCGGATCGGGATCCGGTTCCACCGGAGGTGGAGGCGTTGGATCCGGTTGAGCATTCGGACCTGTAGAGATCACTAATGCGACATTGGTCCCTGGAGTAACTTGGGTTCCCGAAGCAGGTGACGAGCTAATGACATTACCTGCGGATACGGTATCTGAAGGACTATAAGAAACCGAATGGGTTAAGCCAACATTAGCAAGCAGACTTAATGCTGATGCTTCTGAGACTCCCGCCAAATCCGGCACAACGATATCTGCTGCCGGACCGCTCGAAATCCTGATCGTTACGACTGCTCCCTTATAAGACTGAGCTCCTCCTCCTGGAGATTGTTCTGCTACAATGCCCGCGCCATATTGGTTAGATGCGATGTATTCAGGAGCAACGATAAAACCAGCTTCCTGAAGCAGGGCCATTGCCTCTTCTGCGGTCTTTCCAATGATCATAGGCACATCAGCACGCACTTTCGTGGGATCTATCACGATATCAAGATTGACCTTCGATCCCTTCGGTGCTAATTCGCCTGCCTCCGGATCCGTCGCAAGTACGGTTCCGGGAATAGGATGCTCCTCAGTCGCCTCTTTATCCGTAATGGTACCGACCTCGAACCCCGCCTCATCAAGAGCAGCGACTGCCTGCTCTTCAGTCAATCCCACCACATTGGGTACTTCGACCTTTTCTTTAGTGAACATATCCATACCACCGAACATGAAGAAACCGAGAAGCGCAAGCAGTAAAACGGCAGCTGCGATACCGGCCATCGTCAACAGTCTGGTCTTGTCTGATGCAGCGTCCATGTTCGTGTAGGTCAGCTGGTTGGGAAGCTGATCGATTACATAACCTGCGGGAACCGAGGAGCTTGGCTCATACATAACCTGTGCATTCAATCCTGCGGCACGAAGTTGCTCGACCGCCTCGCCTTCAGTCATCCCGATAGTGAGAGGAAGGGTCGAGATAGGACGTGGTCCCATCGGCTCGCCACTTGATACCAGCACCAAAGCGTCGGTGCCCGAAGGTGTGTTCGCATGAGGGGCGGGGCGAGTCGCGGTAACCGTCCCTTTCCGATTCACCGGGTGATAATCATAGACAATCTGTGTCTGGAGGCTCGTGCGCGAAATATCCTCAAGCGCTGCCCCTTGGTTCTTGCCAATGACATCGGGCATCGTCACAAATGAAGTCGCACTCAATTGAGAGGGTCCCGATGATACAACGAGAACAACTCGTGAGCCCTGAGGTACTGTCGTCGCACTATAGCCCATCCTATCCTTTGCCATCACATACTCCTTCTGTTCGTGTGATTCGCAATTAATACTCGCATGTTATTGTAGCGTGAAAATTGAAGAGCGCCGCAACATGTAACACTCGATAGGACATCTCAGGGTTTCGCTCTAACGAACGATTGCGACCCAGGGAAGCAATCGCCGAAGGCTAAGCAAAGCAACCGCTTGGAAGCGTAGTTACCTACGTGACCAAACGGTTGCTGTTAGCTTGACAAAGTTAGACGGAAACCTGTGGTGTCCTAAACTACATCATGCCCATTCCACCCATATCAGGCATACCCGCCATGCCACCGCCACCCTCAGTTGGGATGTCGCTGACCGTAGCTTCTGTAATCAAAATCAGGCTTGCGATACTCGCCGCATTCTGAAGCGCGGTACGCACTACCTTGACTGGATCGATAACACCGGCTTTCAACATATCGGCATACTCGCCTGTTGCAGCGTTGAGACCCTCGCCGATCTTGAGGCCTTTGACCTTCTCGACCACGACAGATCCTTCAAATCCAGCATTGTTGGCGATTGTACGCATGGGGGCCGCAAGCGCGCGACGAACAATGTCGACACCTACCATCTCATCTGCATCCAATCCCTCGATCTTGTCGAGCGAACCTATAGCATCGAGAAGCGCAACACCACCACCGGCAACGATTCCTTCTTCAACTGCTGCGCGCGTAGCCTGAAGAGCATCTTCGACACGAAGCTTCTTCTCTTTGAGCTCTACCTCAGTAGCAGCACCAACCTTGATGACCGCAACACCGCCAGCAAGTTTTGCAACCCGCTCGGAAAGTTTCTCGATATCGAAATCACTATCGCTGTTCTCGATCTCACCCTTGATCTGCTTGACGCGTGCATCGATAAGCTTCTTATCGCCTGCGCCGTCGATAATCGTTGTGGAGTCTTTCATAACCTTGACGGTTTTTGCGCGACCAAGACTGGTGAGTTCCGCACTCTCAAGAGTAAGGCCCATATCAGCAGTAATGACCTGACCGCCCGTTACGATTGCGATGTCCTCAAGCTGGCGCTTGCGACGATCGCCGAACCCAGGAGCCTTGACTGCAACAACGGTGAATGTTCCGCGAAGTTTATTGAGAAGCAATGTTGCCATTGCCTCACCCTCGAGATCCTCGGCGATGATAAGCAGTTGCTTGCCTGCCTGCATAACCTTCTCAAGCAAGGGAAGTAATTCCTGAATCGAACTGATCTTCGAGTCCGTAATCAGAATGTATGGATCATGAAGCACTGCTTCCATGCGATCCGTATCAGTAATCATATAAGGTGAGAGGTAGCCTTTATCGAACTGCATGCCCTCGACTGTATCGATATCAATACCGAATGTCTGGCTTTCCTCGACAGTGATAACACCGTCTTTGCCGACGATGTCCATTGCCTCGGCAATCTTCTCGCCGATAGCCTCATCACCGGCTGATATTGTACCGACATGCGCGATATCGTCCTTGCCACCGATTTCTTTACTCTGCTTCTTGATTGCCTCGACGACAACCTCAACGCCCTTTTCAATACCGCGACGCAATGCAAGCGGGTTAGCGCCAGCGGAAACATTGCGCAACCCTTCTGCCGCGATAACCTCAGCCAAAAGTGTTGCGGTCGTCGTTCCGTCACCAGCAACATCATTCGTCTTGATAGCGACTTCCTTGACCAACTGAGCACCCATATTCTCAACAGGATCCTCAAGGTCGATTTCGCGTGCGATAGTGACACCGTCATTGGTAATGGTCGGTGCGCCGAATTTTTTCTCAAGCACTACATAGCGACCCTTGGGTCCCAGTGTTACTTTTACCGCATCCGCAAGTTTCGTGACGCCAGTGGTTAGACCATGACGAGCACTTTCATCAAACTTTATTTCTTTTGCCATCTCGAGTCCTCCTTACTGAACAATCGCATATATATCATCGGCGCGAAGAATCATGTAGTCTTCGCCCTCTACTTTTACTTCTGTTCCGCCAAACTTGCTGTAGATGACGATGTCTCCCACATTGATTCCTATAGGGATGGGGGTTCCGTCTTCGCGCAAGCGTCCCTCGCCTACCGCAAGGACTTCACCACGTTGGGGCTTCTCTTTTGCGGTGTCCGCAAGAATAATCCCACTTTTCGTGGTGGTCTCAGCCTCTGCCTGCTTGACAATCAAGCGATCACCAATTGGCTTCAGATTCATAGCTCCTCCTCTTTCATAAATAGTCGCGTATTGCCACTTTTCGTGCGTGTTCAATAGTAGCGTATTTGCATACAAACATCTGCCGAGCTTGTGTCAAATGACACGTTATTTTCATATTCTCAATTGGATATGAGCGATGAACGCTCAGGTTTTATCATTCATTCAATAATCGATATCAAAAGATGTAGTAAAACTATACAAACGAGGCGTTTGCGCTTGCCTCAGCGTCAAGGCCAAGAGGCAGTATCTCGTCATCGCAAAAAACAACTGTAGCCGCTATCATTGCGGCATTATCTCCACAAAGCGCGAATGGGGGCACACTCACTCGAACACCGATATCGGTCATCGCCTCGGTCAACGCATCCCGCAACGCCTTGTTGGCCGCAACGCCTCCGGCAAGACAAAACCACTTGACATCATGCTCTTTAACCGCGCGCACTGCCTTGTGAACCTGCACATCGATAATCGCCTGCTGAAACGATGCGGCGATATCGGGTAGATTAAGCTCGATGCCCTGTTTTTGCTGCTGGTTGATATATGTAATAACCGCTGTCTTGAGCCCTGACAAAGAAAATCGATAGTCTTTCGTGTGCATCATTGCTCGTGGAAAATCGATAGCATCGGGATTGCCCTCTTCTGCCAATCGAGAGATAGCCGGTCCGCCGGGATATCCCAGTCCGAGCACTTTCGCGACTTTATCGAACGCCTCACCTGTCGCGTCATCAAGAGTCTCTCCCAATGTTTGATAGACTCCCCACTTTTCGCACAAAACAAGAGAGGTATTCCCGCCACTCACAATCAGAGATACAAACGGTGGCTCAAGATCAGGCTCAACGAGTTTATTGGCAACAATATGCCCCTCCAGATGATTGATGCCATATAAAGGGATCCCTGTCGCGTAGCTTAACCCTTTCGCATACGCAAGACCGACAACCAATGCTCCCACCAATCCTGGTTTCTGGGTTACCGCAATGGCATCGATATTCCTCATATCTATCTGCGCGACTTCAAGCGCCTCATCCACCACTCCCGCAATGGCCTCGATATGTTTTCGGCTTGCAATTTCTGGAACCACGCCACCGAATCGAGCATGCCACTCGATCTGGCTCGCAATGATATTGCTCTTTATTTCAGGACCCTCAAGTACCGCAGCCGCAGTCTCGTCACATGAGGTCTCAATACCTAGGACGAGAGACACATCGGAGTTATTCTCATCGTCTGGCTTTTCCGCATCAAGAGTGTATTCCATCACAAGCGCATCTTGAGGACCGTCGGTAAAAAGAAAGTATTTTTCACGAATCGCAATCTGCTCAAAACCATAGGACGCATAAAGTGCAATCGCTTCCTCATTTATCTCGCGCACCTCAAGCAGTACTCGTTCTACGTTCCATCCGCGAAGTATCGCCATCGATTCATCCAACAATGAGCGCGCAACGCCTATGCGACGATGGGTCGGGCAAACGCCTAGCCGAAGTAAATCCGCCACGCCATCAGCTATCGAGTATCCGATATAGCCAATCAGTCCATCCGCAGAGAACATACCGAGCCATAAGCGATTGCCCTGGGCAAACTCTTCCTTAAGCATCTCAATCGTCCATGGATGATGGCTTGCACCAAATGCCTCTGATTCAAATTTATGAAGCATTTCAATATCGCGGAAAGTAAGTCGACGAGTATACCGCTGATGAGCCTCATGCGAGGGTTCATCGACGCCACTCAGACTCATCTTGCCCTCCGCCATCAGCTGGGCACCGGTTGGCTGTCCCGCCTTCTCTCGTTCTGTCTCCTCTGCATCGGACAGACGAGTATAGATAGGCAACACATCGCCGACAAGCCCCGTTGATGAAGATAGCCGATTACGCAAGAATGCTTGGATCAGACCGACAGGAACGAATCGAGCAACATCTTCTGCGATCGCAGCTTCTTCGCGTGGGGCAACATAGTCACCACGCGCACGCTCGACACCCTGATCGGTCAAAATAGCTGAAACCGGATATATCTCTCGACGCATAGCATCGAGCGCAAAATCTCTATTACCTCGCTTGCCCTCTTGCCACATTCCCCACAGAATCGCATCAGTCGTGCTCACTCCAAAAAGGGGAAT
>Ga0209737_10001161_pt1 | contig 19349 bp, 15 predicted proteins | sample TergutCu122P3_FD_187284 | JGI IMG/M metagenome (GOLD analysis project Ga0209737, IMG submission 187284) | Cubitermes ugandensis P3 segment gut microbial communities from Kakamega Forest, Kenya - Cu122 P3 (SPAdes) (version 2) | ecosystem: Host-associated > Arthropoda: Insects > Digestive system...
TCTGTCCCCGAAACCCCTTCCCGATTTTTATGCAAAACAATGAAAATCATTAAAACAACTGAACAGTTACATTTCAACAACAAAATTTGTCCCTTAACAACCATGATAAGGGACAAAGATAAATCAATTAATAATGTAAGAATTAACAAATGACATATGAATGAACAGCCGCTCTAATTGTTCATTGTTAATTGTTAATTGTTAATTGGTCTATATGCTCGGTGTACCCATCATACGCCAATCGAGGTCTCCGCGTTCAAGAGCAAGAATCAGTGCTTCAGCTGTGGCAATATTCGTTCCTACAGGAACGTTATGCACATCACATGAACGAAGAAGGTTCAAGTCATGAACATCATTCTGCTTGGGATTAATCGGGTCTCTGAAGAATAAAAGCAAATCTACCTCATTACAGGACATAAGGGACAAAATCTGTTCTGCTCCGCCCTGTCCACTAAGATGCTTTCTTATATCAAGTCCCGTTGCGTCGCTGACAAGCTTACCAGTCGTTCCTGTGGCACAAAGCGTATGCTTTGAAAGGATTACACTGTAAGCGCTGCAAAACTGAATCATCAACTGTTTCTTTGCATCATGTGCAATAATCGCTATTTTCATATACTCAACCTCTCTTCCTGCTTAATATTAAATATTTATATATATGATTTTATATGGCTATATAGTCAGCGGTACGTTCTCGCCGTTAAGACGCTTTGAGATAGCGTCGAAAGCTTTAAGTCCCGGCGACGTCGTGGGGATAGGCTGCCCAGTACCCATAGCAATCGCAACCTGCAAATCGCTGGGAATAACGCCGATAAGCTGTATGCCTATAGTGTCAATAATCTCGTCAAGATGCTTGATGAAAGCCTTTCCGACCTGTTTTCCGTCAAGCTTGTTTATAATAAGCCTTTGGCTTTTATTACCTCTGTTATAGAATTCGTCGGACATCATAGTGGCGTCACGAACGCAAACAGGGTCGGGCGTCGTCACTACCAAAATAAGATTAGCCTGTTCGACAATATCAAAGACGTGCGAGTTAATTCCCGCTCCTGTGTCGATAATGATAAATTCAAAGTACTTCTTAATCGAACGGCAGATATTAATAATCTGTTCGACGGAAGCGGTCATGAACGGGTCTCTGGGAGCACAGAGAAGATTCAGATTATTAGCCATTTTAACCTGCGTAACGGCTTCGAGAACTTCCTTGTCGCCTCTGAGAACGTCGCCCAAATCATATTTTATTTCATTTTCCATGCCGAACATAATATCAAGACATCTAAGCCCGAAATCAAGCTCGATTATCAGCGTTCTGTGTCCCTGTTTAGCAAGAGTGTATGCCAAACCTGCGCAGATTGTTGACTTTCCCGTGCCGCCCTTACCTGACGTAATCGCTATAATTCTGGACATAAAAAGGATTCCTTTCTTTGGGACAATATCTATCGCTAAGCATGAAAGAATCCATGCTTGTCATAGGCAAGACCTTCATTTTCGCAGGCTGCCTATACATTATAACACAAAATCACCGATTTGTCAAAGTGTTTTCAAAATCAATTGAAAAAAATCGTGAATTCATCCATTAAATCAATGCGTATATTGTGCATAATAACGAAATTATTATCTGTTATTTCTCTATCAATATAATTATATCATATTTAAAATCTTTTGTCAATCATAAATGCCGAATATAGTTCGCTTTTTTTAAACCCGCAGGTCTTTGCAACATTTTTACAGGCGAGAGCTGTTTTAATTCCGTTTTCTACAAGCTCCGCAACCTGAGAAAGGGCTTCTTCAAGTGATACTTCATTTTCCTCGGAGATGTCTTCCTTGCCCTCGACAACGAGCACGAACTCACCCTTAGGCGTCTTGTCGCGGTAATACTCGACCGCTTCCGAAAGGTTAAATCTTAATACCTCTTCATAAACCTTAGTAAGTTCACGGCAAAGTGAAATCCGTCTGTCGCCGAAATATTCAAGAAAGTCGGCGAGGGTTCTCAGAAGTTTATGCGGCGCTTCATAGAAAATCAGCGTACGCTTTTCGTTCCGCAAGCTCTCGAGGTGTGCAAACCGCTGTTTTTTCGTTACGGAGAGAAAACCCTCAAATACAAACCGTTTGGTATCAAGTCCCGAAACAGCCAACGCCGATATAACAGCACTCGGTCCTGGGATAACCGTGACTTCAATATTATTTTTGTAGCAAAGCTTAATTAAATCTTCGCCGGGGTCGGATATGCACGGCATTCCGGCATCAGACACTATTCCGCCGTTTTCGCCGCCCAGAAGCCTTGAAATAACCGTTTCCGCAACATGGCGGGGGCTGTGTTCGTGATAGCTTATCATGGGCTTGCGTATTTCGAAACGGTTCAGAAGCTTAACTGTAACTCTTGTATCTTCCGCACAAATGAAGTCAATGTTTCGGAGCGTCTCAAGCTGACGCACCGTTATATCGTCGAGGTTGCCTATCGGAGTTCCGATTACAAAAAGTTTTCCGCAGCCTTGCATATCAATCTCCTAGAATAACGCCAATTTCTTGTGGTCGGTATCAAAATAGTTTTCGAGTACGGCAACATAGTACCTGAAGCAGGGCTGCCCGTTAAAATAGAGAACGTCGCCTATTGCGGGAACGCCGAGCATATCAAGCTGCAGTTCCGAAAGCGAACTCAGCATAACTGTGTCGTCTTTCGCCACGAAGTATTTATCTTTCCATTTTGAGCTGATGTCTTTGATATAAATCTTCTCGCCGGGTTCGGCTTTCATTTCATTTACAAGTTCGGGGGCGGGATTGAGGATATAATACTCTCCCTCAGCCGTGCGTCCGAATTTGAACTGCGCAAGCTGTGCGTTCGAGAGGGACTCAAGCGTAACCGTCTCGCCCTTTTGTCTGCCGAGGTTTTTAAAATCAATCGGTTCAAGGTCGGTTAAGACAAGTTTGCTGTTATAGGTGTATCCGAGCATTCCGAGCTGGCTTTCGGACAGGTGAATAACGATAGTATCGGAAATTGATTTAAGATAAGCGGTGATTTCCGAACGGGCCTGCTGTTTCCATTCAAGCGTAATATCGCCCTCAATCATCGGACGTTCAACATAACACGCGCGTTCAAAATTGCGTATACGGAACGTTGCAAACTTATAATCCCTATCGGCGTTATTCGGTTCGACATATACGGTCGTGCTGCCCGACGAGGTGTCATGAATATTGACGATATAACAGCGGTAATTTCCCGACGGAGAAATGCTTGCTCTTACAGTTTCCGAATTTGTTACCGTAACAAACATCGAGTTGATGAGAAAATATCCGAGCGACCCGAATATGTACAGCAGAAGATAGCCAGTTCCGAACGCCGTTTTCATTCCCTCTCCTACTCCCGAAAGGAGGAATATAATTAGTGATGTTGCGGCGATAGGGATAATCATGCTCCACTCGCCGAAATAGTACAGTATAACGGGAAGCAGCGCGGGAATTAGCAACAAGCTGGATAACCTTGTAATGATTTGTTTCCGTGTATAAAGCATTACCACCAGAAAAATCAGCGATATGCCCGTGATGAGAACGCACAGATTCCCCTTTGACTTTATTTCCATATCAAAGAACAGGGCGAAGTAGCACAGCCAGAAAACGCCTGCGCAATAGAATGCGCTTGCGATTGAGAAAACGCGCTTCGTCCATTTGTTTTCAAAGAATTTTTTTATCATAAATATGAACCTCCAAAGTTAACTGAAAACCATACTCTTTATATTATACCACTATTTTACAAATGTTTCAATAGTTTTTTAAAAAATATTTAAACTAATATTTTTTTGGAGATTACTTAATGTTTTTTAAGGAATTTTATTGAAAATATTTTTAACCCTTTACAAATCGAATAAAATGTGTTATAATGATATAAAATCTAATTAATTAGGAGTAGATAACTATGAAAAAAATTATAGCAATACTGCTATGTCTGGCTATGTTTGCAAGCTTTTCGTCTTGCGGCAAGGATTCTGAAAATCAGGGAGCTTCTTCGCCTGAAAGCAAAGTAGAAACGACTGTCGCTACAGACGAACCTACCGTTGCAGACGAACCTACTGTTGCAGAAGATGAAACAACCGTTGCAGAAGAAACTGCTGCCCCAGAGGAAACGAAAGGCGGCAACAGCGCAGACACAGGGGAAATGTCCAAGAGAATGCAGAAAACGCCGCTCATCAAATGGATGGTTGAGGGAACATATTCATTGGAATACACCATGTCAATGATGGGAATGGACATGAAAGGCACGCTTTTTGCGGACGGCGATAAGATGGCGACAGTCGTAGAAATGAATATGGAAGGCACCGCTATTAAGACGCGCAACATAATCATCGGCAACAAGTCGTATACCATAGACGATACAAACAAGACGATTATGGAAATGACAGTGGATACAGGTATGAGCGGGAAAACAGATTACTCAGCCATGAAGTTTGTCGGCAAGGGTAAAGGCACTGTTGACGGTAAGGAATTGCCTTATGAGGAGTATAAGATAGAAACAGACGGGATTGAGGTAAATACAAAATTCTATTTTAAGGATGATGACGTATACGCCATGGGGACAGTCACAATGGGTATGGAAATCGTAATGGTAATAACAAACGCTAAAAACAGTATTCCTGCAGGAGTTTTTGACCTGCCTAGCGGATACACAAAAACCGCACTCAACTAAGGAAGTGCCAACTTATTATTTCACAATTCCTAACAGCGAAAACCTCCGAGAATCCTCTCGGAGGTTGTTTTATTGTAACTATTCAGTTGTTTTGAGGCTTTTCGTTGTTTTGCACAAGAAATCGGGGGTTCGGGGACGAAGTCCCCGCAACTCCTCCCTCCTTATTCTTCGTCAAGAACTTTAAACTTCACGGATTCAGGTGTATATTAACCGTTCACTATTCGATGTACATCATAATAAACACCCGAAACAGGCTGTCGTCGAAATCGCAACGGATAAAACCGTCATACTTCTTAACTGTCCGCCCGATATTTTTCAGACCGTAGCCGTGGTTCTGCTTATCCTTATTTCTTGTGATGAATCTTCCGTTGCGTGTCGATGCATTACCGTCGAAGGTATTATCTGTTTCGATGAACAGCCGTCCTCTGTCATAACGCACACGCAAACTCAAACGTCTCTGCGACGGCGGTAGCGTTTTCAAAGCATTAACGGCGTTGTCAATCAGATTGCCTGCGACGGCGGTGAAATCCGACGGGTCAATTTTTAAATCAGACGGCACGTTAATATCTGCGTCAACGGCAATATCTTCTTTCGCAGCAACGGCAAGCTTGAAATTCAGGACGCTGTCGACAGCGAGATTGCCAGTCTTGCTGAAAGAGGTATCGGTTGAAAGCTTTTCACCTACTATGGAGTAGATGTATTCTTCGGCTTCCTGAGCGTTGCCGCTTTTGATAAAGTCTGCAATAGCAAGCAAATGGTTTTTCGCATCATGACGGAACTGTTTGACGGTTTCGGCATTTTGTTCCATAGTTTTACACTGATTGTAATAATACGACTTTTCCTGTTCAAAAACCGCCGCTGAAACTTTTTCCTGTTTAGACGCAACCAAACTCTTGAAAAGATGGAACAGCGTCATGCTCACAAGAAAAACTGCCGCCGCAATGAGAATACTGGTTAAACCTGAGGTATTGCCGATTGTGATTATGAGATACAGTGCGGATGCGGGTATGAGAATAACAACAGCCCAGTCCTCAATTTTTCCTTTTTCTCCGCTTCTTATAAGTTTAAGTTTATAGAACAGCACCGACAGGACGCATAAGATTATGCACAGCAAAATCATTTCAAGCGGAATTCCGACAGAGGCGGTGCTTATTTTCTGCGGTACAATTTCGACGGGGGAAATGAATGCCGCACCGTCGATTGAGGGCAGCGTTATTTTATTGTCGCCTGCGGAAACATCGGTGAGATTATCGCAGCCTATAAAGGCGTTTTGTCCGACGTCCGTCTGTGATTTGGAAACGTCAAGGCTTATTAAGTCCTCGCAGTAAGCAAAAGCCGACTCGCCTATATCAGTGACGGTGCTCGGGATTGTTATGCTAATAAGAGACGAACTTTCAAACGCTCCGTAGTTGATTGATTCGATACCCTCGGGGAGTTCAATGTTCAGGATATTGCACCCCGCAAAGGCGTATTCGCCTATTGCGACGACGGGATATCCGCCTAATGATTTCGGTACGACAACGGTCACGCCTGTTGCACCGATATATTTTTTTATAACAGATTTTCCGTCATATACGGCATAGTCAAAATCGCTGTCAGACGCTATTATCTTCATTTTTGCAGGTATAAAGACAATTCCGTTTTCGGCCGCATATTTTTCGACGAAAGCCCCGCCAGCGCTGTAGAGCTTGAGTGTTCTGGCAGAACCGAATGCGCCATATCCGACCGCTGCGTTTCCGTTAGGTATAACAATACTTGTTAAAGACGTACAGTTGCCGAAAGCCTCCTCGCCTATGCCTGTCACGCTCTCGGGCAGTGTAACATTCACAAGCGTATACGCACCGTAAAATGATTTTTCGGCGATACGCAAAACTCCGTCGGGAACAGCGTAACCCATTTCGGCGTTATTCGGACAGTATTTCAGAAGTTCGGTTCTGTCCTTATTGAAAAGAGCCGCCCCGATATTCATATAAGACTTGTTGCTGCTGTGTACGGAGATTTCACGCAGGGCGGGGCAGTCTTCAAAGGCGTTTTTGCCGATTGAATAAATGCCGCGTCCTAAAGTTACCTTTTCAAGCAGTTTGCAGCCTGAGAAAGCTCTTATTCCGACCGTCTCGGCGGTGTCGGGAAGGGTGACGCTACGTAAGGTGAGGTTGAACGCAAAGGCGAATTCTTCAACGGAGACAACGGGATACCCCCCTATCGTCTCAGGCACGGTGACGTTAACGTCATTCCCTATATATTTCATTATGTATACTTTGTATTGACGGATTTCATATGAATAAATCAACGCTTCAGGAGGCGCCACAGTAGTGGTGGCTGTTGTCACCGTCGTCTGCGTTGTAGTGGTCTGGGTGGTGCTTATGGTTCCGTTTGTAGCTGTAGTTGCAGTCATACCTATGTCCGTCGTCATATTCGTAACGCTGGGGACGCCGTCAGATATAGCGGTTGTCGCCTTAGGTTCGGTAACGCTGCACATGATATTGTTGGACAATGCGAACATCTCAGCCGCAGACCCCCGCTCAGCGAAAAGAATGAACTGCTGATTTGACGGAGACAGGAAGCTGTCATTATCCGAGAAAATATTATACCCGATTTCCGTTACGTTACTTCCGATTATGAGGTTTGCAAGAGACGCTACGCCCGAAAAAGCACCGTCTTCAATCTTTACAACACATTCGGGGACGGTATAAGTAATATTTTTCTTACCTCTTGGATACCTGATAAGCGTTGAGCGGTTTTTGCTGAACAGAACGCCCTCCGACTCGCTGAAATACGGGCTTTCATCATGAACCGTAATATGTTCAAGATTTACAAGCGTGTTTAAAAATCCCCTGTCAAGTTTTTCAAGATAACGGGGAATACTAATAAAATTGACGGTTCTTTCGTCATACCCTCCGACAGGGTCATTCAGTTCATAGCCACCCACAGGCAACTTGTACGGACTGAATATTTGGGGAGAAATTTCCGTGACGGGATAGCCTTCAACAGTATCAGGGAAGGCTATTTTATTGCCGTTTGAACCTAAATAAGTCACAAGCTTAACCGTACCGTCTTTACGGACAGTGTATATAAACGGTACTCCGTATTCCGAGCCGTTGACCGTATATTCCTCGTCGGGATATGACGGCAGGTTCTGACGGGGCAGATTTTCAGCCGACACGCTGTAAACTTCGCCCTGAATACATGAGAAGATAAGCGTAAATGACAGTATCAGCGTCAAATACCGCTTTAATTTTATATTCATTGATACTCACCCCCGAGATTTAATTAACAATTGACAATTGACAATTGTTTAGGGATTTAGAACGTTTAATTAGAGGATAATTGTAACTGTTCAGTTGTTTTGATGATTTTCGTTGTTTTGCACAAAAATCGGGAGGGATTTCGGGGACGGAGTCCCCGAGAAGCGTGGCCATCGCCCCGCAACGTCCATTGTCAATTGTTCACTGTTAACTGATTCCGTATTTCTTTTCGGCGTGATGAGCCGATAGGGATAACGGTTCCGTCCGTTAATATAATCCTGTCATATTCATATATATGTGCATAGTCAGGATTGACCACATACTGTTTATGCGTAAAAAGAAAACCGAATTTCTTTAACTGCGTTTTATAGGCGTTTTCAAGCGTTCCGTAATATTCGATATGCTGTTCGTCTTTCATAACAATGTATACAAGGCGGTTGGCGACCGTCAGATATTTGATGTCTTTTATCCGTATCTTCTGGACGTCATGCCTGACCTTTATCTCAAAAAACTCGCTGTGCATTCCTGCAATTTTTAAATATCTTTTAAAAACACGTTCAACATCTTCAAGCCTAATTTCTTTAATGAGAAAATCCAGCGGATGAAGTCTGTGAAGTTCAAGGCTGTATTCATGTTTTGCGGATATGAATATAATAGGCTGGAGTTCGTCGTCAAGGGTATTGCGTATATAGTTTCCTACGTCTATCCCGCTCATTTCGTGCATTTCTATATCCATGAAGATGAGGTCGTAATTATCGCCGTTTTTTAGCTTGGCAACGAAAGACTCGCCGCTGTTGTACGGCTCAATCTCAGTTTCTATACAGTATTTATCTGAAATCTCTGTAAGATACCGCTCCATTTGATTACATACTGCTTCTGTATCATCAATTATTGCAATCCTAAGCAAGACGAAATTCACCCCATTTTAATTTATGTAATCATTATAACATATTTTTCATAAAATTGCAAGCGGTTTTGTAAAAAACTTTGTAACTATTCAGTATATTGCATAATGCACAAAAAACATTTTTTATCACCTGCAATCAATACCGGAAATACGGATTTGCGGGGCGGCAGCCCCGCTTCCTGGGGACTCAGTCCCCGAACCCCTTCCCGCTTTTTGTGCCAAACAACGAAAATCATCAAAACAACTGAACAGTTACAAAACTTTGCAAAAAGGCAGCCCCAGTCTGAGGCTGCCTTTAATACATACTGTTAACTATTCAATATCGCGGCCATGGTTACAACCGCAGTTGTCTTTATCACAGTAATGATCGTCATCGTGTTTTGTGAAGTCATTGTGTTTGAAAACGTCGTGACTCTTAACAACGTCGTAGTAATTGTATACGTGCTCATGAATAACATCATACTCATGTATAATGTCATGCTGATGCTTAACGATACGCTGATGCTTGATAATCTTCTTGTCAACAGTGCAGTTGAATTCTTTCTTATCGTCGCAACCGATTAGATTACCGTGATTTGAAACAGCCTTGTTTCCGCATTTATTTTTTGCACAACTCATATGTGTCACCTATCTTTCTATAATCTATAGCCTGTTAAAACAGACTATGTAATGTTTACATTCCCATTTTGGTTTTCTTTATATTATAATATATGCAACTCGGGGATTTTTGTTACTTAGGAACTCAACTTTCGCACATCAGAAAATGCATTAAAACTCGCTATTTTGAACTTTTAACCATAAAAACGCAACTATTCAGTTGTTTTGATGCTTTTCGTTGTTTTGCACAAAAAATCGGGGAGGGTTCGGGGACTCCTATAACACGTGATTTTCCCAAGTTCTAAAACTGGGTTTGTAACAATTGCGAAAGTTGAAATAGGAACTGCCAATAAATAAAAGTTGACGTTTTGTTTGTCTTTTTGCCGTTCTGCGTTGTCGAAAATCCTCGCTTTGCGTCAGCAAAGCTGCGGTTTTCTCCTAGCATAACAACAAAAATCCTACACAAAACTTGTCAGCTTTATTCACTGGCACTTCCTTAAAAATTACGGCAGCCCTTGTCATGAGCTGCCGTAATAGCAAGAATAGTATGAACCTCGGAGGTTTGTTATTTTTCCGCAAGATATTCGGTAAGCCCTGTGAAAATAGTAAATGCAACTTTGTTTTGATATTCTTCGGAACAAAGAAGTTCCGCCTCATCAGGGTTTGAAAGGAAACCGCACTCCACCATTACCGTCGGATTTTCGGAGAAGTAGCAAAGGAACAGTTCCTTGCCGCAAAGCTTAATTTCACGCTGATTGTCAGGCTGGAGATTTTTTACAAAGCTGCTCTGTAAAGCCATTGCAAGGGACTGGCTTCCATCGTGATTATCCGAATAGAACATCTGTGCTCCGCTGTACTTTGCGTCGATAAACTGATTTTGATGAATCGAAAGACAGATTGCGTTGTCATATTTGTTGAAAATTTCAAGACGGTTATCCATGTCCGAACTCTTTTGATTTGCGATTCCTTCAACACCCTTGTCGTGAATGGATTTATCTGTATCACGCGTTACGGCAACATCATAACCCGCAACCCTCAGCATATCCCGCAGAGTAAGCAGAATATTGAGGTTTATCCCCTTTTCGGTATCACCTTTAGCCGATGAACATCCTCCGTCCATTCCGCCGTGTCCTGCGTCAAGAACAATGACAGGGGTGCCTGAATCTGAACCCATAGATGCCATACGCGCTTTTTCCCTGTAATTAGACGACAGTTTAGCGATTCCTGCAACTAAAGCGATAAGACCGGCGGCACAGGCGAGATTTTGCAGAATTTTTTTATGTATTTTTTTCATAGCTTTCCTCCTCAAATAAAATAGATTAGTAATATACTATGTCCGATTATGTAGGAATATGAGTTAAAGTAATCTTTGACAAAAAGATTGACATATCTTTTTCTATATGGTATAATAAAACTTAACGTAATTATTCAGTTGTTTTGATGATTTTCATTGTTTTGCACAAAAATCAGGAAGGGGTTTCGGGGACGGAGTCCCCGAGAAGCGGGGCTACCGCCCCGCAACCCCGTATTTTCGGTGTTGATTACAGTTGACAAAAAATATTTTTTGCGAATTATGCAATATACTGAATAGTTACAACTTAACCATTAAGTTATTGTTTGACGGTTCCTAAAGCAAACCCTTTTCAAGAGTTTACGGTTTAATAAAACGGAGGATTTTTATGAAGTTATTTAAAAAGACGATGGCTTGCATTCTTTCTTTGGTGACGCTGTTCACCGTATTGCCGTTCAGCCTCGGGGCTAATGCTGAGGAGACGGACGACTGTTGGATAGCTTATCAAAGAGAAAACGTAACCTATTCAAAGGACGGCGATAATAAATACGGCAGAAATGATTCTCTGAGGATTGACGTGGCGGAAATTGACTATTTTGGTCTCGAACGAACCTTTTCAAGGGCCGAGAAAGGCGTTGCTTACAGGGTCAGTGCGATGGTGAAAACAGACATAGAACAGTCGGCTTCTGGATATTACGGCGTTTATCTAAGCGGCGACTGCTATTGGCGCAGCACATACAATACTTGCTTCAGCAGTATAAAAGATACAAAAGGTGAATGGAAGGAAATAGGATGTGAACTTCTTTATGACCCGGATACCGGGTGCGGGGAAGACAACGGAATTTTCACCGTCTATTTGGGCGTTAGCGGTATCAAGGGAACAGTTTGGGTTTCAGACTTTAAAATTGAAAAGAAGGAAATGACGGCGGGCAATGAGTGGAACTTTCTGGTTTTAAATTTTGAGGATATTGATGTGACGGTTGATTATGCGGACTGGTCAGGCGGTGATATTTTTAAATACAAATATACTGACAAATGCCTTGATATTGAAGGGCTTAACACCATGCAGAAAGGGTTGCCTGCATTGCTTGAAGAAATGTCGGGCGGAATGATGTCTGTGCGGAGCTTTGATATAGTAAACGTGCCTCAAACCCTCAGAACAGTTAGCGACTGTGTGTATATTTATGACAATGCCGGAGAATATGAAGTGATGTATAGCTATTGGTTCGACGAGGACTATTTGAAGGAACTTTGCGTACAGTATTCGGCATGGAAATATGACTCGGTATTTCTGACGTGGCCAGGCGGCGAATTGGCGATGAGAACGGGTTGGGCGGGGTACTACGGCGGAACGGCAGTTTATGTCGATAATATGTATGCCAGAGATTTGTATAACGAAAAAACATACTGTGTCGACGTGGATTTAGACAGTTATTTGAATGTACGCGAGGGTCCGGGTACGAACTATGGGATTATAAGCCGTCTTTATTACGGTTCGGAGGTGACTGTCGAAAAAATCAGTAACGGGTGGGGGTATATTGACTTTTACGGCGTAAAAGGCTGGGTGTTTATGCAGTATCTTAAGAAAAAAACCGATACATGGGCTAAGGATTTTCTTGTGGGTATTCATATTCATGAATTTCTGCATCAGCTTGAATTCAGCATGTTCCCGGGCAGGCATGAGTTTGACATCGCATCTCTTCATTCCTCCGAAGAGTACGGTTATTCGCCGTACGGCTGGTATCCCGACGATATGTTCATGAGCTGGTACCGTGCGTTTATGCAGAATACTCTTCCTGACGGCAGAGGACTTCCGCCTCAGGTCTATAATACATACCACGGCGGATATGTTACCGTTTTTCAGGGCGAGGCGGACGTTGTTGTGCTTGAATATGTGTGGATTGATTATTTAGGCGACGTCAATTTCGACGGAACGGTTGATGCTGCGGACGCTGCCGTAATTTTAGAGATATACGCTCAGGTTTCCTCGGGAGGGATTGACGGGATTGAAGAGTGGATGTATTACTGTGCCGACGTTAACTTTGACGGAATTATCGACGCCTCCGACGCTTCTGCTGTACTGGAATATTACACCTATATCCAAACGGGCGGGAGTACGAGTGCGAGAGAGTTTTTTATGAGCTTTGTAAAATGACAGTAAAAACCCGCACCGACGTTAAATGCCGGTGCGGGTTTGAATATCACTGATTGTCATAATAAAATCTATTCCTGGTTTCATCTTTCCATTTTTGTTTTTGCAGCTCTTCTAACCGCTTAATGTCCTCTTTTGTCCTGTTTTCTTTTTCCATAAGTTCATAGTATTCGGTATATAACAGAGAAGGCCTTTCCTCATCGGGCCGGTGCGGGGTTAGTTTCTTACTTCAACCATTCAACCGATGTCACAAAAATAATTTCACAGGCTCCGTCGCCAGTGTCTGTTCTGACTGTGCTTGAATTCAGCGTATACATACCGGCCGTTTCCGTCCAGACCGCATTCACAAGATACCCTTTAATGCGGACATATTCGCCTGTCTTAACCGAATCGAGAAGATTTCCAATACCCGAACTGCTTGGAATAACATGGTTATTTGAAAAGTTTTCCCCCATTGCTTCCATGCCGCCGATGCCTGCGAGCCAATTCGTGTCATATACTTTAAAGCTTCCGAATCTTTCTCCGCCGCCCCATTCGACATGACGGTCAACATCCTTATTTGCGAGAAATCCCCAGACTATCGTAAGGTCACGCGGTGCAAGCCTGTCATACATACTTCCGCTGCTATAATCGTTTGTATGGACAACTCTGCCCGAAAGCGTATACTCCGCTACATACGATATCGCAACCGCTGTACCGTTGAAGTACAGCACCGTGCCGCCTGTCGTTTCTGTTTGAATAGGAGGGTCAATATTGCTGAGATTTCCGAAATATACCGAGTGGTTACGCTTTATAGTCTTTTTCGCATAAATGTTCAGTGCAAAAAAGGAAGAAAGAATTACCGCCAAGCCGATAACAACAGTCAACAGAAGTTTTTTTGAAATTCTGAGACCTAACAATTCAATATCATCAGAATACATAACTGAAAAATCGCTGTCGATTCGCCGCAGGTCGCTGGAATTGAACACGTATTCATTCGCCCGCCCGCTGTAATCGTTTGAATAAGGAGAGCGTTCATACGGCGGACGTTCGGGCTGTGCATAAGGACTGCGTTCATAGTACGGAGAGCGTATCGGCGTCGGCGCAGGCTGATAGGGACTGCGTGTCACAGGCGTTGCATACGGGCTTCGCTGATACGGAGAAAGTTCTTCATATGTATTGCAGTCAGTAACGGTTTTGGGTTGGGATTGGGGAACAGGCTCATCCAGACCCAGCATTTCTACCTTTCCGTTATTGCCTTCGGGATATTCAGGCATTGGCATTTCTACACCTCCATTGCAAAAATCACCCCTGAATTTCAGGGGTGAAATTTTAAAATTTCAAAAATTACTCTTTGATAGCGGTAACAACGCCTGAACCTACAGTTCTGCCGCCCTCGCGGATAGCAAAACGGAGTCCTGTTTCGATAGCGATAGGTGTGATAAGCTCAACATCAATAGTGATGTTATCGCCAGGTGTACACATCTGAACGCCTTCTGGGAGCTGAACGATACCTGTTACGTCTGTTGTTCTGAAATAGAACTGCGGACGGTAGTTGGTGAAGAAAGGTGTATGACGGCCGCCTTCATCTTTCTTAAGAACGTAGATTTCTCCCTGGAACTTTGTGAGAGGCTTGATTGAGCCCGGTTTACAAAGAACCTGACCTCTTTTTACCTTATCACGTGTAATACCGCGGAGGAGAGCGCCGATGTTGTCGCCAGCCTCTGCCTTGTCGAGAAGCTTACGGAACATTTCGATACCAGTGATGGTTGTTTCGGTATTTTCTTCCTGAAGACCAACGATTTCAACCTTATCGTTAAGGTTAACGATACCTCTCTCAACACGTCCTGTAACAACAGTACCGCGTCCGGAGATTGTCATTGTATCCTCGATAGGCATGATGAAAGGCTTGTTTTCATCTCTCTCAGGGCTTGGGATGAACTCGTCAACAGCGTTCATGAGTTCAAGAATCTTAGCGAAATCAGGGTGATTCGGGTCTGTTTCCTTGGACTCGAGAGCTACACGTGCAGAGCCGATGATTACGGGAGTATCGTCGCCGGGGAACTCATACTTGTTGAGAAGGTCACGGATGTCCATCTCAACGAGTTCGAGAAGCTCTTCGTCGTCAACGAGGTCGGCTTTGTTCATGAATACAACGATTGCAGGAACGCCAACCTGACGTGCGAGAAGGATGTGTTCTCTTGTCTGAGCCATAGGACCGTCAGAAGCGGCACAAACGAGGATAGCACCGTCCATCTGAGCAGCACCTGTAATCATGTTCTTAACATAGTCAGCGTGTCCAGGGCAGTCAACGTGAGCGTAGTGGCGCCTGTCGGTTTCGTACTCAACGTGAGCGGTGTTGATTGTGATACCGCGCTCTCTTTCTTCCGGAGCCTTGTCAATCATATCATAAGCTTCGAACTTAGCCTTGCCTGTAAGAGCAAGCGTCTTGGTGATAGCTGCGGTAAGGGTTGTTTTACCGTGGTCAACGTGACCGATAGTACCAATGTTTACGTGGGGTTTGGTTCTTTCAAATTTAGCCTTTGCCATTGGAATTTCCTCCTTAAATTTAAGCGGTTATAATATAATATTATTATAACAGATATTTTAGTAAAATGCAAGCGATTTCGGAAAATTTTCCTAAAACTTCAATCAGTCTTTTTTACCGCGTGAAGTCATGATTTTTTCTGCGATGCTCTTAGGCACTTCAAGGTAGCTGTGCGGTTCCATTACGAACTGACCGCGTCCCTGTGTGTTGGAACGGAGGTCGCTCATATAGCCGAACATTTCGGACAGCGGAACAAGCGCGTCAACCTGAATAGCGCCAGGTCTGGTTTCCTGTCCCTGAATATGACCGCGGCGTGAACTGAGGTCGCCGATAACCGTACCTGCATACTGGTCGGGCGCCGTAACAGCAACTTTCATGATAGGCTCCATGAGAACTGCACCGGCCTTACGCATAGCTTCCTTAATCGCCATAGAACCTGCAATCTGGAATGCCATTTCGGACGAGTCTACTTCATGGTATGAACCGTCATAAAGTTCGACGCAAAGGTCGACAACTTCATAACCCGCGAGAATACCCGCTTTCATAGCACCCTGAATACCCTTGTCGACTGCGGGGATATATTCCTTAGGAATAGAACCGCCGACAGTAACGTTTTTGAACTCATAGCCCTTGCCTGACTCGTTAGGTTTAACACGGATTTTAACGTGGCCGTACTGTCCCTTACCGCCTGACTGACGTGCGTATTTGTGGTCGACGTCTGCGGAGCCTGTAATGGTTTCCTTGTAAGAAACCTGAGGAGCGCCGACGTTTGCCTCAATTTTAAATTCACGGAGAAGTCTGTCGACGATAATATCAAGGTGAAGCTCACCCATACCTGCGATAATCGTCTGACCTGTTTCTTCGTCTGTCCAAGTCTTGAAAGTCGGGTCTTCTTCCGCAAGTTTAGCAAGCGAGAGTCCCATCTTGTCCTGACCCGCACGTGTTTTCGGCTCGATAGCGAGCTGAATAACAGGCTCTGGGAAGTCCATAGACTCGAGAACAACGGGATTTTTTTCGTCGCAGAGCGTATCGCCTGTCGTAGTATACTTCAAACCGATAGCTGCGGCAATATCTCCCGCATAAACGGTTGAAATGTCTTTTCTCTCATTAGAGTGCATCTGAACGATACGTCCGAAACGCTCGCGTTTATCCTTACCTGCATTAAGAACGGTGTCGCCCTGATTAACGCAGCCTGAATAAACTCTGAAGAAGCAAAGCTTTCCTACAAACGGGTCTGTAGCAATCTTAAACGCAAGCGCCGAGAACGGCTCTGAATCTGATGCTTTACGCACAATCTCTTCATCCGTATCAGGGTTTACGCCGTTGATAGCGGGAATGTCGAGGGGGGACGGCATATAGTCAACAACAGCGTCAAGAAGCTTCTGAACACCCTTGTTTTTGTAAGAAGTACCGCAAACAACAGGAATCATCTCGTTTGCAAGAGTAGCCTTACGGATACAAGCCTTGATTTCTTCCTGTGTGATTTCCTCTTCGGAAAAGAACTTCTCCATGAGGGCGTCATCTTGCTGAGCAACGCATTCGACGAGTGCGTTACGGTATTCTTCAGCCTTTTCAAGCATATCCGCAGGAATTTCTTCAACGCGGATGTCCTTTCCGAGGTCGTCATAGTAACAGTAAGCCTTCATCTCAACGAGGTCGATAATGCCCTTGAAAGTATCTTCAGCACCGATAGGAAGCTGAATAGGAACGGCATTACATTTGAGACGGTCTTTCATCATGTCTACTACATTGTAGAAATCGGCGCCCATAATGTCCATCTTATTGACATAAGCCATTCTGGGAACCTTATAGTTATCTGCCTGACGCCACACCGTTTCTGACTGCGGTTCAACGCCGCCCTTTGCACAGAATACGGTTACGGAGCCATCAAGAACTCTGAGCGAACGCTGAACTTCAACAGTGAAGTCTACGTGTCCCGGAGTATCGATAATATTAAGTCTGTGTTCTTTCCAGAAAGCTGTAGTAGCGGCGGAAGTGATTGTGATACCTCTCTCCTGCTCCTGAGCCATCCAGTCCATGGTTGCGCCGCCTTCGTGAGTTTCTCCTAATTTATGGTTTACACCCGTATAAAAAAGAATACGCTCCGAGGTGGTTGTTTTTCCTGCGTCGATATGCGCCATGATGCCTATATTTCTTGTTCTTTCCAAAGAACAGTCCCTTGCCATATAATCCTCCTCATCTAAATCAGTTAACAGTTAACAGCGAACAGTTAACAGTTAATATGTGCTTCAATTCTGTCGTACAGCGAAGACACTCCTTAACTCTACACTGCATACTCTACACTGTACACTGCCTTTACCAGCGATAGTGTGCAAACGCCTTGTTTGCCTCAGCCATCTTGTGAGTATCGTCACGCTTCTTGCAAGCACCGCCAGTGCTGTTAAGAGCGTCAAGGATTTCTCCTGCAAGTCTTTCTTTCATTGTCTTCTCGTTTCTGAGCCTTGAGTATTTTGTGAGCCAGCGGAGACCCAGTGTAAGGCGTCTCTCAGCTCTTACTTCCATAGGAACCTGATAAGTTGCACCGCCAAGACGGCGAGCCTTAACTTCAAGAACCGGCATGATGTTGTCAAGTGCCTGTTCAAAAGCTTCAAGAGCTTCCTTACCTGTCTTAGTGTTCACGATTTCAAATGCTTCATAAACGATTTTCTGAGCAACACCCTTTTTACCGTCAAGCATTATGTTGTTAATCAGTCTGGTAACAAGCTTTGAGTTGTAAACAGGGTCTTGCAGTACATCACGTTTTGCGATTTTACCTCTTCTCGGCATTTTCGCTTCCCTCCTTCATATAGAATAATGAATTCATAGGTACTACTTAAACAATTAACAGTTAACAGTTAACGGTTAACAATTATTTGCTAACAGATAATCTGACATTGCAATTGCAAGTTTAATTACCGACGTGAGGTTAGGAACTGTTGAGAAATAAGTTGAACAAATTTGCTGCCGAATTTTTGGTGTTAGGCTAGGAGAAAACCGCAGTTTCGCTGACGCAAAACAAGGATTTTCAACAACGCATAACGGCAAAAAGGCAAGGCAAATGTTCAAGTTATTTCTTAACAGTTCCTCATATATAAACCCACATCAGTGGTAGATTGTAACCTATTTCAAACCTGTAATCAGTCTTTGATTACTTTTTCTTAGTAGCAACGGCACCCTTGCCGGCCTTAGGTCTCTTAGCGCCGTATTTTGAACGGGCCTGATTCCTGTTTGCAACGCCCTGTGCGTCGAGTGTTCCTCTGATGATGTGGTAACGCACACCGGGAAGGTCTTTAACTCTTCCGCCTCTGATAAGAACAACGCTGTGCTCCTGCAAGTTGTGACCGATACCTGGGATGTAGGAAGTAACTTCCATTCCGTTAGAAAGCTTTACTCTTGCGATTTTTCTCATAGCTGAGTTAGGCTTCTTAGGTGTAGCGGTTCTTACGGCAGTACAAACGCCTCTTTTCTGAGGTGAGCTTTGGTTATTGAGAACCTTTTTCTTGGTGTTGAGACTCTTCTGAAGCGCGGGCGCTCCTGACTTGTCCTCTAAGGCTTTTCTTCCTTTGCGAACCAGTTGGTTAAATGTAGGCATATTTCTCCTCCTTCTTTAAAAATATCCATGCCGATAAATCAACCTGATTTACACAGCATACAACAGTTATTATACAGCATTTCACAGGATATGTCAAGAGTTTCGGCTGAATTTCGGCAAATTTTCGTTTTTTTGGAAGTTTGTACAACTGCATAAATTGTTTGTTAGGTATTTTGTGCACAATAACGGCGGATTATTATATTGTTGACAAATTGTAAAAAAAATGATACAATAAAATTACCCCCCTATATTATCAATGCTGTCAACTTAAGTTTTTTCTTGTTTCTTCTGCCGCCGAAGGCGGCAGAAGAAACAACGCAGAAGAGAGTCACTGGCGGTCAAGGGGGCGAGACCCCCGCCTTTTAA
>Ga0209737_10001162_pt1 | contig 19329 bp, 18 predicted proteins | sample TergutCu122P3_FD_187284 | JGI IMG/M metagenome (GOLD analysis project Ga0209737, IMG submission 187284) | Cubitermes ugandensis P3 segment gut microbial communities from Kakamega Forest, Kenya - Cu122 P3 (SPAdes) (version 2) | ecosystem: Host-associated > Arthropoda: Insects > Digestive system...
GGAATTTGATCCCTGGACTGTCCAGCCCATAGCAAGCCACTACACTGACTGAGCTATCCTGGCCCACCATAGAAGCTGAAAACCCTTCTTAAATCAGCCAGAGGCTAACTTTAGAATTGTCTGCCACTATGATTTTATGTAATTATACACAGTCCATAAAAAATGAATCTACCAAGAAGTGAGTCATCCTTTACAAATGTTCTAATTCAGAGCCATTGACACATCATACACAAACATACTGGGAAGTAATGTACTTGACGTTAAGCATTTTAGTATAACTGTGTATAAAAGTTGTTTAGATCTCACAGTGTTAACATCATACAATCATACACCACATGAAATCTAAAGCTCAACGTCAAGTGATTAACAGAAATCTATGGACACAAACTATTTTCTACAGGCATAAAAAATCAGTGGCAACAATGAGCTCCACTTTACATAAAATTAGGTAATCAAAGGATACACATATTGTCTACATTATGTGCACATGGCAGTATGAAGGTCTTTCTTTTTTTTAACCTTCTACACAAGAATATGTATGTTTTATAGCAATTCTAATTTAATTAATTATATTACTACAAGTCTCATTTCATATACACACAAGCCACTGTTTGAACTACAATATTCTGGTGGAATGAAATAATTTAATATGATTTCCTAAACAATGCACACAATTTTTGAGACAGTTCTTTAAAAAAAATTCATAAACCACACTGTACAATTACATACTGACACAGCAGGTAAGCTATCATGTATATTTACTAACAAGATACAGTCCCTGTACATGCCATGGAGTATATGGAGAAGTGGAGATACAGCTCCACTCATTTTTAAACTCAGTGTCAGATGTGAGTGGTCAGGTACAAGTCCCAGAGGAGATATAGCTCCACTCATTTTTAAACTCAGTGTCAGATGTGAGTGGTCAACTACAAGCCCCATCTGCTGTATCTCCAGGAAAGTGCCCCCTCCCCATACCCACTAAGTACAGGATGGATGGTATATTCAGTAAATAATTACTTAAAACCCAACAACAATCTCTCCCTTGTGGTCACTAGAATGTTTTTCCAATGCCTCTAGATTTGGAAACTGCTTGTTACATTCACCACATTTATAATGCTTATTATTGACATGAGATGCAACATGTTCCTTCAGACTCTGTGTGTCCGAGTACCTTTTCGAGCAAAAAGTACAGTTGTACGGTTTCTCACTCATATGCATAACAATGTGCTTCTGAAGATTGCCACGCAATGAAAATCTTTTCAGGCATATGTCACACTCATAGGGCTTGTCTCCTGTGTGAAGTTTCTGATGATTGATGAGGGCCTGACGATGTCGAAACTCCTTACTGCACACATCGCACTTGTATGGCTTCTCTCCAGTATGGAGGGTCTGATGACTTTTTAATGCATGGCGCAAGGCAAAACCCTTACCACACTCTGTACACTGAAATGGTTTTTCCTTTGTATGTACCAACATGTGTGTTTTCAGATTACCAGCTTGAGTAAATCTCCGATTACAAACCTCACAGACATGAGGTCTAATGCCACTGTGAATCATACAATGAGTTTTCAGAGTATCTGCATGGAAAAATCTCTTTTTGCACATTTTACACTCATGACTCTTCTCCCCTTTGTGCTTTACAGAATGTAATCTTAAATTAGAGGCCTGTAGGAACCGTCTGCCACATATTTCACATAAATAAGGTTTCCCATCTGTGTGTACCAGTCTGTGTGTCTTCAGTAAGTTGGGATGATAGAAGCTCTGGCCACAAATATCACACGAAAATATCTTGGGTTTATGCTTGTATGAATGTTTCTGCACACCGGCAAATGTTGGGAATGACTTCCCACATTCTGGACATTTATGCGGCCACTCACTTGAAGAGTTCCCTAACCCAGCTTCAGCATAATGACTTGAGAAGTCTTGTGAACTGTAGGAAATGCATAAATATTTTATTATATTACACAGGAGAGGCATAACATACAAGCTAGGAATGAGGAAATTAGAACAGCATACATAAATTTTGTGGTAGACAACCTGAAAATCGCCTTGCAACACTGTAAAAAAAAAAACAGGTTGCAAATGGTGAACTGTGTGACACAGTACACTGACTTTACCGAGGAAATCTTTACTTTAAAATTATGTGGTTTCACGGTATATGCATAAAATTAATTTAATTTACACCCACAAAAAAACTATGGTCTTCCCTGCGCCAATTATCACGGGACTCATAAATTCTCAACAGCATGATGTGCAGATCTCTTCTATTGAATTACTGAATTTCACCCATTTTTGAAACAATAAATGGGGAAAGTACAGGCAAAAAGTCATTTAAGCCCCTTTGTAAAGTACTGCTTTCACTTCACCAATATCCACGAAACTCAACAACGGCAAAATGTTAATGCTTAATGTATGAAATTCATCGACAACATGTAGGAAAATTCTCCTGCACTGTAGTTATTAAGTCTTCCTTACACATCAAAAGTATCACCTTACATGGAGACAAGTCTGTCCGTGACCCAGTATCAGCGATCAGACCATTTGTCGGATTTTCATCAAATGTATTATTTACCAAAGTTGTTGCGAAGTGTTAAGTGTCATGAAAATCGGCACAATGACAGTCATACTTTACCCAGCCGTGTAAATTAATTTCTACCCATAATTCCTATATTTCTTGACCAATGTGAGAGAAATTTGGTACAGATCTCCACGAAATTGTATCGCGAGCTGACAGCCATACTTCACTTCAGGACATAACTACATTTCTGACATTATTTTCTACATTTTTATTTATTTGAATAAAATTTGGTAGGAGGTAAACATGTATTGGGTGATTATGGGTTTCATAAAAATTGGTGCAGTGTAAGCTACAATTTATTTGGGGCATGAATAAGTTCCTCAATTTATTTCTGAATTTGGTGAAATTCAGTGCAAGGAAATGCTACATTATGTTCAGCATGTGATTTTGTGAAAATCAATGCAGGAAATACCATATTTTTGTATGTGTGCAAATAAAATTACATTTATGCATGTACAATAATTTTTACATTTTGGGAGTAATAATGCCTTGGTTTAACTACAATTTTACTGTCGTTTTGTATGAGTGTGAAACTTAGTCACTCACGCTGAGGCAGGAATGCAGGCCAAGAGCGTTTTTTGGGGGGGTTCTCAGGAGGATATTTTGGCCTCTGAGGGACGAGGTAATATGGGAGTGGAAAAGGCTACATAATGAGGAGCTGTATGATCTGTACTCCTCACCAAATATTATGCAGGTGATCAAATCAAATGAGATGGGTGGATCATGTGGCACGTATGGGGGACAGCAGAGGTGCAAACAGGGTTTTGGTGGTGGGACCTGAGGGAAAGACACCACTTGGAAGACCTAGGCATAGATGGTGGAATAATATTAAAAAGTATCTTCAATAAGTGGATTAGGGGGGCACGGTCTGGATTGATCTGGCTCAGGATAGGGACAGGTGGCAGGCTTTTGTGAATATGGTAATGAACTTTTGGGTTCCATAAAATGTAGGGAATTTCTTGACTAGCCAGCAACCTGTTAGCTTCTCAGGAAGGAATCTGCTCCATGAGTTAGTTACGAATGCCTTGGTAAAGTCTGCAGTCTATGACACGGAGTACACTATTTGAAATTTTCTGAAAGATTACACTGGCTCTAGAAGAAAAAGGCTGTAAGGAACTGGACTGGACTGAACAGGTCATAATTTTGTTCCATGGTAAGTTTTCATACTGACAATGTGGAACCTTCACGTTCTGTTACAATTCCCGGTTCAGCGTTCAGTTGAGACCACTTACTACATGGTGAGGGGTCGCTGTAACTGCCACACTACAAACATTAGATTTACCCAAGATCTCTGGTTGTCACAGCAATGCTTATGTAGATTCCAGTCTTCTGGGATATGACTCTGTCTCTGTGTAGATAAGTTAGAATGAACCAATCTTTGGGAGAAACTTAATGCATTCCTTTGTTTCATTTCGAATGCTTCAGTAGAGCCAACATATTTATACTGACTAGATGCTCACTGAAAATACACACAGCAGTACTAAGTAGGTAGTCTCAACAGAACACTTAACAGAGTACAGACAGGTAGTTACATACATACAAAATACATTTGCTTGAGGAAACTTATGATGGATAACTTATGCACAGCATACTACAAGTGCAATGAGAGCAAAACAGAAGCCAGAAGTCACTTGACCAAACAAGGATGTAGCCTGGGGAAGGTTACATTAAATTAACAACTTGATACTCTGTCTGCACACCTAGATTGTGAACAGCTTGTTCACAGTACCATGGAAGTAGACAGCCTTTGAAATCATAAATGCTCTATTAACATATCTGAATAAAATGAAATAACCAACAAGAAAATAGTAGAATAAACACCACAGTAATATCAAACATTGTTTTTAAGTGGGCACTCTCCAGCTTTGTATATGGGAGGTCCCAGGTTCAAATCTCAGCTCAGAAATCAGCTCTCCTGGCTTTCGGTTGTTACTTTTCTGTCTGTACAAACAAATGCTCAGGGAGTATGGCTGATGCACAACAGAACGGAACTTAGCCACGTATACTTCATAGCACTGGGAAGGGAGGGGTCTGTGTGCTGTCAGAAAGGAAAGTGACTACTGAACTGTGTTTCTGAATGTTCTTTTGTGGGAAAATATTCAATCAACTGGATTGTTGCCTGATACCACCAACCACTTCCAACTGACTTGAATGTGCCACTCTATTTCACATCAGTTATGCCTCAATTTGTGACTACGTTATTTCCAATTCACTATCCACCATCATCTTACCATTGGAAGCTACAGTAAGCTACTGACAGTGTCATTAAATGAACCACAAATAAACAAATAAATAAAATATCAGAACAGATGTGTACTTTCATGTTAAGATGTCTGTTTTGTTCATTAGGTCTATCACAAATCACTGATAACATCATACACAGTTGAGTGGACAGTATTCTTCCTGCATTTGGGAGGTCTTGGGTTTGATTCTTGACACTGGAGGCTGACTATAATGAGTGACGGTACACAGCAACATAAATATGTTACAAAATTTTCCACCAACAAAATGGCACGGTTAATGTTTACAAACTTATTTTCTTGATTACAATGAGACAGTGGCGAATCCTGATCCGGAAGTCAGGTCATGTGGAAGGGTACAGAATGCCTTCCAATTACCCCTTCCCACCTTCACGAAATTAAGAGTCAATTGTCCAGTATTATATATGATGATGATGATGATAATAACAATAAATGAAAACATAAATGTAAGCACATAAAACTCATTCATTATCTGCAAAGACAGAAAACAAATCTAAAATTCTTACCTGATATATTTTGTTCATTTGAAATGAAATTCTGCTCTCCTATTTATTGATGTAAATTTTGCAATGACCAGATCGTAGAAGTTGGGGGTTTTCTTCAGCTCTGCAAGTAAGGCCTTCTCTATTGACAGGAGTGACAGTTGACTCAATCTGTCTTGACCTTGAGTGGAGTGAAGGTATGTCCTGATTCTCCTGAGGGCTGAAAAACTTTGTGCAGCGGAGGCTGTTATAGCCGGGATGGTGGAAATTAGATTTGCTAATTTGTATGTTTGTTCAAAGGCGGTGGCCATACTGCTGCCATGTAACCACTGCAGAACTTCATAAGGGGATTTCCCTTTTATATCTTCTGAACCATAAAGCACCATTAATTCATTCTTCAGCAAACCAGTGTCAAACTCACCCTCATATACTCTTATCAGTTTGCTTATAAGGTGATCGGGAAAGTTGGACTTAAGTTTGTATACATCAAATTTCTCACAATTCAGTAGGCCAAAAAATTCCATTTTTTCAATGTTTGAGAATCGTACTGTCAAATTATTGAGTAAGCTGTCTATGATTTCATAAAAGAGCATTCTGTACTTACTCTCCACTGAATCTACCATATTGCATTTCAATCTCTTGATTTCTCTGGGCTGTGCCAAGTCATTTGAGGACTTCCACAGAAGTTGAAACCCTGTATCTTGTTCATGGTGTAAATATCCTTGAAATTCATTTATTTTGGTGGAACAAAAAATCACATCCAGTGGTTTTGTTTGCAATACATTATACAAAATATCTGAAGAAGCAAACACTGAAGAAAACAGCTTAAGTAGGAAGATTGTTTCAAATTTTCTTAGGAATTTTCTGTATCCAGTTGCTGCCATTTTGTCATTTGCACTCCATGCATCCTGCTTCTCTATATCTTCAAAATATTCTATAATTAAGACTCTGTGCTCATCAATCATGTTTACCAAGCAAGAACTAAAGGACCACTCTGTCAGTGCTAGGGATGGAATTTTCCTTAAAAGATGTTCAGTCAAGGTGTACATTCTCCTGCTTGAATGTGATGTGAAGTTGGCAATTCCATTTAAACTGGCAAAAAATACCTTGCATTCTGGAATATTTTTAAGGCTCTGAGACAGAACAATATTCAATATGTGTGCATAACAGTGCACGTGGAGGGCATGTGGACATGTTTCTAATACTTTTGCCTGAAGACCATGCAAATCTCCACTCATTACTGATGCTCCATCATATGTTTGAGCTACAAGCTTTGATTTGAGATTGAACTTGGAAATTACACTTTGTGCATGATTAAAAAGACCATCAGAACATCTGTTGGTACTAACATCAGTAAAACCAACAAATCTTTCCTCAATTTTGCCTTCATGGATGTACCTTAATACTGTAGATAACTGTGAAACCGTTTCAGCATCTGAAGCCTCGTCCAACATAATAGCAACAAATGGAGCATTCTGAATTTGTGTTGTAATTTCATCTAGTACCACATCATGGATGGACTGGATCAAGTCATTTTGAATGGCAGATGATGTTGCATTGAATACAGTGGCTGTTTCTATATGATCTTTCAGAACAGTATCATACTCTTTAAGAAGCTGCAACAGTTCTATGTAATTGCCTCTGTTAAGAGATGAATCAGATTCATCGTGACCCCTGAAAGGCAGCTCCTGGTTTACAAGGTGGCAGGTCACGTCAATTAGCCTTTTTAAAACTTCTCTGTTCTTGCAAACCATTTTATTGTGTTTTGAATTTCTAAACTTACGCTGACTGTCAAGTGTCTCATCGGTTCTTTGCTGCCTGAAATGCAGAAGATCCAGCGTACACTGCAGATGTGTTGCAGAAGATCTGTGTTTTTTCTGCGATGTGCATAAGCTGTTCAGCTTGTCAAAACCTACTGAACTCCAAGCACTGTCACCTTTAGAAAACAGTAGGCATGGCCAACAAAACAACTTGTTCAGATTTTTGCAGCCACATAACCATGGGTACAGGTCATATTGGGAAACTTGAAAATTCCTTGTATATGTATCTCTTTTGTCCTTGTGTACACTCTTTAGGTTACATAACGGGGGGCAGGGGCGTCCATTCTTTACTATCTTCAGTTTCTCTGCTAGACTTCTTCTTGAGAATGGTGTCTCTAGTAAGTCCTGAATCACACTTTTATCACCTTCGCACACATCCATTCTTCAGAGGAAGAGTTAGTGAAGAAGAAAATAATTTAAAATTAGTTTTCTACATCACACTACTGCAAACTTATAAGACCCTACAACACAAAACAAAACTCACTTTGTATTTCAGTGATCACTTGGAAGAGAACTGAGCTTACATGACACTTTCATGACAAAAACCCTACTGTTAAATTCCAACTTGGAGACAATGGAAGAGTTTCAATATGATAAACATGAATTAATTCTACAGAAATGTACAAAGGCAGTATGACAGTACTGTCTTCCAGGTTGGGTGGCACTTTGACTGCAAGACCATGATCCTGTTGTGAAAACAGCCACATTCTTAGAATTCTTAGCACCAAAATTTAATCCTGAACAATATTCCCACATTCCCTTTTCTTTTTTAAGTAATACTGTGATGTAATCATGGAGACTGATGTTCAAATATTATAAAAATGTTACAATTTCATTTTTTCATAAAAATCAATCATGCATCAGCAAGACACAATAAATGAAGAATATAAAATAATTAGAAATAAATACATTCTTAATGATAAGAAAAGTGAGTTGAAGTTTCCACCTTGTTACTGTTGAGGAAACAGGTCTTCTGGGTTGTTGCACAATGAGGTTGGACAACTACTGCTTGACATTTCCAAGAAACATACACATACATCTTCTGGGTTTTATGTTTTGTTGACCATGCATCCCCATATAATATTGTAAATAAAGCCAACTTGGCGCACAATTTTTCTTAGTATGTTTATTTCTTTCCTCTACATGTTTCAGGCGACTATGTGCCCATCATCAAGAGAAACAACTGCATTTATGCGATACTTGGTACTTGTTATTCTGTATGAATGACTGTCTGGTATGCAGGGTGCACCCTGTATACCAGACAGTGTCCCATAAATACAGTTGTTTCTCCTGATGATGGGCACATAGTCGCCAAAAACACGTACATTAAATAAATAAATAAACTAAGAAAAATTGTGCACCCAGTTGGCTTTATTTACAAGATCTTCTAGGTTATGAGTCAATTCACAGACTCATAAACCTGAAGATGCAGGCAGTATGTGTTCAAAAACGTCAGAAAGCAATTACCTAAACACAATTACCCAAAAACCAGGCTCCTTAATATAAAAACATGTTTGGAATTAATAATATCTTTCAGCTTTGTGTTGTTTCCAGTGAGTCCCACATAATTACGGTGTGGACAAACTCTATCTTCTGTCTTCTCTTCCCCCACTTTCCACCTTGTTACACAAGCAATGTGGAAATATGACTGATTATCCCTGCATTATCCTGCAGGATACCAAACACATTGTCTTATCTCTGTCTCTGTCTGTCTGTCTCTCTCTGTCTCCCCCCCCCCTTTCCCTCACCCACACACACACACACACACACACACACACATTTGCACAGCAGGAAATTCTCGACATGCCAAGCCTTTTGGCATGCACTACACACATTGTACATAACACACAGTAATTTTTAAGAAAAAAGGGTTTACAAGTTTTTTAACAGAGAAAGAACATCACTGTTTCCATTTCAGTGGTAGGGTGGCACAATACTAGCCATACCGGAGAATTCGCCACTGCAATGAGACTGTCTTTGAAGCAGAATTCAAACTTTACAAGACAGGCACAAAGTTATGGAAATTACTGTAGAATAAATGTACATATTTTTGTGGTTTGTGCTAATATTTGTAAAACTGTAGTGATAAACCTATGTTCTGTGTAACATACAGATCTTCTTTCACTAATGTCTGCAGGATAAACTACACAACTGTACACAGTATCTGTGGTAGTTGTCTGCCCCTTAAGGCCTGGAATGTAACCTTTATAAATAAAACATAATTTTAACACATAGCTCCATCCTGAAAAATATTGTCATCCTTAGAATCAACACATGAACATTTACAGTCTTTCTAATTTCTATACATATGAACCATCCTATGCATTTCAGTGATATATCACCACCCTCAGGAAAACATTAATACAAACAGATACACGAATAACACATAAAATTTACACATACAATGTTAAAAATGATTACAAACAATGCAGGGAATGAATAATATTACATTTTTTAAAAAAGTCAGTCTTCTTTATGCCCACTTCTAACCTCCAGTCACAAGTCCTAGGTTAGTAGTTCAGTACTTTCCAAACACCAATGGAAACGATACGGCTTGCTGCCACTGGATCACTGCTGTAATCTTACATTTATATTACCAGACCTACTACAGAAACTAAGAAACCTCTACACTACTTGAATCAGTTTCTTTCTTAATTCTACTTGAGTTTTGTACATACAGCTTCACATTTACCAAGAAAGGTGTGTTTCAAAGAAAAATAGGAACAAGATAAAGAAAATATATCACAAAATTGATATAATTAATATTATACCCACCTATCCCTATCTACATCAGCCTTCTGGTCCTCAAAGTTTCCTTCAATATCTGCATCAGCCTTCTGGTCCTCACACTTTACTTCAATATCTGGTTCTACTTTCACTTCTACTAGTTCCTGGGGATCAAGCTAGAATGAAACCACCACCAATCAGCAGTCTAACTCCATACTATATAATCAAGGTTAATAAGGCTAAAGAGCTATGTCATAAATTCTTTTAACTTCTTTCCATAGCTTCAAATTATGTTATACTATGACTTCTTACCACACATTTCAGTGTAAAAAATAACGTACTGCATAACAGTAAATAGTCGTAAACATGGAACCTGCACAGTGGCTTGTTACATTCCTTTTATTAAAATCACAATACACACAATTTAAAAACTTATCAACTATTCCCATATCAAGCAATATACAAATTTCTTTCATGAGTTTATGTAATGACATAACAGAATTCGACAATAACAAGTTTTTAAAGGGGAGATGAGATGCTTTCTGTTACAACAACCACTCTGCTCGGTAGACAAATATATGCCATGTTAAACATGCTTGATGTGAGTTTGTAAGTGAAAGAAGAGTTGACGAATTGTCATGTATTAATTTACATACTGTTGGTGCAAATGAGTTATGTAATTTTAGTAAGGTTATGTTTAGTTATGATAAATTGTGATTGCTTGAAGTGACCAGTCCCATGTCATACGTATGACTGCAATTGATGAACAATAAACTTAACTAAACAAAACTAAAAACTTAAATAAAATAAATTCAACAAAATTAATCAAAACATCAACAAAAAAAATGACTTTAAAAGTAAAGGTGGGCAGCTGAATAAATTTACTATGCAAGCTTAGATTTCAACCCTTAACTATTTACTACAACATGTTTACATTTTTTATAAACAGTACTAGTACCAAAAATGTTTACCACATGCATGAGGTACATGACAGGCCAAGGGTAAAAAGAAAGCCACATTTCTGGTTAAAGAAACAGAATGCATTTATCAGGTGTCAGAACAATGGCCCTCCTACAGGGTGCATTAATGTCTTCCAAAACACAAAAATGAAGCGTCTGACAAGCCTGATTCCATACAACTCAGAATGAAGTGGAAATACTGGAGATATTGAGCACCAATAATGCTGCAGCTGACATGGTCTGCATAAAATTTTAGAAACCTGTCAACAAAGAACGCTTGAAGCCTGACCAAACACTTAACACCAACATGTCAAAAGAGTACTGGTAAAGCTCACCAACAGGAGTATTTATGCTTGAACAGAGAAGTGTGCACTCCTGGGATTCCAATGTCTAAATACATTACGATCATGTGTTGTAGAAGTGCATTTGTCAATCACACACTAATACTTGTAGCAGTAAGAAAAGCCAAGGGACCATGATCATTCAAGGGTACACCAGAGCAAACTGAACTCCTGTCCATTCTTACAACCAGAGAGGGGTATGGATGGATAGGAAGACACTTAAAACTGGATCTGTGAGTGCTTTGTTCTAAAAAGTTCGGGCCTTCTTGAAACAGGTAAGACTTCCACTGAATGCAGTTGTTACTAGACAATGCCCCTTCCCATCCACGTGATAGTACACTGATGTCTAACAACAGTCTTATCACTGTAACATTTAGGCCCCATGTCAAAGCTATTATACAGCTCATGGACCAAAAACTAACTACATCCATGGAATGACCTTACCAGGTTGACCTTCACAGAAGTTTTCCTGAAGGAGATGGCAACATAACAGCATTCTGCAGGAAAACAAAAGTGTCTGGTACTATATATGAGGTCTGACAATGAAGTTCGCAAACTTATCGCAGTAAAAGTGCTACATACCTCATTGCTGAATACTACTGTGGTCGCCTTCAAAGTACTCCCCTTGGAAAGTTATGCACCTATGCCAGTGCCTCGTCCACCCTTCAAAACAATTATGGAACTGGTTTTGTGGAATGGCCTCCAGAGCTGCCGTTGTATTACTCCTGATGTCATCAATGTCATCAAAATGCCTTCCTTTCAATATTTCCTTTATCTTCAGGAACAGAAAAGAGTCACTGGGGGCTACAGCCGGTGAATAGGCAGGGTATTCCAACGCAGTTATTTGTTTAGTAGCTAAAAACCCCCTCACAAACAGTGCCACGTGAGCAGGTGCATTGTCATGATGCAAGATCCATGAGTTGTTGGCAAAAAGTTCGGGTCATTTCCATCTAACTTTTTCATGCAGCCCTTCCAGTACTTCCAAATAGTAAACTTGGTTGACTGTTTGTCCAGTTGGTACAAATTCATAATGAACAATCCCTCTAATATCAAAACAAGTCAGCAACATTGTTTTGACTCTTGATTTGGACTGATGGAAATTTTTTGGTTGTGGGGAATTGGAAGTCTTCCATTGTGCACTTTGCCACTTTGTTTCGGGGTCATATAGGTAGACCAATGTTTCATAATCTGTGATGACATGGCCCAAAATGTCATCTTGCCTCTCCAAAAGGTCTTGGCAAATTGTGACTCTTCTTTGCTTTTGTTCTTCCATAAGCTCCTTTGGGACCATTTTTGCACACACCTTCCTCATGTCCAGATCTTCAGTTAAGATTTTCCTAACTGTTTCTCTGTCAATGTTCACTTGCTCTGCTATGCTCCTGACAGTCAGCTGACGATTTTCATGCACAATTTGATGAACTTTTGCAATGTTTTCTTCAGTTCTGCTTGTTGCTGGCCGTCCTGATCTCTCTTCGTCAGTGACACTTTCTCTTCCCTCAGAAAAATGTTTCACCCACTTGTAAACTGCTGTTTTCTTCATCGCATTATCCCCATAAACTTGCACTAACATCTCTCTGATTTCGTTTCCACTCTTTCCAAGTTTAACAAGAAATTTAATTTTCATTCGTTGCTCTAATTCAAGCTCCAAGATTCTCATGGCAGCACACCAAAACACATGCAGACTGTAATAGATGTCACTAAGAAAGAGACTGCCATAGATCAACAACAACATAGCTGTGAAACGCTGATATGTCAACATCATCAAACCATACTAAGGCTTTTGTCCCGTGCTGCCACGGCAGGCACATGGTGGCGAGTTCACGAACTTTATTGTCTGACCATGTATATATATAGTATATCCCAAGCATGGTCTTCCATGAATTCAGTAACGGTGGTTCAACCGTGGAGAAAAACTGCTGCCTGACAAAGACAATTTTCAACATTCTCCTAATGAAGATTTCACAAGTACAAAATTCTTGACATGATCTGTGCTGTAAGAAATTCTGAAAATTGTGATGAAAGGATCAGTGAAGAATGGCCACAGAGTGTTGTGCATGAACCAAGCTCCCAGCACACGAGACATGCAGATAATACCTGAGAGCCACAAAGCAAAAGGAAAAAGGGGGTGGAGAGGATGCGAGTGAACAAGGAGAAGTTGGCGAGCACATCAGTCACAGCATGATAATAGTAAACAAACCACGCTTATTCATTCTAACACAAACAGGTCTATGTTAATTCAACCGGTTACCCTTACAAGTATGCTACATGTTTCAGCCTGTACTTACGCCATTCTCAGGCATATCAATATAAAAACCATACAAAGGAAGTTATAATAAAAATCTAAGACCTATAAAATTTTTAAAATGTATATATAATAGCCTTTTTATTAGATCAGTTCCTCATGTGTCGTAGTAAAAGGTTGTACTACAATTTTCTATGTCCTGGTGTGTTTTATTTAACACTTTGAGTCCCAGCCCTTTAGTGTTTTATTGTCGGGTCCAGAAACCCAGGCATTTTTGACATATATTTAAATACCGACCATCATGAGTATAACAAGTATATTGTAATATCCTTACCACATTCTGAGAGATAAAGAGTGATACTTTAATTTGAATATAAATATGAACACATTATTCCTGTAGAAGCATATAAAAAATTCATTGAAAAAACATTAAAAATATATAGAAAAAAATCTGCACAAAACACATTTCCTATATTTACAAATAGTTTAGCTTTGTGTGGTACAATCTGAAGCACTCTGGCATACAGAGTGGTACTTTACAATCAAGACACCACCACACAGTCTTTTTTCTTTCTCTTTTTCCAGTAGAATTATTTGATTTTTCTGAACAAATTGTACACATTCTCGTAGGATGTGCCTTCTTGGAAGTAGTGAGTATTCTATAACCAAAGTGCCTTCCCAAGAGTCTGTTGCTTGATGCTGCTTGTGAAACATCATTTTGGGCAAGTGTTGCACCTTTCTCAGCAAATCCCTCTCTAACCTTCTGCAGGAAGAAAGCTATATAACAATTATTTCTCTGATTTTCATTCCTGGTCTCATGGTACAGTATGTATGCATTTACAACTGCCATGTAAACATGTGAAAAAGAACTTTCTTCCACCACTTTAGTTGTTTTCTCTTCACTGAGTAATAGGAAATCATTTTGTCATTCCTGTCAACACCAGTTTTGTTGAGGTTATAGTCTAGATGGCATCTGGCTTTGATTTGGTTTTCATTCCATTCTTACACCGAACTTCCACAGTGGTTGTGGTCATTTTATGTGCTGTTGATAAACACAGAATATCTCTAGTATCCTTCCATTTCAAACACAGCAAATGATCTCTTCTCATGAACACACACTCATCTCCTTTCAGTTTTTTTGCCACAACGTTTTGTCTTGGCAGTTCTTTTTGATTTGGCATGCATGTACTGTACCTACAGCTTTGGTCTTTCTTGCCCACAAGAAATCAAAAACAGCCGCTGAACTGTAAAATCTGTCCATGAAAAATGTATGCCTCTTATCAAAATAACCAGACAGTATTCTCTGAAACAGTCCAATGATTGACTTGTTCTGTTGACCTTTACCAGTATACACTTCAGTGCACAAAACATAACCTGTCTTAAGGGTCACACACTGTAAACACCTTGATAACATACTTGTCAGGTTTGTTCTTTATGTAGACATGGAAGATTACTCTTCCCCGAAATCCACATACGCCATCATCAATGATAAGATTCTCATAAGGGGAAAATGATGCGGGGAAATGAGTCAGCAGATGATCCAAGAAGGGTCTGATCTTGTGCATAGGGTTATGGCCAGGTTCATTTCTGTGAATGTACATTGCACTGTCATTGACATGCAAAATCGACAGTATTCTTGACATTAGTGATCCTGAAAAATGAGTGGAAATGAAGTTACTTGTTGATCAGCAATCTTTGAGTTTAGGTTTCTTCATAAGGCACATGTGGATTATTACAGCAAAAAATAAATACATTTCATGTGGCCTTACTCCAGTCCATGTTTGCCATATGCTATGAGGCTTTAGCTTATTTGTTCTCCTCAGTTTGCCTGCTGCTGATTTGGCATACCTGTTTGTTTCTGTTTTGATATATTTCATCATAAATTCTGGGAAGAAAATAGAAAAAAATCAAATGGTGTGGAGCTGTCATCCACTGCTGCAGTTGAACCACTCTGTTCAGAAAACTGAGGCAAAGAAGGTTGCTGATCTAAGAATGACCACCCTAATGCAGAATTGGAAGTTCCATTCAGGGAGTTACGTTTCCTCTTGCTTGACTGGTCTGAGGATGGTGATCCAGAACTACTAGGTTGGGCAGGATCTGTTTGTGACGAGACCAGACTACGTGGGCAAGTGTCATTTTCTGTACAAAAATAGTAATAATTAGTTGCTCAGTACAACATAACATTCCCCTAACAATATTATTGCTCAAATAATGGGATCTTGCAACAATTAGAATAAATGTTTTGAAATTCATTCCAATACAATGTGATCACATACCTGAATCAGAATCTGACTCAGATGGGCTATATTCCGTTTCTGATACATCTCCTTCTGAACCAGAATCATCCACAGGTTCATTCAATGCTTCTACAATATGCACATCATCAAGAAAATGGGATATTTTTCTTTCTGAAAACTCTAAAATCAACACAAACAACACACCTACAACACGAACCACAGACCACAATGAGCCTCTAAACAGCTGATTGTGAATGGTTCTTTTCTTTTTTTTAATAGTGCAAACAAAAGTCCTCAGATGGCAGCACCAAATATAGGGCTGTTCAGTGAAAGCTTCCATGTGACCCAAATCCGAGTTCAAGTCGTCTATGTTATAGTAAATACACGAATATAAAGGCATGAGCTGCACTCGGGCATGGGACACACAGCAAGTCGGAAGAGACCAAGCCTCACTTGGGCTTGGGCTTCAAAGTGTTAACTGATGCAGCATGGTCTCAGCATAGTATATTCTGCTATAGATCCTTCCTTGAACTCAGTTTGTAAATTATGCGCCATGATAGAAATTAAGGTGGTGGTGGTGGAGGTGATGCAATGTTTATCTGCAGAAAGCTGGGGTAGTATGCTGAGAAATTTCTCTTTCCAACCTCTAACCTAGTCACTGTACCGACTGAGCTACAGTCCTTCAAAAATACTGCTTCTCTTACCAAAATTTCAAAGTACTGGTACCTGAACAAGGATACAATTAAGTGGTACATCAGACATAAGGCCAGCTCATATTCTGCATTACATCCTGCACATTGACCTAACAACACAACCTAATGGCCCAATTATAGATGATCTTCTCCACATTTTACCAGTTAACAGGGAACATTAACATTTTGCCATCGGGCCACGTATAAAGAAGTGATTTCTATCCCATGCATCGTTGATGGGTCACATCTTTTGACATTTTCGTACATGACGTTCTGCACATGCATTTGTCAGCCGGTCTGGCACTTATCACTTCAAAGTTATTGACAGCTTGATACAGGATATTTGGGTCTCAAGTTATAAACAAACAGACTGGTCCTGACCTCCTATTTTAGAACCATAAGACTACAATAAAGAGACCACTGATTTAGATAAACTCCCCGTGTTCTTGCCTAACTTCCATCAGTGGCAATCATGGCTTTGCATAGGAATGTTCTGAAAGAGGACGATATTTTGTATAAGTTATATGTGGATACACGTTCTGATGTCTCTGATAACAGTGAAATGAAATTCTGGACAGTGACAGTGACATCCCCACCACTAGTTCATGTGAAAAATTGCGATCTTCTGCCATGGTTGTTACTAGTGACAGTGAAACAAGTACAGTAGAGAAAGATTTTAGTGAACCGGAGAGCTCTAATGATAAAACAAGTGACATGTGGTGCAAAACTGATAAAATCCAAGCAATGAGCCTTTCTTCAGAACCACAGGTCTGTATACAATAACTGATAATCCTCAGTCTGTAGTTGAAGTCGCGAGTTCAACCATTGGTGATGATCTTATACAGTTACTTACTGAACAGTCTAACCTTTACCATAGTCAAAATGCAGAAAAACGGAAAGTCTCCTAAAATGCACACCTTGAAGAAATGAGAAAGTTTTGGGGACTAATAGTTTTGATGGGACAAGTCAGAAAGAAAAATGTAAGAGACTACTGGTCCACTGACCCCACAATTTCCACACCCATTTTTCTTCACACTAAGAATAGGAACAATTTTGAATCCACTTGGCAGGCCTGGCATTTTAGTGACAACAGCCAGCAAACAGAGGATTCAGGGCAGCTATTCAAAATTTGGCCCATGTATGAAATTCTGTACAGAAATTTAGGTCAGTTTACAGCCCAAAACAAGAACTGTCACTTGATGAAGCCATGATCCCATGGTGGCGTCGCCTGAAATTTAGGACATACAATCCAGGGAAAATAACAAAATATGGAGTGCTGGTGAGAATGGTGTGTGAGGCGGTATCAGGTTATACCTGCAACATGGAGATACACTAAGCTGAGCATAAGAAGTTGGAGGACACAGAGTTATCACTTTTAGACAGAAACTTAGGCCAAAATCATCACATCTATCAAGACAATTTTTATAACAGTGTGAGATTAGCTCAAACATTGCTAGACAGAAATGTGACAGTCTGCGGCACTATGAGGGCTAACAGGGGCATTCCACGTGACCTAGAAGGGGAAGGCAAGTGCTTGAAAAGAGGGCAGTCAGCGTTTTGGAGGAAAGGTGACGTAATGGTGCAAGTGTGGAAGGACAAAAGACTTGTGTGAATGATAAGTATGATCCATGACACAAAAATTCTAAACACAGGGAGGAAAGACAGGAAAACAAACATGGAAATGAAGAAACTTTACACTGTTGTCCAGTATAATAAATTCATGAAGGGCATAGACAGGGCAGACCAGTACCTCAGTTATTACTCAGTTCTAAGGAAAACCATAAAATGGTCAAAAAAGGTGGTATTGTATCTGCTAAACTGTGCACTCTTCAATATATTTTTTGTGTACAGGACACTAAATACAGACAAAAAAGTAAGGTACAAGAACTTCCTGCACCAGCTAGGAAGGTCCTGGATATCAGAAGTCCAGAATCGAAGCGAGTCCATTTCTGATAACCTTCAATTGCCAGCGAAGCAAACAACACCAAGGGGGACTAAACAGGACCCGCCAGGCAGACTCTCTGGGAATTTCAGAATACACAAACTTGAAAAAATCGTTGGTGGTGGGGAGGAAAAAAAGAAGTATCCTGCAAAACAGTGTGAAGTGTGTGCTGCACATAAGAAGCGAAGTGAAACTCGATACATTTGTAAATCTGCATGGTTCATCTTCACAAAGGGTCTTGTTCTGAGAAATACCATTCAGTGAAGAACTACTAGACTATCTACATGCAGTTACTGCAGTCTCGGGCTCAGGAGCGTAATCTACAGAGTCAAACCGTAAGTAAGAGCAAGTTATGGGGATGAACATTCAAAGCATTTAAAATGTCCGGAAACTGGGGGTATTTAATTAAAGGGCCATCCGGTCGGCAAAGTGTTAAGGTTATGCCTGGAGCGAGAGGTACGAGGAGCTCAGGATTAAAAGTTCCGTGTTCTCACCTCAACTTCTACTTTCACTTCAGCAAAAGCGAAAGGTTGGCGTACTCCATCTTCTTGGCAAACACTTTCCTGGTCATTTACATGCGATTCAGTTGTCTCGCCGTCTGAATCAGGCTCCACCTTTATCGCGTCCATGTTGGTTGTTAGTCATGTATACCTTATTGTGTTGTCAAATTTGTAACCTGTATTTGTGGAGTGTCATTTTCCAGCTCGCTAAAAGTTTGTTCTAGAACATGTACACGCTACAATCGCTAAATGAATAACATTCACTTACAAGATTTACGGGAATACACATACCACATTTATACATATACTTTTCCTTCCCCGATGTTTGTGATAAGATACAATGACTAACAGAGGCCCTCATCAGTGGTGACAACGTGATCTGAGCGTGACAGGTATCTAGGAAGCCAACCGACCTGAGACTTATGTATCGTAGGAGTACGTTACCCGTTAACGTGTAAGCCGTACTACTTAATGAACTACTTCCTAGTTACTTAAATGAACGAGGAAGGGCAGTTACAATTTGCAGTGAGGGACCATTCATATATTTG
>Ga0209737_10001163_pt1 | contig 19323 bp, 24 predicted proteins | sample TergutCu122P3_FD_187284 | JGI IMG/M metagenome (GOLD analysis project Ga0209737, IMG submission 187284) | Cubitermes ugandensis P3 segment gut microbial communities from Kakamega Forest, Kenya - Cu122 P3 (SPAdes) (version 2) | ecosystem: Host-associated > Arthropoda: Insects > Digestive system...
GGTACTAGCCCAACACCATATTCATCCTTTGAAGATATTATTAATCGTGGTTATGATGGGGAATTCATATACGGCTGGAAAGTAGGCTAAACCATGAAAACTAAAATGCTTAGTTTTGTTCTCGCTACCTTCATTTTGTTAGTGTGTTTCGTTTCTAATGGATGCTCTTGTGGTCGTTATGAAAGGCCCCGAGGATCCATATGGCAATCTTCTAATCCAGAAATGTGGTTTGCGTTTAACGTTGATGGTACCACAGAAGGGGAGTTAATCCACAATGGAGAAGTGATAAAACTTTATGTTGACAATAGACCAGCTTGGAATGGTATCGGTGGCTTAAATTTTTGCAACTATTTTACCGATGAGCTATTACTAGGTACATATGGAAGCTATACATCATCAATAAAAATAGTGGCCGATGTAAGAACTAACAATTTACTTGATTTCAGTGAAGAACAAATAGTTTTTATAAGAGTCAACTAGTCGCTAGTCCTTCACTAAAGCATTAATGATCTTGCCCCAAATCGTTGTACCAGAAATAGAGCTAGAAAAGATGAAAGCTTTCAAAACACATTCCAAAGTATTTTTAGTCGGTACCGGCGTTGGCAACAAGAAATGCATAACTCCTTACGCAAAGTCTATTATTATGCAGGTCTCAGTCATAATAGGAAACGCGGAAGCATTATCCCATATTGAGCATTGGCTAACTGGAAAAGAAGTAATATCAATTGCACATAACCCATTAGAACGCATACGCCTTGCCATTGCCAAAGCGCAAGAGGGAAAGGATGTTGCCATTATTTCCAGTGGGGACCCAAGTGTGTATGCAATCGCCGCCACTTTTTTTGATTATCTCCACAAGAACAACATATCTGCTAATGCCGAGGTAGTACCTGGGATAAGCATTGCCTCTTACGCATCCGCCAAGCTGGGGGCAGCCATTGGTAGCGACTGCGCTACAGTGAGCCTGTGTGACCAAGGAACCCCATGGAGTGTTATCTCCAGAAGAATTCATGCAGCATTGAGCGCTGATTACGTTTTAGTAATATACAATCCCATTGGGAAAATAGGACTATCAAGATGGAAAGAAACACAAGCTACCCTTATGGATAAACTGTCACCGAACACACCTATCGCTATTCTCAGCCATGCCGGAACACCAGATGAGCAACTATCACTTATCCCCCTTGTTGAGATAGAATCAATTAATATACCAGCCGATACGCTCATCATTGTCGGAAATTCGCAGAGTTACATCCACAATAAGCTCTTGATTTCTCCGCGGCATTACGTGGAAAACATCGGATACTGATTCCGCCAACAACACTGTTTTTCACTCGGCGCAATGTAATCCCTTGGGCTCTGCTCCCCCACGCCTAACACTTATCATTTCCGCAAGAATAGCAACAGCTATTTCTTCAGGAGTCTGCGCTTTTATGCGCACACCTATTGGCGCAAAAACTCGCGAAAAAGAGTCCTTGCTAAATCCTTTTCTTTCTAAGTTCTCGAAAACAGCTTTATTCTTGCTTTTGCTTCCAATCATTCCGATGTATTTCGCCTTTGTTTTTAGTGCCCCTTCCAAGGCCACCTCATCTCCTTTATGTCCATGAGTAACAATCACAACATAGTCACCATCACCAACTTGAAGTTGCTCGTATGCGGTTTGTATTTCAACCAGCATTACCCTCGCATCAGGAAAGCGCTCTGTACTGGCATACTCCTCGCGTTCATCAATAACAGTAACTTTAAACCCAACCATCTTTGCCATTGGCGCCAAAGACAACCCGATATGTCCTGCTCCAAAAATGAACAATTCAGGAGTCGCCAACACCGGCTCAATAAAAACCTCAGTATTGCCGCCACAGATCATTCCTAAATCTCCCGAGGCGTTTAGAACATACTCAAACTTCTTTGCGCGACCCTTACGCATTACCTCCAATGCTTCCTTAATAGATGCTTTTTCTACTGCTCCACCACCAATTGTCCCAACAATAGAGCCATCTGCCCTCACAAGCATTTTGGCGCCCTCTTCGCGAGGTGTAGAGCCTGCGACTGAGATCACAGTACAAATGGCAGCATCTTCACCAGCTTGACCCAAACGTGCTAATTCCGAATAAATATCCTTATACATTCTTCACTCCAAATTGCTAAATATCCTATATTTTGGGTTGCTTTCCCAGAGCGCCCCAGAAAGAACACTCTTAATTTGAGGATGGCAACGAGACAGTATCGCTGATGCTAAAGCCTCAACTTTTTCTGGAAGCACCAAGTCAGCCTTATTCAAAAAAGGAACAATTCTTGCGTTGCTTGGAGAATGTTGAATAACTCCTCGTTGATGGGTAAGAAGTGTTGCCAAAACTTCTTCTGTCATAAGGTCGCCCTGCTCAATGCCCGTCAACCTTGTAATGCATTCAAGCCGAAAAGCTTTCTCGATTGACAGCGGTAGCCCCAAAGCATCTAGCCCCGCAAGGGCGACAACCGTTGTGGTTGATTGCGGAATAACTGGTTCGCACTGTCGCGGAGCCTTTACCGGCTTGCTTCCCGACCCGTCTGCTTCGTTAACAATATAGTCGACCATTTTCCTTGACCATAAAAAGTCAACCATTTCTGGCTTAATCCCAATTAGTTTGCCATTCTCATCACAAGTTGAGGCAAATGTAACATGCCTACTTTCTGCGAGAGCTCGTTCAAGCCGATCGACAACTAGGCTTTCTTCGCTCTCCAAAACCAAACAGGGAGTTTCCATATCTGTAGGCTTCATAATGCGAGTTGTTGTGGTTGTGATAACACTTTTCCCCATATTTGCCAGCTCTCGTGCCAGTCGATACATACAATTGGTTTTTCCACCGCCTCCCACAAGCGCTATACACTCAGACTGTCCAACACCTATTGCATCTGGCAAGGATTCATTGGCCGACTCCATTACTCTCCGTCTCTTGTTCAGAACAAGCCACAACCCGCCTTCCTCGCTGACAACAGAAGATTTCTCCAACCCCTGCAAGCTAGCTAATTGCTCTAACTGCTCTTTGCTAACACGTCGACGCCCAATCTTGTCATTAAGAAATCGGGATTCATCTGATATAGCGTCAATTTTGCTTTGAGGGATAGACCGACCAAAGCCTCCTCCCACCATCCCAACACCGCCAATTGATAAAACGCGATAAATCTCAGATAAAATCTGCGGATAATCCACAATCAAAAAGAACGCGCCGCGCAAGACAACCAAGTCAAAACTGCCATCGGGAAAAGGCAAGTCAGTCAACCTAGTTTCCACGATACGAACGCGGTCAGAAAAACTCTGCGATAAAGCCTTTTGTCTAACGTACGCCAAATAATCAACATGATCGGCGGCAATAGTAAACGTCATTGATGGATGTGACTGGGCTAAAGCAAAACTCCACCCTCCGGCAAAAGGTCCCAATTCCAATACCCGCCCCTCTGTTCTGCCATATAGCTCAGAAGCATGTTTTGCCAAATAAGGAAAGACATCAACCCACAGCTTATCGACAGCTATCAAATCACCTGTGTCCATATAGCCTCTCCCTCAGCGATTAAAATGTGACAAAATAGCTTCCAACACCCCACCTGAAATTGTGCGCCCTTTGTCAGAAATAGTGTAGCAATACTCCTTTTCTCCACGAGGATCCACATCTCCGGCTTTTAGTCCCTTCGTTACCGGAGTACCATGCCGCAATAATCCTCGAATAACCCCGGGAATAACCGTCTTTACCGGCATTTCATTAACATAGGCTACCACTTCATCTGGAACCACCATATCGCCAATGTCTTTAACCAAATGAAATACTCCGTCGCATGGAGCACGCATAACTCTCTCAGTGGTATAGCCGCCAATATCTCCCGGATTCCCTGTATCAGCCTCGGCAATCCCTTTGCGAAGAATCCGGCCTAAATTGTGTCCTCTGTTTGTTTCAATTACAACATGAACATCACGACCGGCCTCAAATCCAATGCCCAATCCTATTACCAATTCAGCGTCAGTGATGCGTGTTCCCAAATTCCTCTTGGCTATTATGGCGTCAACCACAACATTAGGGTTAAGCTCAGCGCGAATAGTGGCGTTGGGATCGACTATGACTGCCATTTCTCCGTTTTCCCAAACATCCAAAACTTCATGGGATGAGTGCACCAGACGAGCAATCCTCCCCTCAATTCTATTGAATCCATCATAGACCGCCTCACAAAAGGCCAATTTACGCCGGACAGCCTGTGGTTTGGAAATCTCGGTCATTATCACACTATAATGGCTTTCTGCCAGCCTGCACGCCACTGCGCTTGCCAACTCGCCGCCACCACGAATCAGCACTTTCAAACGCCTCTTCTCCATCAAAACCTCCACCGACAAAACAGTATCAAGCAGGGACAAGAACTAATTGCTCTGCAGGTAAAGAAAGCCTGCACCAACTCTCTTCAGGTAGCCTCAACCCATTGCTTTTTGACAGAACTGCCGTCAGCGGATGGCGAGGTTGGCTGTCCTTTTCAGCGGCAAAACGATAAGTAATGTCCACTATACCCTCAACCATCTGTAAAACATGGCAATTCACTACATTGTCCACCAAATCGTCCTGCACTATGCGCACATATTCCGGTCTTATACCAACCACAACCGCGTCACCGACAGCAGCATTAATTCCTTCCTTACAACAGACTCTTAGATCTAATTCCCATACAGGAATTCTTACCCATACATCAGAGGACTCTTTTCTGGTAACTCTTCCCTCAATAAAATTGCGTACACCGGTCAAGCGCGCCACAGTTCTGCTTGCCGGCGCACTGAAAATCTGTTGACGCGTTCCACATTGGGCAATGCGCCCCGAATGATAGATAGCGATTTGTGTTCCTAACTTATACCCTTCCTCTAGGTCATGTGTAACCAACAGCATGCTCCCACCAAACTCTTTTTGCAGCTCCAACAATTCAAGCTCTAAACGTTCTCTAAGTTGAGAATCCAAAGCTGAAAACGGCTCATCCAAAAGCAGAATCTCCGGATCCGGTGCCAATGCGCGAGCTATGGCCACGCGCTGCTGCTGCCCCGCAGATAATTGCTTAGGAAAACGATTGGGTAGAGAGCCAATATTCATCATATTTAGGAGACTATCTACCTTCTTGCTGACTACGGCAGAGTGTAAATGACGAATTCCATATGAAATATTCTCTCTTACAGTCATATGTGGAAACAAAGCATAATTCTGGAACACAAACCCAACGCGTCGCTTCTGTGTTGGCAGGTTGACACGTTTCTGTGAGTCAAAAAGAATCTTCCCGCCCAATTCTATTCGGCCTTCATCAGGACGCACAAGACCGGCAATGCACTGTAGCGTCATAGTTTTCCCGGCACCTGAGGTCCCAAGGATCGTCATTATTTCTCGTCCAAGCGAAATGTTTACATTAAGCTCAAACCCCTGTAGCGAACGTCTTATCTTAGCTTTCAGCATTTTTCCTCATGAAAACTAGTTAATCAATAACCCCTTGGAACGTCTGCCACGTCTGTTCCAGTATCCAATAACTCCAAGGGAAGCAAAGGAGAAAAGAAGAACGACAAGCACCAGTATTAACGCCATCTGGTTGTCTCCGGCCTGAATCGCATAGTATATTGCCACAGGAATAGTTGTCGTCTTGCCGGGAATATTCCCTGCCAGCATTAAGGTAGCTCCAAACTCGCCAAGCGCACGCGCCAAAACCAACATAGTTCCAGCAGCAACCCCAGGCCACGACATAGGCAAAGTAACAGTCCAAAAAACACGCCACTCTCCTGCGCCCAGCGTCCGCGCCGCATCATGAAGATTAGAATCCACCTGCTCGATGGCGCCTCTAGCTGTCATATACATTAGAGGAAAGGCCATAACAACGGCGGCAATCACAGTAGCCCACCATGAAAAAATTAAGTTAATCCCAAATACTTCAAGCATTTTGCCTATTGGACCGGCGCGACCAACAAGCATCAATAAGCCGTAGCCAACAACAGTAGGAGGCAATACCATGGGAAGTATAAACAAACCATCAAGCACGCTCTTTAGTCTGCCTTGATATCGCACTAACCAACGAGCAGCGGCAATCCCCAAAAAGAACGTTATCGCTGTTGACACAAGAACTGTGCGCAATGAAACCCAAAGCGGTGCTAAATAATTCTCCATAATCAGAACTTGATAGATTAAAACTCGTTTTCCGAAAAATTACTATCGTTAATTGTATACTATTTGTGACGCTATAGCGATTCGGTAGGTCTCGCCGCTCACCCGATTACGCCCAGGGGGGCACACGGGAGGGGGAGGTTATCATCTCAAATAGGGACGTCACACCCTATCGCCCTGGTTTCCCCCGGCGAGACCTACCATGGTATATTCAGTTTTGCCAAGCACGCTCCAACACACCAACCTCATCTACATCAACTTGGACTAATTCATCATAATGACGCTTGACAACTCCCCTTCCTCCAGAGTTCCCTCTTGCTTTAAGCAGTTCGGGTAAAAGGTCAGTATGAAAAATAACAGGGTGCCCACGCTTCTTGGAAAAGGCCGGTACAACAACTCGAGCTTTTCCCTCTTTGTAAACCCTAATCAATTCAGCAACCACTTTTACGGATATATTAGAACGACTTCCCAAAGCGAGCATTATGGCATCGGCATCTTTGGGGACCATCTTAAGCCCATAGCGCAAAGACGTTGACATGTCGTTGCCATCGATGCTGTTCACCACCACTGTCACATTTCGCTCGCCCAGTTCTAACCTTGCTTGCTCAGCATTATCCCCAACAACCAATACCAAATTATCTACACCGGCTTCCAAAAAAAGGTCAGCAATCCTTGAAAATGAAATTTCCTTGGAACAAGGAGAATTACCGGCAGCCAAAACAACAGCGCATACTCTTTTAGAGCTGGACGCTATTCGGCTTAAGGAAAGAGGATTGGTAATACCAAGGACATGAATCTCAGCGCCATGCAACCGGTAAGTTATGCTTGCATCAGAAGCAGTGCGAAATACATATAAGTCTTCACTCCCCCACAATCTTACTCCAATGGTTGGATTCTCTTGTACTCCGATAAGCCCTTGTCGTATTTGAAATCCCTCGGCCTCTGCCATACAAGAGAGTTCAGTCACAACTTGTGGGGTAAAAAACACTTTAGGCAATTTTTCCTCTTGAGCTATTGACTTCCAAAACCACACCACGCTCTTCCTGACTGATACTTTCGCCTAAGTGTTGTTGTCTCTTGAGATCTCCTACAAGTCTCAAGGTCTCAATCATTCTGGTATACTCGGCATAATTAAGCACAACTGCGACAGGGGCACCATGTTTGCTAACAATAAACCTATACCCCTCTTTCTCAACTTTTGTTATCAGTGGAAGAAAGCACTGTCTCGCCTCGGTTATCTGAATAGCTTCTATCATTTTTTGGCAATACCATCCAAATTTGTTGCCAAAATGTACATTGAAATGTACATTTTGTATAATCAATATATCACCACTGACTTAACGTGTCAAGTCACAAAATATACTATATAATCTATTTGTGAGCTTAAGAGTAATTGCTGGAAGCGCGAAGGGTTTTCCGCTAAAAATGCCTAAGGGAACACCCACTCGCCCCGCAACCGAACTCGTAAGAGGAGCGATTTTTTCCATATTGGCCTCATCCGCAGAAAACTGGGGACAAGTTCTAGATTTATTCTCGGGTTCCGGCTCTTTAGGAATAGAGGCCCTAAGTCGCGGAGCGGGATTTGTGGATTTTGTTGATCAGGATGCGCGTTGTTGCGCAACAATCAAAGAAAACCTTGAAAAAACACTCCTAAGTCCTTTCGCCAAAATACATCGTTGCAACGTAACACGCGCCATCGCCACACTTAGCGGACCATATGACATTGTACTCATGGACCCTCCGTACAGCGACTCCAATATCGGCAAGGTATTGCTACAATTGGCAGATTCTTCCATTGTAGACATGAGCACAACCGTGGTAATGACTCACTCAAGCAGGCTTGCCCTCCTGCCAAGTTATTCCTCACTTAAGATACAGCGAGAGTATCGCCATGGAGACAGTATGATAGCAATTCTTAGGAAGGAGATTTAATTATGATTACTGCAATCTACCCCGGAAGCTTTGACCCTATTACCAACGGACATATTGACGTCGCTATCCGCGCTTCAAAAGTATTTGATCATGTCATAATCGGCGTCTATGATACTCCCGACAAAAAACTCTTGTTTAGCCCTCTGGAGAGAGTCGAACTAGCACACATCGCCACAAAAGAAATCGCCAATATTGAGGCGCAACTCTACAGCGGCCTAACAGTTAATTTCGCCAAAGACGTCGGGGCAAAAGTAATGGTGCGAGGGCTAAGAGCCAGCGCCGATTTTGAATTTGAATTTGACTTGGCTATGATGACCAACAACCTTTCCCCTCAGTTGGAAATGGTATGCTTCATGGCCAGCCCCCAGTACCAGTTTCTTTCGTCAAGTCTACTAAAAGAAGTTGCCCGCTTAGGTGGCTCCATCGATAACTGGGTCCCCAAGAGTATTGCCACAGCAGTCAAAAATAAAGTAAACTCTCTCTGAATACAATTACGACAACGGGAGAATAATATGGCTTACATGATTAGTGATGATTGCATCAGTTGCGGAGCCTGCGAATCAGAATGCCCAAACCAAGCAATCAGCGAAGGGGAGTCCGTCTTTATAATTGACCCTGCAAAATGCACGGAATGCGTTGGCAGTTTTTCCAAACAACAATGTGCCGAAATCTGTCCGATAGGAGCACCTGTTGCCGACCCAAACAATATTGAAAGCCAAGAACAGTTGCAGTCAAAATGGGAGAAGCTCCGCTCAAGCAAGGCGCCATAGGGAGCCTGAGCCAAAAGCCGCTGGCAATAGAATCAAAAGCTAAACAAGCCCCCTAAACAACTCTATTACAGTTGTAAGGGTAAACAAAGAGATATTCAACTTTTCGAGAATGAATTGGGCAACCCAAGAATCGCTGATAATCTCAAGAGTAAAAAACCTGACGCTTAACTCAAGCACCGCCCTCCAAGCCAATATTCCCATCAACAACCCAACGAATCCCCCCAAAAGGTGGTCAAGCCATACAAGAAAAACAGCTGACATGAGTTTTCTTAAAACTCGACAAAGTATTGCAGCAATCAACAAACAGGCGAACACAATGAGCGCGAACCCAATAATGTTAGCTACAGCTACATTATCGATAACGCCCAGCCAGCCACCGACAGTTTCATAATACTTTATGGCTAAATAAAGACCGGCAAGAAGCCCAGCTAAATTTATCAGACTCTTTACAATTCCCGAGGCCAAACCACCAACAACCGCAACCGCAACAGTAACAAGAATTACAATATCAAGCCCATTCATATAAATCCCTTTTTGCCAAGCCTAACTCCGGATTACCAATCAGCTTAAGACTATATCGACCTCAACTCTATAGCGCGACGAAAAGCAGCGGCAACCGCTTCTCTAATGATACCACTTAAGTCTTTTTCTTGAAACACTTTAAGTGCCGCAGCTGTCGTCCCTCCGGGAGAGGTCACATTACTTCGCAACTCCGCCAAGTCTTTTTCACCGCTCAAGGCGTATTCAACTGAGCCAAGAAACGTCTGCATCACCAGATCTCTGGCCACATCATTGGCAATCCCAATGCTCACAGCGGCAGCCTGCAACAGCTCCATAAATAAAAATACATACGCAGGGCCAGACCCGCTTACCGCTGTTGCCATATCCAAATAATCCTCGCACTCAGTGAAGACTCCTTTACCCATGACATCAATAATATCCTCTGCCATATCACGTTGCGCAGGAGATACCTCCTTGGTTGTTGTCCACACAGTGATTCCTTTCCCTATTTGGGAAGGAGTATTTGGCATCGCCCGCACAACCACATCGTGCTTAAACCCCTTTACTATAGTATCCATGCTTTTACCGGCAATGATCGAGAGAATTACAGAGCTTGGGGAAACCATGCCTGCCATTTCTGGCATTACTTGACTTAAAACCTGTGGCTTTACGGCTAGAAGCACTACATCCGCTCCCTCAATTGCCTTTGTGTTGCTTAACGTTATACGCACACCCAATTCATCACGAAGCCGCTCCAGCTTAGACAACTCAATATCGGCAACGCAGATATCATCAGGAATTGCTACTCTATTTGAGATAAGAGCAGTGGCAATTGCCTTGCCCATATTTCCACAACCAATAAACGCTATTTTCATGTTGGGATAATTATCAATCAATTATTTCTATGCAGAATTCTACATAGCCACCAAATTGATCAATTTGTCTGGCACATATACTGTACGCACAATCTCCTTGCCAGATATGTATTCCTGAATTTTGGCGCTCCCAAGAACCAGTCGCTTCACCTCTTCTTCGCCTAACCCAACGGAAATCATGAGTTTTTCACGCACCTGCCCATTCACTTGCACTACCAAAGGCACCTCCTCATTTGCGGCAAGTGTCTGGTCATATTCTTGCCAGTGCTCACTATGGACGCTATAGGGATATCCCAATCGGGACCAAACTTCCTCGGCAAAATGAGGCGCCGTTGGAGCGACCAACAGTAGCATCGTCCTCACCGCAGACTTAAAATACTCGACAGGTACGCTTCCCGCCTCTCGTATCTTCCCCAAATAATTTGAGTACTCCATGAGAGCTGACACCATTGTGTTGAAACGCAATCTATCAATATCTTCTGTTACTCTACGAATTGTCTGGTGCTGAACGCGGAGCAATTCCCTGACTGCGGTCTTCTCTGTTGCAAAGTCAGTCTGGACATACTCATCAAGAGCCAGATTCCACATGCGTCCCAACCAGCGCGATATCCCATGTATACCAGAGTCGTCCCAATCTCCTCCTTGTTCCCACGGCCCCAAAAACATCAAATAAGCGCGAATTGTATCGGCTCCCAATTCAGAAACATATTTATCGGGATTAACCACATTTCCCTTGGACTTACTCATTTTTTGATGGTCTCTTGTAACAGTGCCTTGGTTAAAAAGCCTAATAAAAGGCTCTCCAAAATCAATGATTCCCATATCTCTTAGGGCTTTGGTAAAGAACCGCGCGTAAAACAAATGCATAACAGCGTGTTCTGCCCCACCGGTATAAATATCCACCGGCATCCATTTCTTAATCATTTCATGATCAAAAGCATTTGTTTGGCACTTCGGGCTGGTATAGCGTAAGAAATACCATGAGGAACACATAAATGTATCCATTGTGTCAGTTTCTCGTTTTGCCTGTGCCCCACAAACAGGACAAGTCGTCTTAACAAACTCATGACAAGTGGCAAGCGGAGATTCCCCAATTGGACTAAACTGCACATTGTCAGGAAGCAAAACCGGCAGGTCCTTTTCCGGAACAGGGACAATACCACACTTATCGCAATATACTATCGGTATGGGAGCCCCCCAGTATCTCTGTCTGGAAACAAGCCAATCTCTCAACTTGTAACTTATTTTTCGGTTTCCCCATTTGTTTTTTGCGGCATAATCAGCGATTACGCCTTTTGCCTTAACGTTTTCTGTCCCGCTAAAAGGATTGGACTCAATCAAGACACCATCATCAACATAAGCTTCCTTCAAAGGTTTGCCATCCCACCCTTTGGGGAAAATTACAATTTTAATCGGAAGTTTATAAGTGTGGGCAAAAACAAAATCCCGCTCATCATGCGCTGGAACTGCCATAACCGCACCGGAACCATACGACAACAACACATAGTCGGCAATCCAAATAGGAATTCTCTCATTATTAAAGCGATTAGTGGCATATGCCCCGGTAAAGACACCGTCTTTGGGACGGTCCGTTGACAAGCGCTCTATTTCGTTGGTCTGACGAGCTTTCTCGATATAAGCTTCAACCTCAGCCTTCTGCCCAACTGTTGTTAGTTTCTGAACCAGCGGATGCTCAGGAGCCAAAACCAGACAAGAAACACCATAAACAGTATCCGGGCGAGTTGTAAATACTCTTATCTCTTTTTCCTCAACTCCCTCATAATCTATGGCAAACGCTATCTCCGCCCCTTCACTACGCCCCACCCAGTTGGTTTGCATGGTCTTGATTCTCTCCGGCCAATCAAGCCCCTCGTGTTGCATTAACTCATCCGCGTATTTTGTGATACGGAAAAACCACTGCTCTAGGTCACGCTTAGTCACTTGTGTTTCACAACGCCAACACCCACCATCAACCACCTGCTCATTGGCCAATACAGCCTGACAGCTTGGGCACCAATTCACAGGTGCTTTGGCTCTGTAGGCAAGTCCCGCTTCCCACATCTTTAGAAAGAACCATTGCGTCCATTTATAGTACTCCGGCTGACACGTGACCACTTCACGGTCCCAATCGTATATTGCCCCCATACTCTTGAGTTGCTTGCGCATGTTCTCAATATTGTCCAGAGTCCACGCCTTGGGATGCACTCCTTTCTTAATGGCAGCGTTCTCCGCAGGAAACCCAAAAGCATCGAACCCAATCGGATGTAGGACATTATATCCCTGCATTCTCTTGAACCGAGCATAAACATCGGATGGAGCCATTGCATACCAATGACCTATGTGCAAATCTCCGGAAGTATAGGGAAACATAGTGAGCGCATACCACTTTGGAAGCATACTACCTTCATCCACCTTGTATAGGCCGCTCTCATTCCAACTCTTTTGCCACTTAGCTTCAACTTCTGCCGGATTATACTTCTCTACCATTTGTCTGTTCCTCACTACAAAATAATACTTAATTTTAGCAACCACTCTTTTACCATGCAATTATTACTCTTGAGCTTTGTTTTACCTTTCGTTGATTTGCCTCAACAGTTATCCCTTGCTATGATGTTTGGAAAGCGCAAAATCGCAAGCAAGGAGAGCCTTCATTGGAAAGCATCATATCTATAATACTTATCAATGTTTTTATATTTATCGGCTTAAACTTGAACGAAAGCTTCCTGAGGTTCTTCGCGCTTTCTCCGTCATCGGTTTGGTCTCAACCTTGGACACTGGTTACCAGCATGTTCACTCATGTCCACTTTACCCACATCCTTTTTAATATGTGGGCTCTCTACTTCTTTGGGAACGCCATTATACGTATACTTGGCACACGTCGGTTCTGGCTGATATATATGGTTGGCGGCATAATCGGCAGTTTGGTATTTGTCGCTATCGGGGAAAGAAACTCACTGGTCATCGGCGCTTCCGGCGCGGTGTTTGCCTTGGGAGGAGCGTTAGCAGTACTGAAACCACAAATGAAAGTTATCTTCTTCCCTATCCCTGTCGCTCTTCCTCTGTGGGTAGGGATAGCGGCCAGCTTCACGATAATAACTCTCCTAGCAATATTTAATATCCTGCCATCTATTGCCTGGCAATCACATCTTGGCGGGGTTGCCCTTGGAGCGCTTGCAGGATGGATTTTCAAAAGAAGTACCAGAAACAACTTTGCCTGAAGCAATTGCCGCGCTGGAGTGTTACAAGGACATATTGATATGCACGCCCACGATGCTCGTAGAAGGAGATAATATCGATGAGTAACAGAAACATTCCGAAGCCTAAAATAAGCCCCGCATTTACAATTGATGACATTCATAAAATCAGGGAATGGCATTACGAGCGCCGTAAAAGGATGACTCCTGAGGAAATAATAGAAGATACTCGCAAAGGTGCAGAACGTTTTGTAGCTCGCCTAAAAGAACCTGTAGACCCTACTATTGTGGCGGAGATTGAACGCCGTATTGAAGAAGCCACTAGGATTAACGCAAGCTAAAACATCTCTGGCTACGGAGCTAACATCAATCTTCCGCTTTGGTCTTAAGGGCATCAAGTTCTCTGCGAACAGCTTTCTGGCGTCTTACAAGGCTTATCACATACCCGACTATCAGCAACCATATAAAGCCATATGCGGTAAATAAATACCAAAATTTGGAATCATTCATATTTACTCCTTTGAGTCTCTAATCATTTTTATTTCACGCCTGTCTTCTTCTATTCTCGTGCTGATATCAAGAAACATCAAATACAATGCTGTAAAAGCAAATACACTAACAATCAGAGTCACCAGCATGAGCCCGCCCAACCCTTCATGAAAAATCGAATTATTCTCACCACCAGGATGGAGCCCACGGTTATTGACCGAAAACATGACAATCGGCACATCAATAAAGCCGACTATTCCAACGACAGCCGCAAACCTCGCGCGCATTGCGGGGTCACTGATAAACGCTCGGATTACGAAATACGAAAGATAGATAAACCATAAAACCAGTGAAGTAGTAAGGCGCGCTTCCCAAGTCCACCAGGTGTTCCATTCAGACCGTGCCCAAATTGACCCTGTAACAAGTACCAAAGTAGTAAAAATGAGCCCGATTTCCGCCGATCTGCTTGCCAGGCTATCCCAAAAAAGATTCCTTTTTACAAGATATATTATGCCGGCGACAAAGGTAACAAAAAAAGCCAAAAAGGCAACCCATGCAACGGGTACATGGAAGTAAAAAATACGTTGGATTATTCCTTGTCCCGCGTCAGTCGGTACGAAAAGAAAAACAAGTGCTAATGCCGCCGTCATCAGCAAAGCGCTTGCTATCACAAGCAGTCTAGTTCTCAAAATACTCCTCCTTACTCCTCAATTACAAAGGGGAAAACCAGAAATGACACTACCGCAAAAACAACATCAAATGCCACCAATAACCAAAGCCAGTTTGAAACCGCCGCCCAACTTCCGCCATTCAACACCGTGGCTGAGGACTGAACCGCCGCAATAATTATGGGTGTTACAATAGGCAAAAACAAGATCGGCAAAACCATCTCACGCGCACGCGTGTTTACAGCAAGTGCGGAAAACAGCGTTCCTACCGACACAAACCCTATCGTGGTAAGAATAGTCACAACAATCAGTTCCAATCGAAACATCGATACGTTGTACAGCACCAAAAATACAACCAAAACCACCGCTTCAATAATCAACATAAAAAAGAGACTGCCTAGCGCCTTCCCAATAAAGATTGCCTCTCTCTCGGCAGGACAACACAAAAGCCCCTCAAGGCAATTGTCTTCTTTTTCCATAATAAAAGCTCGATTGAGGGCAAGCACTCCTGCGAAAACGAATGCCACCCACAGAATACCTGGGGCAATTTTTACAATCATTTCCCTGTCAGGATCGAAGGCAAAATAAAAAACCACCAGCACCAAAACAGCAAAAACTAATACAGAGGAAAAAACCTCTCTGGTTCGTATTTCAGAAAGAATGTCTTTTCGGGCAATGGCAATTATTTGTGATAGGTACTTCACTGACTGCTCGCTCGTGTAAGCTCACCGTATTTTTGTTGCAATTCAAGTAGCTCTAGATTGCTGGTTGCTTCCTGAAACACTATACGCCCACCGCTAAGTATTGCTATCTCGTCTCCAACGCTCAATGCCCTCTCAAAACTATGTGTACTGAAAACAAGGCTTCTACTCCTAGCTCCGCCACGTCGCAGTATCTCCCAAATAGCCGCCATTCCCTGCTGGTCTAAACCGGTCTCAGGCTCATCAAGGAACAAAATCGATGGGTCGTGCAACAAGGCTCGCGCTAACGCCATTCGTTGCTGCATTCCCCGAGAAAAAGTAGAAAAACGATCGAAGCGGCGAGAGAAAAGCCCAACCATTTCCAACACCTCAGCAATACGCTCTTTGCGCTTCGCTACTCCATACATCCGCCCATAAAAGTCTAGGTTTTCCCAAGCACTTAGGTTGCCGTACAAATAACTCTTGTGAGAAACCAGTCCTATTTTCGGCAACACTTTTTGCGTTTTACTGCCAAGCTCATAGCCATTGATTCTTATCTTACCGCTGGTAGGGCGCATTATACCGGCAAGCAGCTTAATTAACGTGGTTTTACCTGCCCCATTAGGTCCTAAAACAGCAAGTGAAACCCCTTTGCCAACTCTCAGATCAAGCCCACGAAGTACCCTATTGCCCCCAAAAGCCTTAACTAAGCCACTGACATCAACAGCCATAGCTTCATGTTCGATTGGCTCATTTTTCATCTTAATCGCTTACACCTTTATACAGCCCGAAACAAAAACAGCAAATCAAAACCAAAAAAGAGAATGGGTATCCCTCAAATCTTATTCTGCTTCTCGTCTCGCCATGGGAACAAGCGAACTAAGCGAGATCAAGCCACCAAATAAAAAGACATACCCACCTATCCAAATCCACTGTACCAGCGGATCTATCATAAGGGTAACTAATACGCAATGATCGTCGTAGTTATGAAAGACAATATATACGTCTCTTAAGAGATTGCTATGAATTGCGGCTGCTCCATCAATTAAGCGCACGCTGATCTCATGGTTGGCGTTTATCTTATACCCCCAAATATTCGTAGGGGTCAATTCAGCCACAACCTTCCCATCGCGTTCCACAAGAAAACTAGCGGCTACCGTTTCCCACCACTCCCCAGTGCTATGCTCCGAACCGCCTATTTCAAAACCAGTAAAGGTAAAAGTATACCCGTCTAATACGACACTCTCGCCCGTGCAAAGCACTTCTCGAGATACCTCGCTTTTATAACAAGAAGACCCAACTATCCCCAAAGCCATTATTACAATTGCTATGTGAATTATGAATCCCCCATAGCGCCCGCGCCTTTTCAAGAAGTTACGCCAACAAGCAATAGCAGCATTCTCTTGGCTGCTCCTCATACGCGCCAGCACATCCGATGACCAAGCATACAACGTTGAGCACAAGGTAAACCCGAGAATAAAAACCGGAATCAATGCATTCCATTGCTTCCAACCAAGAAAAACGGCAACAATTAGCGAAACCAATCCTCCAGCAATCGAGGGTGCCAATTTTACCAATAATCCTCTGGCGCTAAGACTGCCCCACCCTATTGCAAGACCTATCCCAGATAGGAATATAATCAACAAAAACAAAGGTAGCAATAAAATGTTGAACGTTCGAGCTTCAACGGGTCCTACATTGGAAAAGGAAAGCATAGCCAAAAGCGACGGGATAAAAGTAAAACATAGAATAATAGTTACCGCTAAGACCATCAAAGCATTGAATAAACTAAATGCCCAACTAGCGGATACGATAGGATCGCCATTCTTGGGGCTTATGAGGGATTCTTTGCGAGAGAATAAAAGAAACAGAGTTCCGGCAAGAATAATTACAAGAACCATAACATAAACAAATGTCGCCGGAGACTGTCCAAAAGTATGGACCGAAAAACTATCAGGCACGAAACGCGTAAGGAAAGTACCGAAAAGAACCATCCAATAGGATGCGATTGCCAAAACAACTGTCCAAGTCTTACAAATTCCACGGCGCAAATACATCATATTGGAATGGATTAGCGCTGTCATCAACAGCCATGGCATAAACCCCGAGTTCTCAATTGGGTCCCATGCCCAATAACCTCCCCATCCAAGAACGGCATACGCCCACCACATGCCCACAATGTTGCCCACCCCCAACAAAACCCAAGACGCTACCAGCCATCGCTTTGTAACTAAAACCCAAGCATCATCAATCTTGCGAGCAATAAGAGCTGATATAGCAAAAGCAAAAGGCACAACTGCTAAAGCGTATCCGGCAAGCAGCGTCGGTGGGTGGATAAGCATCGCCGGCGTCTGCAGCATCGGGGCTAAACCATTGCCATCGGTAACAGGATAAATCGGGGCAGCGAAGGGACGAGCGAAGAAAAGTACAATTATGTAAAAAACTTCAACAGCCAAGATTATAGCCATTGCGTTGGGCAAGAGATCTCTTGTTGTCTTCCCATTACGCCAGACTATAAACGCTGCTACAAGCGAAATAATCCAGGCAGGGAATAACAACGCACCGACATTACCGGCCCATAGCCCGGTCAACAGATACAACGCAGGGGTTTCCAAATTGGAGTATCTGACAACATATGCCAAACTAAAATTATGCGTGAAAAATGCGATGAGAATCAGCGCAACCAGCAAGGTAAACATCGCGGCAATGGCATAAATACAAACCCGCCCGGCATTGGGAAAACCATGCTTATTATTGCGAGAGTCAAGAAATATTGAGGCAAGAGCATAAATTATGGCAACACAGATTAAGATAAGAACGCAGTAGCCAATAAAAGCCATACGAGTATCCCCCTCTTTCTAAGTGGCCGGTTCATATTTCGAAGAGCATTTTGTCAGAATCTCTTTTGACCTAAAAACGCCTTCGGTGGCATCATAGCGACCGTCGATTACCAGTTGCCTTCCTATATCAAAATCATTGGGGATATCACCGGAATGCACAACCTTGAGAATAATACTCGGGTCATCAACATCACATATCTCAAATTCGTATAGGAGCCCCGAACTCGGGGCTTTAGACAACAACTCTCCCCTAACTTTGAGTCGTTCTTCCTGCTTAGGGGATTCCAAAGCTAGAAGCTCCCCAACACTGTAATAATAGACACTCCCCATAAAACTAAAATAGCCTATTGCCAAGACAGCAACGAGCACCACAAAACCGCCGATAATATACTTCTTCTTCGTTTGCATACAATAACCCATCGTCTTTAAGCGAATAATTCAAAGCTGGTAGAACAGAATTATACCATAGTCGCCTTCACGCTAGCCAGTAACAATAAGGAGGGAGTACATGTTGATACTCCCTCCTTATATTATTCCAACCTATGTTAGTTTAGAATGCGTGGCAACCGGTAGCCATACAACCATCAGCGTTCATGCTTGTTCTGTTAGTATGGTCTTGCGGTGACCCAGGCTCAATAACATGAGTACCCTTATACCATTGAGAAAACTTGGTGCCGTTCCATGAGGGTGCCGTGGGGAAGTCGCTTCCGCTACCGACACCATGGCAACTAATACAATCAGCTTTCTGAGACGGGGTAAAACCATTCTTATGGTACACAAATACATGCGGCGTGCTTGGCAAGCCCGTTGAAGCTGTTGAAGTCCCAGTAGAGGTAGATGTCTTGCTGGGTTTCTCCCCACCACCGTCACATCCAAAAAGTGAAGCAACCATTACAAAACATAAACAACTAACAATAAAAAACCATGCTGAACCTTTTCTCATAGTAATCCCTTCTTTCTACTTTTTTATTGCTGTCAATAACAACAACCACGTCATTATAGTCTCTTCGCTCAATAAAAACAACCCCTCGCGCACCTGTTACACCCTACACTTCTAGCTGCCACTCACACACCAGTAAATGCAAAAGGAGGGAGCAAAATTCTCCCTCCTTTATAATCTTCACCAAGGTTAACTTAGTATGCGTGACATCCAGGTGCCGTGCAACCGTCATAAGTCATGTTTGTTCTGTTAGTATGGTCTTGCGGTGACCCAGGAGCAATCTCATGG
>Ga0209737_10001164_pt1 | contig 19309 bp, 12 predicted proteins | sample TergutCu122P3_FD_187284 | JGI IMG/M metagenome (GOLD analysis project Ga0209737, IMG submission 187284) | Cubitermes ugandensis P3 segment gut microbial communities from Kakamega Forest, Kenya - Cu122 P3 (SPAdes) (version 2) | ecosystem: Host-associated > Arthropoda: Insects > Digestive system...
TTGTTCTAATCCCATGCAAGTATATTCCGCTTGACTTAGTGTTCTTTCATCAAACAATATCATTACTTGTTTTCGAGGAGGATCGGGATGTCCCTGTCCTATCACTGCTACCCTCCAAAATAATCTTCCCGGATATTGAATATCAGGTACTGTAAAATTAGCAATATGAATAGGGGCATCGAATAAATAGTTTGCAAAAGTCCATAAAGTTGCATTAGGATAATTTCTGATATCAAAAATAATGGCATCTACAGTATTAAACTTATCAATGATATCAGGGAAATGATCATTAGTAAGATTTCCCATGTGAATTATGCCAAAGCGACACCCGTTTTGAGTAATTTCTCTCCAATAAGGTGTGACGTCTTGTGATAAAGTTGAGTTATAATTTCCTCTTTTTAAAGTAAATGTGTGCTCTCCTGTTTCATTCAGTATCGTCAACGAGAAATTACCTGCCGCCCCTGATAAGATAATATCTATCATATTTTTTTCAACTCTAATATCATTTGAGCCGAAAGAATATTTTCTTAAACTGTCTTTCAGCACATCTATGTCGAAACCATCTATTTTTATTATGATATCTCCAATGGATAATTGGGGAGCAGAAGCATGAACTTTTGTTATAACTATTTTTTCTTCAATAAATCGTGCCAAAAAAGGAGTATAAGACGAGCCTTTCCAATTATCGAATGTATAACTATAGAAAAAAGCGTGTGAATCATCGATTTTGGAGGTAAATGCCCGCATCGCCAAATGATATTCTGTCGCATTTGAGGCACTAATCACTTCAGAGATTCCCTGAATAAATGTTGTGTCCCAATTCTGATCCATAATAAATTTATATGGAAAAAAATAATGAATGATATTCCAATATCTGAAAACAGACAATATTCTAATGTATTCATCAGGAAATTGTACGTTTGTATTATAAAGAAACTTGTCATTGTTAAAATCGGGATGGTTTATATTAGAAGGTTTTACATAGACATTAGGCTGAGGTCTAAAACGCTGAAAAATAGTATCTAACGCTGCACTAACATCATTTGAAAAAATAGGATTATATATCCATGAATGGTCTATATTATTATTTAAACTATCAGGAATTTCGGGCAATTCTCCGGAGCCGGTTTGTGTTTCTCCGGCTTGCTGTAGCATTTGCAACAAAGAGTTGTTAAAATCCTGATTGTTAGAAGCGTTTTTTATATCGGGTAGCGTATTTAACAACACATTATCCCAATTCACCTCTCCTTTCGCTATTCTTGAATGGTAATATTTGGCGTGTCCCCAAACCTTGCAGGTATAGTAAAGTCTTTCGTAATAAACGCTATCCGAAACTTGGGCGTAAATGCCAAAAGGAAAGGTTATTGTGATTAAAAATAGAAGTATCGTTCTATAGGGAATGCGTTTAGTATTCATATCTGTACAGACTGTCTTATATTTACGTTTTAATTTTTTTGCAAAAATATATTTATTTCAAAATAAAAAAATGAAATTGAACTATTGCTACTAGGGAGCTTTTGAAAATAAGGGTTCAATGTATCATTTTAAGAAAGTTTTACCCGTGGGTCTAACCAGCCGTAAATAATATCGCACAAGATGTTGATAACCACCAAAATAATTGAGATATAGAGCAGTGTTCCCATTACTACAGGGAAGTCATATTTTTCCAAACCATCCACCATCAATACGCCAATCCCTTTCCAGTCGAAAATATATTCTACAAAGACTGCGCCGGCTAAGAGAGATGCCAGCCAGCCCGAAATGGCAGTAACTACCGGATTGAGCGCGTTTTTTAGCACGTGTTTGAAGAGAATAGTGCGATATGGCAACCCTTTTGCGCGTGCCGTCCGAATGTAATCTTGAGACAGCACATCCAATACTGAGTTTTTTGTAAGTTCTACCACAACTGCCAACGGTCTTATTCCCAATGTTATAGCGGGCAATATGAGGTTTTTGAGTTCTATGTAAACGCCAGTTCCATAATCATCTACGGCAAACAGACTGCCAATCATATTCAGGTGGGTAATATCGGCGAGCACGAAGGCAAAGAGCCAGGCAAACAGGATGGCGGCAAAAAAAGAGGGCACAGACATCCCCAATACCGAGAAAAAGAGTGCCACTTTGTCAAACCAGGTATCTTTGTAAACTGCGCACAATACGCCAATAAAAATTCCAATACTCATCGCAATAAAAATGGCTACAAATGCTAACAATGCGGTTTTGGGAAATGCCTCCGCAATCATCTCGCTTACCAACCGCTTGCTTTGAAACGACCGCCTGATATATGGTTTTTTTAAGACTAAGGCAGATTTTGATAAAGATGTTAGCGTAACATACTTGTAGTTGTTGGAATTTAAGTAGAAAAATGATTCCGTATCTTTAGTTTTGTACCACGAAATTGGGGATAAGTCGTTTAAATACCCCAAATACTGAATCCCTGTGGGAAGTTCAAGTCCTAACTCTTTGCGAATAGCACTTTCGGTTTCAAGGTCGGTGCGTTGTCCCAGCATCATCCGCGCAGGGTCGGAGGGCAATACGGTAAACAAAAAGAATACCAGCGTGATAACTCCAAACATTACCAACAATCCATAACCCAAACGTTTTAAAATATAGCGAGACATTGTATTAAAAATAGAGCAGCCAGTATATAAACCCTGCGGGAACCGCAAAAAGCATCGAATCAATTCTGTCAAACACACCTCCGTGCCCGGGGAGAATAGCGCCACTGTCTTTCTGTTGGGCAAACCTTTTTACCATCGATTCGGCAAAATCGCCCAAAGTGCCGGCTATTATTACCACAAATGCAAAACCCATCCAAATATAACTGTTTGAAGATATATCCATTTGAAAATAAGGAATATGAACAAAAAAATAACTGACTGCTACCGTGGATATCAATCCGCCGAAAAAACCCTCCCAACTTTTTTTGGGTGAAACTTTAGTCCAAATTTTGTGTTTACCAAACAGCGAGCCAAAGACATAAGCAAGGGTGTCGTTGGTACATAAAATAACCAAAAGTGCCACCATTATATGTTTGGAATTGAGTATATTACACCAATATATTAACAATAATACCGGAAAAACAATCCAAATCAGCGGCAAAATTTGCCGGCGGAATATCTTTTGAAAACTACTATGCGTTTCCGGAAACTTTTGCGCTAAGCGAATATATTCATACAAGGCGATGAGAAGAAGTATAGAAAACACGGTTGCCAATACCCAATCGGAAACGAAAAAAGCAACGCTTAGTAATAGTAAATAGGCAATTCCTGTGGCAGTTCTAAGTAAGAGTGTTTTCATCTTACTGAATCATTAATAATATAAATCGTGGCTCTAAAGGCGAATAGTTTTCTTCCCCTTCATCGTTTACAGGTTTTGTGGGGGTAATAACCTCCATAAAATCGTACGGAATACCCTGATGCTTTTCGAGTTGCCGGTCGATAGCCTGCTTAATATTCAATACAATACGTTTTTCAAAGGCAATGACAATAATATCTTTTGTGATATTTTTAACAGACGGATAGAGAGAGAATTTTTGTGTGAAGAGCATACTGCCGGTTCGGGCAATCAATATATCGGAATACACAATGGCGACATCGGCTTGCTGGTGGGTATCCACGCTCGTAATAAAATTCAAATTTCTTTTCGTGAGTGTTGGGGAGAGGGAATAATTTGTGTTAAGCACCGTGCCATACTTTTGTCCTACAATTACTTGCTGAAGACGGTCAACAAAATTATCTTTATTGCAAAGTATCAGTTTTCCGCCTGCGTTTCTGAAATTTTTACAAAATTCGGCGACCAAGTTGTCGGGTTTTTCAAAGGGGTCTGCGTGAATATCGATAAAGGGAAATTTGCTCGTACTTTTTTGGGTAAGTGCGTGGCGAATTTTTCTTCGCATATTCTCTTTTGAAGTGGTGTTCAATGTGTCAAAAGCGGCATTTGCAGGCATTAGGCTAAAGTTTCTGTTTGTTGTTGACGTTTTCCAAAAATGGTTTCCAAATCTTCGGCAAAAATAACTTCTTTTTCGATAAGAATTTCGGCTAATTGATTTAATTTTTCTTTATTCTCCATTAAAATCTCTTTGGCACGTTGGTACGCCGATTCGATGAGTTTACTAATCTCTTCGTCAATATTTTGGGCAGTTTTTTCGCTGTAAGGTTTGGTCAGCGCGTACTCTTGCTGCCCGGTAGAATCGTAGAAGCTGATATTTCCTATTTTCTCGTTCAATCCATAGAAAACCACCATAGCATACGCCTGTTTGGTAACTTTTTCGAGGTCGCTCAGGGCACCGGTAGAGATTTTTCCGAACTGTACCTCTTCGGCGGCACGTCCACCCAGCGTGGCAGTCAGTTCGTCGAACATCTGTTCGGTGGTGGTAATATGTCTTTCTTCGGGTAAATACCAGGCTGCACCGAGCGATTTTCCGCGCGGCACGATAGTTACCTTTACCAAGGGTGCGGCGTGTTCCACGAGCCAGCCCACCGCGGCGTGCCCCGCCTCGTGATAGGCAATCACTTTCTTTTCTTCGGGCGACATCATACTTCCGCGTCTTTCCAACCCACCCACAATTCGGTCAATAGCAGCCAGCATATCAGATTTTTCTACGGATTTCTTTCCGTTTCTTGCGGCAATCAATGCGGATTCGTTGCACACGTTGGCAATATCTGCGCCGGAAAATCCGGGGGTTTGCTTGGCAAAATATTCCAAGTCCACATCGGGATTAAGTTTCAGGTTTCTTACGTGTACTTCAAAAATTCCTTTCCGTTCTTTGGCGTTGGGAAGTTCCACGTGTATTTGGCGGTCGAAACGTCCGGCACGTAATAAGGCTCGGTCTAACACATCGGCTCTGTTAGTGGCAGCTAGGATGATTACACCGGCGTTGGTAGAAAAGCCATCCATTTCAGTAAGCAATTGATTCAGTGTGCTTTCACGCTCATCATTAGCCCCAGACATCACATTTTTCCCTCTGGCACGCCCAATAGCGTCAATCTCATCTATAAAGATGATACAGGGGGCTTTTCCTTTGGCGGTTTGAAACAGGTCTCTCACGCGGGAAGCGCCTACTCCTACAAACATCTCTACAAAATCGGAGCCTGATAGGGAGAAGAAAGGCACTTTGGCTTCTCCGGCTACGGCTTTGGCGAGCAGCGTTTTTCCAGTTCCGGGAGGACCTACCAACAGCGCACCTTTTGGGATTTTTCCGCCTAATTCCGTGTATTTTTTTGGATTTTTCAGAAAGTCCACAATCTCTTCCACTTCATACTTAGCCCCTTCCATACCGGCAACATCTTTAAACGAAGCGCCGTTATTGTTTTTACTGTCAAATAGTTGGGCGCGGGATTTTCCAAAGTTGAAGATACCCCCGGGACCTCCGCCACGTATCCCTCTAAAAGAAGAAATAATAAAAATCAAAAGAATACCCATCAAGACAAGCCAAAAAATTTCAAATCCCCACGCTTTGCTTGTATCTTGTTTTATATCAAAAACATAGTCGTTTCTAACCTTTTTTTCATCCTCATCGGGGTTATTTTTTAGAAAATCTTGCACCGCTCTTTCCTGAATCTCTTTCACATCGGAGTTAAAAACGCTGAAGTCGGCAACTGTGAGATAAAAATGGGGTCCTTTCAGATTTTTTTCACGAAATTTCTCAAATTCTGCCTTTGTTTTAACAGTTCTTTCTTTCAGGGTAATATCTATTCGACTATCTTTTTGAACAAAAATTACCGATTCAATATCTTTGTTGATAATAAAGCGTTCTAATTTTGTAGTCCCAATTTCTTCTCTAACAGTATTTGAGTTGGGATTTTGTACAAAAAACAGTAAACCTGCTATTGCAATGGCATAGAGCCACAAATAGCTGAATTTGGGTTGTTTTTTATTGTTATTTTGCTGTGTTTGAGTCTTTTTCTTTTGAACCGGGTCTTTCTGTTGCATATCAAAATTATTATCGCTAAACAATTATAACGTAAAAAAAGGTGTTTTCGTTTTAACAGAGTAAAAAAATATACTTAAAAAAGTCTGCGCTAATTACGAGATTCCTCACTGCGCTCCGCTCCGTTCGGAATGACAATAGTGCTACGTGGGAAAAAGAGGTCGGGCGCGGCAGAAAGTTAAGAACAATTGACAAGTGTTTGCTGCCGCGCCCTTCCTTAACGCACAAAGCGTGTCATTCCGAACGAAGTGAGGAATCTCAAAATAAGAACTCTAACTTTTTAATCTTAATTCAGTACAAACCCAATTCTTCTTTGGGGTTTCTCAAGTTCTTTCTTGTGCGCAGAAAGTTCATCCAAAATATGATAAATATCCTCAAATTTCGTGTCCGTATCTCTCATAAAATCCTCAATTTTATGGTTCAGTTCTGCATAGCCTAGGGCGTACTGCCGCAGGGCAATGAAAGCGCGAACAATATCAAGATTAATTTCGATAGCCCTTTCGCTTTTCAATACACTTGCTAACATTGTAACTCCGTGTTCAGTGAAAGCATAAGGGAGTTTTCTCGTACCGCCCCATCTTGAAGTCGCAATTTGCGACATCAAGATTACAAATTCTTGATTAGTAAGCTGAAACATAAAATCACAAGGAAAGCGCTTAATGTTTCTTGCAACTTGTTCATTCAATCTTCGTGTTTCCACACCATAAATATCTGCTAAATCGAAGTCTAACATTACTTTTACACCTCTGATTTCGTGAATTTTACTTTTAATAAGCGCGAGTTCAGGTTTTGTAGTTGCGAGTTCCATAAGTTTAAGATTTTTAATAGTTTAATAATTTTTGTTAGGGGCGTTGCGCACAACGCCCCTACAATTGTTAATAGCACCGCAAATATACGTTACAAAACTCCTTTTGTCAAGGGGTAAGGTAATTATTTTTGAAAAAAAATGAGGTAATGAGGTTCTTTTCCACTGCAAATTTCTGCTACTGAGGTTGTTTTGTTTGGAAAATGAGGTGAAAATGAGGTTTTCTTTTAATTCGTAATTCGTAATTTTCATTACACCCACCTTACTAAATTAAAATCTAAATCGTGCGGCAATAAGGGGTGCGAGGGTTGTATTCTAATGCCGCATTTCCAAGTGCCTGAGTAATTGGGCTCCAAAACACATTCGTAGCGCGTAATTCCATTCTCTTGTTTTACATAATCGAACTGCTGTTTGGCAAAAAGTTCCTCCGTTCCGTTATCGGATTGGATAAAACAGATATCAATCTTAACATCTTCCGGGTTCATTCTTCCCAACCGTAAGTCCACCTGCAAAGTGGCTTCCTCTCCAAGATAATATGTTTTATTGTGGGTATCCCCAAAATTAACAGAAACAGGTTCAATATTTTCCCAGTTTGCCAGTATTTTGTCTTTCCAGCGCAACAATTCGTAGAGATTTTTGTGATTATCCTGTGTTAACAGTTTTGTGCGCAGTTCCAATTTATCATAGAATTTTCTGTAATAATCATCTATTTGTCTTTTCATCGTAAAATGCGGAGCAATTTTGGCAAAATTCTCTTTCATCATTTGCGTCCATCTTTCAGGCACGTTTGTTTCATTTCTTGCATAAAAAGTGCTAACAATCTCATCTTCAATGGTGGCGTAGAGTACAGTAGCATCCAACTGGTCTTGCAGGTGGTTGTCCTTATAGGTAATCTCTTCACTGATAGCCCAGCCTCCTTCGGGGATATAACCTTCTGCCCACCAACCGTCCAACACGCTGAAATTCAGCACGCCGTTCATAATCGCTTTCTCTCCGCTGGTACCCGATGCTTCCTGAGGTCGTGTGGGTGTATTTAACCAAACATCGCACCCTGAAACCAATTTCTTCGCCAAAATCATATCGTAATTTTCCAAGAATATGATTTTTCCGATGAACTGCGGATGTCGGGAATACTCAATAATTTTCCCTATTAAATCTTGTCCGGCTTTGTCGTTGGGATGCGCTTTTCCGGCAAACAAAAACTGTACCGGACGTTCGGGGTGGTTCACAATTTTCGCCAACCGTTCCATATTGGTAAACAATAGGTGGGCGCGTTTGTAGGTGGCAAAACGACGGGCAAAACCGATGGTTAGTGTGTCGTTATTTATTGACTTTAAAGTATTTACAATTAACTCCGGCGATTCGTTTCGTTTCTTCATTTGCGCTTCAAGCAACTGTTTTACTTCTTCCAACAATTCTGCACGGAGTTCGTTTTTAAGTTCCCAAAGCGTGCTGTGAGGCGCATTTTCAATATTTTTCCAAATATCAGGATTCGACTGGTCGGACAAAAATTGATTTCCAAAAATCTCTTTATGAAAGTGTTGCCATTTTTTGTGTGCCCAGGTGGGGTAATGCACGCCGTTGGTAACATAACCAATATGTAACTCATTGGCAAAATGTCCGTCGTATAAATCCAAAAACATCTCCCGCGAAACACGTCCGTGAATTTTGCTGACACCGTTAATTTCCTGCGCCAGTTTACACCCCAGAATACTCATCGAAAACTTATCATTTACACAATCCTTGCATTTTCTGCCCAATCCCATAAATGTTTCCCACGATATATTGAATCGTGCGGGGTAGTTGGCAAAATAGATGCGCATTAGGTCTTCGCTAAAAGCATCGTGACCGGCAGGAACCGGAGTGTGTGTTGTATAAAGCGACGAAGCACGCACCAATTCCACCGCAGCATTGAACGCCAAATGACTTTTAGACATATAGTTATTGATGCGTTCCAACGTTAGAAACGCGGCGTGCCCTTCATTCAGATGATAGAGTGCAGGTTTTTCCCCCATCAAATTCAACATTCTAACCCCTCCCACGCCGAGCAACAACTCCTGTTTTAAGCGGTTTTCATTATCGCCCCCATACAAAGTGTGGGTAATGTTTCTGTCTTGCGGCTGATTGAGTTCAAAATCGGTATCCAGCAAATAGAGCGGGATTCTTCCCACATCCACACGCCAAATTCTTGCATACAAAGTACGTCCGGGCAGTGCAATGGATATCATTTTGAACTCGCCCTGCTCATCTTTCTGCGGATGGATGGGCAATCTTGAAAAACTTTGGCTTGGGTAGAGCGAAATCTGGTCGCCGAATGGAGAAATCTGCTGCTTAAAATAGCCATACCGGTATAAAAGACCGATACCTATCATATTCACGTTGCAGTCGCTCGCTTCTTTCAGATAATCGCCGGCTAACATTCCCAAACCGCCCGAGAAAATTTTCAACTCATTGCTAATCCCATATTCCATACTGAAATATGCAATTTTTGATTTTTCCACCGGTTTTTTCTCATTCAAATAAGTTTCAAAAACCCCAAAAACCTCATTTAATTTATTGATATACTGCTCATTTTGACTAAACTCTTTCAACCTCAGTAGGGGCAGCATTTGTAGAATATGGGTAGGATTTTCGTGATAATATTTCCACATCTCTTTACCGGCAATCTCTTCAAAAAGTTCGCGGGCTTCGTAATTCCAACTCCACCAAAGATTTTGTGCCAGTTTTTCCAATTTTTTCAAATTCTCGGGAAGTTTCGTTTTCACAGTGATATTTGTCCAGTGGGGTTCCGTTTTTTTAATACAGTCTGCCTGTATCCCCACTTTGGAAACTTTTTGTTTGTACTCCTCGAAGCGCAAATCACTTTGAGTCAATGCTAAATCATACATTTTCAGATAGTTGTCAAACAAGTTGTTCCACAATGCTTTTTGCGCAATTTCCACGGCAAAACCATCAATTTTCGTCTTCGCGTCCTCTTTTAGATTGGCGTAATAATATATGGCATCTGCAATTTCGTTGCTTACCTCGTTGTCGTTATCGTCTGTGCGTTGAATTACCCAGGCACTTTTCTGATTGCCAAAATTATCCAACACCCATTTTCCAAAACCTGCTACTGAGGTGGTAATAGTGGGAATACCAAATGCCACGCTTTCTAAGGGCGTGTATCCCCAAGGCTCGTAGTAGGATGGAAACACCGACAAATCGAACCCAATCAACAAATCGTAATAGGAAAGGTTGAATATTCCATCCTTTTCGTCTAAATAAACCGGCACAAATACCACTTTTATTTGTGTATTGGGCGAATTATCCAGATTATTCTTTTTCAGATGGTTAACTACAGGGTCGTGGTCGGGGTCGCGCAAGGGGTGGGTAGAATAATCGTATAATTGGGGTGTAAAATTTTGCGCCCCAGAATTTGCGTCATAATTTTCCAATATTTCCAATAAATCCTGTCGTTGTCCCATTGTTCCTGCAGGTACCATAATGTATGCCACGATGGGTCTATCGGTGTGCTGATTTTTCAGTTTAGCCAGCGCGTCGATATACAAATCCACCCCTTTATTTCTAAACTCGTAGCGTCCGCTGTTCACTACAAAAAGCGTGTTTTCAGAAATTTGTTGACCCGTTAGGGCTTCAGTAACCTGTATCAACTTGTTTCTTGCAATTGTTCTTTTTCTCTGATATTCATCGCCTTGCGGAACAAAGTTGTTTTCAAATCCGTTGATGGTAATTACATCTGCGGGTTTTCCCAAAAAGGCGGTACATTCTCGGTTTGTAATTTGGCTCACGGTAGAAAAACCATCTGCTACCAATGCAGAAAGGTGTTCTAAGGAATATTTCGACTGCACGCCGAACCGTTGGGCGAACTCCTGCGGGTTGTAGTTTTCCATCATTTCGTAGAGGGGCAGGTGGTTTCCCGCGATGCAACGACCCAGCACGGTGGCGTGGGTAGTGAACACGGTGGCAATTTGCGGGATTTCATCTTCAATATACAAAATTCCGGTGCCGGTCATCCATTCGTGGAAGTGGGCAATAATTTTGTCGGTGGCGTAACAGTGGTAGTTGTAAAAACTTTCAATAACTCTTGCGGCGGCATAGCCAAAGAGGGCAGGCTCGATGTAGTCCCACTGACCTGAAATGGAATCTAACTTATATTTGAGCCAAAATTGTGTCAAAATTTCGTTCTTTTTCTCAAAAAACGGAGTAAAATCTACCAGAATCACAATAGGATTTCCGCTGATATTCCAACGTCCTGTTCTTATACGGAGTCCTTCGCTTTGCGCAAGTTCCCGCCAGTTTTTAAAGAGTGAAAGGTCTTCAATAAAATCGGAGTTGTCCTCTTTCGACAATTCCGGTCCGATACAAATATAGTTGTTGCCGTAATTTTGCACGGCGGTAAATGCTTTTGTGGATAAAACCGTGTAAATACCTCCAACTTTGTTACACACTTCCCAGCTGGTTTCAAATACGTAATCTGCCTGTTTCATAAACTTTTCTTCCTTTCAAAAATTGAGCGGCGAAAATACACGAAAAAAGCAGAAAAAAAAAGATAAGATTCGTTTTAAACAGGGGAAAATATAAGAAATACTAACCCATCAACGCTTCAATCGCTTCAATCTCTACCGGTACGTCGGCAAACAGATCTATGGGGTTTTCGCCCACCACTACATCGGTTTCCAAACGCACGCCTATTCCTTCTTCGGCGATGTAGATACCGGGCTCGCAACTCAGCACCATACCTGCCTGAAATACCATCTCACGCTGTCCTACATCGTGCACATCCAACCCGATAAAGTGGCTGGTGTTGTGCATAAAATATTTCTTGAACAACGGTTTCTCTTTGGTTTGATTTTTTACCTCCTCTTCGGTAAAAAGTCCCAGTTTAATCATCTCTTCTTCCATTCGCTTAAAAACGTAGTCGTTAATTTTATGGATGGTCATCCCGGGTTTAAACATCGGAATCGTTTCTTTATAAATATCCAACACTGCCTGATACACCTGTTTTTGTCTTGGGGTAAACTTTCCGCTTACGGGGACAGTTCTTGTAATATCGGCGGCGTAGTTGGCATATTCTGCGCCAAAATCCATAAGTAACAGGTCGCCGCCCTGCATTTTTTTATCATTTTTGATATAGTGCAAAATACAGGTATCCGCACCTGCTGCCACGATGGGTGCAAAAGAGTGTCCGGTTGCCCCCAATTTTATCATCTCATAAATCAGTTCCGCTTCAACCTCATATTCGTAAATATCAGGTTTTACGGCTTTTACTGCACGTAAGAAAGCGTTATGCGTAATTTCACACGCTTTTTTCAACGCTTTAAACTCTTCTGCCTGTTTTACCATTCTCAACGGAATTAAGATAGGTGCTAATCGTTTATAAGTATGTAGCGGATAGGTTTTTCTTAATTTTTCTATGAGTCGAAATTCTTGCGTAGGATGGGTTATTCTCATACGCGGATTTTCGGGGAAATGCAGATAGATATTTTGCGAGTTTACAATAATATCGTGCAGGGTATTTTCCAAACTTTCCACAAACATAACATTCTTAACGCCTGAGATTTCCGTTGCCTGTTCTTTAGTAAGCCTGTGTCCGTACCACACTATCATTTCCGGAGATGGATTTTTAATAAACAGGATTTCGCGGTATTCGGGATTGTGATGCCAGGGGGCTAACACCAAAGTGGTTTCTTCCTGGTCAATGCCGCACAAATACAGCAGTTCAGCGTTTTGTTTAAAAGGATGGGCAGTATCTCCGGAGCGGGGGTACTCATCGTGAGACGTAAGAATTGCCACAGCATTTTGCTTCATTTCGGACACCACTTTTTGGCGGTTGCCACTATAAAAATCGGGGTGTAAGGGGGTGTATTTCATAATTTTACTCAATTTCCCAGGTATCCCCGCTGTTCAGCAGGTCGTCCATACATCTTATTTTGCTTTTCTTCAAACTTTCGTCGGTCTGTTTTTGCAGCAGTTCGTTGTAAGTAGGAACATCAGCAGCGCGGATTACGCCGAGTGCGATGGGGAAGTGAGGCGGGAACATTTTAGCCAGCATCAGATGTACACCCGGATTGGGGTCGTACATATCGTGCACCAAAACTTTTTCCATTCCTTCGCCGTTGGGTCCAATATCCACCACATCCAAACCATTTCTGCGCATTCTGATTCCTTTGTTTTTATTTTTTCCGAAAATCATTTTTTCGCCGTGACGCAGAATAAGTTGAAAATCATCTTTGGTTTCTTTGTTGGAAAGGAAATCGTGGGTTCCGTCGTTAAAAATCACGCAATTTTGAAGCAGTTCCACCACCGCAGTTCCGTCGTGTTTGGCGGCTTCGTGCATCACTTCGGTAATAAATTTCGGGTTTGTATCGATAGCGCGAGCAAAGAAAGTACCTTGCGCACCAATTACCAATTCGCCCACCTGAAAAGGTTGTTCAATCGTTCCGTAGGGGGAAGTTTTGGTTACAGCGCCTAAATCTGATGTTGGGGAATACTGTCCTTTGGTTAATCCGTAAATCTTATTGTTAAACAACATAATGTTGATGTCAATATTTCTACGAATCACGTGTATAAAGTGGTTTCCGCCGATGGCAAGCGAGTCGCCGTCTCCGGTAGCCACCCAAACGCTGAGTTTGGGGTTGGCAATACTCACACCTGTGGCAATGGCGTTGGCACGTCCGTGAATACTGTGAAAACCGTAAGTGTTCACATAATATGGGAAACGAGAAGAACACCCTATTCCTGAAACAAGACAATAGAGTTCCTTTTTATATCCGATTTCGGGAAAAACTTTAGCCACTGCCGAAAGAATGGCGTGGTCGCCGCATCCCGGGCACCATTTTACCATTTGGTCGCTTGCAAAATCTTGTTGGGTTAAAGGGTATTTCGACCTTTCTATTGATTTATAACTCATAATTTACCTCCTGTTTATTTAATAATGTTGTTAATTGCGTTTACTAATTCACTCACGGTAAATGGCAGTCCTTGAATTTTGTTGTACTGTTCATACTTAAATTTCGGGAGCGACATTCTCAGGTAGTTGGCAAATTGCCCTGAATTTAATTCACAAACGAGAATCTTTTTGTATTTGGCAAAGATTTCTGCCGTATTTTCGGGTAAAGGCATAATTTGTGAGAAATGGGCGTGGGCTACTGCTTTTCCGGAGTTGTTAATCTCTTTACAAGCGGTATAAACAACGCCTTTTGTTCCGCCCCAGCTTACAACCAACGTGTTGGCGTCCACATTGCCATACACATTTTGTTTGGGAAGGCGTTTTGCCAAGCGCATCACTTTTTCGCTGCGAAGTTCTACCATTTTCGCGTGGTTTGCGGGATCGGTGGACACTAAGCCGTTCACATCGGTTTTTTCCAAACCTCCAATGCGGTGGCGAAGTCCTTCTGTTCCGGGGATAGCCCATTCACGCACCAAAGTCTCGGGGTCGCGACAGTAAGGTTTAAATTCCGGATCGTTCTTTTTTGCAAACGGGGGTTTAATTTCGGGCAAATCCGACATTTTAGGAATGCGGAACAGTTCGCTGCCCTGCCCTGTATTTCCGTCAGTTAATAAAATAACAGGTGTCATATTTTCCATTGACAATTTAGCGGCATAAAATGCTTTGTAGAAACAATCGCTGGGGGAGGCGGCAGCCATAACGATGCAGGGTGCCTCGCCGTTCCTGCCGAATAATGCCAGATTCAAGTCCGATTGTTCCGATTTGGTGGGCATACCCGTAGAGGGGCCGGCGCGCTGTACATCCACAATTACCAACGGCAATTCGGTCATCACTGCCAACCCTATCGCTTCTGCTTTCAAAGACAATCCCGGACCGGAAGTGGTAGTGCAAGCCATAGCACCTGCAAAAGAGGCACCGATGGCAGAACAGATACCCGCAATCTCATCTTCCGCCTGAAATACCTGAGCACCAAGCGATTTGTGTTTTGCCAATTCAATTAATATTTCAGTAGCGGGAGTGATTGGGTAAGAGCCCAAGAACAACTTTCTACCTGATTTCTCAGCAGCAGCAAGTAGTCCCCATGCAGTAGCGTCATTCCCTGTTATGTTTCTATATCTTCCTTTTTCTAATTGAACGTTAGAAATTTGGAAAGTAGATGCAAAAACTTCCATTGTATCAGCAAAATTATAGCCCGCTAACATCACTTTTTTGTTTGCTTCGGCTACTTTTCCTTTTCCTTCAAAACGTTTGTCCACCAATTTGAACGGTGTTTCTAAGTCAAAACTGAAAATATAATATACCATACCGAGGCAGAACATATTTTTTGTTCTTTCGGCAGATTTATTATCCAAACCATACGCCACTGCAGTTTCTTTTGCCAACGTAGTAACATTTGGGGAAATGACGTTATAGGAACTCAATGAACCGTCTGTTAAGGGGTTAGAGGTGTAGCCTGCTTTTTCCAATGCTTTTTCGTCGTACGCATCGCCATCGGTAATGATGGTTGCGCCTTTGTCCACCCACTTCAGATTTGCTTTAAGCGATGCGGGGTTCATGGCAACCAGCACGTCGCATTTATCGCCGATGATGCGGGTTTCTTTGCCGATGTGTACCTGAAAGCCGGAAACGCCGGCGATGGTGTTGTGCGGGGCTCTGATTTCTGCGGGGTAATCGGGGAAAGTGGCAATGTCGTTGCCTTTCAAGGCTGCGGCGTCAGAGAACAAAGTTCCCGTCATCTGCATCCCATCGCCCGAGTCGCCTACAAACTTTACCACCACGCTCTCTTTTTCTAAAATTTGTTTGCTCATACTTTGATGTTATTTGTTATGTAAATTATTGATAATGTGCTATTACTGTTGTGAAATTCAAAATTTGAAACACTTGGCGAAAGTATAATTTTTTATGAATGATTGATAATACATTTTATTACTGTATTTTTGCCGGCAAAATCATCACACCTATGAAAAAATTATCCCTATCCCTGTTAACCTTTTGCTTATTAACCTTTTGTTACGCTCAGGAAAAAGCAAAACCCACACTACCGTCCGTGAATTTAAAAACATTAGATGGAAAAACTTTTAACACAAAAGAGATTCAAAACGAGGGAAAACCCATATTGGTAAGCCTTTGGGCAACCTGGTGCAAACCTTGTGTGGCAGAACTTAATGCCATTAACGATGTGTACGATGAGTGGCAGGAGGAAACCGGTGTGGTGCTCTACGCCATCTCGATTGATGACACTAAAACATCTGCAAAAGTTGCCCCATTTGTAAATGGTAAAGGCTGGGATTATGTTGTTTTACAGGATATTAACGGCGACTTTAAACGCGCTATGAATGTGGTGGATGTCCCATTTTTGTGCCTCCTTAACGGTAAAGGGGAAATTGTATGGCAACACACCTCCTACGCCCCCGGCTCCGAAAAAGAAGTGTTTGAACTGGTAAAGAAAATTGCTAAAGAAGAAGAAATAAACAAATGATAAATTAAATGAAATTCCGTGATTCTTTGTGTGCTTCGTGTCTTTGTGTTGAAAAAAATTAGCACAGAGAAACAAAAACCACAAAGTTATACAGAAAGTAATTGTTTTAAATTTTAAATTTTTAAATGAAAAAACTCACAAGCATATTATTAATGTTAGCAGGATTCTCCGCTTTTTCCCAAATCAAAGTTGGCACAGGAACCATTAGCGGCGATTTCTCTTTCAACGGAATGTTCTATATTCAGGATACGATTATCGGTGCGCAAGAAGTGGACTCAAAAGTGAGAGGCAACGCGTGGCTCAACCTGAACTACACCAACGGCGGATTCTCGGCAGGCGCAAGATACGAGTTCTACCTGTTTCCTTTGATAGATTTCCAAAGCATTGGTTATCAGGGACAAGGAATTACACATTTCTTTGCCGACTATAAAAACGACTTTATTCAGGTAACAGGTGGTTATTTTTATGAACAGTTTGGGCAAGGACTCACTTTTCGTGCTTATGAGGACAGAAATTTGGGTATCGACAACAGTTTGCTCGGCGGCAGAGTGAAAGTTACGCCATACAAAGGAATACAACTCAAAGGAGTTTGGGGAATTGAACGCCATAACTTCAATTTCAACTATGCGCAGCGGAATGACCATATTCGCGGATTAGACGCTGAAGTGGCACTCGCCGATTTTATACCCAATCTCGAAGAAAAAGGAGTAACCCTGACCGTGGGCGGCAGTTTTGTGAGCCGGTTTGAAAAAGCAGAAGATAAAATGTTTACAATCTTAGTGGATTCCTCAAAATATGCTGATTATTATCATAATAACGGTGGCTTGCTTATTCCTACGGATGACCCTAATGTATTTAAAGGCAATGCTGTGATTCCTGCAAACAATATTCCTCAAAATGTGGCTTCATGGGCAACGCGACTCAATTTCGGTTTCAAAGGGTTTCGTTTGGAAGGAGAATACGCCTCAATAATAAACGACCCAAACCTTTCCAATGATTATATCTACAAAAAAGGGGAAGCACTGTTGCTAACAGCTTCTTATTCAATGAAAGGATTGGGAGTTTCAGCTTCTTTCCTGCGTGCCGACAATATGGATTTTCGTTCACAACGCAATGCCTCCCCTGCTTTTGCCGCACTAACCCTGAACTACATACCGGCAATTAACCGCCAGTATTCCTATCAATTGCTTGGAAACTACAGTTATGCCAGCCAACCCAACGGGCAAATCGGGGTACAGGGACAGATAAATTATCTTATCCCAAAAAAAACGAAAATCGGGGGAAAATACGGCACCGAGATTACCTTGAATTACGCCCGCTTTCACGATATTCTTAAAAGTTTCGTTCCGCTATCCGATACTATTGGAACTATAACAGGAACAGAGGGTTACACTTCAAAGTTTTTTGGATTTGGGGAAAACCTGCTGTATCAGGATATTGGTTTTGATATTTCGCGCCGCTTTGACAAACACTGGAAATTGATGCTGATGTACAACTACATCAATTACAATATGAGTTTGCAGGGTAAAAACGGAGTCCTTAAAGGAAATCACATGGGGTTTGAACTAACTTGTAAAATTAATGATATTCACGCACTTAGAATGGAAAACCAGTTTCTGTTCATTCCCAAGAAAAACGATTTAGAGGATAAAGATAAAGGAAGTTGGTGGTTCCTCCTGTTAGAATATTCCATTGCTCCGAAATGGTTTGTAACAGTGAGCGACCAGTGGCATTTTGGAAACGAGAAGCGGTTGCACTACCCAAATGCTGCCGTGGCATTTGTCTATAATACTACAAGAATCTCACTTAACTTCGGCAAAACAAGAGCGGGAATTTTGTGTGTGGGTGGTGTCTGCAGAACCGTCCCCGCCTCGTACGGGCTCGGACTATCGATAACGACAACGTTTTAAATATTGTACCTAACAATTTATATAATACAAAAAACAGCGTAAAGAGGCACAGATTTAATGTTGTTTTCAAATCCGAAATTCTTTTTGGAAATACGGATTCCATAAGGAGACTTGTATTTTTCTAAAAAAATACCCAAACTTTTTGAACGAACCCTTACACCGCTCTTCACTTCAACCGGAATAACATCCATTCCTTTTTGAATAACAAAATCAACCTCAGCAGTATTATCGTTCTTCCAATAAAGCAAGGGGATAAGATTGGCAGAAAAAGATTGTGCCACATAATTTTCGGCAATAGCACCAATAAAAAAGTTATGCGTTTCTAGTGGAGAAAGGATTGCCTGTGTAGCAATCCCCGACTGCATCGAAAGCATACCTGTATCAGACATAAACAACTTAAAATCACTCAAATCTACATAAACTTTAATAGGCATTTCGCCTTTGGTTATTTTCTGGCATTTTAAAACCACACCTGCATATTTGAGCCATTCAATAGATTCGCCGAAAATAGTAACACTACCTCCTTTTTGCACCACACTGTACTGAAATTTGTGATTCTCTTTTGCTAACTGAGCAGGAATGGATTCATAGCAAGCACGTATCTTAATAGCTGTTGACGAATCGGCATATTTCGACATATCTGCAATATATTCATTCAATATTCTATTTTGAATATCAGCCACTGCCACAAAACTTCCGGTAGCAATAAACTCTTTTACTGCCGCAGGCATTCCACCTACAATCAAATACTGATTGTAAAAATCTATTGCCGTAGAATGAATTGCTATGGGTTTATTTATTTCAAAATGTTCTCTAATTAAAATAGCGAAATTTTCTCTGCCTAATGCCCATAAAAATTCCTCAAAATCCATAGGAAACATCGAAATTTCATCAACTTTTCCAACAGGAAATGAATATTTATTACGATTTATCGCCACTCCGAGAAGTGAACCTGCTGCAATAATGTGATATTCGGGAGTTTGTTCGCAAAAATATTTCAAAGAAGTTAACGCCCTTTCGCAGGCTTGAATTTCATCAAAAACAACCAATGTTTTCCCCGGAATTATAAGTTGCGAATGCATTATTTCCAAGTATTGAAGGATAAGGACCGGACTAATATTGTCCTCAAATTTTTCAACCAGTGCCTTGTCGGTTTCAAGATTAACCATAATAAAATTTTCAAACTCTTGCTTGCCAAATTTTTGTAAAATATAACTTTTTCCCACCTGACGGG
>Ga0209737_10001166_pt1 | contig 19298 bp, 17 predicted proteins | sample TergutCu122P3_FD_187284 | JGI IMG/M metagenome (GOLD analysis project Ga0209737, IMG submission 187284) | Cubitermes ugandensis P3 segment gut microbial communities from Kakamega Forest, Kenya - Cu122 P3 (SPAdes) (version 2) | ecosystem: Host-associated > Arthropoda: Insects > Digestive system...
GTCGTCGTCAGCGGCGTCGTTGCGGTCGGTCACGTACGAAGTACGCTCCCTTCCACGCCTCCTTGCTTCCTGGAATCTGCACCATTTCGACGCCGCGACCCTGCCGTCAGTGATAAGGCGAGTGCGATAGCGGCGCAGGGGGCTCGGCCCCCTAAGCATTAACCCCACTGAAAACTTTATTGTTCACGCAATGTCTACTATTAGCTACGAGCTCAAGCTCAAGCTCAAGCTCGTAGCTAATAGTAGACGTTGAGAATCACAGGTCGATGTGGGTGACATCGGTGGGGACTTCGTTTAGGAAGGCCTTGCCAATGGCCGCGAATTGCTCTGGATCATCGGTGACGAGGAACCGAACGCTGCCGGCTTTGTCGCCTGGGTTGAGGAGCGCGCGCTGTTTAAGGTTTTTGGAAAGCATCGTGGCTGTGGCTGATGCACAGTCGCAAAGGCGAGCTTTGATGTGAAGTTGAGTGAGCGTTTCCTGGATGACGTCTCGGAGGATGGGGTAATGTGTGCAGCCCAGGATGAGTGTGTCGAGTGCAGGCGCTTTGTCGCCGGGGGGGGCGAAGTGTTTCAGGTAGGCCAGGGCTGTGTCGCGGGCGATGCCGGTGTTGGCCCAGCCCTCTTCGACGAGCGGCACGAAAAGCGGGCAGGCGGCGGCGTGGAGGGTGATTGTCGGATCGAGGGCGTGGATGGCGCGTTCATAGGCACCGCTTCCGATGGTGGCACGCGTACCGATGACGCCAATGTGTTTGGTTTGTGTTGTTTGGGCGGCATAGGCGGCGACGGGGTCGATGACCCCAAAGACGGGCGTCTGGAGTGCTGCGCTAAGGGGGGCCAGGGCATGCGCGCTGGCCGTGTTGCAGGCGATGACGAGCGCTTTGATGTGGTAGCGTACGAGGATGTTTGCGCACGACAGGGCGTAGCGAATGATCGTTTGCGGGGTGCGGTTGCCGTAGGGGACGCGTGCTGTGTCGCCCAGGTAGATGAGATCCTCGTTTGGGAGGGTGCGGCGAATTGCATCCAGGACGGTCAGTCCGCCCACACCGCTGTCAAATATGCCGATGCCGGCATGCGCATTCATATCACTCGTCTCCTCAGCTTGCGCCAACCTCAGTCTGATTTGCTCGCCAGGCTTCGGCGCGCCTGAGCTCTTCGGGGGTGTTGACGCCCATCACTTCGCCCGGATCGTCGATGACGATGGGGCGAATGGACTGCCCTTCCTGGTGTGCCAGAGCGATGATATCGGTAAGATAATACTCGCCGGCTGCGTTGTGGTTGCCGATCTGAGGGATAGCGCGTTGAAGGAATTCGAGCGAAGCACAGTAGATGCCCGCGTTGACTTCTTCAATGGCGGCTTCCTGCGGCGTGCAGTCTTTGAATTCGACGATTTTTTTGATGCCGCCTTGCGAATCGCGGACGATGCGCCCATAGGCCCCGGGATCTTTGCGAATGACCGTGAGGCAGGCGATTCCCGTGTTCAGGCTGACGAGAGGCGAGAGCGTTTGGGGACGGAGGTTGGGGAGATCGCCCGGCAGGATGATGACGCGCTCTGCTTTGAGATTGGCCAGGGCATCAAGCGCGGCCTTGACCGCATCGGCGGTGCCTTGGGGTATGTCCTGGGTGACAAGCGTTGGGGGGGAGGGGCGAGCATTGAGATGGGCACGAATGTCGCTGGCGGAAGGGGATACGACGACGACTGCGTGCGGTACGCCAGCCTGTTGGCAGGTATCAAGGAGCCAGTCGATCATGGGGCGGCCGGCAACGGCATGCATGGATTTGCTTTGATTCGAGTGCATGCGTTTACCCAGTCCGCCGGCCAGGATGAGCGCTACGGCATTTGGCATGGTCAGCCCTCGGGTTGATAGCGAGCACTGGAGGTGCAGGTTTCGCTGATGTGAATGGCAAAGAGGTCGGGGAGGCTGGGTTTGAGCCGATCGTAGATCCAGCGGGCCAGAATTTCGGAGGTTGGATTTTCGAGGCCCTCGATTTCGTTGAGATAGTAATGATCCAACACAGCATGCATGGGTTGCCAGGCTATTGCGATGTCGCCAAAATCGACGACCATGCCGGTGACGTCATCCACTTTGCCCCGTACAATCACGTCGACCTGATAGCTGTGCCCATGGAGCCGCGAGCATTTATGGCCTTCTGGGACGCGTGGCAGGCGGTGGGCCGCCTCGAACCGGAATGTTTTGGATAGTGTCGTTTTCATGGGTAATCCTGCGATACAAAGTATCGCTTCGGGTGAAGGGCAAAATGTCATTGTTGTGGCGGCATATCTCGTCTTGCGAACGGAAGAAACGCTGTTTGCTGATAGGAGGTATAGCAAAGTTCGTTGTCCACCCACAAGCAATGCGTAGCATTGCAGGGGGTGTGGGGGAGCTGGCTCCCCCGCTTAAACGCCTCGTGTTTCCGGTGACCAGATGGCTTTATGGAGTTGAAAATTAAGTCTGATGGGAAGGTGAGATTCGCAAATCCACGCCACGAGTTCCTGGGGATGACAAACACCCCAGACGGGTGAGAAGTGGATGATGACGCGTCCCATGGCGCCATACTCAAAAAGTTTTTCCACGCACCAGTCGAAGTCGTCTTTTGAGGCGACGACGCATTTGATTTCATCACCCTCTCGCCAGCTGCGTGCATAACCCTGCCAGATGTCGGTGCAATGAAGCGTACCGCTCTGGGGGGGCTTGAGATCGATGATTCGATGCACACCCTCTGGTACCTGATCAAGCGGCAGGGTGCCATTGGTTTCGAGAAGTACGGTCATGTTTCGAGCCAGCAGAGCCTGCATGAGGGCGCATGCATCCTGTGTCTGGCACATGGGCTCGCCGCCGGTGAGTTCGACGAGAGGGCACTGATAGCAGTCGATTTTTTCGAGAATGGCTTCGAGGGTCATTTCGAAGCCGTTTTCATGGGCATAGGCTGTATCGCACCAGGTGCAGCGCAGATTGCACCCGCACAGGCGGATGAAGACGCAGGGCTGTCCGGCGAAGCTCGACTCTCCCTGTATCGAATAGAAGACCTCCGTGAGGCGAAGTGTCTGTGTTGTGGTCATGTTTTTGCGAGTTCGTCAAGCGCCTGGGCGATTTTATGGACGCGTGCCACATCGACGGAATTGCGCCAGTTGCCGTCGATTTTAATCGAAGAGCCGACGATGAGTCCGTCAGCAACGGCGCCAAAGCTGGCAGCGTTTTGGGCATCAATGCCCGAGCCTATGATGACAGGCAAATGGGCGCTGCGTGCGCGTGTGACGTCCTGGATATTGGCCTGGGCACCTGTTGAGACGCCAGTCACGATGAGGGCATCGGCACCGCAGAAGGCAAAGCCGTGAGACAGATCTTCGAGGGAGGTGTCGGAGGTGACCACATGGCAGGCATGCTTTTTCTGCACATCAGCGAAGACGCGCACATCGGCATCAAGGCGCTTGCGAAGGCGCAATACATGGGCGGCCGATGCGTTGATCCAGCCTTCGTCGGCGACATGTGCATAGGCAAACGCTTCGGCTCGAATGAAGCTGGCGCCTGCACAGGCGGCGATGCCCATCGCTTCGAGGTTTGCTGCCGCCAGAACCTGGAGACCTACCGGGAGATCAAATCCTGTGACGATGCGATCAACGGCAATGGCCATGGCTGCGACGATCTCCGGGCCCACCGAGCCATTGAGATAAGGCAAGTCCGCCATGTTCTCGACGAGAAGGGCATCGCATCCTCCCTCGACAAGGGCTTGCGCGTCGCGAAGCGCAGCATCGAGAATTTGTGTGATCGAAGCACGATGATTCGGTGTGCCAGGCAGTGCCTGCAAATGAACCATGCCTATAAGGGCACAGCTGCGCTTTTGGGATTGAAATAGTTTCATTTGGATTGTCCCTGCCATCTATCGCTCATCGCCAAGCTCCTTGACAGGCATCTGCTCGGGCATGAGGGCGTCAAAAATAGACTCGACACTCGCACCGCTGTGATAGCCACAGCTCGATCGGCGTACGGGAATAAGCGGTGTCCCCCTCGCTGTGTAGAGATCCGGGCGATACTCATACTGGGTCGGGTCTTTGGGGTTGGGAATATGGAAAGCCAGCGCCTCATTCTTCATCAGCTCAAGGCTGTCGGCGGGAGGGCAACAAGGCTCGAAGGGAAGGGGCTGGCCACGTTTGGCGTACCTTGCTCGAAGGCTGGCAAGCGTTTCGGAGTTACATTTACGCCTGTGCATCTCCTGAATGTAGAAGGCCATCGTTTTTTGGACGGCACGATCGCTCTGTGCCTGACGATAGAGCGCACCTTTTCGCGGGCTGGGGATAATGGCCATCAAAAAGGCACTTTCTTTGAGTGTGAGGGCCTGGCTGCGCTTGCCAAAGTAGTATTTGGCGGCTTCTTCAATGCCGTAAATTTCGGGTCCAAATTCGATAATGTTGAAGTAGAGCTCAAGAATGCGCTGTTTGGGAATCATGACAACGGATTCCATCAGCCAAGTGTAAAGCATCTCCTCGAATTTTCGCGACAGCGCCTTGTTGCGATCGAAAAAGAGATTCTTTATCAGCTGCATGCTGATGGTCGATGCCCCTCGATTGAACTCGCCGCGCTGAAGGTTCTTGGCCAGGGCAGCTTTGATCTGCAGTGGGCTGAAACCTGTGTGCGTAAAGAATGAGCCGTCTTCGGTGGTGGTAATGAGTTGAATCAGCCAGGGGTTAAGATCCTCAAAAAGCACCCAGTTCGGATGGGTCATGCGGATATCGTCGGCGACCAGTCCGGGGTTATAGAGGATGATGATGTCATTTCTCCTGGCAGGGTTAGTTTTATGAATGGGGTAGATGGAGGGTGGAACAGAGATTCTGTGCTCCTGAAGGGCGTTGGGATCGCGCACGGTGTGGATGAAACCTTTGCTGAGGTTGGCAATGTTTCGATTCGCAGGCCAGGCCGTCACGGCAAAGTCGTCGGATAATACGAGCGAGAAATTGTGCTGGGTATCTGCGACGGAAGCGAGGTTTCCTTTCACTGAAAGCTCAAGTGAGATGTTGCCCGCGAAGCTTAATCCGTCCAGATTTGGGCGGAAGGCATGGGGTATTGACAACAGAACCGTTTGAGCCTGGGTTTTCGGCAACGACAGGACCAGGTCATAGGTTATCGTGCGTACGGTGTCGATGCGCTGGGGATTTCGGCCGCGCCTTGGCTGGGCGAGCTCTTCGCGGGCAAGCGTTCCGCGCAGAGAGGTGACAACCCCTTCCATGTCAATGTCGAAGGTGTGCAGTGTGAGTTTTGGCATCGCGAAATCTGCGACAGTGACATCGAATGCCAGGCCGCCTTCGAGGGAGAGCGGTATGGGGCTGATGGCTTCTGAAAAGAGTGCAAAGCCGCGAGAGCTGATGCTCCCCCATGTGCGCAGGCTCTCATTGCTGAGGTTGCCTTCAAATGCGATGCTCCCCTGCCCTGAGGCGCCTTCCATGTTGAGAAATGCGATGAGTCGCTCAAAACCTGAGACGTTGCCAGGATCTTCCTTCAGCCGCTGCTGGATTCGTGCCTGCCATGCTTTGGTGGTGTCCAGGACAGTGCCTTCGTGGATGACAAACTTGCCCTCGATATCCTCTGTTTTAAGACCATAGCGCGCACTGAGTTCGGCCGAGAGCGACAGGGGAATGGAAGTTTGGATGTCGAGCTGCAAATCAACGATTTTTCGGATGCTTCGGTAGCCGAGCTCCAGTGTCAGGTTATCGATGCGAAGATCGCTTGTAGCGGATTTGCGCTGGTCGACAATGTCGATGCTGGCATGGGTGATGAAGAAGCGCTGGGAGAAGAAAAGATCTTTGACATGGCGGGGGGGAGGCGCATCTGCGGCTTCAACGGGAGGCGCAGATGCAGCATCTGCAGGCGGATCCTGCTTGAGCCAGGTCTTTTTGGCTTCCTGGATGAGCCCTGTGAGTGCGAGGTCCTCATCGCCAATGACGATGTGGATGTTGGGTTCGATGAGTTCGATTTCTTTAAAGTAGACGCCGCTGACCTTCTTTGGTGGCAGGGCCATGAGGTTAATTCTGGCAGATTTTGCCTCGAAGAGGGTCGCGTCAAGATGTGTCAGTTTAGGCGCAAAAATTTCGAAAGCTGTGGGCAATTCCCAGAGAATTTTTTCGAAAGTTGCGTTATGCCCTGCAAGTTGCAGGGCTTTGGGGGAAGTGCCCTGCTGTGATTTGGGCAGGGTGAGCGTGACGGAGCCTTCGCGCCCGTTTTTCAGGTTCCCCTGAAGTTCGGACGCATACACTGTGGCATGGCCACTTTCGTTAAGTTCTGCAGCAACGTTCGCCGTAAGCGCATACCCTCCGTCGGCTGTTGTCCTGAACGAGGCGTTTTTTGCAGACACGGCGAGCAGTGAGAGGTCGGAATGAAACGCAATGGGTGTCGTTAAGACGTGGATGGCGTCGATGTGAACGGAGGGCATGGGGGTGATATAGCGCCGCCATGCTTTGGGCTGTGAAGGTGTCTTGGGTTCGGCATCGCGGGGTCGGAGAAGATCCAGAACATCATCGAAATTTGTTTGGCCATTGGCATGGTGAAACGCCACATCGACGGTGCTGATGTCAATATGCGCAACGCGAAAGTCTGTGCCAAGGGGCAGGCGATCCAGGCTGATGGTCACGGAACGGATGCTTATCCCTTTGCTGGCCGGTGCGCCGACGTCTGAAATGACGATGCCGTCGAGCGTGAGGCTCTTTGGGGATGACAGCCGTGCACGTTCGTAGCTGACTGTTCGCTGCGTTTTGACGCTGACCTCGGCGAGGACGTTATCAAGCTTTGCAGCGATGAGCTTTGGTGCGAGGACAAACCAGCCCAGCAGAAAAACCAGAAAGAATGCACCCAGGGCGAACAGTGCGATGAAACGAATCCGACTACGACTGAAAGCCATCTATGCCCCCCAAATCCCAAGATGCCCGGTACAGCAGGGTTAAAGAAACACCCAAGTACGCTGATGGCAGCCTAGGCCTTCTTGGCTTTGTCGGCAGCCTTTTTTTCGGCTTTGGCTTCTTTATCTTCGCATTTTTCCTCAGCCTTAGTGCACTTTTCTTCGGCGATGGCGAGGGTTTTCTTATCTTCGATCTTGATCTGAACCTTTTCGAGGGACTCGCGCAAAGCCTCAAGATCTTTTTGCGTGGCTAAACCCAGCCCGGATGCGATGTCTGTTTTGGCGGTTTCTTTGGCATTTTGGAGAGATGTCAATGCAGCGATGCCAAAATCCATGGCGCGCTGTGCCTGAGGGGAAGACAAAATCTTCTGAACCTTCTCACTCTCCATGAGTGCCATGCCCTTGGTCAAAACCTTGTCCATCAGTGCAGAAATTTGCTTGTTCATTGTGTCACTCCTTGAATGTGTCGACTCAAAACACAGCGCCAACCAGCGCCGCGCACGACACTTTACCATGCTCAGTGTGCCAGCCAAAGCAAATTTGCCGTTTTGGCGGCAATCGGGCGACTGGGACGGCCGCTCCTGTGAAATTCTCTCGCCTTTGCAGGCGGAAAACTGTCACAAAAGACGGCAATTTTGGCAAAAATGATGTACTTCGTTCTCTCACCAAAGCGATGCGCAAGCATCGCAGGGGGTGTTGGGACAACCACCCCGTCCACTGCTTCGCAGTGTCCACCCCTCCTTAATAAGGAGGGCAGAGTTCCCCCACGAAGCGCTTAACGACCCAGTCGCTGCCCCCGCATAACCTGAGATTGAAATGTCGCTGCCACTGATTCGCTACGATAATGTACACAAGTCGATTGGGGATCAGTCTATTCTGCGGGGTGTGTCGCTGTCGGTCGAGCGTGGTGAGATTTTTTATGTATTGGGAAAGAGCGGGGCGGGCAAGAGCGTTATGTCGCGCCTTTTGGTGGGTCTTTTGAGGCCGGATTGCGGCAGCATTCAGTTCGAGGGTGACGAAGTGACGGCCATGAGCGAGGATGCTTTGTATGGACTGAGACGGCGGTGTGTGCTTGTGTTTCAGCAGCCGCTGCTGTTTGACGACATGACGGCACTTGAGAATGTCTGCCTCCCGCTTCGCCGGGTAATGGGTTATGGTATGCGTCAGGCCGCCAGACAGGCTCGCCTCAGGATGGATGCTCTGGGGATTTCGGCCAGAGAAGCATCGACGTTGTGTGCTCAGCTTGGCGTTGGCATCAAGAAGAAGCTTTCCATCGCAAGGGCACTTGTCATGCAGCCGGATTGCGTTATCCTCGACGAGCCCACGACGGGGCTCATTCGTGCCGATGCCAATCTCGTGGATGAGGCCGTACGAGCTTCGATATCGGACGTGCAATGTGCTTTTTTCGTCATCAGCCATGATTTGGTTTCGATGCGCCAGCTTGCGACCAGGGTCGCTTTTCTCGACGAGGGCCGCATTGTCCATGTGGGGGCTCCGGCCGATCTTGATCAGGCTTCAGCGTCCATTGTAGGGCAGTTTCTGGCGCATGCGCCCATCAACTCAAGTTCTGCATAGTGGTTCACCATGTCACAACGCTCAAAACTCATCCGATTGGTATGCATCGTTCTTCTCAGTCTTGGCATCTTTGTCGCATTTATCTGGATCCTGGGTGACTTTCGCATGACGCCTGCGAAAACGATTCAGGTCGAATTTTTGGACATTGGCGCCATTAAGCGCGGCACAGAACTCAAGGTGGGTGGTTTTGGCATTGGCCGTGTATCGGGCATAGACTTTTTGCCTCAGCGCCGTGAGGATGGGGCCTGGCTTAGACTTGAAGTTGCCGTGGATGCCGACAAATTTGTGGCCCTTTGTGCCGAGAGTCACTTTGAAGTGGCAGTGGACAGTGTTTTGGGAGAACCGTTTTTGCTGCTTACGGCGGGCAGTGCTGCGGGGTGTACACCTGTCAGGGAAGGGCACGTCTTTCGTGGCAATGATGTCATTCGCCTGAATTCCGTGGCACGCTCTCTGGAGACTACGGCGCATCGTCTGGCGGATGCCATCAATCATGATGAAGTGGATTTGGTGCGTTTGATCGTTCAGTTTGAACGCACCCTTGTCGATTTCGATGCGCTCATTGTGGATACCCATGTGCTGGTCAAGGCACATGCCGATGACGTTTCGGCCATCGTGTCGGATTCACGCGTTTTGCTGGAGAGCGGCAAAACGTATGTGGCGCGCCATGGGCAGACGCTCGATCGCATGATGGTTCGCGCCGATGCTGCCATCGGTGATGCAGCACGGGCGGCGGCAGCCATACGCCGCCTGGCAGAAGGTATCGATTCGGACACGCCCGAGACCCTTCGCCAATCCCTCGGAAACCTTCAAAATGCTTCGCACGCGCTTAACCTCCTGCTGGCTGATTTGCCGCCCCTGCTTGCTCAGGCCAATGCCTCTGTCGAGGATGTTCGTGCCATCATGGCCATGGCCAAAAACATTGTTCATCGCCTCGAACAGGGACAGGGAAGCATTGGCATGTTCCTGCGAGACGAGGAAATCTATGACAGCGTGCGCGATCTCGTGCGCGAACTGAAACGAAGACCCTGGCGACTCATGTGGAAGGATTAGTACATTTTTACGTGGGGGAACTCGTTCCCCGACAGTTGCTAAAACCACCCCGCCCTTCGGGCACCCCTCCAATGGAGGGGAATTTGGAGATCCGCTTGCTCAATAATTCATGGTTACGCCAATGGTTCCTGCTTTGACTTGAAAATGGTATCATTGGTGTTTTGTACCTGCGGGCAAGCTTACCCAAAGCAATGCGTAGCATTGCAGGGGGAGTGGGGGAGCTGGCTCCCCCACATAAAAAAAAGCATAGAGATCAGGCGTTGCGTCGGCAATGGTTCCTGCTTTGACTTGAAAATGGTATCATTGGTGTTTTGTACCTGCGGGCAAGCTTACCCAAGGCAATGCGTAGCATTGCAGGGGGAGTGGGGGAGCTGGCTCCCCCACATAAAAAAGCATAGAGATTAGGCGTTGCGTCGGCGGGTGCTTAACGCAACCAGGCATCGACGCCCGATCCGTTCGGTTTCGATGCGGTTGACAGTCGCACCAATGCCCATGCTCGCAAGGCCTTTCCATGCTGAAAAGCCTCGCCTGGAAAGCCACACCTTAGACAGGGCCGTGGCGCCGAGCTTGAGTAGCTGACGCCCGGAGTAGTCCCACATGGCAACGCCCAGGGTTTGCGCAAGGGCATGGCAGTCGCCCGAATCGATCTCGTGCGCTGTGAGACTCGCAAGCGCCATGGCAAGCTGCTGATCTCTGGGGGCCTCAATGTCGAAACCTGCCCAATGGCATAAGCACAGGGCCATTTCGAGTTCGTTTTTTCGAAGGAACAAACTATCGATGACAACTGTGCCCAGGACGGCGGCAATGGCGCCCAGTTTGGGAATGCTGGCAGCAGTCCCGGACAGCGCACCACTCAGGGCACTTCGCCTGGCATAATAAGCAATGATCCTCTCGCCGACCTCGAAGAAGGAACTCTCGCCTTCGTGTTCAGCGTCCTTTTGACACATGGTGCATACTTTTCGGATGGCATCAGTTCTGGCAATCCACAGTTCGAGGATTCGTGCCAGCCATCGCTCCGTTCGTGCCTGATCGGACATGGGATTTCTCCTTCGTTAAAATGCCTGGGTTTTGCGATGTTAGGTGCAGGCGAGAGTTGCCTTGGATGGTGCTGGAATGAATTTAGGATTCGCCTGCGCGCTTTCGATGGCGCAGAGCCAGATAACAGGCCAGTCCTGTGCTGCGTGTCTGAATTTTGTTCATGGCGGCACCTGTTGCGGCACCCACGACAGGAAAGAACCTGAGCCAGCGTTTGGCGGTGAGTGTTATCATGGCACGTGCAAAGAACCTGATCATCATTTTGCTCAGGTTTCGGCTGGAGTATTCCGTCATTGCCATGTCGATCACTTCGAACAGGTGGAAGTCTTCATCTGAGGAGCGGCTATTTTCGAGGGCAGCACATGCGAGGATGATGGACATATGCCGTTCGCGGGGATCGGCAATATCGTAGCCCATAAGGGAGGAGAGGGCGAGCGTCATTTCGACCTCAAACTTCAGGGTCAGGAGTGCATCGGAAGCAGCTGCGCCGAAAATCGAGAAAACCTTGCCCACGACTGGTATCAGTGCGGGCAGGGTGGCTGCAGCGCCCCCTGCGGCCGACAGGTTCGAGTAGTAGGCAATGATGCGCCGCGCTGTGTGGCGGAGGCGTACATTTGGGTTTGAGATGTTGGGCGTTTTTTTGCTGGCGCGTGCAACGACTGCCTTGATGGCATCATCGCTGGCGAGCATTTTCTCCAGTACGCCCAGTTTCCTGACGGTGTCTTGATGGCTGTTCTTTTTCATACGCTTCTCAGTTTTGAAATACCTAAAATGGACGTGAGGGAGGGCCTCGCTGTCGAGCGTTGGGAGGGAGTCCGGGCAGTAGCGCAAAGCGCGCGATGCTTTACCCAGGCAGGGTGCGCGGGCGTATGGCAAAGCCATAGCCAGCGCGGGGGCGCGTATTGGCCAATGGGACAATAGCGCCCCCATCCAGCCCTTTCAATTAACTTTGTGTTGGCGGGCTGTGGTTTTTTGAAAGTGCATCGACGATTTTTCGTACATCCTGGGCGTGTTTTGCGTCCATGACCATGATGGCTTCGGGGGTATTGACGACGATGATGTCATGCAGGCCGAGGGTGGCAATGGGGCGTTCGCCGGTATTGTAGCAGAATGTGTTGTGGCAGTCGATGGTGAGGGTTTGGCCGTGGCTGGCGTTGCAGTTCTCGTCTTGCGCGTGGTAGCGTCGGATGGCGTCCCAGGTGCCGAGGTCGTCCCAGGGGAATTCGGCACGGATGACGGCGGCCTGTGCGGTGCGTTCCATGACGCCGTAGTCGATGCTGATGGACGGCAGGCGGTGGAAGTGATGGGCGAGGTCGTCTGGGCTGGCGATGATGGCTTCGATGCCGCGGGCGAGGTCGGGGAGGTGGAGGCGGATTTCGTCGTGCATCGTTTGGGCATCAAAGATGAACATGCCGCTGTTCCAGAGGTAGTGCCCGTCGAGAAGGTACTGCTCTGCCAGCAGCAGGGGAGGCTTTTCGAGGAAAGCTTCGACGCGGAAGAGATTTTCGCCAAGGGTTTGGCCGACTTTGATGTAGCCGTAGCCCGTTTCGGGGCGGCTTGGGACAATGCCAAAGAGGATAATGCGTTTGGCGGCGTTGTCGTAGGCATGCGCCAGGCATTGGGTGAAGGCGTTGGTGTCGGCGATGGCGTGGTCGGAGGGGAAGACGCCGATGAGGGCTTGGGGATCCTGGGCGCGGATGACTTCTGTTGCCCAGGCGATGCAGGCGGCGGTATTTCTTCCCACAGGTTCCCAGAGGATTTGTGCCGGCGGGAAATCGGGCAGGGCCTCGTGCAGTGCGGCGCGGTGAGATTCACTTGCGACGATGAGGATGCGATGGGGATCGATGCTGTGGGCGAGTCTTTTGACACAGGCCTCTGCCGGTGTTGTGTCGCCCAGGAGTTTTAAAAACTGTTTGGGTCGGGCGGGGCTGGAGAGCGGCCAAAACCGTGTACCGCTGCCCCCCGCCATGATGACTGCCCATCGCATGGTCATTCTCCTTGGCATCGACAAAGGGAGGCAGCCTCGCCTCCGATGCCACCCACTGATACTTGTCTATTGCCTGCAATCATAGAAAAAATTGTTAATTACGTCAGTTGTCCACTGGCACGTTGTATCGGCGCAGTCGATGCTATCGAATTCCCCGGTTTGAGAGCAGAATTTGACGATGTTGTTCTCGCATGCACCAAAGTCAGTGTAGTGGGCGCCGGCCGGATCTTCACATACGATGGCGCAGTCATAGCCGTAATCTTGATCTGGACTGTCGATCAACAGGCACGATTTTTGGCTGACGGCGCAATCAATGTGCAAAAGTTTGCCTTTTGAGGCGTCGGTTTTTGAGCACATCACGAGCACATCCTGATTGCATTTGCCGTACGTGGTGATGTCACCGCAGTTTTCTTGGACACCGCTGGTGTAAAAGCACTCGGCAAACGAAACACCGCTCTTTTCGAAGTCTATGCAAGTGGTGGTGTCGGGCTTGCATGACTTACGAACGAGTGACATGCCGTTATAGCCATTGTATCGACAGCTTATGACGCCCGATCCATCGCAAACGCCTACACTGTGCACGAGCGTATTGCCCTGACAATGCCCGACTTTGCCGGAGGCAGCGCAGATGTAGCGCTGGGAGGTTGGCAGCCAGTCGTTGTTGTCGCCGGCGATGAAAAACTTGTCTTGGAAGCACTTGACATTGGCGCTGCTTCCAAGGCAGGCCATGTTGTCGTCCTCAAAGAGTGCGCCATCGCGGCAGGATGTCGTGCCGTTAATGCCACAGAGCGTGGCATGGGCAGCGCCATCGGTGTCGAGAATGAGGTTGCCATTGCAGTGGTTGGCCGCCAGGAGTTTGTCGTCGGCGCTGCAAACGTACTTGATGCCGTGCCAGATGTAGGATTCGCTTTCGACCATCTCGGCGCGGCTGCCTTCTTTGACCACGCAGTGGACGATTTTTTCGTTTTGGCAGTGCACTTCGTGGAAGCTTCCAGTGCACCAGACGGTTTTATCCTTCGTATCGTTGCAGCCTTGAAGCCCGGCTAATCCTAAAAGCAGAATGAGCGCAACAGATGGTTTCGTCATATCTTTAAATCTCCTGTGTTAATCATGGGTCTCCAGATAGGAGGGGGTGCATCGGTTGCCTCGCAAATATCAGGCCAACAGCGATTATAAAGTTTATTCTGGCATCGTACCGGGTGGCGGCTGTTACGGTGTTATGCCAGAGACCGTGAGTGTGAATTCGAAATCTTTGGCATCTTTGGAGTCGACAATGAGCGCATAGTCACCGGCGCTGAGAAGCGGGGTGTCGAGGCTCAGTGAGCTGCCCGTGCTTTGATTGACGCAGTGTGCGATGCTGGAGGCGCTGCAGCTGATCACGTAGACGGCGCTGGCAAGGGTTGCCTGGTCGATCTTGTCTGAAGCGGGTTTGATGCTGAGACCGGCCTGGACGCGCGTAGGTTTATCGAGGCGGAAAGGATAGACGATTTCCCGGCCGCCGGTGCCAGGCTGGGAACAGCCGCTGAAGGTGTTCCAGGCATAGCGGCTTTGGCCATCGGATGTGTTGCCTGAAAATGTCTGGGCCTGAGCCTTGAGCTGGATGAGTTCGCCTGTGGCGGGCATGTGTGGAGAGCGGCAGATGGAAACCGATTGATCCTGGGCCATCGTCCACTTTGCTTCAAAGACGACCCCATGGCTGGCGGGTATGCTGTCGATGAAGAGGTAAGATTTGCCGGGGTTATACAGACGTGTTTCGGTGAATGACTGCACTTTTTGGAAAGTGCGGCAGGAATCGCCAATGGCTGTGCTGTCGTCCGTGCAGATGGATTTTTGGTAAACAGCCCAGCGGTCTGTGGCCTGGGTGGTGTTGACTTGCAGGGTGTAGTAGCCAAGTTGGGGAATGTTTAATTCTATGACAGCCTCTTCCCCGTTTAGGGCAGGACCAGTGCAGATGTTGCTGCCTGAGTGCAGGGTGTTGCCGGTGGCGGTTGAAGCTTTGATGCTGTCGTTGGGATGGAGTGCATAGGGGGTTGCGCACGAGTTTTCGGTGATGCATTTGCCTGCTTCGCACTTTGAGGGGCAGGGTGCCAGGCTCACCCAGGTGTTGTTGTCGCAGCGCTCCGGGGTAATGTTATCCTTGCATTGTACGAGACCGTTCTGACATGTCTTGTCCGGGTCCTTGCCGTCATCGGGATCTTTGCCCGGGTCCTTGCCGTCATCGGGATCTTTGCCCGGGTCCTTGCCGTCATCGGGATCTTTGCCCGGGTCTGTGGTGTCCGGCGTTTTGGGGTTTGAGTCGGCTTCGGCGCATCCCACAAAGGTTATCCCCGCGATGGCGACACATGCCAGGAGGCGCCAAAGACAGGAAATCATCGGGAGGTGGGAGCGAGGCGGGGCGGGGTGTGAATGCATCTTGTCACCTGTAGCTATCGACATGGGGGGCACATTAACTTCTTTCTTAGTGTAGAGTGTGTGGCCCGAAAATCAATGCCCATATGCGGCAATGCAGCGATGCGAACGAAGCCTCCCTCTCTGAGGGAGGTGGCGCAAAGCCCGGAACTTCCTCCACAAAAATAAAATTCGACAGCCGGGCAGGGGGTGAAGGTCAGAAGGGGCTGAAAAAAAGAGGGATATAAAAATTAACCGAGTCCAGGACGTCGATGAGCAGATAGCGGGGATGCGCCCAGTAAAAGACGGATGCAAACCGCCGGCCATTGAGGAAAGGCGGCGGACGAAGGTCTGGATTTAGAAAGTCAAGGTTACTCGCAAATATGGGTGGCGTCGGCAGGAGGCTGAAACCGAAAGGAGCTGTCTTCAAGCTTCGCATTGATTTCGGGAGACTTGAAGGTGATCCTGTTGGTGTTGCCCATGGCGTCGAGAATGGTGACGCGATAGACCCTGGCAGAAGGCATGAGAATGTCGAAACCGATCTGCGTGTATGCCATGGATGGCGCCTTTGGCAGCAGTTTCAGGGTGATCTGATTGCCTGCAATTTTTTCGATGCTGACGTTGAAATCGTCGTCGATCTTTCCCTTGCCGGAGAGGAAAGTCAGCGCCGTGGGCAACTGCGAGGAGGCAAGATTCTGCTTGCAGTACTGGCGGTAGACGGGCTCCCAGGACCAGAAAAAGTCTCCGTCGCTGATGAGGAATCGCGATTCGGGTGTCTCATAGTCCCAGCGCATTAATCCTGGCTTTTTAAACCAGACGACACCCGTCGATGTCTTCTTGATGCCATCGACTGTCTCGTAGTCCTGCGTAAAGGTTGCGGAATAGCTTTTGGCCTTGTCATAGTAGGACTGCATGGTGTCAACATACATTTTGGCAGCATCCGTCTCTGCCTTTGCTGCGGTGCCGGATGCCTCTGCACTGACCGTTCCCGGCGCGGCAGCCGTCTGCCCAAGCGCCTGAGGTGCCATGATGGCGATACCTGCAGACAATACAGCGCTGCTGACCAATGCGCAGCGAATATCACGAAGTCGATGGATCATAAGTATCCTCCCAAAGTGCAGGGCGTGATTGCCGAGAGCCCCCACTGGTGGTATGAAAAATGCTTGCCATTTCGCAGGAGATAACCTGCCCGGAATGTCGGTCACTCGTCATTCCCAATGCGCAGCCGGTGGGCTCTAAGCACACACACTCACGCTATACAACGAAATTCGTGGCCCTTCATTGCATTTTTTTATCGCCCCCTTGCGGCAATAGCGATAGTGAAGGGCAGTGAGCGCAGGTGAGGTGGTTTTGCCCTGCTTTTTCAGGATAAGGAGTTTTTGTGTTGCTGTTATCAAAGCGAAAACGAGTCATCTTTGACTATGTCATGATCACGCTGGGCAGTCTCATTGCTGCCATCGGGCTTGGCGTGTTCATGGTCGAAGCCGCTGTTGTCCCCGGAGGGGTGACCGGAATTTCCATGACGATAAATTTCGTCTGGCCAACGCTGTCGGTGGGTGCTCTCATCTGGATTCTCAACTTCCCGCTGTTTCTGTGGGGAATCCGCGAGCTGGGCGGCTCATTTGCCTTTCGCACCCTCTATGGTTTCTCGACGAATGCCTTCTTTATTGATTTGCTGCGGGGCGATATCCCCGGTTTCAACTGGCTTCAGCTCCAAAATACCGTTGCCATCCAATACATGCTCCAGAATGACTTTTTCTTCTTTATCCTGCTGGGCAGCGTCTTTGTGGGCGTTGGGCTGGGCCTGGTCTTTAAGTTTAAGGCAACCACTGCGGGTACAGAAATTGTCAGCGCCATCCTTAAGAAACGCTTTGGCATTAAACCAGGCATGTCGATTATGTTTGTCGATTTTTTCGTCATTGCTGCTGCGACAATCGTGCTCTATGTCCAGAACGCCACGACAGTGCCCGCACTTGTCCTGGCCGCTTACGCCCTGTTTTCGCTCTACCTCTCAAGCATCATTCTCGACCGGATTGTCTATGGGTTCGACTACGCCAAGAGCATGATGATCATGAGCGAAAAGAATGGCGAAATCGCAGACTTCATCATACGCCACCTCGACAGGGGGGTGACGGCCCTTTATGCCCGCGGGCTGTTTACCAACCAGGACCGCGAAGTACTCATGGCTGTTGTCAGTCAGAGCGATGCCAGAGAGCTGTCCCCTAAAATTCGCGCCATCGATCCCAATGCCTTCGTCATCCTGAGCAACGTCCACGAAGTGTTGGGCGAGGGCTTCAGAACGCGCGAAGAGGTCGACATCAAGTTCCTGAAATCCGCCGAACATGAAGCAGAGAAACCAGCCGCCGAGGCAGCAAAAGTTGACACGCCGGCTGAAGATGCTGAAAATCTGGCCGATGCAGAAGCCCCGAATGAAAGCAGCGAGGAAGTAATGCAGTAGAGCAGGGCTTTGAAGGGGGCAACGCCCCCTGCGCCGCTATTGCCGCATGCGGCAATACGCGTCTACCCCCTCTGCGGGCCTCAATCGCCGGCCCGCAACGCCCGCTCTTGGGGGAACCAGTTCCCCCAACCCCCCTGCGATGCTGCCGCATCGCTTTGGGGACAGACATTGTTGCCTTCGGACAGAAATTGTTGCCCCTTCGACAATGGGGCAGAGCATATTCTGCCCGCAGAGCAACAATCACAAGCAGACTGCGTCTCGTCTGTTCGCGGCGGCAGAGTATGTGGTCACAAACGATACATTCAGCCATTCACCCACAGGCAATGCCGTAAGGCATTGCAGGGGGTGTGGGGGAGCAATGCTCCCCCACGAAAAAAACTCACTGCCGGCGGAAATAATTCAGCACCTTGGCGTTCTGGCTGGCTTGGCGTGTCCGTTCAGTTGCCCATTCCCGGAGGTGCTTGATTTCATCTTCGCGCTGCTTATACAGCGGCACAATATCGTGGACAGCGTCTTCAATATCACTCTGGAGCAGCTCTCGCCCGTGGCCAAAAGCCGCAAACAATGCCGCAATGATGGCCTGTTCAATCTCTGCGCCGGAATAATTCTGGCTCGCTGACGCAAGTTTGCGACAGTCGTATGCTTCTGGCTGGCGGTGTCTCTTTTTGAGATGGATGGCAAAAATCTGCTCGCGCGCCGCCTCGTCTGGAAGATCGACAAAGAACAATTCGTCAATTCGGCCTTTTCGAATGAGCTCAGAGGGCAGCTGGCGGATATCGTTGGCTGTCGCGACGAAAAAAACCTGAGATCGGCGTTCCTGCAGCCAGTTCAAAACTCGCCCGAGGAGACGGCGCGTCGTGGGATCGCTGTCCTGAGAGAAAGCCTTTTCGATCTCATCGCACCACAAGACCGCTGGCGACATGGCATCCGCAATGCTGAGCGCTCTCTGCAGGGCTGCGTCGGGATTCGCGCCTGCGCCTCCAAACAATGCACTCACATCCAGGCGTAAAAGCGGAAAATGCCATGTATTGGCAATCGCTTTGGCCAGCAATGACTTTCCACACCCCTGAATGCCCACGAGCAGAATACCGCGCGGCGCCTCCAGGCCAAAATCCCTGGCCTCCTGCGAAAATGCCTTCGCGCGCTGGGACAGCCAGTCCTTAAGGCTGGTAACGCCGCCGACATCATTGAGCGTCGTCATGTCATCGATAACTTCAAGCAGAGAGTCGCGTGCAAAGAGAAGCTTCTTCTCGTCTGAGAGACGTGTTTCCCAGGCATCAAAGCTCGGATCTGCCCGCAGTTCAAGCAGGCATTTCGACAATGTGCGATAGATCTGTGTCCGTGTCATGCCTGCCGACGAAACGACGATTTTGGCCATACGCTGGGCGTTGTTGGCAAAACTGCCAAGTGCCAGTTTAGTAATGGCCGAACGCGAGTCGATACCCGGAAGCGGTGCCGCCAACGCCGTCAGGGCGCCAAAACCCGATAGATTTTCTCGCCAGCGATCACCAAGCAGAATGATGGTGACCTGGGTTTTTATCCGCCGCTGATGCTTTCGGAGCCATGGCAGGGCCTCGTGCACATCTGCCGTTGCAGGATTAACCCAGACAAAAACCGTGCGCATCTCAGTCGTTTCAACCGTCAATGCATCCAGCTGCTCGACGACCTCAAACCGGGCCATCGGCGTACAGGCTCCGGCCAGAGCCTCTAAGAGCCAGTCATCGTCTGGCGTTTCGACACAGATAAGCGGATAACCCGCACGAATATGCAAAACCAGGTTCTGAACAAAGGCCGTCTCATCCATTCATCAATCCTCTCATCGCACCGTTGACGAGTTCTATTGGTGTGGGGGAACGTGTTCCCCCACACCCCCTGCAGGCCTCCCCTTGCAGGGGAGGTGTCGGCGAAGCCGACGGAGGGGTT
>Ga0209737_10001167_pt1 | contig 19280 bp, 20 predicted proteins | sample TergutCu122P3_FD_187284 | JGI IMG/M metagenome (GOLD analysis project Ga0209737, IMG submission 187284) | Cubitermes ugandensis P3 segment gut microbial communities from Kakamega Forest, Kenya - Cu122 P3 (SPAdes) (version 2) | ecosystem: Host-associated > Arthropoda: Insects > Digestive system...
GATCAGGTCCGGGAGAGATACGGCAAACTGTTCTGCCAAGGCTTCTTCACAATGGTCGATGAAAAGAACGGCGTTGCCCAGATAGTCGAAAAGTGTATATCGCGCGGCCCGGTGGAATGGGACATAGTCAACAGGAAGAGAACGGGCGGCGTTCTCAAAGAGATACGTGCGGAAGGCGTCACGATAATAATGGACACGATAATAGGCGAAGCACCGATGAACTTCGGTCCCGTATCGGCGGAGATGGGAGGACAGGGGATAAGTTCGCTCATTGTGAAAGGCGACCGTGTACATACGAAATGGATGGGGCTGGCCGGTGCCACCGTAGGCATAGGGGCGTGCATACCGCAGTGTTCCGACGTTATCGAAACAATATATCCCGACGATTTCAAGATCGGAGGGGCGCACCGCGCAGAAGTTGAAATTGTGACACCGAAGATGGTGCGCGTGATCGTGGGAGTCGACGACACCGACACAAAGGAAAAGGGGGCGTCATGGGTGACCATGATGAAACTCGGACGGGACTGTCCCGTCGGACGTTATCTGGACCAAAAGATAATACAGTTGAATCCGAAGGTGCCGACGAAGACGACGAACTGCTGTTCAACGGCCGTCGCTTTTGCCGTAAGACCGGACGAAGCGGAAAAACTCATAAAATTCGCAAAGGAATACATAACAAAGGAGACGGTTTCCGACGAAACCGTAATGACGGTATACCAGGGACTCAAGGTCCCGAAGGAACTGGAGGATTTCGGATGGAGCGCAAAACGAACGCTCTTCACGGTGGATGATGCGCTGGCCGTTGCGAAGAAGTGCAACGTAAGCGTTCATAACATCACAGGCAACAAAGGCACCATAGGCGCCGTGGCGGCCATAGGCTGCTTCGACATGGGAATAAAGGCCGCCGGCGTCCCGGAGGATTTCGGTTGATATGGCAAAAATAACGGAAATACTGAAGGGGCAGGCATTCATCCAGTATGAAGAAAGACTGGAAGGGGAGGTGAAACGCGGTCGTATCCCGAAGCACGTGGCCGTCATAATGGACGGCAACAGACGGTATGCCAAGGAGATGAAGGCGGATGTGAACGAAGGGCACCTGAAGGGCAAAGAGAAATTAGAGGAAATGTTGGACTGGTGCCTGGACATCGGCGTGAAGGTGCTGACGGTGTACGCATTCTCGACGGAGAACTTCTCACGGAAGGAGGACGAAGTTGAATTTTTGATGGATCTTCTGGAAAGGACGCTGCTTACGTTCGCGGACGACGAACGGATCCACAACAACCGTGTCAAACTGAAAGTGATAGGAGACATCAGCATGATCCCGGAGAACGTGGCCGATGCGGTGAGGCATGCAGAGAAGTGTACGGAGAAGTATGACAACTTCTACCTGAACATGGCGATAGCATACAGCGGGAGACAGGAGATAAAGGACGCGATAAAGAGCATCGCCCGCAAGATAAGGTCGGGCGAACTGGATGTGGAGGACATAGACGAATCATTGATCTCGGGGCACATGTACTCGCCGGACCTTCCCGATCCGGATCTGGTGCTCAGGACGTCGGGTGAACTCCGTGTATCAAATTTCCTGTTATGGCAGCTGGCATATTCCGAGCTTTATTTCTCGGACATATATTGGCCGGGATTCAGAAAAGTTGACTTCCTGAGAGCGATAAGGTCATACCAGCAGCGTTCCAGAAGGTTCGGGCACTAGCAGGAAAGGGGGCGGAGCGATGGCGACAGACATCATTTTTCTGCATGCGCCGAGTGTATATGATTTCAGGAAGAGGCCCATATTCTACGGGCCGATAAGCGACGTGATTCCTTCGTCGCCGGTATTCGAGATGTACCCGATCGGCTTCATGACGATATCGGCGCACCTCGAGGAGGCGGGATTCAGGACGAGGATCGTGAACCTTGCGGTCAGGATGCTTGACAGCAAGGGATTCAACGCGGAAAGGATGATAAAAAAACTTGACGCAAAGGTATTTGCGATAGACCTGCACTGGATGCCCCACGCGCACGGTGCGCTGGAAGTTGCGAAGCTTGTAAAAAAATATCATCCCGATTCCGTCGTTGAATTGGGAGGATTCACGTCATCATACTTCCACGAGGAACTTATAAGAAGGGATGAGGTGGACATGGTCATGCGCGGCGACTCCACCGAGATACCGCACATCAAACTGATGGAGACGCTGTCAAAAGGAGGCGATCTCTCGGATGTTCCGAATTTAACGTGGAAGGACAGGGACGGAAGGATAAGGATGAATGACATATCCTTCGTTCCGGAGGATCTCGATTGGTTAAGATTCGATTACGGAACGATGATCCGCAATGCGCTCAGGCACCGTGACATAAAAAGTACGCTTCCGTGGCTCGGATGGGACAGAACTCCGTTGGCGTCGGTGTTCTCCGTGCGCGGGTGCTCGTGCGGCTGCGCCGAATGCGGAGGTTCGAACTTCGCCAACAAGAAAGTATTGTGCCGCAGCAGACCGTCATTCAGAAGCCCCGAGAAACTGGCGGAGGACATGAGCGCGATACAGGATTACATGAAGGCGCCGATATTCGTCGTCGGCGATCTGAGACAGGGCGGAAAGGATTATCCGGAACGGTTCTTCAAAGAGGCGAAAAGACTGGGAGTAAAGAATCACGTCGTATTGGAACTGTTCAGACCGGCCGGCGAGGAGTTCTATAAGATGGCCGATACGCTGGACGAATATACAATGGAATTTTCGCCGGATTCATACGAAGAGAATGTGCGCAATGCGTTAATGAGGAATTATGACAACGCATCCATTGACCGTACGATAAAGAAAGCATTTGAGAACGGATGTAAGAGATTCGACCTGTTCTTCATGACAGGACTTCCGGAACAGACCAATGAGTCGGTAATGAACGGCATCAGGGCGGCGGGAAGGATATGGGACTCCCTGGACAGGAATAACGGGCTGTTCATATACAACGCACCGTTCGCACCGTTCGTCGACCCCGGGAGCAGAGCGTTCGAGGACCCGGAAAGATACGGATACAGATTTTTCGCGCGTACGCTGGAGGAGCACAGGGTGCTTCTCGACAACCCGTCGTGGAAGCATGTCCTTTCATACGAGACGAGACGGATGACCCGCGACGACATCGCCGAGACATCGTACGACGCGGCCGCCGAGTTGGCAAAAATGGAATATGAACGGGGACGCATATCAAAAGATGCGTATGAGACACGCATCGAAAGGACGGCCAATGCAAAAGATGTTCTGAGAAGGATAGATGATATATTACTAATAAAGGACGCGCGCGAGCGCGAAGACAGCCTGTGGTCAATAAAGGAGGAGGGCGAGAGGCTGATGGCCTCCACCATCTGCAATAAGAACGATCTTGACTGGAGAACGGGATCGATATGGTCAAGTGCTCCGCGCATGGTCACGGGATTGATGAGATCGATGTTCAGGAAGAGATGATCATTTCTTTCCGAGTTCCTTTGAACGCACCGTCGCGGCCTCGACCGCATTTATCAACGCAGATCTGAGGCCGCAGTCCTCCAGCACCTTCACCGCCTCTATGGTCGTTCCGCCGGGAGAACAGATGATCTCTTTCATCTTACCGGGCTGTTCGCCCGTTTCCAGTATGGTCTTCGCGGCTCCGAGCAGCGTCTGCGCCGCAAGTCTCGTGGAAACGTCTCTCGGCAGACCCATAAGAACGCCGCCGTCGGAAAGCGCCTCGATGACCATGTACGCATATGCGGGTCCGCTGCCGCTTAACCCGGTGACGGCATCCAAAAGTTCCTCGGGGACCTCGTACGATATGCCGACCGCCTTCAGTACGCTGTCAACAAGCGCACAATCCTCCGAGGTCGCCTTCGATCCGCGCGAGAATGCTGACGCTGACGCTAATACCATACAAGGTTGGTTGGGCATCACACGTACAAAACGACATGCTGGCTCATTTGATTCTAAACTTGCGGTAGTGATCCCGGCGGCTATCGACATGACCAAATGATCCTTGGAAAGATGGCCTTTCATCGACGCCAAGACCTCCTTCACCTGCTGCGGTTTCACGGAAAGCACGATGAATTTCGCAGATTTTGCGACGGCGACGCTGTCCGCACGGACATCAATGCCAAGTGTCTCGGAGACATATTTCCTTCTCGGTTCGTACACTTCGCTGGCGATGATCTCCTCCTTCGAATAAAGGCCCGTGGACATGACCCCTTTCATCAACGCCTCCGCCATGTTGCCGGCCCCGATGAAACCTATCTTCTTTGCCATTTTTACACCGAGGGCGCGATGGGAGTGTCCGTTAATAAACTCTGCTCTCCCCGTAAATATATTCTTTAAACGCGCGCCAGTTATTCTTTATTGGAACTTTTAAATAATTACAAGTCATGCCGAAGCCCAATGTCACTAATTGTAGAATACATGCCACTGGTGATCCTGATGATACTCGCTCTGGGATTCGCCCCGCTCGCATGGCTCTTATCCAGGCTTTTCAGACCCAACAAGCCCTCTATATGGAGGGACACGACGTATGAGTGCGGTTCGGAGCCGATAGGCGAGGCGCAGATCCAGTTCAAGTTCCAGTACTATGTGTTCGGTATCATCTTCGTGGTGTTCGACCTCGTTGCGACGTTCCTTATGCTGTGGGCGGTCGCATTCACCGAGTTATCGGACAAGGCGAAGCTGTGGGCCGTCCTGTTCCTGTCGATCCTGCTCATCGGTGTTGCTTACGCTTTGAAAAGGGAGGCGAAAATATGGATATGAGCCTGTATCCTCATGCCGTCGCGATGAGCGCGGGCGAGTTCATGTCATGGTCATCGGCCATGATCAATAACATGCTGAGCTCCGGGACGAAAAGGATAGTCGACAATCTGACGGGCCCGATATGGTCGTGGGCGATGAAGAACTCGATCCACCCGTTACACTTCGGGCTTGCGTGCTGTGCGCTCGAGATGGCCGCGGCATCGGCCACCAAACATGACGCCGAACGTTTGGGAACGATATACCGTTCAAGCCCCAGACAGACCGATGTGCTCCTGATAAACGGATGGGTGTCCAAAAAGCTCAGACCGGACATAAGGAGGCTGTACGAACAGATGCCGCACCCGAAGTGGGTGATCGCGATGGGCGAGTGCGCCATATCCGGAGGTCCGTGGTACGATTCCTACAACACCGTCCAGGGTGTTGACCAGATCGTCCCGGTGGACATATACATACCCGGATGCCCGGCAAAGCCCGACGCGATGATAGACGGATTCATGTTACTTCAGCAGAAGATCACGAAATACTTCAACAGAGGGAACTTCATGGAGGAATAAGCATGGCGGCAGAATACTATGAGGCCCCTTCGGTAAAGGAGATCACGGACCTTCTGGAGCGCGAGTTCTCCTATGCGGTCCTGGTGACGAAGACGGCAACGCGGAGGGTATACATGTCATGTGACAGAAAGATGATACGCGCGCTGTGCACCTACGCGCACGACGTTCTCAACTTCGAACAGGCATCCTCCGTGACCGGCGTGGACCGGGAGGACCGCTTCCAGGTGGTGTACCATCTTTCCAACTATTACACGGGGATAATGATGGAGATAGTCGTCGACGTTCCGGTCGACGACCCGCACATAGATTCCGTCGCCCTCATATGGGAGGGCGCGGACTGGCACGAGAGGGAGGCGTACGAACTCTTCGGGATAATATTCGACGGACATCCGAAACTGGAAAGACTGCTCACGCCGCAGAACTACGAGTTCTTCCCGTTCAGGAAGTCATACAAGATGAGGGGGCAGCAATAATGGCCGAGATGTGGATCACAATGGGGCCGCAGCACCCATTCTCGCACGGACTGTGGACGCTTAAGATCCTGGCGGACGGTGAGATAGTGAAGGATGCGGTGCCCGTCATCGGATACCTGCACCGCGGCTGGGAGAAGGAATGCGAGAACAGGACGTACCCGACGATAATACCGATGGCAGACCGTCTGTGCTACGGGGCACCGATGACGTGGTCGCACCTCTACTGCAAAGTGGTGGAGGAGGCGATGGGCATCGAGCTCTCGGACAGGGCGAAATACCTGAGGGTCGTGGGTGACGAGATATGCAGGATACAGTCGCACCTGATGTGGCTTGCGGCAATGGGAACGGACCTGGGGAACCTGACGGTGTTCCTGTGGTCGATGAGGGAAAGGGAGTTCTTCCTTGACCTTAACGTCAAGTTATGCGGTCAGAGGCTCACAACGAACTATCCCCGTTTCGGCGGTGTCAGGAACGACATGCCGTTCTACTTCGAAAGGGACTGCATGAGAGTTGTCAACCGCTTCGAGAAGATGATATGGGAACTGGTGGCGATGTTGGACGAGTCCGCGATATTCCTCTCAAGGATGCGCGGCGTCGGCGTGATATCGCGCAAGGATGCCCCCAATTACGGTTTAACGGGACCGGCCATGAGGGGAAGCGGCGTCGACTTCGACATAAGGCGCGACGACCCGTACTGTAACTACGATAAACTGGACTGGGAGGTGGCCGTGTGCAAGGACGGCGACGCCTACGCCAGGTACAAGGTAAGGATAGAGGAGATGTTCCAAAGCTGCGAGATCATAAGACAGGCATCCGCGGAGCTCAAGAAGATACCGAAGACGCAGCCGATCAGGGTGAAGGCGCCGCGGAGGTGTCCGGAAGGCACGCACTTCGCAAGGCTGGAGGACCCGAGAGGAGAGAGTCTGATGTATCTCATATCCGACGGCTCCGAGAAGCCGTACAGACTGAAGGTGAGAAGCCCCATATTCGTGAACTTATCGGCATCGAAGCACCTCGTGAACGGTGTCCGCATTGCCGACATACCGGCGATCATGGGAACGATAGACATGTGTCTGGGAGAGACGGACAGGTGAGACCATGGGATACAGCAGCATACTTGATTGGATAAAGTTCAGCGACCCGATGCTCAACCCGAACAATGCGTACGCACCCGTCTACAACCTGCCGTACGACATCGGTTACAAACTGTGGGAGCTGGTGAGCGGACTGATAGCATGGATCATAAACCTGATATTACCGAACAACGAACTGTCGGTATACCTGGTGTCCGACCCCACGCTCGCGAACCTGGGCGCGATCGCCCTGATGGTGATAGTGATCTTCGCTGTCGCCTTTGTAATTAATCTGACAATGATATGGGAGGAACGTAAGGTCCTCGGAAGGATGATGGACAGGAGGGCGACGCGCATAGGTCCGCTCGGATATTTCCAGAACCTCGCCGACGGTCTCAAGACGTTCCTTAAGGAAAATATAACGCCTACCAAGGCGGACAAGAAAGGATTCATGTGGGCCGTGTCCATACTGATAGGTTCGTCGGTGTTGCTGGCGTGCATGATACCGCTGAGCGACAGATGGTTCATCGTCGACTATAATCTGGGCCTTCTGCTGATATTCGGTCTCTTCGCGATAGCGCCGCTCATGATACTCGTGGCCGGCTGGTCGCAGAACAATAAATATTCGTTGATAGGAGGGATGCGTGCCGCGGCGCAGATGATAGCGTACGAGATACCGATGCTCATCGTCCTTGCGTCGGTGGTGATGCTGACGGGGAGCTTCAACATAGGCGACGTCGTCCACGCGCAGGCGGAGTCGACATGGTACATAATACCGCTGTTCCTCGGTTTCGTCGTGTTCGTGATCTCCGCGATAGCGGAGGCGGAGAGGATACCGTTCGACCTTCCCGAGGCGGAAGCGGAGCTTGTGGAAGGATGGCAGACGGAATACAGCGGAATGAAATGGGGCCTTATCATGCTGGGCGACTATTTCAGAGGTTACGTGGCATGCGCGATGATAGTGATAATGTTCCTCGGAGGATGGACATTGCCGTTCATCGGCGCCGGTCCGATACCCGAGATAGTGTTCCTGCTCAAGGTGTTCCTGGTGTTCTTCGTGTTCGCGTGGGTAAGGGCGGCGCACTGCCGTGTCAGGACCGACCAGATCCTTAAGTTCGGATGGAGGAGGCTGTTACCGCTGTCAGTGATCAATCTCATGATCGCAATGGCGATCGTTCTCGCAGGAGGCCTACCATGGTGATCAAATATATGGACAAGTACCCTAAAGGGAAGAATGCGCGCACGCTGTGGGTCCTGAAACCGATGTGGGTCACGCTGAAGAAGATGTTCAAGACCACGTTCCACAGACCGGTCACCATAATGTACCCTTACGAAAAAGAATGGCTGCCGGACAACTACCGCGGACGTCCGGGACTGATATTCGACAAGTGCATCGGATGCGGCATATGCAAGCGCAGATGCCCCACCCAGTGCATAGACATAATAGAATCGGCGGACGACGCCGACAAGAAGGTGCTGAGACCGCAGGTGAACCTCGGAAGGTGCATGATGTGCGGCTACTGCGCCGAGTATTGTCCGACGAACGCGATGATAGTCACGCCGGATTACGAACTTGCGGCGTACACACGCGAGGAACTGATATACGGGCCCCGCAAACTTGCATGGGCCAATCCCACGGAAGGGATGAAGGTGCATCTGGAGGAGCACCTGATGTCCAACCTGGCCGTCGGCGAGGTGAACAGCCCCGTTGCGTTCTACGACGTCGACAAACCGGAACTGAACGCAAAGAAGTGCATCGGATGCACAAGATGCGTCAAGGTGTGCCCGACGCACGCCATAGAGATGTACACGGCCGGCGAGAACGACAAAGGGAAGCCGATAAAGCTTCCGAAGTTCGATCTCGGCAAATGCGTATGCTGTGAGAACTGCGTCGATGAGTGTCCGAAGGACGCCATCGCGATAAAGGAGGCGCTGTGATGAGCATAATCTCAGAAATAGACTCGGTGGTCACCAAGCTGATAGACGGAATAATGGGCTCGTACCACTATATGATCAACAACCCGGACGCCATAGCGTTCCTGATAGTTTCCGTGATAGCGATCGTATCCGCCATATTCGTCGTGATATCCGAGGAGATTGTGCACAGCGCGTTCTACCTTGCGCTGACGACGATATGCGTTGCCGTGACGTTCTTCTTCATGCAGGCTGAGTTCGTGGCCGTCGTACAACTGATGATATACGTCGGTGCGGTCACGGTCCTGTTCGCATTCAGCATCATGCTGACAAGGAACAAGATCATGCAGAAGAAGGATGACAAAGAGGAGGGGAGCAAATGAACAGGAGGGCACTGATACCCGGCATTCTGCTGACGGTCGCGGTGGCGGTAATGTTCACGGCCGTTGCGTTATCGTTCGGCGAGTACAACGTCAACGATCCGCAGGAGCAGCCGTTCGCTCCGGATGACGGCGTTCTGCCGGAGAACTCGATAAACTATGTGCTGTTCGAAGAGTACGGCCCGATACTGCTGGTGGTGGCGCTGCTTATGTTCGGCGCGATACTGGGCGGCGTCTACATAGCAAGGGAGGATGATGAAGATGATTCCGATTGAGTTGTTCCTCCTTCTGTCGGCGGCATTGTTCGGCGTAGGGCTGATAGGCCTGCTGATCAGGTCCAACGGCATAGTGATACTGATGTGCATCGAGATAATGCTGAACGCGGCGAACATAAATTTCATTGCGTTCGCATCGTTCGCGCCGGATCCCCTGGCGCATGTGCTTGTGATAACATCCATAGCGGTTGCCGCGGCCGAGGTGGCAGTGGGCATCGCTATCTTGCTGCAGGCCTTCAAAGTGAAGAAGACCACCAGCATAGACGACCTTACGGTACTGAGGTGGTAAGATGACGTTCATGGAATATGCATGGCTGATCCCCTTCATACCGCTGATAGCGTTCGTGGTGGTAGGGTTCTTCGGATCAAGATTCAAGAACGGAGGAGGTCTCTTCGCAGTATCCTCCGCTTTGGTGGCGTTCGCCCTTTCGGCACTGGTCTCCTATGAGTTCCTCACCGGGACCGGCGAACCGTACACAGCGTCGACGGAATGGCTGTCGATCGCCGGATACACACTGAACTTCGGCATCTACATCGACGGTCTGACGTGCGTGATGATGCTGTTCTCGTCGTTCATATCGATGCTGATATTCGTCTACTCGATAGGATACATGAGCGGCGAGGGAAAGAAGAAGAGGAGATACTACGCAGAGATATCATTATTCCTGGGCGGTATGCTCGGTCTCATACTTTCAAGCAACTACCTGGAGATGTTCATCTTCTGGGAGATAATGGGCGTATGCTCATACTTACTGATAGGATTCTGGAGCTACAAACACCCGGACGGCGACGAAGCGTCCGACAAAGCGGCAGCGGCCGCGAAGAAGGCGTTCCTGGTGACGCGCCTGGGTGACGTATGCTTCATGGCAGGATTGTTCGCGCTGCTGTATGCGTTCACGAGCCTTGACTTCGAGGTGCTCTTCAACCAGAGCGCGATCGACGCGGTCATCGCGGACGGCAACGGTGTGCTGATCCTGTTGGGTTCGCTGTTACTGTTCGGCGGAGTGATAGGAAAGAGCGCACAGTTCCCGCTGCAGGATTGGCTGCCGGATGCGATGGCCGGTCCGACGACAGTCTCGGCACTGATACACGCGGCGACGATGGTCAAGGCCGGTGTGTACCTTGTCGCAAGGTCATACCCGTTGCTGATGCAGAACCCGGAGGCGATGCTCGCCATCGCGGCGGTGGGTTGTGTCACAGCGTTCATCGCGGCGACGATGGCGCTGAACCAGACGGACATCAAACGCATACTGGCGTATTCGACGGTATCCCAGTTGGGATACATGATAATGGCACTGGGCGCCGGAGGATACATAATCGCAACGGAGCTGGCCGCGGGGACCGTGCACACGGAATCCGTCACCGGATACACCGCGGGTGTGTTCCATATGATGAACCACGCCTTCTTCAAGGCGCTGCTGTTCCTGTGCGCCGGTTCGGTGATCCATGCGGTAGGCACGGCGGACATGCGCAGGATGGGAGGGCTAAGCAAAAAGATGCGTATCACGTCGTTCACAATGCTGATCGGGTGTCTTTCGATAGCCGGATTCCCGCTCATGAGCGGGTTCTGGTCAAAGGACCTGGTCCTCGAGGCGACGATGGAACCGGGAGGGATGATATTCCTCGGGCTGTTCGTGCTGGCGATGATAACCGCGTTCATGACGGCGTTCTACATGTTCAGACTGTGGTTCACCGTCTTCAAGGGTCCGCAGGGAGAGGCGTCCGAGCATGCGCACGAGGCACCGAAGACGATGACGGTGCCGCTGATGATATTGTCCGTATTTGCGGTGATGTCGGGATTCCTGATATTCCTCGGACTGGCGGACATCATAACGTTCAATGTGATCGGAGGCGAGTACATCGTGGGCGGCCACGGGCACAGCGCAATGTACATCCTCGAGCACATAATATACAACAAATGGACGTATGTCTCGATCGCGTTGGGACTTCTGGGAATAATGGTCGCATGGCTGATGTATTCCCGCCGTTCCGTCGATCCGGCGCGCTTCAGCAACGGCGGAAGGTCAAGGATATACAGGTTCTTGGCAAGGAGATACTACTTCCCGGAGCTGTATGACCAGATAGCGCTTAAGATGGGGTACGGCGTCGCGAAAGGAGTGGATTACATAGACAAGAATGTCATCGACGGTACGGTGAACGGACTGGCGAACGCCGTTGTCGGAGGTTCCGATTCAATGAGGAAGCTGCAGTCCGGTCACGTGAGGGACTATGCGTCGTTCATGGTGATAGGTCTGATCACGGTGTTCATCGTGCTTTACATACTGGTATACACGGGAGGGATCTGATATGGACATACCTTTCATGTACCTTCTGCTGATCCTGCCGCTGCTCGGTACCCTGGTGACCGCGGCAACGTACAGGAGGCCTAAGAACGCAAAGTATGCGGCCACGATATTCTCGGGCATCACGTTACTCGTGGTGATGGTGTACACGTACGTGCTGCTGTCCGAAGGGATGCTGTCCGGCGAATACACGGACACCGCCTGCTTCGCGTGGATCGATACGGAGTGGATAAAGATAAGCTTCGCACTCGGCGTGGACGGCATGAGCCTGCTGATGATGATACTCACGGCGGCGCTGACATTCCTGGTGTGCATATTCTCGGCATCCGAGAAGAACAGCCCCAACACCTTCTTTGCAATGATACTTGCAATGGAGGTCGGTCTGATGGGTGTGTTCATGGCATCGGATTATTTCCTGTTCTACGTGTTCTGGGAAGTGGTGCTGATCCCGATGTACTTCCTGATATCCATATGGGGAGGACCGCGCAGGCACTATGCGGCGATCAAGTTCTTCATCTACACGCACGTGGCGAGTCTGATAATGCTGATCGGTATCTTCGCATTGGCGATAGAGGCGTCAAGCATCGCGGCAGCGGCCGCGGGCGTCGACAGCATGCCTCTCGACTTCTCGTTCGCCGCGATCGCGAAAGCGGCGCCGGCGTTCGGTGCGTTGTTCCAGACGGCGGTCTTCGGGATGCTGTTCCTCGGTTTCGCGGCAAAGATGCCGGTGGTACCGTTCCACACATGGTTGCCGGATGCGCACGTTGAGGCGCCCACGGCCGGAAGCGTCCTGTTGGCAGGCGTTCTGCTTAAGATGGGTTCCTACGGTATCATAAGAATATGTCTGGAAATGCTTCCGCTGGGGGCGCAGGCATGGCAGTGGGCAATGATCGTGATCGCGCTTGTTGCGATACTGTACGGCGCATATGCATGCATTGCACAGCGCGACCTGAAGAAGATGGTGGCGTTCTCATCAATAAGCCATATGGGAATGGTGTTGCTGGGAATAGCGATGCTGTCCGAGTTGGGGATCGCGTTCGCAATATTCCAGATGTTCGCGCACGGCCTGATAACGGCGGTGCTGTTCATGGTGTGCGGTATCGTCGGGCACAACGCAGGAACGAGAGAAATTCCGCTACTCGGCGGGCTCGCGGGGAAGATGCCCGTATTCGCGGCGTTCATGATGTTCGGGTTCATGGCATCGCTCGGGTTACCGGGACTCGTGGGATTCGTTGCCGAGTTCGGCATAATCATGTCGTTCTTTGAGTTCCTTTCCGACTTCGGATATCCGCTGTGGATAGTGATATTCGCGCTGGCGTCGGTCCTGCTCACCGCAGGATACTACATATGGGCGATGCAGCGCACCATATTCGGAAGGGAGACGGACAAGATCGATATGTCGGATGTGCATGATGTCAGCAGATCGGAAGGATTCTCGCTGGGCGTGCTCTGCGCATTGATAGCGCTGTTCGGCATAATGCCCTCATTGGTCCTGGGGATCATTGATTCATCTGTGATAATCGGAACAGGGGGGGTGTTGTTCGGATGGTAACGTTAGATATTGAGACCTGGATGGATCTCGCCATGCCGATAGCTCCGCATCTCATACTGATACTCACGGCGCTCATAGTGCCGGCGATAGGCATGAAGAGCGGAAAGGCGGCAGCGGTGTTCTCGATAATGATGGGATTCGTTGCAATGGCCGTCACCGGGTACATGATGAACGAGGTGCTGAACAACGGTACGATATACAATTTCGAAGGGCACTACGCGTTCGACGCGTTCACCGGCCTGATGATACTGATATTCCTGACGGTGTTCATCCTCGTGTCGCTGATGTCGGTGAAAGGCAGTGAGACAAAGAGGTTCCGCGGAGAATACTTCTCGCTGCTGGCCGGCGCGACCGTGGGTATGATGCTGGTCTCGGCATCGGAGAACCTTGTGTCGCTGTTCGTCGGTATCGAACTTGCGAGTTTACTGTCAATAGCGTTGGTCGCCTTCAAGAAGAACGACCCGAGGTCATCCGAAGCGGCCGTCAAATACCTGATAACGGGCGGTCTCTCGACAGCTCTGTTCCTGTACGGCATGTCGCTGGTATACGGCCTCACCGGATCGCTGGAACTGAGCACGGTCATAGCCGAACTGGCAAAACCGCAGGATCTTTCGGTGACGTACATGATCGCAACGGTCACGCTGATCGCGGGGCTTGCGTTCAAGATATCCGCGGTACCGTTCCACGCATGGGCGCCGGACGTGTACGAGGGGGCACCGACAGCGGTGACGACGTTCTTGGCAGTAGGGTCCAAGAAGATGGGATTCGTGGTGTTCTTCAAGATATTCCTTCTGATGTTCATCATCGTACAGGACGCAGGAAGGATACACGAACTGCAGTGGATCTTCGCGATGCTGGCAGCGGCCACGATGACATTGGGGAACGTCGTCGCGATATCGCAGAAGAGCATCAAACGGATGCTGGCGTACTCAAGCATAGCGCAGGGCGGATACTTACTGATAGTGCTGTCCGTTGCGTCCGAGTATGCGGCGATGGGCGGTCTGTTCTACATGATCGTGCACATCTTCATGAAAGGCGGCGCGTTCGCCGTGGTTGCGGCGCTTGCGGCACGCGGTCTCGGCGAGAACATATCCGATTACCGCGGACTGTCGAAACGCGCACCGCTGGTGGCGTTCGCGATGCTGCTGTTCATGTTCTCGTTGGCGGGGATCCCGCCGCTGGCAGGGTTCGCAGCCAAGTTCATCCTGTTCTCGAGCGCGGTCACAAGCGACGGGACATGGATATGGCTTGTGGCGCTTGCGGTGATCAACAGTGCAATATCGCTGTACTACTATGCGAGAGTGGTAAAGACGATGTACGTGGACAAGGACGCCGACGCAGCAAGGATAAAGGTGCATTGGCCGTTCAAGATCGCGATAGCGCTTTGCGCCGTTGCGGTGGTCGTGATCGGATTATATCCCGGCCCCGTCCTCGAGTTCTGCGAGGCGGCCGCATCACAGCTCATCGGTTCGTAAGACCGATGAACAAAACTCCTTACAATTCCCTATTTTTGTTGTCTTGATGATAGGAAGGCATCATATATCGCTTAACAAAAAGTCATTCAGATGAATGCCGACGACCCCTTCGTCATTGCGTTCCGCATATCTGTCCATCGAGACCACGTATTTGGGAAAACTGTCCTTTATCTCTTTCAGCGGGGAAAATTCCCTTTCGTATACATCATCCGCGGAGAATCCCAAGCAGACCTGTACGTATATCCTCTTTCCGTCCGTTCTCTCGGCCACAAAGTCGACCTCCCGCGCATCGAACTTCCCGACGTAAACTTTGTATCCGCGCCTTATCAGTTCCATATAGACAATGTTCTCCAATACGCCCTGTATCTTATCCGCCCTAAGGTCGCGTACCACATATTGCAGGCTGTGATCGGTAAGATAATACTTATCATTGGTCTCAAGCAGACGTTTGCCCTTCACATCATAACGCTGCGCGCGCCTGATGATGAATCCTTCTTCCAGATATCTCATATAATTGACGATGGTCTCGGGATCCGTTCCCTTTCGCCCCTGACTTTTCAGATAGTTCGCAACATTCGAAGGCGAAACCAAATTGCCCACGTTATCATAAAGGAATGCAACGATCTTATCCATGAGCTGCGCATTCTTTACCGAATTTCTTTTTATGACATCACGGAACAGTGCGGTGTTGTGGATGTCCGTGACGATGTGTCTTGCATCACGCTCGGAATAGTTGAACATCGAGACCGGCGGAAAGCCGCCGAATCTGATATATTCGTCAACGGCAGGGGCATTCTCGACCCCGCATTCTTCCCTGAAACGAATGAACTCCTTGAATGAGAGCGGATAAATATTGAAGTTGATCGTTCTGCCGCCAAGCAGCGAGGAGTAATCAGTATCCAACAGCTTTGAGTTGGAACCGGTGACGTAAATGTCGGTGTTCATCAGCCGGATCGAATTGACCGCCTTTTCCCATCCATCGACCTCCTGGACCTCGTCCAAAAAGACATAATACTTTTTTCTGTCCTTGATACGGTCCTCAACGTACTTTGCCAATTCAACGTAACTTTTGATGCCGAAGAACTCCGATTTTTCAAAGTTCATCTCAAGAACATGATCGCGATCGGTCTTTTTCAGTACTTCCTTCTGTATGAGTTTCAACAACTGACTCTTCCCGCTGCGCCTGATGCCCACTATGACCTTGACAAAGGGTTTGTCAATAAACCCTTTTATTTCATCAACGTACACAGGCCGATCGATCAGGATCTCTCTTTCATCCATACTTTATCCGAATACGATATGAGCACGAGCATATTTAATGGTAATGTAAAATATCGGTGTCACCCTAAACTTTTTGTTGAAAACGATAAAAATATCGGTGTCACCCTAAACTTTTTGTCAGAACATTAGGATGATGTTCACCGGCACACAACGAGAAATGCCGCCGCACAGAACGAGAACAACCCTTCTGCACACGGCCTTATTTTTTCCTGTCTTTCTTAACTCGGAAGGGTTTAAGTACATTCTCTCTTTTAAGAAGGCCAATGGACAAATGGTATGCGCCGGTATCCGGTGACCTGAAGAATATCGACGACAGTATCGCCGGAGCTTTGAGGTCAAAGAGACCGGACCTGCAGGAGATGTGCGACTACGTCATATCATCGAACGGCAAGAAGATAAGGCCGGCGATGTGCGTCCTTTCGCATTACGCGTGCGGAGGCCGCGGCGGCGACAACGTCAACAACATCGCGGCGGCGTTCGAGATGATACATCTGGCGACGCTTGTGCACGATGACGTCAACGACAGGAGTGAGATAAGGCGCGGACAGAGAACGGTTCACCGGAAATATACGGTCACGAAGGCACTGATCCTCGGTGATTTCATTTTTGCGATGGGCTTCAAACTGGTGGGGTCCGCAGATAAGAAGGTAATAGATACGATAGTGGACGCATCGACGGCGATGGCCGAGAGCGAGTTCATTCAGAAGGAGTTCGAGCACAGGCCGGTTGTTACGGAAAAAGATTATATGAACATCATCCACGGAAAGACGGCGATGCCGATATTCGCGTGCGCAAGGACGGGAGCGTATCTTGCAGGAGCGTCCGGCGAGGAGACGGACGCCGTATCGGGATTTGCGCTGGACGTCGGTCTTGCGTTCCAGATAGTCGATGATGTTCTCGACATCATCGGCGGGTCCACGGGGAAGGAAGTCGGTAAAGATATAATGGAAGGAAAGCCGACGCTTCCGATGATATATGCGATGGCCGACCCGGTCAACGGCAAAAAGATAAAAGGGATATTCGAGAAGAAGGAGATATCCGATGACGACATGATGTTCGCTCTGCAACTGATAAAAGGAACGGATGCCGTTGAAAGATGCATGTCAAAGGCAAGGGGTCTTGTGGAAGGCGCAATACCGTATCTCTCCTGCCTCAGGGATTCCGTCTACAAGGATTCGCTGATAAAACTGGCAAGATATGTCGTGGACCGCGACAGGTGACCCCATGGGAACGATAAGGACCGATGTTCTTGTTGTCGGCGCCGGTCCGGCAGGCAGCGTGACGGCAAGATATGCCGCATCGAAGGGCGTAAGCGTGACCGTGATAGAACGAAGGTCCGAGATCGGCGTTCCTGTTCGTTGCGGCGAGTTCGTCCCGTCCATCGAAGAGATAAGGGCCATGTTCCCGAAGGCCGATGACATTGAAGAGATATTCAACATCCCGGACGGCCTGAGACTGAGGGAGACGGAAGCAATAAGACTCGTCGACCCGAAGATGAGGACAACGGACATACCGTTCCTCGGTTACACAACGGACCGCGACAGGTTCGACAAATATTTGGCAGCAGGTGCGGAAGAGGCCGGTGCGCTGACGATATTGGGCTGCGCCTTCGATAAGATCGAGGACGGGGCGGCAAGGACGTCGATGGGCGATATTGAGTACAAGGTGATCGTCGGCGCGGACGGACCCGGTTCAAGAGTTGCGCAGAGTTTGGGGCTACCGAAGCCTCAGCAACCGTATCCCGCGATGACGGCGCAGGCCAAAGGCGACTTTGACCCGGTCGTGACGATGTTCTTCGGAGGCATCGCACCGGGCGCGTACGGATGGATCATACCGAAGAAGGGGCAGGCGAACGTGGGCGTCGGATTCTCACCGAAGTTCGCGTCCGGTTCGCTCTCCGGATATTTTGATGAATTTGTCAGCAGGCACGGATTCGAGATAATGAACAAGGCGTACGGAAAGTTCGTTCCGAGTCAGGGTCCCGTAAAGAGAACGTTCACGGACAACGGGATGACCGTCGGCGACGCCGCCGGTCACGTTATCTCGGTGAACGGAGGAGGGATACCGCTGGCAATGATCGCCGGCCGCATATGCGGTGACGTGGCGGCAGACAACGTCATCAACGGAAGACCGCTTGAGGATTACCAGAAGGAATGGTCAAGGGTCATGTTAAAACCGCTGAGGATCGCAGCGAGAGGAAAGATGCTCGCCGATATCTTTGCATTCGGCTCCGACCTCAGAACGGGGTTATGCATGCGTATCCTCGGAAAAAGAAGGATGGGGAACCTGATACGCTGTAAACGTATCTTTCCGTGATCGTTCGGTATCAAATAAGATGACATACGCCGCTGCCGTACTCACAGCAAGAACAGCGGCACAGTAAAGATCCGTTAATTCCAGGACTCGAAATCAGAGTCGGGAGCGTTACGGGACTCCTGCACATCTTTCATGAAGTCAGGATCTCCCATCAGATACAGCGTCTCCTTGACGCCTTCCCAGTCTTCCTCAGACATCAGTACCGCATTCCCTTCCTCGGTAGTGATGGTGATCAGTTCATGATTCAATGCGATATTGACCAGATTGTAAAGATCGTCGCGGGCGTCCGTAATGTTCACAGTGATCATGATCGTTCAATACGGCGCACACATTTAAAACGTACGCGATCACTTCTTTCTGTGCGCTTTCATCGTTGAACCGCAGATCGGACAGTCATTCTGTTTCTCCTTGTACCATTTCCCGCATCCGTTGCACCGATAGTTCCATTTCTCCACTTTCGTTATGCCCTTCGTTCCGACGGGACGGTATCCGATGCCGATGATGCTGCAGACGTTCTGTATCGAAAAGTCATCCGTAAGAACTGTGCCGCCGAGGTCCATCGCCAACGCGATGACGGAAACATCGACGTCGGACAGCCGTCCCGCGTCGCCGCTCCTCAGAGCGGTCTCCTTTACTTTTGCTGTCGATGCCTTTGTGCATTTCGAGACCCGTAAAAGATCGCCCCATCTGTCCAGGCGGCGGTCGTTGTATCTTCTCAGTTCGTCAACGACACCTTCCGGCACGGCGATATCGCCGGGCGGAAGGTCTTCCATGGAGAACAGCGCAGAACTGTCGAGTATGAGGACCATTGAATTACGATAACATCTTGGATATTAATTCTTGTCCGTCAGTAACAGTTTTATCCGATGACTCGTTCACATGTCCGATGGAAATAGCAGTTGACGACGCCGTATTGGAAATGATAAAGGCAGA
>Ga0209737_10001168_pt1 | contig 19267 bp, 25 predicted proteins | sample TergutCu122P3_FD_187284 | JGI IMG/M metagenome (GOLD analysis project Ga0209737, IMG submission 187284) | Cubitermes ugandensis P3 segment gut microbial communities from Kakamega Forest, Kenya - Cu122 P3 (SPAdes) (version 2) | ecosystem: Host-associated > Arthropoda: Insects > Digestive system...
TAATGTTCACCTAACTGCTTTATGCAGCCTTTTCCTTATCGCTCAATACCATGGATTTTGACCACAGCACCATAAGGCGGTTTGGAGCCTCTGCATGTACAGCGACTCCGGCGGGAAAACAGCCATCGTTTGTACAGCATTGCCTTATTCAAGCAGTTGCTGCTTGACATTGCATTCGTGGCGCACGCTGAATAGTTACGATATTTTTTTGTGAGAAAGAGATCAAGGTTGCAATCGCTTCACAGATTAAAATGAGTAAGCTGTATTTCATCAAATCCGAGTATGAGGCTGAAAAGAAATATGCAGACCTTGTTTTATTTCCACGAGATGGTAACTCAGGACTTGATACGTTGTTGTTTGAGCTCAAATATATCAAAAAGGGCGATGTAACTGATCCGACCTCTGATGCAGGCAGGAAAATTATTAGTGAGAAACTTGCTGAAGTGGTAGAGCAATTGAAAATATATGGCTCTGCTGAAGATTTTTCAGGAAAAAAAGTGACCCGCTTCGCAATTGTATTTGTTGGGGAGGAATGTGTTGAACGAGTGAGAGTGCCAATACCTTAGAAGACTGGCAATCCTCGTCTTACTTTGAGTGGACAGTGAATACTCTGACATCTACAATGAACAATGAGCGGAGACAATGCACAATGAAAGATTCAATTAGCCACGTCACGCCCAGATCGAAAACTGTATATGCGGGTAGATGCAAAACAAGTTTTACACTATATTAATGGACCGTTCATACCAATAGCAACGAAGTAGCCATTAAAGGACAGAACAGATGCTAACATGCTAGTAAATGATCTGCTCGCAGAAATTCTCACGTGTTGAATCAATGTTGTGATAAACATGCACAAAAAAATAAGTGAACCAATAACAAAATATCAATTTGGCACAAATACATTCTTTAAGGGCGTATTTCTTGTCTGCCTTGCACTGACACTTTGTATATCTCCTGCTACCTCATCTCCCATCGATGGAAAAGAAATTGTAAAGGAAGCATCATTTAGAATGCTCTTTGAAGGTTATATCACGCAGCCCGGTGAAAACATTGTAATGTATGGAATTTTGTGCGAAGATGAATGCCCAACTGATTATGAGTGGATACATGACCCAGCCACTGCCACATCTGACACTGGAAGCTTAAACTTAAACAAAGCTGGAATATGGCATGTTCTTGTGCTTACTGATAGCTAAATGGCAAAAATCATTCCTGATGATTTGTAAGGACACTCTTGAGCTTCATTTCATCTACCCTCCAACAATCACTATTGAATACAACATAAACACAAAAGGAGATTAAAAATGAAAAGAGATAGCGCAGTAGCATCTATCATCGGCCTCACCGTACTGATAGCCGCTGCTATCACTGGACCGATTCTCGTTCCATTTGAATTTGAAATGACCGAAGAGATACAAAATGCAAAAGTCGTTGCAATCACAGCAAAAAAAACGGTTGATAACACGGGTACCTACCTCGTTTTAACCAACCATGGCGGAAAAGACACAGCATCAATAGCCTCATTCCATGTTAGTGTCGCCCCTTCTATTTGCGATGAAACTAACTTAATAAATGGTCAGTTAAAAGGACTGACAAAGCGAGTTAATAGTATTGGAAAATGTACCCTCTCTCCTGGAGACGAGCGCATTACCGTTAAAGTGCTTGGTGAATTTACTGATGGCACCAAGCAGCTGCTACTTGATACCACCTTCCGATAATTATGGTATTGATGCCAGATGCGACACGCTCCTTCATGGCTCACCATAACATGGACCAATCGGATGTTAGGGGTACATGCCGTTCCATACAATGTGCAGTCATCTGGCTGCGCAATACCACGAAGAATACGATCACATGCACATGCTGAATTTTTTGGCGTATCGCGATATGTGACTCCAAATGTCGCGAAGAGAAAGACCTGATTTCTCAATGACGGGAAAACCACGCCAGGCTGCATCACAAGGTTCGAATACGAGATTCATGATTTCTTGCGCTTTTTGATTACCAGCCTTCAGTACTGCACGTGGATATGCATTATCCACGCAAGTTTGCAGACCCACGTCTTGATGGTGGCAACGTCAAATTTGGCAGCATTGCCTATGCAACCTACTCAGATTCCATCACTACCAATGGTGGACAGATCTCTGAGGTGAAGTCATATCTCAATGCACACCCATGGAAAGCTTCCAGGGCTGTACAATGTTGAGCCTACCAAAGTTCTGACATACACAAGCCAGAATGGATCTCACCTCATGGGTGCAGAATCATATGTCCTTAATGTTGCAGGTAACTGGTCACATGGGCTTGATGATATTGTCTGTGTCTTCTCAAAGGTAAGGAACAAGGGAATTCCAGCATTCTGTAACAAAGTAACTGCATCATCCAAGCTGACCTCAGTCACTACCGCACAGGTTCAAACTGTTGGTGGACTGACAGCTGTTGCAGAAAAGTCAAGCACCCCAGCAGCACTGTTCTACGAGATCTCAGTAACCCCTGATGCAAACTCCGCACTGGATATGCAGATGATATCGTTTCAACCACCTTCACCGTCAGTGTGATGGAAGGCCGAAGCGATGGAGCTGTGGATTTCGGTGGAGATACAACCACCTGGACTTGTACAGGCAGTAACTGTACCGGCACGACTCCACCGTCTCCTCTGCCTATAGATCCAAATCAGACCTGGATCTCATCACAGGCTCAGGCTGCTCCATCTCTTGAAGGCTACGACCAGCTTGCATCAACCCTGACGTACATTGACGCTGCAACTGTTGCAGGTGGTATCAGTACCTTCAACAAGGTATTCAGTTACCAGTCAGGCGTTGACTGTGCAAACTGTTAAACACCCAATGTCGTCATAATAATATTTATTTAGTCTTATGTTGGCGACATTGCCCTATAATCTCTTTTTTACATTGTGCAGTACCGCCTTCTTTTCAGACGCTCTTTACATGGAGACGCTCCTACCAACATAGAGGACTGTAATGACTCGATTATTTGCTGCGACCTATGACCACATCTTCTTAATACCTAATGATAGGCATATCTAAAGAGTACTATTGCTATCATCGAAAATATGAGGTATAAAATTGAGTGAAACTCAAGAGTTAGTAACAATAAAAGAAGCAAGTGTTTGGGCTACCAACCATATAGGAAAGACCGTAACACCCTCAAACATCTCCTATCTCATCCAGTACGGTCGAGTGAAAAAAAGAGAAAGGGGAGGTTCAACATTTATTTCTCTAACTGAACTCCAAAATTATTATGAATCATATAAAGGAGCGCGAGAGATAGATTATAGATCTAAATGTGGAGATAATTTAAATTGGGACCTTTCATTTGATCAATATAAAGAAAGCGAGACAACAAAGCATGTTCACCGTTTACACCCATACAAAGGAAAATTCATCCCACAATTAGTTGAATACTTTTTAGATGACCATATCGATGATTTCAAAACAGAGGTATTCTTTCAGCCCGGAGACATTGTACTTGATCCATTCTCAGGAAGCGGCACAACAATGGTTCAGGCATGTGAACTAGGCATACATGCTATAGGCATTGATATTTCAGCATTTAATACAATGATGGGCAACTGCAAAGTGGCAAAATATAATCTCCCTGATGTAGAAGATCAAATTGGCCGAATTACAAAAGAGTTAAAGCAATTTTTAAAGGATTCGCGCATCCTTGAATTTGATGAATGTCTTCTGAAAGAACTCAACAAAATTAATTCATACAATTTTAACGTAAGTGATTACAAGTACAATTTACGAAAAGGCTTAATCAACGAAGCAGAATATGGAAAGGAAAAAGAAGAACTTTTCTTACCTGAATATGAGCGTCTGGTGACTGCATACAGTATTCCATTACAGCAAGACGAATCAGAATCATTTTTAGATATGTGGTACTTACCTCACATTCGCAGTGAGATAGATTTCGTGTTTGGAAAGATTCAAAAAATTCAAAATCCAAGCACAAAGATGATTATCAGCGGTATTCTTAGCAGAACCATAAGAAGTTGTAGAGCAACAACGCATTCAGACTTGGCTACACTTCTTGAGCCTGTAACTACACCGTACTACTGCACAAAACACAAAAAAATCTGTAAACCATTATTTTCAATTCTCAAATGGTGGGAAACATATACAAAAGACACAATCAAGCGCCTAATAGAGTTTGATCGTCTGAGAACACAAACGCATCAACTATGCATAACAGGAGACAGTCGAACCATTGATATTTTTTCAGAACTTGCACAGAAAGAGAAAGAGTTTGCAGCACTAGTTCAACAACAGAAAATAAAGGGTATTTTTTCCTCTCCGCCGTATGTTGGGCTGATTGACTACCATGAACAACATGCCTATGCATATGATCTATTTGGCTTTGAAAGAAATGACGAGCTTGAGATTGGACCTTTATCCAAAGGAAAATCAAAAGTCGCCAAAGAAGAATATATTCGAGGCATTTCAGAGGTACTAAACAATTGTAAGCGATTCTTGGTGGAAGACTACAATGTATTTCTTGTCGCAAATGATAAGTACGAAATGTATCCAATAATTGCCGAAAACGCTGATATGAAAATTGTCAATCAATTTCATCGACCAGTATTGAACCGAACTGAGAAAGATAAGTCCGCTTACTCTGAGACAATTTTCCATTTAAAAGAGATGTAATATGGCATTGACAAAAGAGCAAAAACAATCTGTTCAAGAAACAATTACAGCATCTCTACGAAAAAAGTTTCTAAATTATAAGCCTGAAAGCACTCATATGCCATTTCATTTTCGACTTTTAGGAAGAGATCGGATGGCGTTGTACTCTTTCATTCAATCGTTAAATACTACATTTGGAACATCTATTTTTGAACCAGTTGCTGTAGTGCTTTCTAAAAATCATTTTACGAGAGTTGAGTCCCAATATGCTGTTGAAAACGCGATCTTTGATGGCTGTCAGCACACAATTCAAACTATCATGAATGAACTTACGGTAGGCACTACCCCAGATAAAAAAAAGAACTTGAAATGTTGCGAAACTCACTCACAGGCAATAAACAAACACTGCGCACTGTGAAAGTTGATCTTTTTTTGGAAAATGCAGAAGGTGAACAATTCATGTTTGATTTGAAGACTGCAAAGCCAAATATCAGCAATTTTAAAGATTTCAAAAGAACATTGCTGGAGTGGGCAGGCATCGCCTTAACCGAAAAGAAAAATGTGCAGATACACACCCTTATAGCAATTCAATATAATCCATATGAACCGCAACCATATCAACGATGGACGATAAAAGGTATGTTAGATGATACATATGAACTCAAAGTTGCTGAAGAATTTTGGGATTTTCTCGGAGGAAATGGTGCGTATAATGAATTACTTGATTGCTTTGAAACCGCAGGAATTGAGTTAAGATCTGAAATAGATGGATATTTTTCACAATTTTGAAATATGATTCGATTATTTGTCGCGATTGAAATCCCTGTTCCTCTTTCAGAGCAGATTGCTACAATTCAGAAGCATATAACAGAGAGCTCTGCACAGATGACTTGTGTTTCCCCATCTCTTATGCATATCACACTTACGTTTATTGGAGAGGTGGAGGAGCGAGATGTTGATTTGATTTCATCTGCACTCAGTACTGTTTCTTCTAAACGATTTTCATTGAATGCAAAAGCGATTGAGTTCAATAATTACAGACAACCTCGAGTACTCTGGCTTCGCATGCATACGAATCCTACTCTTTTGGAGCTGGTAAAAAAAGTAGAGCAGGTGCTTATTCCATTTGGGGTAAAAAAAGAATCACGGCAATATCATCCGCATATTACTATCGCTCGTATTAAACGGGCATCCCCTGATCTTGTAGCTCTGGTTGATTCATATCAGGATCACATCTCGTGTACGTTTGATGTCTCATCTTTCGTGCTGAAAAAAAGCGTTCTGACACCGAATGGCCCTATTTACTCAGATATATCGGAAGTGAGTTTTCATGCTTAATAGTCCTGATTCATGTGCATCTATTCACACACAGGTGCTCGCATCAATTCGCCCAGATGCAAAAGAAGCTGAAAGACTCGAAAGCATAGCAAAACGCATCATTTCAGTGGTACAGGAACATGGCATCCCAGCGATGCTTGTTGGTTCTGTTGCACGAGGAACCTGGATTTCAGGAGATAGAGATCTTGATATTTTCATGCTGTTCTCTTCGGATCTTTCCCGTGAAGAACTTGAGAGCCAAGGCATGTCAATTGCTCATTCTATTGCCAAGAGATTTTCAGCGGTGGGAGTTGAGAAGTATGCAGAACATCCCTATCTCAATATGGAAATAACTGAGGCTGATACTGTTCTTGATATTGATCTTGTGCCATGTTATGCAGTCTCATCGGCATCATGTATTCAAAGTGCGGTTGACAGAACTCCTTTTCATACTCGATATATGCAAGAGAGGATCGGACCATATGTTGATGATGTTTTGCTTTTGAAGCAGTTTACAAAGTCAGCAGGGGTATATGGCTCGGATCTGATGACTGAGGGATTTTCTGGATATCTTTGTGAGATTTTAGTCCTTGCTTATCAAGGATTTCTTCCTTTACTTGCGGCAGTTGTTTCATGGAAACCTGGTTTTGTGCTTGATATTGAGCATCATCAAACAGAGGTTTTTGATGCTCCACTGGTGGTTATTGATCCAGTTGATCCACGACGAAACGTCTCTGCATCAGTGTCACAGACGAAATTGCTTGAATTTATCGAGTATACTGCTGGATATCTCTCAGATCCTTCGCTTCACTATTTCTCGTTTCATCCTGTGCCCTTGCTTTCAAAGGATAAATTAAAAGAGCGGTGTAAAGAGCGTGATACCGCATTGTGGTGTATCGTATTTCAAACGCCACCTGGAACTCCTGATACGATTGTACCGCAGCTTCGAAAGAGCTCTGAGTCCATTGTGCAACTTCTCGTTCGTCATGATTTTCGACCGGTCAGGTGGGATGAATGGATGGGAACTGATACCTGTATTCTTCTCTTTGAGCTTATGGAAGATGTGGTACCGAACTATCATCGCCATATTGGGCCACCTGTTACTGCACGGGAGCATGCACAGCGTTTTCTGGAAAAGTACATAGATCCTGGAAGCTGTCTATCAGGACCATATATTCAGGATGGACGATATGTTGTTGAGGTTGTGCGACAGTACGGCAGCTTTACAGATCTGATCAGCTCTCAGCAGCTCTTTTCAGTAGCACTTGGAAAGCAGATTCGAGTCGCACTGAACATGGGTTTTTCTCTCTGCTCGCCAATTGATGCATATACCTCTGAGACTGCTGCGTTTTTATCGTCATATCTGCAATATTCATCTCCATTGACTCGCCTGGAGCGTGATCAGGGACTGGATAACGTGTCTGATAGCTATATTTCACCTGCAAATCACACAAAGTAGCAGTAAAAATAGAAGTAGGAAAATTGCAATAACAATACGCCAACTTGGCAATTTTCAATTTTCCCAATGGCACCGCAATGCTGCCTTGATACTTCAACGGACTTTCCCCCCTTCTTCGGGAAATCGCTCCCATCCACAGTGAGCATACCATCGTCTTCGGATATCGCCCCGCCAGTTTCCTTGGTATAACCGCAACATCGCTTCGTCATTAACGGAGTGTCGTGCATTCTATAAGTTTGCAGTGATCTTACCCCCTCCGCCCACAGAAATTTTCATAGTGAAAGGAGCAAAATTTCAACACACCTCAATCAGGTGCATTTTTCATCTCACCGCCTGCATGATGTGTGCAATCCATAATCATGCTGAAAATTACCATTACTTCAATTTTCACCAATAGTATCATTTTAAACATTTATTACTGTAAATCTTCTAATTGTGGTATAGTATTGAGACTCACGGAAATAATAAAATACTAGTAATAAAATCAATAAAACAAATAACGACATGGTACAAGTTGAATTCATGAGAGATGTTGTTAGCACAAATGTGAAATCAAAAAAGAATTTGCTTGAATTCAAAAGCATCAAAACAGAACTGACGGTAATCATCATCACGATGTTAATCATCGCTGGTATCGTTTTGATTGGCATTGCAGCCACTCTGTCAACAACTGACCTGGAAGAATCTACCATTAATACAATTGAGTCTGTTGCAATCAATACTGCTTTAAAAATTGAGATAGTGAACTCTGCAGGAATGGACTTAGTAGCCTTGTTGGCTTTATCTCCTGCTTTTGTTGAAGGGATGTCATTATGGGACGAAGGAACTTCCATCGAAGTAGAACGGAGCATGATACAACGTCATTTGGAGGATATTATTAAGAATACGAGTTATATTTTCAAAGAATAAATATTATAGATAATAATGGAATTATTGTTGCTTCAACTATTCAAGCCAACATTGGCAAAGACTATTCTGATCATGAGTTTTTCAAAAATCAGCAAAAAGGGAGCTATGTTGGTAAACCCTACTTAGGTACAGGAGGTATTCCATACTTTCCCTATGCAAAACCGATACATGATGACGGTGGAAAGCAGGTAGGTTTGGCTCAGATAGGAATAAGTATTGCAGATCTTGAGGATCTTGTGTTCGTAATGCCTGGTATCAGTAATACTGCTAGAAACTTCCTTGTCGGTTCAGATGGCACAATATTCTCTAGTGTTGGTGGTGACTATTCTGTGTTCCTTAGTGAGAAATTTGACTTGCAAAGCAGATTTCCTCCAGGTCAAAACGTGGTTGAAGCTCCAGGGTTCACTGGTATTCCAGCATACATCGTGAAAACTCCGGTTTCTGGAACGAATTGGTTCATTATCACAACAGAAACAGTGGAGGCAGTGAAATGAGCCAATCGCAGAGCTGATCACGATGATGGTTGTTTCCTTGCTTATTGTCATTATTGTAGGAGTGATTGCAGCTTTCCTCTTCGCAAATACATTCACTCGTCCAATTCGGAGCTTAATAGATATTGCTGATCAACTCGCTCTTGGTGTTGTAGATGTTGCTATCACCTACACTGGCATCAATGAGATCGGTCACTTGGCAGATACATTTAGGAATATGGCTGAGAATACGAAAGAAAACGCTAAAGCTGTCAGCAAAATTGCAGCGGGAGACATTGCTTTTGAGGTGTTTGTTGCCTCTGACAAAGATGTGGAAGGGCACGCCCTCGTTCAGATGAAAGATCATGTATTTCTGGTTCATTCAGAGTATAGGCATGTAAAAACTCACATATAACATTGTGCGAGCCCGACACGTTCTCTTTTGCACGGTAACTTATTACATACAAATCATGGACACGATATATACTATCCTAGTTGCTATAGGTCTGTTCACCGTACTCATAATTTGGTTCGCAACAAGGTCAGTTTTCGAAAAGCATCGCTATAAATCATTAAACGTGACATTACAACAAAAATTAGATATCATATCTGCCCAAAATGCTGAATTGATTGCAGCAGAAGCTGAGATTCGCAATCAGTATACTGCACTGACTAATTTCGAAAGAGAACACATCACACAGGACAGTATCATAACTGCACTCGTGGAGGCATCTGTTCATGGTATGCTCACCGTTGACTCTCGTATGCGTATTCGCCATTTTAATAAACACTTCTGCGAAATGTGGGATCTGTCAGAGGACAAAATCCACGTTGGGCGAAGGTGTATACCATTTTACAACATTGCATGGAGAAAACGTTCGAGCCTGAGATGTTTCTCCTGAGTCACCACAAAATTAATCATGCACGAGATGTGACATGGAAGGCTGAGATCCAACTGTCAGACAAAAAAATCATTCAAAGCTCTTCCTCTCCCATACGGAGCTTGGATGGCACATATTATGGCAGAATATGGGAATTCGTTGATATCACTGAACGTGTACAGAGGGAACGAAATCTCTCTGAAGCCTCGCCACGCCGCGAGGAGGCGCGAAGACCCCTGCTATCGCAGGGATCTAAATAGTTCTTGTTTGAGTGCACCGCGAGAGCGTTTCATCACGGGCGAACTCTGATAACCTCACTTTTAATCCCATATCGGAGGATACGACGATATGGGGTCATCCCGCCTACTCGCGGCATGGCGAGATAGACAACTGCTATAATAAGTGATAGAGCAAAAATTGTAAACAAGCATGGTGTACAGAGGGGAGATGTACTATGCCTGGGCGGCGGATCGTACTATTCGTATGGATGCACATAACGGAGGTCTGATCACAGGTTTGCTTGCCTATCTGCTGGATACGCAGAAAATAGATGCAGCAGTGGTTATGCGCGAAGGTGCAGATGTCTATGAAACTGTTCCAGACGTTATAACAGATGCACAGAATCTCGTAGGCACAGCAGGTACATTTATAGCTGGCGGAGGGCTCCTCGCACCGTTCGTTGTTGAGTATCTGGCACAGCATCCAGGAGATCGTGTAGCAGTTGTGTGCAAGGGATGCGACGCAAAAGCAATATATGAATTAATGAAGCGAAACCGCGTCGTCTTAGAAGATGTAACTCTGATCGGTGTCACCTGTTCTGGAACATTTTCACCTGCTTTACTTGACCAGTTTGTGAGAAGACAATGGGGACTCTTCGCCGATACTGTCTCATGGATCGGAGTTCATAAGGAAAATATTGTAGTAAAAGGCCTGAAAAAAGGAGAGGAAGAACAATACACCGTTCCACTTGAAGAAATCAAAGAGCAAGGAGTGTCAGTACATGACTGGTGCGTGAGATGTGACACCTTTATACCAAGACAGTGCGACATCGTGTGCGGCAGTCTAGGTGTATCTGGAAAACTTGCAGGCTTCGTGACCTTTGTTGAAATATGCACAGATAAAGGTGCCGAGGTACTGACACAGGCAGATATTGATAGAGCCATCTGGCTTGTTGCACCAGAACGTGAAGGAATTGACAAAAGAGAGCGGATTGCACGAAAAAGACTGAATGCAGCAATTCAAAGCAGGGATGATCAATTTGAACGTCTTGGTACAAAGAGTCAGAGACTTGATACCATTATGTATGAGACCAGGCGCTGTGTCCGCTGTGGGGAATGCAGGAAGGCATGTCCATTATGCGTATGTCGTGATTGTAGCACAGGAAAAGATTGGCTTGTTCCACCTGATGAGATTCCTCCACCATTCCTGTATCACCTGCTTCGTTTTTCCCATATTGCAGATTCGTGCGTGAACTGCGGGCAATGTGAATTACGCTGTCCGGTACGTATTCCAAATTCTCTTTTTATGCATGCAGCTCAGTTGGAGCTTGAGCATATGTTTGGGTACAAGCCTGGGATAAAAAAAGGACGACCACAACTCTCAAAAGTGCATGAACGAGATTGTCTTGAATATTACGTCATTAAAGAGAAAAATCAATAATGCTTCAAAGTTAGAATACGTCAGTTCTGGCAATCTGTGCCCTTAAAGTAATTGAAAATAGATCAGTTGTTAACTGAATCACTAAAAGGTATATTGGATTTATTCCTCAATACCAAGAGCACTGAGAAGATCTGAGAGAGGGATATCATGAGCCTGTGCAGCTTGTGTTACTGTTTCTCCACGACCAATCGCACAACCTACACAGCCCATACCAAAACGTGCGAAAATTTCGCCTGCATTTGGATTTTCCTGTAGAATCTCTATGATTGTAGAGGTTGGTGTTAATACCATACTATAAAATAGAACCCGTGAGGTATTAAAAGATAGGGCAATAATGATACATTATACGTATGAATACATTAACCATTTCAGCACTTTTCGTAGCTTTTATCGTGTTTGTCGTTCTCTTCCTTATTGGAAGTATGATAGTTGCTGAGGAACCAACGATAGAAGTGCAAGGTGTAAAGATAACAAGCCTGACACGAACAACAATGAGTTTTGATGTCAAAATTGCGATTAAAAATCCATATCCTCTTGGAGCAACCGTAACTGAGCTTGCCTATACGATCACTGCACAGAAGCATGATGAACCTCTTCTTCTCGCAACTGGTACAACAGAAAGAATGGGTGAGATCAAAATTGCTGGATCTTCAACTACAGATATCACAATTCCAGCACAGATAAACAATAGTGGGATCGTAACTGCTGGACTGCAGCTTCTTACAGATGGAGATATGGAGATTGGTGTATCAGGAGCTGCAAAGGTAGATCTAATAGTATTACAGCCATCAGTTCCATTTTCAAGGCACTTCACTATCACAAAAGAAGAAGTAATTTCTGAGGTATCAGGAGGAAATGAGCTCATTTCAGACCTTCTTACCACTGGTACAGATATTGCATCAAAGTATCTTTTTTAAATACATTGGATGTAACATTTTGAATTGAATAAACACCAAAACAATACATGGATAATATGAATGAAATATCGAATTATAACAATTATTACTACTGGTTCCAGCAGCATTGAACTATGAGATCTCAGTTACCCCTGATGCATATTTCGACCTCCACGAACTTGCATCAACCCTAACGTACATTGACACTGCACTGTTGCAGGTGGAATTAGTACCTTTAGCAAAGTATTCAGCTACCAATCAGGCGTTAGTTGTGCAAACTGTTAAGTAATAATGTTAAACTCTAGCGAATTTCCTTTTTTCCTGTTGCTAAGGGGTAAAGCAGGCAGGCTTTCCTGTCAATTGTAAAGTATATGTATTCACACACGAAATATGATAAGAATGAATATCACCGTACTTGAGTTATCTCAGGATAAAATCAGAGTAGTACTTGCAAAACAGGGGCATACGTTCATGAACGGGCTTACTATTGAGCTGTTAGAGGATCCACGTGTGGATGTTGCAAATTACCTGATGGAATTTCAACACTCAGATCCCATTCTGATGGTGACAACAGTAGATGGTGCAGATCCAGTGGAAACTGTTATGGATGCTTGTAAACGTTTTTCAGGGCGATGCGAAGCACTAATGAAAGAACTAGATAATGTTCAGAAATGAATAAACCTTTTTTTTGAGTGTTGAAAATAAAAATAGTGGTTTTTAAGTTGATACTTACTCTTCTTCGACAAAGATATTAATATCGATCGAGTCCGTGTGAGTTGCATCCAGACGTGCACGTTCTGCACGCTCTTCAGCAAGAGCATGGATTGGTGGAGTCAGATCTACACCTGGCACATATCCAAACATCTTCTGAATCTCAACCTGTTGAGCATGCATGAAGAGTGCGTTTTGAATCTCCATTGGGCAGAGTTCCTGACACTGACCACAGTTGATACATGAATCTGAAATATGTGCAAATCGAATCAACTGGAACATAAATCCTGGTGGAAGCATTCCTGGAGTGACATACCAGGGCTTTCTGGTTGAACACTCGATACAGTAACAAATTGGGCAGTTTTCAATACAGCCATAACATTTGATACAGCGGTTTACTTCTTCCATTATTAATTTCAGGCGCTCTTTTCCAGTACCTAATCCCTCAAAGTCATGTTGACGCCAGTGGTCACCATGTTTAAGCATGGCATTCTCAACTTTGGCACGCATTTCAATACCTTTTGGATTTGCAGCTTCAGTGTCGATGGTCTTTCCAGTCGCATCAGATACAAGTTTTGCACCCTTTTCAGAACAGATCTCAATGAATGTTGCCGTTCCTGCCTTGTCCCCAAGAACTCCCCAGTTACCACAGGCAATATCTGCCTGACGGGGGATCTTCATCTTACAGCGGCGGCAGTTTGAGCGGCGACCATATCCTTCTTCTTCAAGCTCATCGACCTTAATGCCCTTGTGCTGACCATCATACTCAATGATGAACTGACCTTTGTCAATCTCTTCCTTGGTAACGGTGTTTGGATCGACACCATATTTTTCTTGAATCATCCGGCGTGCTGCAACAGGGCTTATAGAACCTCCACAGTTGACACCGATCAGGATGATATTTCCAAGATCCATCTGGTTACGCTTTGCCATCTCGTAAAATGCCATGACATCACAGCCCTTACAGACAACTGCCATCTTCTGGTCGCGTGCAGAATTCATGTACTGCTTAACAACCTTTGGAAGGAGCAGTGTTCCACAGTGCAGAGAACCTGCTGTGTTAATGAGATCTGCTGGATCAGTAATGTACGCTGGAACTGCATCATACAGATCAGCTCCACGCTTAACATTGACAACAGCATCTACCATCTTGCTTTCAAGTGCATATTTAAGAAGTGCAGTAATTGCCCCACCACACTCTCCAGCTTGTAAGATATCTGCGTCCTTTGCCCATGCATAGATCATATCGCCTTTTGTTGCCATATATTAGCCCTCCAGTTTTGCGATGTTTGCAGCACATGCTTTAAATTCAGGAATTTTTGAAATTGGATCAAGCACATTGTTAGTCAGCACATTTGCACAACACTCAGCGAAGTGGAACGGAATGAAAATAGTTCCTTTCTTGATGTCTTTCGTTACTTTAGCCTCAATCTTAATTTCACCACGGCGGCTGAATGCACGTACCATCTCTCCATTTTTGATACCGAGACGTGTTGCATCTTCGTCATTAACTTCGACATATCCTGTTGGAACTTCTTCATGGAGTCTCTTACTACGTCGTGATGTGGATCCGGTGTGCCAGTGGAAGAGCATACGCCCAGTTGTAAGGACAAATGGATACTCTTCATCTGGAACTTCCTCTGGAGGTCTCCATTCAATTCCAGTCATGAGAGCTTTGCCATCTGGCATTCCAAATGTATCAATGTGCAGAATAGGAGTACCTAGACTGTTTTCATCAGGGCATGGCCAGTGAAGGGCTTCTGGTTTGTTGAGGCGCTCATACGTCATACCATGATATGATGGAGTCAAGAGCGCAATCTCTTTGAAGACATCTTCTGAGGTTTCCCATGCGAACTGTTTCTCATAGCCAAGTGCTGCCGCGATCTCTGCCAGAATCTTCCAATCAACTTTTGCCTCACCTACTGGTTCCTGTGCTTTTCGTACTCTCTGCACTCGCCGTTCAGTGTTTGTTTGTGTTCCATCTCTTTCTGCAAAGCATGCTGCTGGAAGCACAACGTGGGCTTTCTCTGCAGTCTCAGTAAGGAAAACATCCTGTACAACGAGAAACTCAAGATTATCCAGTGCATGAGCAACTTGAGTAATGTCTGGATCTGCAATCATCGGATTCTCACCCATGATGTACAGACATTTCAGTTCTCCAGTGTTGTCAGCGAGCACATTCATGATCTCAGTGACCGCATATCCGATCTCGCCTGGTGCAATGCCATCTGAGAATCCCCATGCATCTGCAAATTTCTTGTGAGCGGTTTCATCTGTGACATTCTGGTATCCAGTATAGATATTTGTCAGGCAGCCCATGTCACAGGCACCCTGCACATTGCATTGTCCACGCAGTGCGTTGACCCCTGCACCTGGTTTTCCGAGGTTTCCAGTAAGCATCTGGAGATTTCCAACAGATTTAACGTTGTCAACTCCACAAGTGTGCTGAGTAATTCCCATCGAGTAGAGGATTGTACAACTCTCCGCAGTTGCGATCATCTCAGCAGCTTGGCGAAGCTGATCTGCTGGAATACCGGAAATTTGTTCGACATTCTCAGGCAAATATATGTCTTTCATCACTTCTGCTTTGAGCTCTTCATACCCAGTGCATCTATTTTTGATGAACTCCTTGTCTTCCCATCCATTTGTAATAATCTGTTGCATAAGGCAGTTTAAAATTGCCACATCAGAACCAGAAGTAAATTGCATATAGAGATCTGCTTGCTTTCCGGTGATGGTCAGGCGGGGATCTGCATAGATTATTTTTGCACCGTTTAGTTTTGCCTGAACAACTTTTCGTCCAATGAGGGGATGTTGCTCAAATGTGTTACTTCCAAGGATGAAAATGCATTTTGCCTGCGTAATATCAAGAATTGAATTTGTCATCGCACCTGAACCAAAGATTGAAGCAAGCCCTGAGACGGTGGATGAGTGACAGAGGCGAGCACAATGATCAATGTGCTTTGTTTTGAGGGCTCCGCGTGCAAACTTCATCATTGCATAGTTATCTTCATTTGAGACACGGGCAGATGCAAAACAGGCGATTTCACTTGGTTTGAAGGATTTAAGCTTCTCCACAACGAGTTTAATCGCCTCATCCCAGCTTACCTCAACAAATACCCCGTCTTTTTTGATCAGGGGCTTTGTTAAGCGTTCTTCGTGGTTTACAAATTCATGAGCGAAATTGCCTTTGGGGCAGAGCTTTCCCTCATTGATAGGGGAGCGGTTGAATGGCTGTGTGCCAGCAACTTTCCCATCTTTTACCGCGAGGTTAAGTGAGCAGCCTGTACCACAGTAGGGGCAGGTTGTTGTAACATATGATAATTCCATACTTTGTACCTTATAGACCATTACAGTTCGTGATATTTAAAGAGTCCTCATTTTTGAAAAAGATTGAACTTTTTTTGTTTGAAAATTAATTTTAGTTCGAATTTTTTCCATTTGGAGTGTTTATTTATTTATATTTAATGAACATTCTAGTACATATTTTTCATTTAACATCCTCAGTTACCTTGTTCTTGGCCCCACTTGGTGCCGCAGGAATAATAGACCTCCTCGGAAATTATCTACCTCCACAATATTAGCCATTTTGACGAATATTTCTCACTCGTTCTTTGCTTAAATTTAATTTCCGAGGAGGTCAAATATGTCATACAGAAAGGATAATAACAGAACAAAAAATAACGAAGGTGTGAAGAGATGAGCTGTCATTATGCTGGCTTTTCTGTTCGCTTCAATAGTCCTCGTTCGAGGAGGTGCCTATGAATACTATGTTGTAGGAGAAGTCCAATGCATGGACTAATAAGTCCACTTATCGCACCAAAGATGATGTACAACATTCCAGTGTCTGGAGAAATCGGAAACCCTGAAAATCCATAATCTGCCAGTAAATAACTTGAAGCTCCGTACGCACATACACTCACAGCACTGATGAAGAATGGAACGAAAATAACTTTGATCATGTGATCTCTATCATAAAGAAATCCATCTATGATAGGACCAAGAGATGCGATAATACCAGCAATCATGAACCAAAGCATGGATCCCCATACGAAGAGGAGTGCCATTGGAAAAATACCACTTCCATCCCAATATGCATTTAACGCCTGTAGTCCTTGTTGAAGAGCAGTTATCATAAATATGAGAGCTCCAATGTAGGTAACAAAGGAGAATCGCCCCCTGATAAGGGTTGATTTTAAGTCAACAATCTCATCTGTAAGAAGTTCATCAAGTGCAAACCCTTTATACAGACAGTATGCACCGACAGCTGCTGCAATGAGTATGGTTGCAATCTCAGGACGATTAAGGGCATAGCAAATAGCATATAAAAGAAGAACAAGTCCTGGGAGTACCAGTACAACTTTCGATATTTTTGGATCACTGACAACCTTTTTGATAATGTAGTATGTTCCCTCAAGATTTGGCATTTGATTAACGACGACACGTTGTATTGATGCTACGGGAATATGCGATTGAATTATCGGAAGAACGTATTCGTCTTCACCACCATCTGTTACTAAGATACATTCTGTAATCCGTTCTTGTGAAACGATGGCAGAGAGCTCCCGTCCGATTTTTCGGTCACCTTCAACGAATCGAAAGTGATTGCCACCGATGAGGGCAACCTGAACATCTTCTCCTTCTTTTTTGAGGCGATCATACGTTGCAATAGTTTGAAAGATGGCATTCACATCTGAGTCTTCTGCATCTGCGAGTGCAAGACGAACTGCTGCGTCAAGACACGCATCACGTCCTATTACTGGACTCACGATATCGGCCTTAAATCCAATATCATCATCGCGATCAACGTTTAGAATTAGAGTGCGTGATGCAGACATCTTAGTTATGTATAGATGTAACAAGTATTAAGTAATTACTAAAAACAGAAGAATAACACGCAAATTCTCTAAAAAAAGAAAAAATGTAGATATTAGGGGTTACAATTTGAATGTTACATAAACTTTGAGCGCTGAAGAAGCAAGAGATCTTCTGTGGTGAGCTTTTCTCCTCCGCGGAATTTTTGAAAGAGATCTTCTGCTTCTTTACGTACTTCTTTGTTCTGCTCTTTTGCCGTCTTAGTTGGCTTCTTTGTGGTTTTCTTACGCATGCCACCGATAACCTTGTCATAGTCACGGAGCTCTTTTTGGCATTCAATGAAGAGTTTGTGCTCAGTATCAGCAGCTTCTTGAGCTTCGACAAATTTTTTGTGCACAGCGTCTGCTTCTTCGCGGGAAATGTCAGCTTTTCGATAGCATTCAACCATTAAGTCGTGATGTTTTTGTGCGTCTTCTGCGAGTTGGGTTACATGTTCATGAATCTCTGATGCTTGTTTGCGCAGATCCTTTGCTATCATGATTTTTTCACGGATCTCTTTATTTTGCTCAAATTCAGCTTCTTGTTCACGTACTTGTTCACGCATCTGCTTGATCTTGTCGATCAGCTCACGTTCCTTTTCTGAAGAGAATACTTCGGTTTGTTGGCGGAATTCAAGGCTTTCGATCTGCTTCTGAAGATCTTTTATGCCTTTGTTTTTAACTCCACCATGTTCTTTCTTAAAGGAGTCAATATCTGCGAAGAGTTTATTTGCTTCCTCGTTGAGGTCATTTCTCTTGTCTTTGAGGTCTTGAACATCTTTATTGAACTGATCGCGCAGATCTTTCATTTTCTGAGCATCTTCCACATATTCACGTGTTTGATTATTGAGAGTATTTCGCTCACGTGCATACTGGCTTGCTGCAGCGTTTAATTCATTGCGCTTGTTCTTGTGTTCTTCAGAAACTGAGATGCTTTTTTTACGTTTTTCAATGAGATCATTAAACATTTTTACCATCCTCGCTTGCCTTTCGTGTGTTTTACGAACGGAATGAGGAGTACACATACGATTTGTCGATGCCTTTGCACGAGTGAATTGGCTCGACGGAGTGATCGAAAAGAACGAGATCTTACGAAGCTTGGCTGTTAAGCAACAAGCTTTTGATAGACGTAACCCAAGGGATTATTCTCTGTTCAACAACGTTTCTTGTTCGTCAGGCGGTTCACGTATGTTCGACTCCCTGTACTGATGAATGCCACTGACTTGAATAAGCAGATATTTTCACCGGTCAGTATGAGGCCACTGTGACCTTCATATATTAAGATGTTGTTATATGTATTAAATGATGTGTAAAGAATGTGCAATTACCAGAGACTGTCCAGTGTTGTGAAACTACGCTGGACAAAGATATGTGTTATTTCATCTACAATTGTCGATATTCTGCGTATTTTTCCTTTACCTCGTATAAATAATTCCAATTTCATTTTTTCAATGTAA
>Ga0209737_10001169_pt1 | contig 19259 bp, 21 predicted proteins | sample TergutCu122P3_FD_187284 | JGI IMG/M metagenome (GOLD analysis project Ga0209737, IMG submission 187284) | Cubitermes ugandensis P3 segment gut microbial communities from Kakamega Forest, Kenya - Cu122 P3 (SPAdes) (version 2) | ecosystem: Host-associated > Arthropoda: Insects > Digestive system...
GTTTTCGCCCCCCGCCCGGAGTGCCGCTTTCATGCTCCCTATGCCCCCGCCTCGGCGCAGGCCTTCGCCGAAACACTGGCTGCCAACGCAGACACGGTGGCCGCCGTTATTTTGGAGCCCATTGTGCAGGGCGCAGGCGGCATGCATTTCTATCATCCGGAGTTTCTGCGCGCCGTGGCTGCCCAATGCAAGCAGCACGGCTGCCTGCTCATTCTCGATGAAATTGCCACGGGTTTTGGACGCACCGGCAAGCTGTTTGCCTGTGAGCATGCGCAGGTGGTACCGGACATTTTATGCCTGGGAAAGGGCCTCACCGGGGGGGTGCTGAGTTTGGCGGCGGTATTGGCCACACGCGAAGTAGCCGAGGGCGTAGGCACCTTCATGCACGGCTCCACGTTTATGGCCAACCCCCTGGCCTGCGCGGTGGGGGAGGCAAGCCTAGGCCTGCTTGCCGGCGGGAGTTGGCTGGAGGACGTAGCGCGCATAGAGAGGGGCCTTAAAGAGGGCCTTGCCGCATGCGCAGGCCACCCAGGGGTGGTGGAAGTGCGGGTGCTGGGCGCCATAGGCGTCGTAGAAATGGAAGCGGAGGTAAATGTAGAGCGCCTACAAACCTTCTTCGTCAAGGAGGGGGTGTGGATCCGCCCCTTTGGGCGGGTTATTTACCTGATGCCCCCCTACGTGGTGACGGACGGGGAAGTCGCCGCCCTCTGCGCCGCCATCCGCCTCGCCCTCGCCCGGGGGGTATGGCGCTAGCGCTTTTGCTTGAGCGCACCTGAGTGGGGGATAGAACAAAATATTAAAATTTGGTAAATGGCAGCATGGTTTTGAGAGTCGATCATCAACCATCTCTTTTTGTTGGATCGGAGGTGGATGCCGCCATTGCTAGCCTGTCGAATTCCAGTATTGCGAAACGCGGTGCGGTTTATACGCGTCGTGAGGTTGTCGACTTCATTCTGGATCTGGTGGGCTATACCGCAGACCAACCCCTTCACCTTGCCCGTGTTCTTGAACCGTCCATGGGGCATGGGGACTTCTTGCTTCCAGTGATCGACAGGTTGTTGAGAGCATACGAGCGCGAAGTCGTCGACCGTTGCAATGTCGTTGCAGATCTGTCGAACTGTATCGTCGCTGTTGAGCTCCATCGCCCCAGTTACGAAAAAACGCGAACGGTTGTGCTGCGCGAACTGAAAGCGCGGGGACTGACAGAGACGCAAAGCTGCAGTCTGTGCAGTTGTTGGCTCCGACACGGAGACTTCCTCCTGTTGCCGTTCGAGAGCAATTTCACGCATGTGATCGGAAATCCTCCCTATGTGCGTCAAGAGCTCATCCCTGAGCTGCTGATGGCTGAATATCGCCGGCGTTTCAGCACCATTTTTGATCGCGCTGATCTCTATGTGCCTTTTATCGAGAAGTCGTTGCTTTTGCTGGCTCCCGGAGGTTGCCTCGGTTTCATCTGCGCCGACCGTTGGATCAAAAACCGTTACGGCGGCCCTTTACGCCAGCTTGTCGCGGAGAAGTTTCGCCTCAAATGCTTCGTCGATATGGGGGATACCAACGCCTTTCTGTCGGAGGTAAGCGCTTATCCGGCAATTGTCGTGATCGACAGACATAAACCCGGTGCAACCCGCATTGCGTCGCATCCGACGATCGATCCGAAAAGCCTTCGCGCACTTGCGAAAGCAATGACGCAGCCTAGACTCGGGAAAACCAAACGGGTGACAGAGGTTGCGCACCTAGCTCAGGGAAGCGAACCTTGGATGCTCGAAGCATCGCAGCAGCTGAGTCTTCTTCGGCGGCTTGAAGCGACATACCCGACGCTTGAGGAGACCCGTTGCAAAGTCAGGATCGGTGTTGCTACCGGCGCGGACAAAGTGTTCATCGCTCCTTTTGAGCAGCTTGACGTCGAACCCGACAGGAAACTCCCGATCGTCATGACACGCGATATTCTCGACGGTTCGGTGAAGTGGAGGGGGTTGGGTGTCCTTAATCCATTCGGGGCGGACGGCAAGCTTGTTTCGCTGAACGACTACCCGAAACTTGCCACGTACCTCAAAACGCATGGCACGACGATCAAGTCGCGCCATGTGTCGAAGAAAAATCCGCACAGTTGGTACCGCACGATCGATCGCATCTATTCTGATCTCACCTATGTTCCCAAGCTGCTTATTCCAGACATTAAGGGCACTCCTCATATCGTTTATGAAGAGGGCAAGTTATACCCACACCATAATCTGTACTTCATCACATCGAACAAGTGGGACTTGCACGCATTGCAGGCGGTTCTTCTTTCCGACGTGACGCGCATGTTTATCACGCTTTATTCAACGAAGATGCGGGGTGGTTATATGCGCTTTCAAGCACAGTATTTGCGTCGGCTACGTATTCCTCATTGGCAAAACGTACCCATTGTATTGCGTGCACAGCTGGTAGCAGCAGGCCAGTCGCGCGAGCTTAAAGCCTGCAACGAGGCTGCTGTGGCCCTTTACAAATTGACCCACAGTGAACGCCAAAATATTTCGGCTTTCCCCGGAGAGACGAATGCCGCTTAACCTCGCAGATTATGAGAGCAAGGCCAGAGAAGCCATCAAAGCTTTTTGGAGAAACCGCGCCACCGCTGTCGCTAGGCAAAGGGCACTAGGTCGCGCCGATCAGGGTGAGCGTGCCAGCGTTACGGCGGGGAAGAATATGGACAGCTTCCTCGCACTTATCCAAGAGATTACTCGGGCGAACGGCCTGAGCGATGTGCACATGATGATGGAGCGCCGAGTTCTCACCTTACCGGGTTTCTTCAGGCCGACCAAACTGTGGGACTTGCTGATTATTAAACAGAACAGGCTTGTAGCTGCTCTCGAACTGAAGTCACAGGTTGGGCCGTCTTTCGGCAACAATTTCAACAACCGCGCGGAAGAGGCTTTGGGGACGGCGGTCGATCTTTGGACTGCATTTAGAGAAGGCGCATTCGGGGAAGCACCACGTCCGTTCGTTGGTTGGCTGATGCTTGTCGAAGATGCCCCAAGCTCACGCTCGCCCGTAAGGGATTTCTCTGCGCATTTTGCCTTACCTCCAGAATTGAGCGGCGCGTGCTATCTCGATCGCTACAACATTCTGTGCCGCAAGCTGATGCAGGAAAGACTCTATACTGCGGCGACGGTTATTGCGTCGCCCCGTTCTGCTGCCATGACGGGCGAATATGCAGAATTGTCAGAACTCACGGGGTTAAAAACCTTTGTAACAAGCTTCGCAGGCCACATCGCGGCAGAGGCAGCACGATGACGAACCAAGAAACATTGGCCACACGCGAAGTAGCCGTAGGGGCCTCCAGGCAGGCCTTGCCGCATGCGCCATCCGCCCGGGGGGTATGGCGCTAAGCTTTCCCCCGTATTTCCCCCCTGCTGCAGGACATTCGCATTGCTTTCCTGTTGCTTTCTTCATGTATACTGCATAAACCCCCGCCCGGTTTCCCGGAGACAACACATGAAAAATGCTTTCAAGCTTTCCCTCCTTGCCTTGCTGTGTATTGCCTGTGCCTCCAAAAGGCCTCCCGCCCTTGTGCCAGAGGAGGCAGCGCCACCGCCGCTGGAGCCGCTTGCGCCCGTGGAGTTGTCCCTCTTTGACGAGCAGGAAGCCGGCTGCGCCTGGAAGCGCCTGCGCCTCCCTGAGGCCGAGGCAACAACCATTGCCCAATTCCCTTCCTCCTGCGCTGGAGTGAATGTGGTTTGGAGCAAGGACTTGAAGCGCGCGCTTGTCTCCTTCAACCCCAAGCAGTTTGCCACCAGCTTTGGCAGTGAAAAAAACGACATTCTGAAGCATGTCAAAATAGACCCCTTGAGGGCCTTTGAGGTGGATATGGAAACGGACAACCTGACACCGCTTCCGCCGTTGAAGAAGCTTCGCGGCGAGTTTAAGCTGTTTGGGTTGACTCCGGAGGGCGTCGTCGCATTGACGCTGGAGTCGCTGCCTCCCAAACAGGGGCAGGCGATGCTCCAAGAAATAAAGAAGAAGAGCAAAAAACCCTTTCTGCTGAGCGGGGGCGGTGAAAAAATTTCCATAACGCTTCCCGAAGAGGTGGTGGAAGGTGCGGGGATGCCGGCGGTGGCGCACGCCTGGTTGCTGAAGGGCGGCGCTTGGAAGCGGGTGGAGTCCAAGTTTACCACCATTGGCTTTAGCTACATTCTCGACGTGAGGGCCTTGGACACCTACCAGCAACTGGGCCCCATGACGGAGCGTCTGCTGGAGGCGTATGATCCGCTCCCTGAGCTGGAAGAGCCCAAAGAGGTGGAGGCGCTCTCTGCGTGGATACCGCAAACCCATGACGAGAGAGAGCACTGGGGGAAACAGTCCACCCCCCAGGGTGAGCTTTTTGGGTGGGTGAGGTACCACGAGTTTGGCTACGCCAGTGGCCTCCTCCTCTACCAGCCGAAGGGGAAGGCCCTCTCTCCGCTCCCGGGGTTGGGCTTTGGGTGGGAGGATTTGGTGGCCCCGGCCATTCAGGACGCATGGCTTCTGGTGGGGACCTTGGACATAGGGGCCTGGCCTCGCGTCTATGACTTGAGGAACGGCGAATTGGTATGGTACTCAGACACTGCGCGCGCCGTTGTTTTTTGGCCGCAATAGAGTCCGCCTACAACGCAAACTACAACGCAAACTACAATGCAAACGCCAAAGCCCCCTCCTGCATATGGAGGTGGATGGTGTCCCCACTTTGGAAGTGGCCCGAGAGGATGTACTCAGCCAGGGGGGCTTCAATAAGGCGTTGAATGGCCTGCCGCATGGGGCGGGCGCCAAGGCTAGGCTCAAACCCGCCGTTGGCCAGGAGGTGCTCAATGACATCTTCGCCGGCTTCAAAGCCAATGCCGCGCTCCTTATGGAGGCGCTCGCTGCTTTTTTGGAGCAGCAGCTGGGCAATGTGGCTCATCTGCGCATGCGAGAGGGGGGAGAAGACGCAGCGCTCGTCCAGGCGGTTCCACAACTCCAGGGGAAGGGCCTGTTTGGTTTTGCTGAGGACTTCTTCGCGCAAGGAGGCAGCGGAGGCTGCAGCGTCCGCCACCCCAAACCCGAGGGCCCTCCCCTTGGGGGAGAAGGCCTCCGCCCCCAGGTTGCTGGTAAGCACCACAACCGTGTTGGAGAAGTCCACCTGCCTCCCCTTGCCGTCGGTTAAGCGGCCCTCCTCTAAAATTTGCAAAAGCAGCATGAGGACTTCTCTGTGTGCCTTCTCAATTTCATCCAACACCACAACGCTGGAAGGCCGCTTGCGCACAGGCTCTGTCAGCTGTCCCCCGTCGCCGTAGCCGACATAGCCCGCGGGCGCGCCAATAAGCCTGCTGATGCCGTGGCTCTCGGAGGACTCGCTCATGTCCAACTGAATGAGCGCATCCGCGCTGCCGAAGAGGACTTGGGCCAGCGCCCTTGCAAACTCCGTCTTCCCCACGCCGGTGGGCCCCAGCAACAGAAAGGAGCCCATGGGGCGTCGGCTGGAAAACCCAGCGTAGTTTCGTCGAATGACGCCGGCCACGCGCGCAATGCTGTCCTCATGGCCGACAATATGCGCTTGTAAGTCCGCCTCCAGGTTGAGCAGGCGCGCGGTTTCCGCCATGAGGAGGCGCTCCTCCGGCAAAGAAACCAGCTGTGCGACGACGCGTGCGACATCCTCCGGCTCCACCGTTTCTTTGCCTGCGCGCCGGCAGCGGGAGCCGGCCAAGTCCAGGACAGAAATGGCCTTGTCCGGAAGACGTCTGTCCTGAATGTATTTAGAGGAGAGGGAGACAGCGGCCTTCAACGTCTCCGGAAGGAAGCGGACATGGTGGTGCTCCTCGTAGCGGTGGATAAGCCCGCTGAGGATATACAGCGAATCCTCCGCCGAAGGCTCATTCACCCACACCTTGGCAAAGCGCCGCTCCAGCGCTGCGTCCTGCGCAATGTGCTGCCGGTATTCATCATGCGTCGTTGCGCCTATGCAAGGAAACTCCCCGCGCGCCAGAGCGGTTTTCAGCTCATTGGCCGCATCCTGAGGCCCATCCCCGCTGGAGCCTGCGCCCATGAGCATGTGGAGCTCATCGACAAAAACAATGACGCGTCCCTGGGCCCGCTTCACCTCGTCCTTGAGGGCATTGAGCCTCTCTGAGAAGGAGCCGCGCAGTTGGGTACCGGCCACCAGCGAGGCCACATCCACCTGGACGAGGACGCGGGAGGAGAGGGGCCCCGGAAGGCGAAGGAGTTGCTGGGCGACACCCTCGGCGATGGCGGTTTTCCCGACGCCGGGCTCCCCCACGAGGCAGGGGTTGTTTGTCCTGCGTTTGCCGAGAATGTCGATGACTTCGTCAATTTCTTTGGCGCGGCCGATGACAGGGTCCAACTTGCCCTCTTTGGCGAGGGCGGTGAGGTTTTTCCCAAGGCCAGAAAGGAGGGGAAACTGTTGAGAGGAGAGAAGAAACTCCCCCCCCTTCGGGGAAGGAGAAGCCAAGGGCTTTGGCGAAGGGGCCGCAGGAGCCAAAGGAGGCGTAGGCGAAGGTTTCCCCGAGGGCGAAGGCGGCGGCAAGCTCAGCGCCTGAGGCGGAGGCGTTGGCGTCGGCGAAGGCGTTTCAAAAAGCTCCCGAGTAGACAAGGGCAGAAGGCTGTTGTCGCCATATTTTTCCACAGGCTTTAAGAGAGGGGGTTGCGCGCGCGGCGGGGCCCCCGGGGTTTTCAAGCGTAGGCCCGCAGAAGGCGCAGCCAACTCCCGCGTAAGGAGGAGGCGCCTGGGCATACGGCCACTCAAATAATAGGAGAGGGCCTTGTTGCGAAGCCCCGTCAAGTCCAAGCCGGTTTTGAAGAGCAAGTCCTGCGCCAAGCAGCGCACGCGCGTAGCCGCAATGAGTGCATGCAGCGTGTCCGTCTCATTGCAGCCACAGCCGTTGGCAATTTCGCGTGCTTTTTCCTTGAGCTCTCTGACAAGGCCCTCTTGCTCTTGCGGGGCTTGTTTGAGCAACTCAAGGAGAGCATCCTCGTCAATGCCCTTTTCCCTAAGGAGCAGGGCCGCCCGGTTTTCCACCGTAAACATGGCAAAGAGAATGTGTGCAGTCGTCAAAGGCTGCCTGACGCTGCGTGCAATGTCCTCAGCCTCTGTCAGGACTTGTGCAAAGTCACTGCTGTCCACCATGTTGCGTTTTCTCCGGGAAAGAGTGCTCCCACCTCTACAACCTATTTAAAGAATGAGCAAAAAAAACGCTACATGCCTGCAGCAACCCCAGCAGTTTGAGGAGAATACAAGTGAATGAAGGCTGTTGGCTGTTGGCGTGGTTGTTTCAGGGCCTTAGGCCCGGCAGCATAGCCATTGGCATTGCCTTGGTGCGGGCGTTGCATGCTTAGCAGCTTGGCCTACAGAGCCATGCGTATTTTGCATGCAGTTCACGCCGACATGAACTATACCGGCGGCATGACTCCCGGCTTGTTGTTTAAGGATTTTTTAGAACGTGTTGAGCGTTCATCCCACGCTTGGTTAAGAGATTCGGAGATGGGGGCCGGCAATGGAACACTCGTCGATGCTTTGGGTGAGTTTTTGACGGTGGGGGGCAAGCACGTAAGGCCCATTTTGGTGCACTTGTTTTGCGACATGCTGGGGGTGAAAGCAGACGAGAACCTGGTAGAGGTAGCCGTGGCGGCGGAATTCATCCACAATGCGAGTTTGTTGCATGATGATGTCATTGACAATGGCATGTTTCGCCGCTCCCTTCCGACGGTGAATGCGCGCTGGGGGAACATTGTAGCGGTGATGGGAGGGGACCTCATGCTCTCCGGGGCGGCGTTAAAGCTGACGCAGATAGACAAGAGGCTGACGCAGACGGCGCTGCAGGTGGTAGCAGAAATGACACACGCGGCCATAGCGGAGGTAGAAACGCGGGGGAATTTGCAGCTTTCGGTAGAGCAGCTTAAGCGCATAGCCGAGGGGAAGACGGGGGCCTTGTTCGGCTGGTGCGGGACAGCGGCGGCCCTGTTGGCGCAGAATGCGGGGGCGCAAAAGCAGCTGGACGCCTTCGGGAGGAAGCTGGGCGTGGTATTCCAAATGGCCGATGACGTCAAAGACATTACAGGGGTGGACGAGGGCAAGCCCCAATTCGCCGACATTCAGTCCAAAACGCCCTCGCTGCTGGTGCTGTTGGCAGCACAGAAAAACCCCTCCGTCATGAAGCGCTTTCAGGAAGCCTGGGGCTTTCCGACGGTGACGCGCGAGCGTGCGCGCGAGCTTGGGTTGGCTGTCATGTGCTCTGGAGCGCTGGACGAGGCCATAGAGATGATGGAGCGCGAGCTGGAGGCCGCCTTTGGGCTTTTGGGCGAGCATGCCCAGACGCCCAGCGGCGCCCTGCTCATTGTATGGGCCAGGCAGTTTGCCAAAAACATGTTTTCCAAGCGAGGGGCTGCGTGAGACAGCCAAGCCCGCGGGCACGCCGCATACGAGGCTTGCAAGCCTGGGAAAGCATTGCCATCAACTCCGTAGGCGACGTCATCGACTTTTGGGGCTTCAAGCGCAACCTAGGCCGCGTATGGGCCTTGCTTTATTTGTACAACCAGCCTTTGTCCGCCTCGGAAGTGAGGGAGGCCCTAACGCTTTCCAAAGGAGGGGTATCCATGTTGCTCAAGGACTTGGAGCACTGGAAAGTCGTCCTAAGGGTGAGGGAGCCCGGAGAAGTTGCCTGGCGCTACAAGGCGGAGACGGACGTCATCAAAATGGCGCGCCGGGTTTTGGAGGCGCGCGAATATGTACTCATTCGGCGTGTATGCGGTGAGTTTGAGAAAGCCCAAGCCCTGGCCCTGGCTTCGGAGAGTGCCTCGAAGGAGAAGCTGGAGAGGCTTTCCAACATGGCCGCCTTGGCGGAGCAGACGGCGAAGCTTGTGCGGCTTTTCACCCAAACCCCCCAGCTGGACATTCGCTCTGGGTTCAAGGCCCTCGCCTCCAAAATTGCCGCTAAGGGCAAAAGCCTTGTTGCCCTCTCCAAATGAAGTGCCGGCCTAACGTAGGTATAAATTCTTTTGCGGTCAGCCGTTGCCGTGCTTTTCCAAATGAGTCTCACGCACCAACCCTGCCTTTCCCCTTCCGTCAGCAAGCTTCACGGGAGCTTGCTCCTTTGCTTTGGCTTCAGCCGCTCTTTCCCGCTCTGTTTCCGCATACCAGGAGGCAGCCTCGGCTTGCATTTCCTCCTGTGTCAAATATTCAGTGTCATCCAGGCCTATTTGTACTTGCTGCCTCAACCAGGCTTCCTCCTCCTCCGGGGTACAACCTTCTGGAGGGCTGCATTCCGGCGGGCCGGGCTGGGAAAAGTCATAGCCGGAGGCCTTCAGTTGCCTCTGCAATGCCCTTGTTGCTTCCGTTTCGCCTCTTTCGTCCATGGACATTCGGGCCTTTGCCACATTTGCCATTTTTCCGCCTCCTTTTGTCGCCCGTCGCGTCGTCTGTTTCCTTGCGTTGCGCAATAGACATGCCACAAAATGCAACTGGGTTCAAGGGAGAGCCCTCTCAGCAGCGGGCCAAATAAACAACACCCAGCGGAGGAAGGGTAAGCAAAAGCGAAGCCGGCTGTCCATCCCACGGGGTAGGTGTAGCATCCTGAGGGGGGTTGGCAATGCCCGAGCCCCCGAAGAGGGGAGCGTCGGTATTGAGGATTTCCTGGAAGCGCCCGAGGGTGGGGCAGCCGACGCGGTAATTTTCCCGGACAACGGGGGAGAGGTTGGCAACGCAGAGGACTTCGCGCCCAATGTCCCCGCGCCTGAAAAAGGCGTAGACGTTAATGTCCGCAGCATCGGCCTGAAGCCAGCAAAAGCCATCCGGGCGAAAGTCCCTCTGGTGGAGTGCGGGCTCCTCGCGGTAGAGGCGGTTGAGCTCCCCAATCAACCCCGGCAGCTCCCTGTGGCCATAATAGTCGAGCAAATGCCAGTCCAAACTCTGCTCATGGTTCCACTCGGCAAATTGGCCAAATTCCCCGCCCATAAAGAGCAATTTCTTCCCGGGGTGCGCCCACATCCATCCATAGAGCGCGCGCAAGTTGGCAAATTTCTGCCACAAGTCCCCAGGCATACGGGAGATGAGGGAGCCTTTCCCGTGGACGACTTCGTCATGGGAGAGGGGAAGGACAAAGTTTTCAGTGAAGGCATAGAGGAGGCCAAAAGTCAGCTCATGGTGGTGGTAGCTGCGGTGGACCGGGTTTTTCTGAAAGAATTTGAGGTTGTCATGCATCCACCCCATGTTCCACTTGTGGGTAAAGCCAAGCCCCCCCACGGAAGTTGGCCGGCTGACTTGGGGCCAGGCGGTGGACTCTTCGGCCATGACGAGGGTACCAGGGCAGCGTTGTTGGATGGTTTCATTGAGGGCTTTTAAGAAGTCGATGGCTTCCAGGTTTTCGCGGCCGCCATAGGGGTTGGGGGTCCATTCGCCGGATTTGCGGCTGTAGTCCAGGTAGAGCATGGAGGCGACAGCGTCCACGCGAAGTCCATCAATATGGAATTCTTCGAGCCAATAGAGGGCGCTGGAAATGAGGAAGTTGCGGACTTCGTGGCGGCCGTAGTTGAAGATGGCGGTACCCCAATCCGGGTGGAGGCCACGCCGGGGGTCCGCATGCTCATAGAGGGCGGTACCGTCGAAATGAGCGAGCGCGAAAGGGTCTCTTGGAAAGTGAGCGGGGACCCAGTCAATAAGGACGCCGAGCCCATGTTGGTGCAAGGTGTCGACAAAAAACCGGAAATCATCCGGCGAGCCAAAGCGCGACGTAGGCGCGAAATAGCCGCTGACCTGGTAGCCCCAGCTCCCCCCATACGGGTATTCCGTCACCGGCATCAGCTCCACATGGGAAAAGCCCAGGCCTTTGACATACTCAGCCAGGGCGGGGGCGGTTTCCCGGAAGGAGAGGGAGCGGTTGTCCTGCTCGGGGATTTTGCGCCAGGAGCCCAGGTGGACTTCATAAATGGAGAGGGGTTTGTCAGAGCGCAGCTGTTGAGGCAGGGCCTTGCGCCAGGCGGCGTCATTCCAGGCATAGCGGCTTTGGTAGACAATGGAGGCGGTTTTCGGAGGCGTCTCAAACCGGAAGGCGAAGGGATCGGCCTTGGCATGGGTGTCCCCCCCCGGGAGGTGGAGCTGAAATTTATATTGGGCACCGGGGGCAATTCCCGGGACAAACAACTCCCAAATACCGGAGGTGCCCATGTTGCGCATGGGGTGGATGCGGCTGTCCCAGTCGTTGAAGTCGCCAATAACGGAGACGCCCTGGGCATTGGGGGCCCAGACGGAGAAGGCTACCCCGCTTGCGCCGAAGAAGTCCTCCAGGAAGTGGGCCCCCATCTTCTTCCAGAGTTGTTGGTGGGAGCCCTCTCCGAAGAGGTGCAAGTCCACTTCCCCCCAGAAGGGGAGGAAGCGATAGGGGTCTTCCGTGACAAGCACACAGTGGTTGTGCCGGTGGATGCGAAAACAATAGCTGGCAGGGGCGGCGTTTTCGGGAAAGGAACATTCAAAGAGGCCATGCGCCACAGCTTGCATGGGAAAACTTTGGCTGCCGACGAGAAGCTCTACCGCATGCGCATCCGGCCGCCACGCGCGAATCCACAGCTTGCCAAGCTCGCTGTGACAGCCCAGAAAGGCATGTGGGTTGGCGTGGCGCAGCCTGCACAAACTCTCAAGCATGGTTTAAGGCTCCTTTGTCGCGTCGGCAGGCAGAAGCTTGGGCGCTGTGCAAACCGCTATGCATGTCTATAAAAAAGAACCACCGTCAGGCAGTGGAATGCATGGTCGCTGGACTGACGCACCTCCCGATCGATCAGCCGAAAATCGGGATTGCTTTTTATCCAGCGGGAGATATTTTCTCCCAATTCTTCTCGTTCTTTCGCCTTGGTGGCAGAAAAAACCTTCACGCCCGTGAACATGGATGCCTTATAGACAGGAGCGCGGGGGATTGTCAAAAGCTTGCTAGAGGTTTTTTTATGTTGATTGATTTGCATGCGCATTCTTATTTGACGCGTGGTTGCTCTCTAAACCCACGCGAGGTGTTGGCGCGCGCTGAATTGCATGGGTTGGACGGGGTAGCCTTTACAGAGAAAAACACGCAGGACGGCTGCGAGGAGTTGTTGGATTTGGGCAAAACCTCCAAACTCAAAGTGTTTGTGGGGATGGAGCTGGACACCGACAGGGGCCAGTACATTTGTTTTTTTGAGAACCCGCTTTCGGCGCCGGAGCCGGTACAAATGTGGGGAAGCAACCGAGAAAAGCCCTGGAGTGTGGAAGAGTGCCTGCCCAAACTCAAGGCCCTGGGGGCGGCCATTGTGGCGGCGCGTCCCTTTGACGGGGAGTTTCCTTTTCCGGCACGCGACTATATACATTCGCTGGATTGTCTTTGCGCCATTGAGGTGTACAACCCCACCGTCAGCCTGGGGGCCAATGAGTTGGCCCTGGAAATGGCCCGAAAGCTCTCCCTTCCCGGCATAGGAGGCAGCGACGCCAAAGAGAGTTTGGACGAAATAGGCTACGGGGCGACTTTGTTTGAGGAGCCCATCCACAACCAGAAGGCGTTGGTGGAGGCCCTCAGAAGAGGCGCCTTCTGGCCAGTCATGATGGGGGAGCTCGCAAAACTCATAAAACCGGGGGAGGCCAAAGCGGCAGAAAGCAAAAGCAAGAAGAAGAAAAAGAAGAAGAAGTCCTGGGCTTAAGCCGCTGCCTTCAGGGGAGAACGCGGCCCCCTCGGAGGTGGACGGTTTTGCGCCCCCTCCCCCAGGACCAGGTTTCTGTTTTTTGCTCCCCCTCGAAGAAGATGGTTTTGCTTTCCGGATAACCCAGAGCCATTTCAAGCGCTTCCGCGGAAATACCGGGAATGCTCTCTTTGGTATGCACAGCGTTTTGCTCATCCACAGAAAACGCCGCCATTTGGCTCAAGGGGTTTCGCGGCGTCAGAAAGCGGTTGAGCTCCGAAAGGAAGTCGTCCGCATCCTCAAAGCTGTTTGGAAGGACAAGAACCAGCGGCTTTGAAGCCTGAGGGGTTGTCAAATATACCCAGGGGCGGGAGCGAGGGCTATACACAAGGCGCTGGCGGAGGGCCGAGGGGGTAGGGAATTCCACCTTGAGGATGCGGACGAGGGTACCTGCCGGCAGCACCCCTTCTGCTTCTCCGGGGGGGATGGGCTCCCCTTCCGTATCCTCCAATAAATGGAGCCACTGAGGGTGTACCGGAGAGAGCAGCTGCTTGTCCTCATCCGCAAAGAAGGGGGCAAGGAAAAAAGAAATACGAAGGAAGCGCAGTTGGTTTTCCAAGCCACGCGACAGCTTTCCCTGCTCGGCAACCTCCATGGGGGTACGTGGCACCGTCAGGCAAGCACACAAAAAGCCCATGGGAAGCAGGAAACCAAGCGAAGCTTTCATGGCTTTTGCGCGCAGGCACCCGCGCTGGAGGCGGCCGGGCAGCCGGCGCAAGGAGAAGGCGCCGAAGGAGCCTGCTTGGCCTGGGCAGAGGGGGCATTGTTGTCAGCAGCAGCCTTGGAGGGGGCGTCCCCGGAGGCGTCCGCTTTGGCTTTGGAGGCAGAGGCGTAGAGCTCTGAGTACCAGCCCCCGCCCTTCAGGTGGAAAGCGGAGAGGCTGATGCGTTTTTTAAGGGCATTGTGGGCGCCACAGCTTTTGCAGGAAGAAGGCGGCGGCTCGTTTATTTTCTGGAAGAGGTCCAAATGCATTCCACAGGCTTCACAAATGTATTCGTAAATAGGCATGGCTTTAAGAGGAATTAAAAAACCTTCAGCTGTTGAAGGGCAAGGGACAACAGGTTTTTGTCAAGGTGGTGTTTTTTGGAAAGCTCCCGCAGCCGAAGCTCCGGGGTTTCCAACTCCGGGGGCAATGTGGCCAGCATGGCCTTGAGTTTGGAAGACAGCTGCCGTTTGAGCGCCGAGGCGATGCCCAAGTCCTTCAGGTAGCCTGGCCGCGTCAGCACGCGCAGCTGGTGGTTGAGGTTGGGCGCGTCCAATACTTCCGCGGCAAAGTGTTTTCGAAGTTTGTTAAACTCCCCCTCCAGGGAGAGCGCCTCAATGCGTTTTTTCAGCGCCCCGGGGCGTACCCCCCAGCGCTTTGAAAGCTTGTCCAGCGAGCAGCGATAATACAAAAGCCCCGCCTCCAGGGCCTTGCGCTCCTGGTTTTCAAAAACCGCCAGCAAGCCGTGGTACTCCAACACCGAAGCCACCTCCGGCCATGTGAGGGTTTCGCCTTCCCCTCGAAATTGCGATGAAAATTGAGAGAGTAACTCAGCTTGGGCATGGGAAGACTCTACAAGGGCGCAGACGCGCTCTTTGGCCTCCGGCCGGAAGAGGAGGCGAAGGTTTTCCTTGGAGGGGCCCACCTGTACAAAGCGTCCCCTGGGTTTAGGGGGTGGAATGTCCCTGACTTTCCCCAGGGACCAGGTTTTGGGCGAAGCAGGCAAAGCCAAAGGAGCCGGGGGAGGTTGCGAAGGAGGCGTCAGCGCAGGCGCAGGGGGCCGAAGGGGAAGCTGTTGTACCCAGGCATAATAGTCTGTTTTTTCGCGCATAGCGGCGATTTCGGGGGAAGTCCCCTTGAGGATATCGACAACAGCAAAGGGCCCCAAAGGCAAGGAGGGGGGCTTGGCACGGGCGAAGGCTTCGACGCGGAAGTCCTCCTCCGCGGGGAGGAAGGTCAAAGCCACCCGTACCAGAGCAGGCGGGGCGGGGGCTTGAGCTTGGCGGCAGAAGTTCGACAAAGCAATGGCGACAGAGGTAGGGACTTCGTCTGCATCTCGTTGGGGGGTCCAGCTGCTTAGCATCTTCCTGCTCGGTATAAGCCGTTTTTGAGGGCTGTCAACCTGAATGGGTTTTTTGGCCTCATGTGGAATTTCTCACAAAGGTTGAAACTTCGTGTGGAAACCGGCTACCCCCATGTGCTCAACCTTGTATTAGGCTTGGGGATTTAGGGTGGCAAGCCTTTGGCCCGCTTTTCCGGGAAGACTGGGGAGACTTGAGCCTCCCTGTGGCCTGGGCATGGCATAGCGGAGCAAACGGGGCGACAAAAACGCAGCATGCTTTCTCAAAAAAGGATATAAACAGACCTCCACCGGGGTTGGCCTCACCCCCTTTTGCTTTTTCTCTTCCTGCTCGTGTCGCCGTTATGCTCAAAGTATCTCCAGGCAGCATGAAGTTACTGACGCAAGCCACCTATGTCCTCTTGGCGGTTTCCGCGGTTTTTGTCCTCTGGGTACAAAGAAACCCCGGGACACTGCCTTTAAGCTGGGAGAGCGCAGCGCCTTGGTTGTTTTTGTCTTTTGCTGTCCTCCTTTCGGTGCAAAGCATCGTCAAAGTGCTTTTGAGGCAGACTTCCTTTGCGCGCTCGCTGATACACATGGGGGTTGCCGCCGCCTTCTTGATGGTTTTGTTTCTTGGGGGGCCCCAAAAAGGCCTTCCCCAGGTGAAGAGGGCCGGCGCTTCCTCGGTTTTTGCAGCAGGCAATGAAATGGAACGGCTGTTGCTTGACAAGGATGAGCGCATTCGGGTTTTGGCTGCGGAGTTGGCGCGCTACCGCCCCGAAGGGCTCCAGTTGGCGCCCGCGCTGGTTAATGCTTTGGGCGATTCTTCTGTGCATGTGAGAAAAGCAGCGCATGCCTCTTTGGTTTATCTGAATGGCGGCGTTGACTTGGGCACTTCAGACTCTCCCGACGGAATGCGTGCATGGAAGCAGCGGTTTTGGCAAAAGTAGCTTTGCAGCTGGAGAAGCTCAATGCCTATTTGGCAGCTTGCGGCCTTAAGCGCACGCGTCAAAGAGATCTCATTGCAACCGTGTTTTTTCAGGAAGAAGGCCATATTTCCATAGAAGCGCTTTGTGCCAAAGTACGCGCCCTGGATGGGCGCATTTCCGTTGCCACCGTATACCGCGCCATGCGCTTGTTTGAAGAAAGCGGCCTGGTTCAGGCGCGCAAGTTTTCAGGGGGGCACACCTGCTATGAGGCTGCGGGCGCCCATCACGATCATCTCATTTGCACGCAGTGCAGTTCCATTGTTGAGTTTGAAGACAGGCAAATTGAAAGCTTGCAAGCCGCTGTTGCCAAGCAGCACGGGTTTTTCATTCTCTCGCACAAGATGGAGATTTATGGGCTATGCAAGGATTGTCGTCCTCGCGACGCTGCTGCTTGGGAGCTTTCCAGGCTGCACCCACAACCCCTCGACACACTCTGAGCACGTCCTCTCCCTCTCCAGAGAATTGAGGCAGGGGTGGGTGGGGGCGGACCCCACTTCCCCAGAGAGTTGGGAAAACAAGGTGGTATTGGTCAGTTTTTTTGCCACCTGGTGTTTTCCATGTCTTCTTGAGATTCCGATATTGCAGAAGCTGCATGAAGCGTATGCAGACAAAGGCTTGGTGGTGGTGCTGGCAGGAATGGATTTGGAAGGGGAGAAGACGCTGAAATTCTATTCGGAGGTGTCCCATTTGCCCTTCCCGGTGGTGGTAGCAGGAGAGCGAATAAAATCCGGGGAGACATGGCTGGGGAAGATCCAGGAGTTGCCGACACATGTATTAATCAACCGCCGGGGAGAGCTTGTCTTTGTACAAGCCGGCTCCTTCTCCCCCAAAGTTTTGGACGACTTTAAAAAATGGTTTCGTTAGCATTCGCTTGCACCCATGAGGTTTTGGCATGGCAGTCATTAAAAGCATTAGAAATGTATTAGAGAGTTTAAGTCTCCTTCTGGAAGAGCATCTAAAGTTGCTTCAAAAAGAGCTTTCGGAGGAGCTGCTCAGGTTTTTGGGGAGTTTTTTTGGACTTTTGTTGTGCTTACTGCCGTTGCTTTTCGGCTACGTATTTGTGAATATCGGTCTGGTTTTTGTGTTGAGGTTGCTTATGCCGATATGGGCGGCGTTGTTGCTGATGGGGCTTTTGAATTTTGTACTCGGAGGCCTGGGCATAAGGTGGGCGGCACAGCGTTTAGGCAGCCTGAAGTTTATGCCTGAAACGATGAAGGAATTGTTTGTGACACGCCGGGTTATTTTGAAAGACACCCAGCCAGCTGAGCAAGGAGAGCCCGCTTGTGAGAACGCAGCCTCAAGACGTGACGACGCAGGAGCTTAAGCAAAACCTTGCGAAGGCCCGGGAGCGTGTGCACGAAGACATGCAGGCCCTGGAAAGAGAGCTCCGCCTTGCTGTCGACTTGAAAACCCGGGTTCAACGTGAGCCTTGGTGTTGGCTTGCAGGCGCTTTTGGGGCAGGTTTTCTTCTGGGCGTGCTAAGAGACTAGTTTTTTTATTGGAGACAGAGAATGCAAATGTCGACTGAAGAAATGCAGGAAGAGTTTGAGGAGAGGCTTTCCAGCGTGAAGCAGAATTTGGCCAAGCTGAATGAAAAAGTGAAAACGAGGGTGACTCAGACGCCTCTTCTCTGTCTCGCAGGGGCGGTGCTGGCAGGGTTTGTCATTGGAAAGCTGGTTTCACGGCGATGAAGACAGAGACAGAGACAGAAGCCTGCATGCTGTGCGAAACCTTCAGCGAGGCTTTGGAAGAGAAGGTGAGGGCGCGTCCCTATGCCTCATTGGCGATGGCTTTTGGCGCAGGCTACATTCTGGGCGGTGGGCTGCGCAGCCGAACCACCCTGAGTGTTGTCAACCTGGGTTTTAAATTGGCAATGCTTCCTTTTGTGCAGGACAAATTGTTGAATGCGGTGGATGTTGTTTTGAAGGAAGTCCTGAAAAAAACCAGATAGGAAAAACAAAAAGCGGGAGAGAGTCCCGAGAATTTTGGAGGCGATGATGAACTGGAAAGAGATGAAGCGCAAGTTGCAGTCCGTGGATGCTGACGATCTGCTTGAGAAGGTGGGCCTGGAAGCCCGTCGAACCGTTCCCGAGAAGATGTTGCCGTGCCTGGTGTTGTTTGGCGCAGGCCTCATTGTAGGCGCGGGTTTGGCGGCCTTGCTGACGCCTCGCTCAGGGCCTGAGTTGCGCAGCAGACTCAAAACGCGACTTGCGCGCACAAGCTGTTGCGGGGAGAGCGGCTGTTGCGGTGAAGACAGCGACATGGAGATGGCCCAACATTCCAATGGATGAGGCAGGTGCGCTTCGATCGCTTGCCCTTGCGCCTGCCTCCCCGAAGGAGGAAGAGGGGGTTTTCCCCGTACGCTCCTGGCTGGAGAGAGCAGAGACGATAGGGGCCGCCTACCAAGCCTGGGAGGCCCTGCGCTCTCAATACAAGGCCGCCACCCAAAGCCATGCGCAAAAGAGCGCAAGCCTTCGGCTGCATGGCGAGTTTGTTTTGGGCGCAGCCCAGCAGGCGCAGGCCAAAGTTTTTGGGGAGAATGCGGCAGCCCCGACAGCATTGTCTTCGGGCGCCCGGTTTGTAGAGCAGTCCCGTCAACATTTGAGTGAGCTTTCTCAAATGTGGGCCGATGCACAGACTCAAATGCGCCGCAGTTTTGAGCAAGCCTCCCAGGAGATTGAGCAGGAAATTGTACGCAGAGTGGACAGGACCCTCCAAGCTGCCCCTCCCAAGTTGTGTTTAACCATCCACTATCTGAGCCAAGAGCGCTGCGTTTTGCAGTTTGAGCGCATAGACGAATTGACTTCAGTCCTTCTGTCGCGGCTGATTTCGGGCAAAGTCCCTACGCATTATGCTTTTCTTTTCGATGATTCTGTTTCCCAAGCGGGAGAGGCGGCGGAGGTTTTATATGAAAACGCGCCCACCGAAGGGCCTGCCTGGGCTTGCATTGTGGAACTCCTGGAGGACAAAGAAAGACAGAGCGCCCCCTGGAAGGGGCAGATTCCCCTGGCGTACGAGGGGGAGGTTTTGTGGACATTAAAGCAAAAGGGCGCCGTCATGGAGGTAGAGCAAGCAGCCCTGAAAGAAGCAAAGGCAAGCGCTGTACTGGAGATGGCGAAGGCACAGTGGATAGTGGCTCATTTTTTCAGGTGGATGCATGAAGGCAAAGCAGAGCTGACGTGCAAGGTGCCATTGTGCCCGTAAGAGCCCGTTTCATTCGAAAGGTGGTGGTGGCCTTTCTATGGGCCCTGGGGATAAGCGGCTTTGCCAGCTTTTTGTTGTCCGCGCGCGCAGACGCGGATGCTGAAGGCGGTTTGGCCTGGGTGCATTTTCATTTGGCCCAAAGTGTAGAGCGCTTGGAGCTCAGGTTTTTTGATCTCTTCTCTTTGGCGGCAAGTCGTCGCTCAGAGCGTACGCCGCTGGTGGTATTGTCAGGCATTGACGAGCAGACACTGGCAAACGCGAGGGAGGGGGGAAAGCCCATGCTGACGGTGCAGCCGTGGCCGAGGGAGTACTATGGGAAGGTGGC
>Ga0209737_10001170_pt1 | contig 19258 bp, 18 predicted proteins | sample TergutCu122P3_FD_187284 | JGI IMG/M metagenome (GOLD analysis project Ga0209737, IMG submission 187284) | Cubitermes ugandensis P3 segment gut microbial communities from Kakamega Forest, Kenya - Cu122 P3 (SPAdes) (version 2) | ecosystem: Host-associated > Arthropoda: Insects > Digestive system...
GTAGTATTTAACAACACGCAATCCCAATCTGTAACAATTCTTGAAGCAAAAGTAGGTAATAATAATGAGTTGTTGAGCGGCAAAATACCGAATGGGGTTATTCCAACCTACGAAGCTGGAAATCCTGTAGGCGATGATATCATAAATACTCGATCCGTTACAAATGGAGTACTCACATTCACTGTTAAACAAGGTTCACAAGCAGGTAAAGAGGCTAAAATTCCGGTTGTGCTCAGTTTTACGAATTATTTGAGTATAACTGTAAATGTAGTGGTAAAGTTGATTCCAGAAACCACTATACCGGTTACAGGCGTCACCTTAAATAAAGATAAACTGGAATTGGAGAAAGGTAAAGAAGAAACACTTGTGGCAACTGTTGTTCCTGCTAATGCAACAAATAAAAATGTTACATGGAAAAGCGACAAAGAGGCAGTAGCTACAGTAGATAATAACGGTAAGATAAAAGCAATATCCGAAGGCAAGGCAACCATTACTGTGACAACAGTAGACGGTGGCAAAGAAGCCAAATGCGAAGTAACAGTTAGCGATCCATCTTTGGTTGAAGCAGCCAAGCCGGTTATCGATAAGCAGCCTGTGAGCGCCATCGTTGATGCTGACAAAACGCACGATCTGACTGTAGAGGCAAGCGTAACTGATAAGGGCACATTATCTTATCAATGGTTTACCAACGATAAGAACAGCATTGAGGGCGGCACCGCCATTAAGGATGCTACTGATGCAACATATGCCGCTCCGATTGACAAACCGGGCACGTATTATTTCTATGTTGTAGTAACAAATACCCTTACTGTCAATAATGTAGAAAAAACGGCAAGTACAACAAGCAGTGTAGCAACGTTAACGGTAAAGGAAGCGCCTAAACCTACAGGAGAAATAGACGTCCTGTCACCCAACCTGAATATTTATCCCAATCCTTTTGAGGCTGAGTTGCGCATCATTGATGCAGAAGGTTGCACGTTACGGGTGGTTTCCGGAAGCGGAGCGGTGGTGCATTCCCAAAAGATTACCAGTCCTGATGAAACTGTTCGATTGGAACAACTTCCGGTTGGTTTGTACTTCTTCCATTTGGAAAAGGGTAGCCAGTCGAAAACGATAAAGGTGATCAAGAACTAAAAATATTTCAGGGAGTTAGTTTGCATGAAAAAGCGCGGCAGATGTCGCGCTTTTTCTATTTGCAGAAAAAAATATTTTTTTTTGTTTTTGAATAGAAAAAATGATATATTTGCGCTGTTAAATTAATATCAATATAATATCAAAAAATGTATTTTATGAACACGAATGAATTTGATTTTAAGGGAACTAAGGTTTCCGGTTTTTTAATGCTTTTTGTGCTTTTTGCACTGTGTGTCGGCGTGGGTGTATCCCTGCCTTTCCTTTCAGGAAACGTCGGGTTGATTGTAACTTTGGTGATCATCACCGTTTTACTTCTTTCAATCTGTCCGGTTGGTTTCATGACCAATGAGCCTAATAATGCACGTGTGATGATTTTCTTCGGAAAATATCGTGGTACGATGAAAAACAACGGTTTTTTCTGGGTGAATCCGTTTTATGTCAAAAAAAGGATCACGCTCAGGGCGCGGAATTTAGATTCGCCTCCCATCAAGGTGAACGACAAATCGGGTAACCCCATCATGATTGGGATGGTACTGGTTTGGAAAGTTATTGATACCTGTAAAGCGGTTTTCGACATTGATACCTCTTCATTAGGCGCAATGAACGGCGTAGAGATATCCATACAGACGTCTTCATCACGAATGGCTGCATTGATGAAATCATTTGAAAAATTTGTCAATGTGCAGTGTGATGCGGCATTGCGCGAAGTGGCGGGAAAGTACGCTTACGACAATAATGATATGCAGAGTGAAGAAACGACGCTTCGTTCGGGAGGCGAATCAGTGAACGCACATCTCGAACGCGCATTGAACGAACGATTGGCCATGGCCGGTATTGAGGTGATGGAAGCGCGCATCAATAATCTTGCCTATGCTCCCGAAATTGCAGCCGTGATGCTGCGTCGCCAGCAGGCGCAGGCGATCATTGCCGCAAGGGAAAAAATAGTGGAAGGCGCTGTGAGTATGGTACAGATGGCTTTAACAAAGTTGTCGCAGGAGCATATAGTGGAGTTGGACGAAGATAAAAAAGCTGCCATGGTGAGCAACCTCCTGGTTGTTCTTTGTTCTGACGAAGCGACGCAGCCTGTAATCAACACCGGAACGTTGCATCAATAGAAATGAAATTAACTTACCTGTTTCGAAACAGTTGGTGGTCGAAAAGAAAGCGGCCAAAAACAAAGATTGGGTTCACCGTTTTCGACCTGGTCATTGAAATTGCCGGACTTGTTGCATTACTCTCCATGTGGATTTTAGCAATGGTATATTATTCCCAATTACCGGACGTCAATCTACCTGTCATTGCCACAGTTCTGTATGCAGGGATGACCATATTGAGCCGATTTCCCCGTATTTTCAATTATCCTGTCAGAATCACCGAAAACAATGCCGGCTTTCAATACAGGAATATGGCAAGGATGATTCGTTGCGTGAAAATTAGTCTTGTTTTAGTATTTGGTTCCGGTGTTCTTCAAACGATTCTCAATATCGAAGATTTTGGAAATTACTCTATGCCTTTAACATTGTCGATAATCATTTTGCCGGTGATATATTTTGTGGTGAAGTCATTCATGTACAGATGAAAAAAGAAAAAAGTTTTTTGCTTCGGTTGAATGCTGAAATGATGGAGGCGATTGAAAAATGGGCAGATGATGAGTTTCGCAGCATCAACGGGCAGATATTGTGGATACTCGAACAGGCGCTAAAAAAGAGTGGCAGGTTGAAGAGGGAAAATCAATGATTCAATGATTCATTTACTTTGATATTCGTCTGGAAGGTTTGGGAGGTTTTGGTAAAGATTTTTTTTTCACCTTCTCGTCCTTTGGCTTTTCGATATCTTTTAGATGCTTCCATTGTCCTCTTTTGAATTTTAGCGCATCGCGGAACTGATCCGGTTCGTAGTACTCGTATCTTCCTAATAAGTAAGGCATTGGAGGCGCCAGATGATCCATCTCGATTCTTCGTTTGCACCGGTTGTATTCGAGATACATGTTTTGTTGTGCCGAAAATTCAAAAATCACACGATGTTTTGTCCATTTGTTTAGTTGGATGATGGGTGCGCCTAATTGCGGGTTTTTGTTTTCGTCCAGAGACAGTATTTCAATAATTTTTTTTTTGGTTTTCAGGTTGTGCATGTCCACTCCTAAAAGTGCATAGTAATCTTTCCCGTCTTTTCCGCGCTTTTTCGGTGTAATTTTGTAATACAGGCATCCCAACCACTGATCGACGCTCAGAATTTGCTGATCTGGACGGGCAATTGAGTCTCTTGTTTCCGTCAAACGAATGACCTTATTGTGTTCTCCTTTTTTACCGGGTATAACGATGAGTGCAAAATATCGATAGGTTCCGTCGAGGCTGGAGTGGTTCCAGTTAAAAATACGAAAATTTTTATGTGGTGCATATATTTTGCCGATCATCATCAGAGAATCAAATTTGTGATGATATGCTTCCGGGATAACAAGTGTTTCAGCCAAGATATCTTCAATTTGCAGATGCAATCGAATGGCCAGGCTATCGTTTTTATTATCAAGTATTTCACTAAAACGCTGCTGTATGGATTCCTCAATGGGTGAAAAATTTACCTTTGGCTTTTTTTTTCCGGATGTCTCAAATGGCAACAAAAAAAGCCCTGCAATAATAAATATGCAAAACACAATATGCGATATGCGATACCGGTTGTCGCATATCGCATATCGCACGTCGCACATTGACAATCTGTTCATCGCACAATCACATTGAGCGCTTTCAACAGTTTTTCCTTGTATACTTTTCCTATTGGAATTTCATTTTTTGCCTTATCAATTGTCTTGATCTGAATCATATTGTCCACGATACTGTGAATACTGCCGATATTTACAATAAACGATCTGTGGACACGCAGGAACTGTTTCAGCGGCAGTTTTTCCTCGATGGAACGCATCGTAAAATGGATCATGTACTTTTCTTCAAACGTATTGATAACCACGTAGTTTTCCATAGCTTCCACCCAAAGGATGTCGGTATATTTCAACTTGACTAATGATGAGTTATGTCTAATAAAAATTTCGTCTGCTTTGGCATGCATCCTGCTTTTTTCCTGGCGATCCAATGCTTTGTTCACAGCTTTGCAAAACCGGCTGTAAGTAAACGGTTTTAACAAATAATCGGTAACATCGTATTCAAATGCTTCAATGGCATATTTTTCTTTTGATGAAATAATGATGATCTGAGGCAAAATATTTAAAGCATTCAGAAAATCAATGCCTGTCATTTCCGGCATTTCAATATCAAGAAATATCAGATCAACATTCTCATTTGAACCTAATACATTAATCGCATCCACTGCATTGGAAAGTGAATACATCAATGTGAGCGATTCTGTTTTTTTTACAAAATCCTCAGTGATTTTTCGTACAAAGCTATCGTCATCTACAATAATACAGTTCATCTACTTTACTTTTTACTGAACATTGGAGCCATTCGGCTCGTAAAATATTTTTTTCCGTGTCTGTTAATTGCCAGCCAACGGAACTGTTTCTTATCTTCTCTATCAATTGGGAGATGATAATCCCCGCTGCTACCGATATATTTAAACTTTGTGTAAATCCACGTATCGGGATTTTCAAGTATTCATCGGCTTGCTCCATCAGATATTCCGAAACGCCTTGATGTTCGTTGCCAAAAATGATGGCGCATTTTCCACGTTCAATGTCAAAATCGTTCAACAAGATACTCTTCTCGCCCAGCGAAGTGGCAATGATTCGATAGCCTTTGGATTTCAACCAATTGACAGCTTCGACTGTATTGTTGTCTGATTGATTATGTCTATGAATATTCAGCCATTTGTCCGATCCTTTCAACACCATTGGATTGATATTGTATGGATTGTAATTTTCAATGATATGAACATCCTGCACCCCGAAACATTCGCATGTACGCAACACTGCACTGGCGTTTTGCGATTGATAGATATCTTCCAGTGCAATGGTCAGATATCGTGTCCTTTGAGCGAGTATTTTTTCTATTCTGGTCAGTCGTTTTTCGGTAACCCATCCGGACATAACCGAAGTAATAAACTCATACTCATACATAAAAAATCAAAAAAAAGTTAAAAAAGGGAGCAGCTCTGCTCCCTCTTTAACGATCGGAGAAAAGCTTATTGAACTTTGGATTTCAATTCAGCGCCAGGAGCAAATTTTACTACATTCTTGGCAGAAATCTTGATTTCCGTTCCAGTTTGAGGGTTACGGCCGGTTCTGGCGTTCCTTTTCACTACTGAAAAAGAACCAAATCCAACTAAGGCAACTCTTTCACCTTTTTTCAACGCTTCACTGGTAGCTTTCATAAAGGCATCAAGCACTTTCTTGGAATCAGCTTTGGTAAGCTGGGTTTCTCCTGCAATTACATCGATTAATTCGGCTTTGTTCATGATAAAAAAAAATAAGGATTAAAAAATTTATGATTTAGATTAAAAAAATTTAACAAAAATAGCACAATATTGACAAAAACGCAAATTTGCGTAAAACATCTATGGCCGCGATAAGTCGTTTTCATCAAAAAAATGCTTAAATACTTTTACTTTTTTAAACGCGCAAATATAAACATATTTACGACTTCCAAAATAAAAAGTTTCATTTTTTGTTTGATTTTTGAATAAAAAAATTTCCAATCATCTTCTGAATCCGGCTAAAACACAGGGAATTTTGAAAATTTTATGAACCCCGTTTGAGTTATATACTTGAAAATAAACTACATATATTCCAGTAGAGGCTTTTCTTCCACGATCGTCAGAACCATCCCAAAAAATCGTTCCTTCGGCAGAAAAAATTTGCTGACGGACAAGATTCTTGATTTTTCGTCCCGACGAATCGAAAATAATCACCTCGCCAGTCAGCGAAGGGGTATCAAAACGGTAATTGATACTCAAAACGTCGTCTATCCCGTCGTTGTCTGGCGAAAACACTTCAGGAAATATGCTCACCTCTGCCGGCAGGTCATTAGTGAATGCCAAATATTGTGAATTTCTCCGTCCCGGTGTACCGAATCCTTCCGTTTGAGCCGCTGTATGCCAATTGCCGGGATCAAGGCTGTGACGGTCAGGATGAATACGTTCAAGAGATACGCCGTTGCCTAAGTTAAGGAAATCAATATGTTGCTTACTGTTATAATGTACCTCATCTATCACGCGAAGACTTTTGTTTAACAGTACCAAACGTCCTGATTCACGTGTGAGCGCCGGCATCCTTGGCATTTGCAGGAAGGCGTTTTGATTGGTAGCCCCATACTGCTGCATGACTGAAGATACATTGCGTGAAACCACCAGGTATTGACCGGGCAACAATAAAAAAGGATCATCACTGAGCGGTACGGGTGTAGACAGCCCTCCGTTGGTATTACGCATCGAAAGTTGCAAGTCGCTGGCTTGCACCGCATTTTTTGAGCGATTGTACAACTCCACAAAAGAATTGCCGCCGCTCACCGGGTTGAACAGAATCTCGTTAATCACCACATCGAGGCTGTCCACATATTGCGGCAGAGCAAAATGAAACTGTACCGGTGGTGTTTCGTAACCGGCACAGTCAGTTACACCGCCGGCTACCGACAAATCGTACCATTCTCCTTCCTGCAGAGGCAATTGTAAACTTAACTGCAACTGGTCGAAATGTTGACCTGTAATTGCAATCTGCTCTACTTTAGGTGATATTGTAAATTGTGATACGTCAGGTAAGATGTTTTTTAACGGGTTCGATACATATAATATAATGGTATAAGGATCGGGTGTGGCCAAGCGAATAACTTCGGGCGCCTGAACATGGGAAATGGGGGAGTACACCGAATTTATTTGTCCTGGAGTACCGCCATTCCTGCCGTTGGACGCCTTCCAGTTCGATGACACGCTACAGGTAAGATCAGGGTTGACTTGTTCGAGCGACCAGCCGCCATTGCTTTTGAATGGGTCGTCATACCAGTTGTCGTTAAAATCGACCCAAGAAATAAGGGTGCCTTCCGGATCTTTGAGTTGCAGATACTGACCGGTGTTGGTAATGGCTGTCAACGAAGTCATCACAGGAAGTGTTGCTCCATAAGCCGACAGTTCGGAAACAGCCGTTGCATGTGCCAGCAGGAGGAATTCTCCCGCAGGGAAAAGATATGATGGGATGTTCCTCGTGGTATTGCCGTAAGTAAATGTCCACCCGCTCATTTCTATATTTTTACCGGAACGGTTGTAGAGTTCCACATATTCGTACTCCGGCAGGCGTACCGAAGGCGATGGATTAGCCATGATTTCGTTGATCACAATATCGTAAGGATCAGCGCGGAATGGTGTATAAGGAAGTCCGTCGACACGAAAATCGTCAAAAAAAAATCCTGTATTTCGGGTAGATGTGTATGTGCACACAACACCAAAATAAGATGAAGAGTTGATTGGTTTGTCCTGTGCGCTTCCTTCAAGTGTAAAATCATGTCCGCCGGAAAGATCAGTTTTTATTTCCCAAAAGCCTTCCTTGTCTCGGGTAACTAAAACACGCACGTGACAGGAAGCAGCGTCAAGCGTATTTGGCTGCCCCATAATCAGTTTTTCAGATATATTGCCGTTTTGCCGGAACAGGCAAATATCGCGTTCGGTATAGCCTAATCGCAGATAATAGCCATTGAGTGGTGTGTTGAGTGTTTCCCGGTCGGATATCAGGTACACTTTTGCATAGTTGGATGACGATGGTCTGAAATCCATTTTGAAAACAAATTCCCATGATGCGTCCACAACAATATCAGAAGCAACTGAAAGACAGGATGTTCCTGCCGCTGCCGGGGCATGCAACCGTAGCCATCCGTCTTCGACAATGAAATGTTCGGTGTTACCAATCCATGTCGGATCATTCTCAAAATCGCCATCTGAAAAATCATCGCTCCACTGCGCAAAGACGATGTTTTGGAAAAAAAGAAAAACGAAGATACAGAAATATTCTTTCGTCATAACCTTCAAAATTTAAAAATTGACTACAAACATAGAAAAATTATCGAACATTGTATGGTTTCGTTGAAATTTATTTTTACTTTTGTTCGATTTTACGTATATAAAAATTTAATGCTATGATTTTCAAAACAAAGAATTATCTATTGGCTGTGATACTCATTGTATTTTCAGCCCAAACTTATGCCCAATGGCAGCCGGCTGGCGATAAAATCAAAACGCACTGGGCTGAAAAAATCGATCCTGCAAAAGTATGGCAGGAATATCCACGTCCCATCATGGAACGCACCGACTGGCAGAACCTCAACGGACTGTGGGATTATGCAATTGTACCTGCCGGACAAAATGAACCGGCAAAATTCGACGGAAAAATCCTTGTCCCCTTTGCGGTAGAATCAAGCCTTTCGGGCGTGCAAAAACAGGTGAAAGAAAAGGAGGCGTTGTGGTACAAAAGAAGTTTTACTGTCCCTGCCGGATGGAAAGGCCGGGATGTGTTACTGCATTTCGGTGCTGTGGACTGGAAAGCCGAAGTTTACATCAACGATGTGAAAGTTGGAGTGCATACCGGCGGTTATACGCCTTTCTTCTTCAACATCACACCCTTCCTGAGAGCTGGCGAACAAAAATTGGCGGTGAAGGTGATTGACCCTACCGACAAAAGCTTCCAGCCTCGCGGAAAACAGGTGAGCGAACCGCGTGGGATATGGTACACAGCAGTAACCGGTATTTGGCAAACCGTGTGGTTAGAACCGGTGAACGAAAAACATATTTCGGGGTTACGTGCTGTTTCTGATATTGACAACGGATTAATATCTGTGGATGTGATTTGTGAGAAGGCTACCATGTCGGATGTTGTTGAAGTTACCGTATTAGACGGCGCTAATGTGATTGCTACCGGGAAAGCTGCTGTCGGGCAAATCGTAGATTTATCCATACCCAATGCCAAACTGTGGTCGCCCGAATCACCTTTTCTGTACGACTTGAAAATCAACCTGTACCAGAATGGCAGATTGATCGATAAGGTGAGCAGCTATTGCGCCATGCGGAAAATATCTGCCAAACGCGATCCAAACGGTATTGTTCGGATGCAACTGAACAACAAGGATTACATGCAACTTGGCCCGCTCGACCAGGGATGGTGGCCCGACGGTCTTTACACTGCTCCCTGCGACGAAGCGCTAATATTTGACATACAGAAAACCAAGGATTTGGGTTTCAACATGATTCGCAAGCATGTGAAAGTAGAACACGCCCGCTGGTACATGCACTGCGACCGTCTGGGAATACTTGTATGGCAGGATATGCCCAGCGGTGACCGTTCGCCGCAATGGCAAACCAGGAATTATTTCAATGGTACGGAATTGATCCGCTCACCAGAATCGGAAGCCAACTTCCGGAAAGAGTGGAAAGAGATCATCGATTATCTGTGTAATCATCCGTCTATTGTGGTGTGGGTGCCTTTCAACGAAGCATGGGGGCAATTTAAAACTGTTGAAATAGCCGAATGGACAAAGGCTTACGATCCCTCTCGATTAGTGAACCCTGCCAGCGGAGGAAATCATTACCGAACGGGCGATATGCTAGATATTCACAATTATCCTGGCCCGGAACTATCTATGTACGACGCCGAAAGAGTGACCGTTCTTGGCGAATACGGAGGTATTGGCTTACCGTTAGAAGGTCATCTCTGGCAACCCGACAGGAACTGGGGCTATGTGCAATTCAAAAACTCGAAGGAAGCCACCGACGAATATGTAAAATTTGCCGAAATGCTCAAAAAGATGGTCAGAGTGGGATATTCTGCGGCTGTGTATACGCAAACCACTGATGTAGAAATAGAAGTGAACGGCCTGATCACCTACGACCGGAAAATTATTAAACTCGAAGCAGACAGGGTGAAAAAGGTCAATACGGAAATATGCCGTTTACTTTCGGGTGAATAGTATTTTTTTTTTGATTTTGTATCAAATATCAAAAAAATATCTTACCTTTGCGAAGTATTATTTTAAAAGGAATATTAATAATTAATTGTAAATAAAAATTGAAAAACATGAAAACAAGATTGTTTGTAGTTGCATTGATGGTTGTTGTTGCTGGGTTTGGAGCTTGTAAAAAGCCGGCGCCAGACGTCGTGAAAAGTGGTGATAATACGATTAAGTCATTTACTGTAAAAGGGAAGGCCTATGTTGTTGGTGATTCTGACATTACATGTATATATCCAAAAGTTCCTGGAGGAGGATCATGGGAAGGATTACCAACTGCGAAGGAAACACCCGATATACAATTGAATGACAAAAATGCAACCGTTACAGATGCGAATAAGGAATTAGACTTTTCAGCACTTGGAGCGGGAGAAGGAACATCAACGATGAGAACCTATACGGTTAAGGCTGAAAATGGCGCTACCAAAACCTACACGGTTAAGGTTACAAAAGGCGGATTGTAATAATTGGAAATAAAATTTAAACCCTATCTTAACTGATAGGGTTTTTTGTGTTGGTCAGTATATAACATTCAGTTAATCAATCACGAATTTTTCTGCAATCCTGTCAGCGATTGACTGAAATTCTTCCTTTGTCAATTTTAATTTTGGCCGGTTAAAATTAATGTCCTGCGCTCCCTGTAAAGGAATAAGGTGTATATGAGCATGTGGCACGTCGAGGCCAATGACCGCTAAACCCACACGTTTGCAGGGAATAGTTTTTTGAATAGCCATAGCTATTTTCTTGGCAAACAACATGATTCCCCCCAATTCATCATCATTCAAATCGAAAAAATAGTCGGTTTCTTCTTTGGGAATCACCAGCACATGTCCTTCAACCAACGGGTTGATATCTAAAAAAGCGTAATATTTATCACTTTCGGCCACTTTAAAACTGGGAATTTCGCCCTGTGCAATTTTCAAAAAAATACTTGCCATATCTACCAATATTTATCGTGATATTTCGAGAACTTCGAATCGCATTTTTCCTGCCGGCACCTGTATTTCAACAATATTGCCTTTTTTCCTGCCAACCAATCCCTTGCCTATGGGAGTGGTAATAGCAATTTTCCCTTCTTTCAGGTTTGCTTCCGACTCAGAAACTAGAGTGTACTCAACAATTGCATTGTTTTTCAAATTTTTGAGTTTCACCCTGTTGAGTATCTGGATGCTGGATGTATCCACACGCGTTTCGTCCAGCACACGGCTGTGGCGAATGGTTTCCTCTAATTTGTGAATACGCGCTTCGAGCATGCCTTGGGCGTCTTTGGCTGCATCATATTCGGCGTTTTCCGAAAGATCGCCTTTATCGCGCGCTTCCGCAATCTGTTTTGAAATGGCTGGGCGTTCAACATTGATCATTTGCTCCAACTCCTTTTTCATTTTGGCAAGCCCTTCCTCTGTAACATACGAAACTTTAGCCATATTATTTGATTTAGGTATGAGGTATCAATAAAAAAAAGAACTCCGGAGTCCCGGAATTCTTTTCCTGAGACAACAGAATGAGTTTATATTTGATTTTGCAAAAAAACTATAATCATCAAAAGGTTAATTTTAACGGAACAAAGATAAAGGTTTTTTTTGAAAACAAAAATATAATATCTTTTTTTTACATTTACACTTTTGGCAATTTCCACGGTGCGCGATAATTGGTTTTGGCCAAATCGTTAGCTTGTCGATTGCCTGTAAAGGTATTTGTTTTATTATCCCATTGAAGACCAACGCCTACTCGACTTGAAATATTGGCCAGATGGGCAAGGTTAGCTACCTCAGCGCCAATGGCAATATCACAATTGGGCAACTTGCGACTCTTGATACATTCGAGATGGTTTCCAATATGATTGTACAAGCCTTTGTTTTCGCCACTCTTCCATTGGACGGCTTCCATGCGAGGAGTAATCGTTTTCGGCGCAGGATCGCAGGGATAGCAGTAAGGGAACACCCGTCCACGGTTGCTATTTTCTGGACGAACTTCCCAACCGGCACGTGTTAGAAGCAGAGTTCCGTTTTCACCAAAGAATGCGACGCCTTCGGCACGATCGAACAAACCGTTGCCTATTCCGCAGGCATGATCCCAAATGATATTGAAATCTGGATATTTATAGGTAGCCATCAAGGTGTCGGGTGTTTCCATGGAGTCGTTGGGATAGGCGTATTTACTACCGGCGCCATATACATACGAGGGTAAACCAACGTTCATTCCTTTAAGTGCATAGTCGAGCAGATGGACGCCCCAGTCAGCCATCAAGCCTCCGGCATAATCCCAGAAGAAACGGAAATTGTAGTGGAAACGATTTTCATTATAAGCGCGTTTGGGAGCGGGGCCAAGCCACATATCATAATCTACGCCTGCAGGTGGAGTAGAATCGGGAACTACTGGTAATGTCCATTTGCTGGTTTGGTAAGCCCAAACCTTTACCGTACGCACCCGGCCGAGTTTGCCGCTTTGTACAAAGGCTGCCGCTTCGTCCCAGTGCGGGTCGCTACGTTGCCATTGCCCTACCTGTACAATGCGGTTGTATTTACGTACAGCCTTTACCATCAGGTTACACTCCTCAATGGTATTTGCCAGCGGTTTTTCCACGTAGGCATCCTTTCCTGCTTCACAGGCGGCAATCAACGGGAGGCAATGCCAATGGTCGGGCGTTCCGATAATGACAACGTCTACATCCTTGTTTTCTATTACCTTACGCCAATCTTTGACCAATTGGGCTGGCTTCTTACCGGCTTTCTTTTCAACATCACCGGCGCGCTTGTTCAACCATTCGTCGTCGATATCGCAAAGAGCGACACATTCTACCTCAGGGTATTGCAGATATGTATCAAGATTTGCCCACCCTTGGTTGCGGCAACCGATCAATCCAACCTTTACTTTATTACTCGGCGCTTTTTGTCCGAATACTTCAGTCATACCTCCCGGAACAAATGAACCTGCGCCTAAGGCTGCCGCCCCGGCTAAAGTGTTTTTCAAAAAAATACGTCTTTCCATTTTTTTTTTATTTATTGATTTATTGAATATTGTCAAAATTTTTCAAACTGTTGATTTTCAGCGGAAACAATCGCCATACATTCAACCTCAACCAACCATCCTGGCCTGCAAACCGGCGCCCAGAGCATGACGCGGGGAATATCAGGATATTGTTGTGCAACGTAACGGTCGATTACAGCATAGTCGGCAATATCGCGCAAATAGATAATCATGTGTGCAATATGCTGCATGGTAGCACCGGCTTCGGCTAAAAGAACCTGTACATTTTCGAAAGTACGGGCGGTTTGTTTTTCGACGTCAAAAGGATGTTCGATTTCGCCACGGTTGTTGATGCTGGCTGTTCCGGAAATGAAAACATGACGACGGTCGCCATAGTCGACAGCAGTGCCACGTTCAAAAGTAACACCATATTCGTATGTCGGATTCAAGTGTGATGTCGCATGCAAGTAGCGGATTTGTTCCGGTAGGATATTGACAATAGCATAAGCATCCACCAGTACCTCTACCTCTGGAAAGATATAACATCCTTCAATACCGGTGCTGGCAATATAATGAGTTTGAGATGTCAAACCTTGGCATTCGAAAAACGCTTTGCGGGCAACCACCATTCCAGTGTATTGTATATCTACATTCTGCACAAATATCCAGGTTCGGACACAATTTTTCATGAGAGTACATCCTTTTAGGGAAAGGCTGCTGCAATAACGGTCGAAGATATTGTGTGTCTGTGAAGTTGCATTTCCGATCGGTTCATGCATTTGAGTATGGAAAAGGTGTTCATAATACGGACGTTTCAATACAACAGCATTGTCGATTTCAGTTGTTAATTGTGCGTTTTCAACGAAATACAACAATAATGATGCTTTCGAACCGTTTAATGGCGGTTGTTGTACAAATGATAATGCTTCACCTTCAGTTTTTTTCAGATGGACGGCCTGATTAATGGCATCGCTTACGAAAAAACGTTTCCAGACTAAAATGTAACCTTCCTCCCTGAACAAACTGGTTAATCGAAAGGTACTTTCTTCTAACAGAGCAAATTGTGTTATTGTATTTTTAAAAACGTCATTCAGTTCTATTGAAGCATGTAACTCGGAAACTCCTCCTTCGGTGTAAAATCGTGCAACTCTGATGATAACTGACAAGTCAGTCCATTCTATGGTATATGTTTTCAACCCCATCAGTTAGATATCTACACTTTCGGTAATTGCCATGGCGCACGATAATTTGGCACCAGATACTTGTTGGCATCTTTGTCGTTGGTAAATTTTGTACCATTCCAAACTAACTTTTTACCAGTACGGTATGCAATGTTGCCCAGTTGTGAGAATTTGGCGATATGCGCACCTATTTCAGCGCTGGCTCTGGTGTTGCGGTCTCGGTTTTTGATACATTCCAGATGATTTTTCACATGCAGATTCAGCCCGCCGCCACCGTAGGCCTTGTTGTACGGAACTGCCTCCATGCGTGCTACATTATTGACCTTTTCAGGAATAACTTCCCATCCGCTTCGATCCAACACTAATGTTCCGTTTTCGCCAACATATCCAAGTCCATGGTTACGACCATAGTAACCATCGTCGATTCCGATAGCATGATCCCAAAGTACGGTAAATCCATCGAAGGTATATATGGTTTGCAACAGGTCGGGCGTTTCGCAGGCGTCATCGGGGTAGCCAAATTTGCCACCGGAAGCCATCACATCCAGAGGCGCCTGAACGTTCATTGCATAAAGGGCGTAATCGAGAAGATGCACACCCCAATCGGTCATCAATCCACCGGCATAGTCCCAAAACCACCGGAAAGTGAAATGAAACCGGTTGCGATTAAACGGGCGCTTTGTCGCTGGGCCAAGCCACATGTCGTAGTCTACTCCTGGAGGGGTTGGTTCATCGGGTTTAACGGGAATGGACGGGCACCATCCCTGATAGGAAAATACCCGAACAGTACGTATCTTTCCCAGTTTACCCGATTGCACGTATGCAACGGCGTCCTGCCAGTGTGGATCGCTGCGTTGCCACTGGCCTATCTGTACTACGCGGTTATAACGCTGTGCAGCCTTCACCATCAGGTTACACTCTTCGATGCTGTTACCGATTGGTTTTTCGCAATAGACGTCCTTGCCGGCTTCGCAAGCAGAAACCATCTGCAGACAATGCCAATGGTCGGGCGTCCCAATAATCACCACATTAATATCCTTGTTGTCGATCAGTCTGCGCCAGTCCTTATATTGATGTTCCGGCTTTTTGCCCACTTTCTTTTCAACATCGGCCATTCGCCTGTTAAGCGGCTGGTCGTCAACATCGCATATTGCGACACATTCCACTTCGGGGTTGTCAAGAAAACTGTTTAGGTTACTCCACCCCATACCGTTGCATCCTATTAATCCAACTCGAATACGGTCGCTGGGCGCTACTCTGCGTCCCATACCATATAATGATTGCGGTATTACCGCTGCTCCGGCTCCTAACAAGGCAGCCTGATACAAGAAATCTCTACGTGTGCTCATGATTTATGATTTATTATTGATTATTTTTTGATTATTTTTGATTATCTGTGATCAACTTTTATGTTATGAAAAACATTCTGAACGTCTTCGTCTTCGTCGAACCTGGCTAAAAGTTTTTCAATTTTCAATTTCTTCGGTTTGTTCAGCAGTAAGTTCCTTTGTATCAAGCGGAATACGCTCAAATTCACAACTGACAATTTCAAAATCATTGTCTTCCAGGTATTTTTGCAAAGCGCCATACGAACTAAATTCTGAATAGATAACTATTTCACCGTCTTCAGCAAAAATCTCATCTACGCCAAAATCGATCATCTCAAGTTCAAGTTCTTCCAAATCAACATTTTCCTTTTCCTTCACTTTGAATACACAATTACGTTCAAACATGAAATCAACCGAGCCTGAAGTGCCCAGCGATCCGTTGAATTTGTTGAAATAGCTGCGAATGTTGGCTACGGTACGTATTGGGTTGTCTGTAGCCGTTTCCACAATGATGGCAATCCCGAAAGGGCCATAACCTTCGTATACTATTTCCTTGTAATCGGCATGATCTTTTGAGGTTGCCTTTTTGATGGCTCGTTCCACATTTTCTTTGGGCATGTTAGCCGCTCTGCCCATTTGAACCAACACGCGAAGACGTGGATTGGTTTCAGGATCGGAGCCGCCTGACTTAACCGCAATGGTAATTTCTTTACCCAGTTTGGTAAAGATTTTGGCCATGCTACCCCATCTTTTCATTTTCCGGGCTTTCCGGTATTCATATGCTCTTCCCATTGTATTTTAATGTTTGGGTGAAGAATCTTCCCTGATCAGTTGCCAAATTCTTTTGCGATATTGCCATAACAAAGCGCAGAAAATTCCTAAAACAGCCATAAAAGTTCCAAGCACAGCGATATATTTCACAACCGTTCTTTCCTCCTGCTGTAAAGGAGTAAAGTCCTGAACAATTACAACGATTTCATCGGATATTTCGAGATTCTTTTCCAGCAATTGTTTACGTCTTTGCAACGATAATACATCTCCATAAAATAATCTTGGTTCAGGTTCGGTGCCAACAACAACGACTGATCCTTGATCAACATTCGACTCCTTACGGATACGGGCTTGTTGAAAATCATCTATCGTTTTGAGCTCTTTCTCAATCACTTGAACCATCTCTTCTTTTTGCGACCTGCTGATCCGGTATAAATCCTGTATGAAAGCATTGTTGTTGACATAATTAAGTAAACCCTTGCGTAAATTTGGAAAAATACTTTCGTCATATACAGATACCTTTATTTGCACAAAGGATGGTACGCGGATTTGATTGGTATCCTTTGGATTATATGTTTCCTTCACATCCACATAGTCCGGTTTCATATCCTTGTTGATATCAATACCATAGAATGCCTTGATAGAACGTATTTCTTTCACCTGTTCAATACTCATACCGAGATAGTTAGCCAATAATAATGGTTTGCCTACCGCTTTATTAAGTTTGTTGATATGATCAATCACCACTGAATTGTCCACCCCGCCTAAATAATTTCTTTCTTCTACATCATAGATACCGCCGGTATTGCCTTCAAGCGTGGAAGTATAAAACGGTCGGGAAATACCATACAGCAAAAATCCCATTAACGCGCCGGCTAAACCAAAGGAAAAAATCCATAACGACTTACGGATCAGGAAAATAATAAAATTTACGAATAAATCCTTAATACCAATAAGGAATTTCGTAAACGCCACCCACATTCGAGAACAAAATTCGAAAATATCAATTTCATCGTTGGGTTTACCAGTGTTTTGTTGCATATTTGATTCGTTCATCTATTAATTTTTTTTAAGTTATTTGATGCGCCAAAAGTACAAAAGATTTTCATACATCCAATTTGCTACGTTCGCTTTTTTTTAGCGATTTTTTACGTTTTTCTTCCAAGCGTTTTTCTACTGCCTCTTTCGAAGGTTTGGTACGTTTGCGTGGTTTAGTAATTATGAGTGATTTTTCGAGAATTTCAATTGCCCGTTCGATGACGGATTGCCTGTTTTGCAGTTGTGAACGCTGTTCGTCGCAGTTTAGTTGCAGGTAACCATCGTCGGTGATAACTGATTCAAGTCTCGAATGAATCCGCGCTTTTTCCTCATCACTGAACAATGCTGACGCAGCCACATCAAACCATAAACCGACTTTGGTTTCGGTTTTGTTCACATGTTGCCCTCCTTTTCCGCTACTTCGAGAAGTACGGAATATGCACTCATTTTCGAAAACTGAAGCGTCAATCATTTGATAAATATTTGCCGCAAAAATAACAGTATTTTAGGTAACTTTTGTATCTTTGTCTTGTTTTTTAAATTTTATCTTATTATATCTAATGTATGGATTATACTTATGCCAATCCCCAGTTTTTCTGGTTGTTCATTGCCTGGTTGGCGGCAATAGGATGGTACGTCTTGCGGCAGAAACGCCTCAACCCGTACATGCAGGTTGCTTCTGTTGAAGGTTTGAAAGGTGTCCGCACAGCGCGTCCCATTTTGCGACACGGCCTGTTTGTGCTGCGGATGATGGCTTTTGCGCTGATGATTTTGGTTTTAGCACGCCCGCAGTCGAGTAACAGGTGGGAAACCGTCACCACCGAAGGAATTGATATCGTAATGGCGCTCGACATATCGGGCAGTATGCTCGCACAGGATTTTAAGCCCGACCGCCTCGAAGCCGCCAAACGTATATCCACGCAGTTCATTTCCGGACGTACCAACGACCGTATCGGATTAGTGATATTCAGCGGCGAGAGTTTCACGCAATGTCCGCTTACGACAGATCACACGTCGCTCATCAATCTGTTCAACAGCGTACACAACGGTATGATTGAAGACGGAACGGCTATCGGGCTTGCTTTAGCGAATGCCGTAAGTCGCATCAAGGACAGCGACGCCATCAGCAAAATCATCATCCTGCTCACCGACGGAGTGAACAACCGCGGCTCCATTGATCCGATGACCGCCGCCGAAATAGCCAAAACATTCGGTATTCGCGTATATGCCATTGGTGTAGGCACTCGTGGAATGGCGCCTTATCCGGTGCGAACGCCTTTTGGAATACAGTATCAGGATATGCCAACAGAGATTGACGAGGACTTGCTCAAAGAAATTGCCAATATGACTGACGGGCAATACTTCAGGGCTACCGACAACGACGCGCTCGTAAAGGTGTACGAGGACATCGACCGAATGGAAAAGTCGAAAATCAGCGTGCAGGAGCATCACAAAAAAACAGAGGAATATTTTAGGTTTGCTCTCGCCGCGGCGTTGCTGCTGTTGTTGGAAATATTGTTAAGGTATACGGTGTTGCGGAATTTATCGTGACCTGCTGGGTCTCCCAGACCCGGTAGGTCTTTTTTTCCAACAAGACCTACCGGAACTATGTTCCATGTCAGAAATGACAGGACAATACAAGTGTACAATTTGACAATCAATGCAAAGATAGACAAAAAATTGTTACCAAATCGTTACCTGTTCAGGAAAAAAATTGACAAGGAAAGATGCGCTTTTGTCCGCATTTGACACTGTTTTTCATGCCACGTAAGTCGTGAATTGAAAATAATTTTGTACCATTAAAAAACAGTGTTATGCGAAGTACATTTAACATTCTGTTCTATCTGAAAAAGAGCAGTGTAAAGAAAACGGGATATGCTCCATTGATGGTGCGTATCACCATTAACGG
>Ga0209737_10001171_pt1 | contig 19241 bp, 20 predicted proteins | sample TergutCu122P3_FD_187284 | JGI IMG/M metagenome (GOLD analysis project Ga0209737, IMG submission 187284) | Cubitermes ugandensis P3 segment gut microbial communities from Kakamega Forest, Kenya - Cu122 P3 (SPAdes) (version 2) | ecosystem: Host-associated > Arthropoda: Insects > Digestive system...
AAATAGAAAACACAGTAGGACTTACCCCAAGAACAAAAAGAGTAATAGAAAATGCATATAGAGAAGCCAAAAAATTAAGTTCAGATTATATAGGAACAGAACATCTATTAATAGGAATTATGAGAGAAGGAGACAGTATTGCAGTTAGAATAATGTTAGACTTAAATGTAGATCCACAAAAGCTATATAATGAAATTATAAAAGTAGTAAGTGAATATGAGAAAGAAGAAGAGCCGAAAGTCAAAAAGACGAGCGCAAATGGTAGTAGCTATAATACAACACCTACATTAAATCAATTTGGCTCAGACTTAACAAAAGTAGCAGAAGAAGGAAAACTTGACCCAGTTATAGGAAGAGCCGAAGAAATTGATAGAGTTATACAAATTTTATCAAGAAGAACAAAAAATAATCCATGCTTAATTGGTGAACCAGGTGTAGGAAAAACTGCGGTTGTAGAAGGATTGGCTCAAAAAATTATAGCAAGCGATGTCCCAGAGACTCTTAAAAATAAAAGAGTAGTTACCCTAGATATTTCAGGAATGGTAGCAGGGAGCAAATATAGAGGAGACTTTGAAGAAAGGATAAAGAAGTCCTTAAAAGAAGTGAAAAAAGCAGGAGATGTAATAGTATTTATTGATGAAATTCATACAATAGTTGGAGCAGGTTCTGCAGAAGGAGCAATTGATGCAGCAAATATTTTAAAACCGCTTCTGGCAAGAGGTGAAGTTCAGGTAATTGGTGCAACTACTTTGGATGAATATAGAAAGCATATTGAAAAAGATGCTGCATTAGAAAGAAGGTTTCAACCTATAGTTGTAAACGAGCCAAGTGTCGAAGACACTATAAAAATTCTTTATGGACTAAGAGATAAATATGAAGCACATCATAATGTAAAAATTACAGATGAGGCAATTGAAGCTGCAGCTAAACTTTCAGTAAGGTATATAAATGACAGATACCTTCCAGATAAGGCCATAGACTTGATAGATGAGGCTTCTTCAAAAGCAAAATTAAAGACATATACAAGACCGGAAGAATTAAATAAACTTGAAGAAAAAATAGAAAGCTTGAGAGTAGAAAAAGAAGAGGCTGTGCAGGTTCAGGACTTTGAAAAAGCAGCAAAGTTGAGAGATAAAGAACGTAAAGAAAAAGAAAATCTTGAAAAAGCGAAAAGTGAATGGGAAGAGCAAAGTATTAAAAGTGTAAAAGAGATTACCAAAGAGGATATAGCAGAAGTAATAGGTACAAGTACTGGTATTCCTGCAAAAAAAATAAGTGAAGATGAGTTTGCAAAACTTAAGAATTTAGAATCTACATTACATGAAAGAGTCATAGGACAAGAAGATGCAGTAAGTGCAGTTGCAAAAGCTATAAAAAGAGGAAGAGTAGGACTGAAAGACCCAGCAAGACCAATAGGTTCATTTGTGTTTTTAGGACCAACAGGCGTTGGAAAGACAGAGTTAGCTAAAGCATTAGCAGCAAGTCTTTTTGGGGATGAAAATAATCTTATTAGAGTAGATATGAGCGAATATATAGAAGCACACTCAACAGCTAAAATGATAGGTTCGCCTCCAGGATATATAGGATTTGATGAAGGAGGAGGGCTGACAGAAAAAGTAAGAAGAAGGCCATATTCAGTAATTCTTTTTGACGAGATAGAAAAAGCGCATCCAGATGTCATGAATATGTTACTTCAAATATTAGAAGATGGAAGGCTCACAGATTCCCATGGAAGAGTAGTAAATTTTAAGAATACAGTAATTATAATGACATCAAATGTGGGAGCGAGATTAATTACAGAGAAGAAATCTTTGGGGTTTGCAAATACTAATGAAATAGAAAAACAAAAAGAATATGAGAATATAAAAAAGGATGTTTTAGGTGAGTTCAAAAAAGAGTTTCGTCCGGAATTTATAAATCGTATAGATGAACTGATAATATTTCATAAGCTATCTTCTGCTGAGATGGAAAAAATTGCAGATATTATGATAGACAAAGTAGTAAAAAGAATTCAAGAGCAGAAAATAGAGCTAACTATTGACCATACAGTAAAAGAGTTAATAATAAAGAAGGGGACAGATGAAGTATATGGTGCAAGACCGTTAAGAAGAGCTGTGCAAACAATTCTCGAAGACTTTCTTGCTTCTGAGATTCTAGAGGGGAATTTAAAATCAGGAGATACAGGAAAATTAATAGCTAAAGATGATAAAATAGAGCTAAAGATTAAAGTTAAAAAATAAATGATAAAATAGGAGTGAAATATAAAAAATAATTCACTTCTATTTTTATTTGTGATAGAATAATAATTACAGATAATTAAATAGTGTTTCGAATATAGTATGTAAAAAAATATGAAGGAGGAAATGATTTTGAAGAAGGATTTAAAAGATATAAAAGGGCTATATCTTGTGCATAGAGGATTGCACAGTATGGAAAAGGGGGTTCCTGAAAATTCATTACTTGCTTTTAAACAAGCATTAATACATTATAGAGATATTGAAATTGATATACAGCTTTTAAAAGATGGAGAAGTTGTGGTATTTCATGACAGTAATCTAAAAAGAATGACTGGTGTAGATAGATATCTTTATGACTGTACTTATGATGAAATTAAGGATTTAAAATTAATGGGGACAGAAGAAAGAATTCCATTGCTAAAAGATGTGCTAAGGGTGGTGAATGGAAAGGTTTTACTGGATATTGAATTTAAATATGATCTTCCAGCTGGATTTTTGGAAGAAGCGGCATGTAAATTTCTGGATAACTATAATGGAAAATTTATAGTTACTTCATTTAATCCGTTCAGTGTAAGATGGTTTAAGAAAAATAGACCAAACTATATAAGGGGACAACTGGTTACCTTTAAAGACGAGAAAACAAATTTTATCAAAAAGCTTGCATTTAAAAAAATGGTATTTAATTTTCTTGCAAAGCCAGATTTTGTTGGATACGATATAAATGAAATAACAGAGCAAAGAGCGAATAGTATAAGAAAAAAAGGTATACCTCTATTTTTATGGACTGTTGAAACACGTGAACAATTTGAAACTGCAAAAAGATTGGGCGATAGTTACATATATGAAAAGATAATGATATAAGATTTTTACAAATAAATTCCTGGTTGCCATAATATAAAACCTTTAAAATCCCTGAAAAATATGGTATAATGTATGTATAACTCTACATATGTAGAGAAATTAAAGGGAGGATGATTCAGATGGAAATGCAGAAAGAATTAGCACGGGTTCCTATTGGTCCCAAGTCTAATCGAGAGGTCGCGTTATATGAGGCATTAGAAGCCTTAAGGACGACACCGGAAATTCAAGCAATAGCAGCAAAAGAAAGAGAAGAATTACTCTTGAAGGGAGCAACCAGTTTGCCACGGGGATACTTCAAGGCAAGGTATCGCGATCAAGAAGGCCAGGAATGGTTAGCAGCAGTAATTTTGGTAGAAGAATGAACTCCTGGAAAATATGGTGATTTTTGTTAAACTGAAGTTTACAAAAATTCACCTATTTTCTTTTTTAAAATATATAAATTAAAATTTGCTAAAAATATTATCGTATGGTATAATTAAATATAGAGTGCAAAGCTATAATAAGCCTATGATTTAAGAGGTGTAGGGGTTGGAAATTTTAATTATCATATATATATTAATATTTATAATATTTGCATTGATCTTATTTGCGATAATGCAAATAAAATCTTCTGGAATAAATGTAAAAGATTTCTGGGGATTTATAAGAGCGAACCAAATGCTTGATAAATTATATAATTTTGCACGAAAATACCAAAAATTAAGTAGTGCTGAACAATTGATATTCTTAAAAGAAGCTGAAAAAGTTTTCGATGCATTTGATAAAGTTCCTAATATATTATGGGAAGAGGAGTACCAGAAATACATGGAAGTCTTAGATAAATACAGAGATATAAAATTAGTAAGATGGGCAGAGAATTAAAGTAAATAGATTAATGTTTAAAAAAATTAAGAGTTTAAACTCTTAATTTTTTTATTTGTTTTATTTCATCTAGAAGACTATTTATAACTTCTTTTCTTTTTAAAGTAGCGGTTCGATATTCTTCTAAAACATATTTATAATTTTTTGCATCTTCTCCCTGTTTGAAGAGAACTTCCATACCAGCTCGAAAATATTCTTTTCTTTCTTTAGATTTGGTCTGTTCCATTCGAAGGTTATATTGATGAATCTGCTCAAGTCTATCTATTTGTTCCTTTAGATATTTTAAATAATCAAATATACAACCGATTTCATATTCAGTATCCTCGATAACGATTTTGCACAAAGCTTTTACGACTTTGGCGTTTAATTTACCGAGCTTTGTATTTTCTTCTAAGCTTTTTAATGCTATAGATTTTGGGATTGTAGGAAGAGTTTCTTCTATAAGTAGCTTAAGAGTATCTGTTACACCAATGTGAGTCTTATATTGTCTTTTACTTACAATTGCATCAAATTCATCTGCAACTCTAATTATTTGTCCTTCGATAGGGATATCTTTTTTAGTAATGCCTCTAGGATATCCAGTACCGTTTAGCGATTCGTGATGGTATAACGGGCCTGCGGCATAAGGTCTTAATTTCACATCTGACATGCACATTTTATGCCCGAGAGTAGTATGCTTCTTTACTACATCATATTCTTCGTCAGTCAAGGTGCCAGGTTTTTGCAGTATATTTGAAGGGATAAATAGTTTCCCGATATCATGTAAATATGCGCATATAGTACAATAAACAGTAAATTCTTTATTTAAATTTAAATTTTCACAAAGCCTACATGAAATACTTGCAACATTTTCAGAATGGGTTCTAGTAAAACCATCCAATCTATCTAACATGTCTAATTGATATCTCATTGTTTCAGTAAGATTGTATGATTTCAAGCTGGTTTTATTATAAAAATCAAATTCTTCTTTCATCCGTATCTCCTATATTAAGGGTTGATATAAGATTTAAAAATAAAATTTTAAAATCTTGTATATATAATATACTTTATTGCTAATAAGGTCAATAGATAAAGCGAAAAAAGTTATTTGACGTAAAAATGATATAAAACTGAAAAGAACAGAAAAAAAGAGATTAGAATTTAGATTCTAACCCCTAATGTTTAATTTGCTAGATATTCATTTGACTACTTAAAAATCCGTGCTGCAGATTGAACTACTTTAAGCTCCATGTCTCCCATTTTTTTATTCTGTTCTTTAGAAAGTAAGATAACGCTTCCAATACTGTCTCCGTCTGAAATTATTGGGTATATAACTTGAGAATTATATATCCATTCTCTAGTATCGTTCCCGAGTTATTGGCAGGGCAATTTCGTTATTATCACTGCTTGTATATACTTCTTTATTTTCAATTACTTTTTCTAGTTCTTTGCTTAATGATTGTTCCAGAAAATCTTTTTTTGAACCACCAGAAATTGCAATAACAGAGTCTTTATCTGTTATACATGCAATATGCCCGGTAGTCTTTGCCAAAGTTTCAGCATAACCTGTTGCAAATTCAGAAAGCTCTCCAATAGGAGAATATTTTTTTAAGATAACTTCTCCTTCTTTATCAGTAAATATTTCTAGAGGGTCACCTTCTTTTATACGAAGAGTTCTTCTTATTTCCTTAGGGATAACAATTCTTCCTAGATCATCTATTCTTCTTACTACTCCAGTTGCTTTCAAAATCATACCACTCCTTTTCTCAATAAGTTTAAATTTAGTATTTGTTTGAAATTAAAAATTATTCAGAAATTTGACAAAATTTTTAAGATTTATTTAATAACTACTATATCTAATTTTGTAACATCATTTTATTTGATTGATATTTATGATATATTTGATATGAATAAAATATAAATAAAAAAATCAAATTTTTTTTGGAAATAAAATATTTACAAGTAATAATAAAAAAAGATAAAAATTATGTGAGGTTTTAATTATAATTCTTATCTTTTTAAATGTTATACTATTAATAAAATTACATTTCTATTCAATAACTTTGCTGTAATAATTTTTTGTGAATAATAGCTTACTTATTAAAAATTTATTTGCTACAATCTGAAGCATTCTATCCACATAATCTTCTGGAATATCTGCACCTTCTACTGGTGTAAATTTACCATTATCGTACCTGCCAAGGTCTGTTATCCAGCTATATTCTGAAAACATTACGAGTCCGAGGGGTGTCGCTTAAAATATCTTTTCCGATTATTAATCTGGAATCGTAAGTGATGCCGAATAAATTTAAAAGAGTTGGTAAGACATCAATCTGGCATGCCACTTTATCGACAACCGTTTTTGGCATAGTACTGTTATATAAAATGAAAGTGTTTTGCTGAATTTGAACTTTATCTCTTTCATAAGTAGAGAGCTCATTCATTTCATCTGTAGTAAAGAAATATGGATAATGATCTGATACTAATACAATAACAGTATTGTCCAGTTCGCCTGCTTCTTCTAGCTTGTTAATTAATAGCTCTAGAGCTTTATCAAGTTCTACTTGAGTAGCAAGATATGCTTTTATTCCTTCACTATATGGTAAATGGTCTACCAAATCTCTATTTTTATATGAAATATAATTGCCAGTCCAGTTATAATTAGCATGACCACTAACTGTTAAAATATATGTTACCACTTTTTGGTCCACGCCAATGATTTGGTCTGCGATTGCTTCAATTAAGTCCACATCACTGGTTGGCCATGTAGAGCAATTCATAAGTTTTTCAAGTCCGTTTCCTTTTCCTAAATAATCAGAAAAGCCAAGTGTAGGTCTAGTTTTATCCCTGCTATAATACGTATAGGTCCAGTTATGATATGCTTTAGCAAGATACCCCTCTTTTTTAAAAGAGTTACCTATTGCATATGGGAAAACTGGTTTCTGTTTTGGCCATAGATTAATTGTTTCCTGAAATGGCAATGCTCCGGTTAATGCTTGGATTTCACCACCAACAGTACTAAACATTGTAGGAGTATAATAGTTGTTGAAAACGAAGGAATTCGTTGAAAGTTTATATAACGTAGGGGTAAGCTCCTTGTCTACTGCAAGACCAGAGAACCCTTCAGCAACAATAAAAATTAAGTTCTTATCCTTAAAAATGCCAGTATATTCATTTTGCCTTGTTGGCTGCTCATTAGAAAAATAATTATGCATTTGATTTAAGGTTTTGTCAGTTGTCCCGTCTATAAGTGCTTCAAAATCGATATCAGTTACATTATAGCCATATTCAGTTGGGACATTGTTCTCAGGTTCAGGATCAACAACCTCGATGACATAGTTATCTGATTTAAATAAAACCTTTTTAATATCTATTCTCATTCCTGTCAAAAGTCCAAAGTAGCTATTTGTAGTATTAGATATATCTAGGTTATAGTATATTTTATAGGCAGAATATACCTTGCTTTTATTGGGAAGTAAGAACGAAATAGCTAGTACATGTACAATAATAAATAAAAGTAAATATTTTAATTTATTTTTATTGCTCAGATGTCCACAATTTATTTTTTTTCTAACAAGAAATAAAAATATAACAGGTAAAAGAAATAATATAATAACTATAATATGTTTGAATATGGTTTTAATAACAATTTCATAAAAATCTATTGCCTGGTTTGCTAAAGATAGAGAATGAAAGGAGAATGGTACTGAAATTAAAGTAACAAATATATATTGAAATCCAAATGTTATACAGATGATAATAGTAAGTATCCATACTAATTTTCTATTTATAGAGTCAGAAAAAGACCTTGTAATAAGAGTCAGTAAAAACGAAATGGCTATTGAAAATAATGGCATATATAACAATCCAATATTAAAAAAACCATTTTCACTAATATTAATCTTATAAATTACCTCTAAAAACAAGATGATAGCAAGGTAATATAGAAAGACATTTATTTTTTTTACTGGAACTTCTTCAATTATCATTTAAATTTCTCCGACTAGTTTTCTACATTTAATATAACATAACAAAATATGCTTCTCATAGTATATCAAAGCATGTCGATTCTTGCAATATAGTTGGGCTAAATCTTTAATTTGCAAACTATTATACTGGTTAATTTATTTTTGTTATGATATAATCAAAAAAACTAAAATCTTAGAGAGGGGTAATAAGAATGAATAATCATGAAGGCTTACAGCTAAGAGAATATGGTGTAACACCGACTAGAGAGGTGTTAGAAAAAGTATTGGCAGGGAGCTATACTGCATATGAAACATTTCAAGATAAATTACCTGAATTAGAGATGGAACAAGATTGGAAATGGTACACTCCTCATAAAGTATGGTGTGCGAAAGGTCAATATTTTTGGACAACGACAAGGGGGACAAGAAAAGAGAAAGTTCTCTATTGGCTATATGTTTATGAAGGGTATTTCAATGTAGCTGTCTGGTTTAAGGAAAAGAATCGCGCTGAAGTGTTAAAAGCTAAAGTGAGTGAAAAAACAAAGCAAGTGATTCGTGATGCTAAGACTGAAATGGGATTACCTACATTTCCAGTAGTATTCAAAGTAACTACTGAAGAGTGCCTTTCTGACATTTATACATTAATAAACTGCAAAAAGAATTTAGAAGGCAAATAGTAAGTTATAAGGAAGGGAAGAATTAAGTGTGGTAATTCGAGTTGATGGAGACGCTTGTCCAGCTATAAACAAAATTTCTGAACTAGCTAAAAAATACAATATAACTATGAAAATATATGCTAACTATGCTCATAACATTAATTCTGACTACGCAGAAGTAGTATTATTGGACACAAGCTCTCAAAGCGTAGATATGAAAATAATAAGCGAAACCAAAGAAAGTGATATAATTATTACCCAAGACTTTGGTCTTGCTAGTATAGTGCTTTCAAAAAAGGCCTATGCTATAAGTACCAGAGGATTAATATATACAAATGAAAATATTGATAGTTTACTTTACGAAAGATATTTAAATGAACAAATTAGAAAAGCTACAAAAAGAAACAAAGGACCTAAAAAAAGAACGGAAGAAGATAACAAAATATTAATTGAAAATTTAGAAAAAATTTTACTTTGCAAATCGAAATAATCAATAGCAATTGGACAAATTGCAATTTTTTGACAAAAAAAGTTAAAAATACTTGTAATAATAGGCTGAAAATGTATATAATATACACATTATAAAAATATCAAAAATAAGGAGGTAATATGAGAGCGATAGATATTAGAACCAAATATTTGAAGTTTTTCGAAAAACACAATCATAAGATAATTCAAGGAGCATCTCTTATCCCAGATAATGATTCTTCTGTACTATTTACTCCCGCCGGTATGCACCCATTAGTGCCATATCTTGTTGGAGAAAAACATCCTGCAGGTAATAGACTTGTGAATTATCAGAAGTGTATAAGAACTATCGATATTGAGTCAGTTGGAGATAGCTCACATTTAACCTGCTTTGAAATGATGGGGAACTGGTCTTTAGGGGACTATTTTAAAGAAGAGTCTATTAAAATGAGTTTTCAATTTTTAACTGAAGAATTAAATATTCCCGTTGAGAAAATATATATAACATGTTTTGCAGGAGATAAAGATTGTCCAAAGGATTTAGAATCTGCTAAGGTATGGGAAGAAGTAGGAATTGCAAAGGAACACATATATTTTTTTGGTAAAAAGGAGAATTGGTGGGGACCAGTAGGAAATCACGGGCCATGTGGACCAGACACGGAAATTTTTTATGATACTGGAAAAGAAAAATGTACGACTGATTGTAACCCATCATGTAGCTGTGGCAAATATATCGAAATATGGAATAATGTATTTATGCAGTATTATAAAAATGACGATGGAACATATGAAGAGTTAAAACAAAAAAATGTAGATACAGGTTTAGGTTTGGAAAGAGCCGCTATGACATTTCAGGGGAAAAGTAGTGTGTTTGACATAGAAATATTTGCTCCAATAATGGAAATGTTGAAAAAATTTGCAAAAAATGTAGGGGTCGACGCCCTCGGCGACCCGTCTTCGAAGGAATACTTGCAAAGTTTTAGAATAATAGCAGACCATTTAAAAGCAAGCATGTTATTAATTTCAGATGGTGTAAGACCAAGTAATTTAGACCAGGGATATGTTTTAAGAAGGCTGATAAGAAGAGTTATCAGGCATATAAGAAAAACAGAAATCGATGTAGAAAAATTAGGAGAAATAATTACTAAATATGTTGACGTTTTGAAAGAAATGTATCCAGAGCTGGAAGAAAATGAAAAAGAAATATTAGAAACATTGATAACAGAGAAAAATAAATTTATGAAAACTCTTGTGAATGGAGAAAGAGAATTTATAAAAGCAGTAAAGAAATCTCATGATGAGTCTAAAAAAGTAATTGAGGGAGAAATTGTATTTAGGTTATATGAAACATATGGATTCCCACCAGAAATTACTGAAGAGCTTGCAAAAGAACAAGGACTTTCAATAAATATAGCTGAGTTTGAAAAGTTGTATAAAGAGCATCAGGAAAAATCAAGGCAGGGGGCAGAGCAGAAGTTTAAAGGAGGACTTGCAGAACAAAATGAAGAAACAACATGTTACCATACTGCAACACATCTTCTTCATAAAGCTTTAAAACAAGTTTTAGGTGAACATGTAGCACAAAAAGGATCTAATATAACAGTAGAAAGGATGAGATTTGACTTTTCACATCCAGAGAAGATGACACCTGAACAGTTAAAAAAAGTAGAAGTTTTGGTAAATGAACAAATAGCAAGAGATTTAACTGTGATATGTGAAGAAATGACTGTGGAAGAAGCAAAAGTATCAGGTGCAACTGGGCTTTTTGAAACCAAATATGGAGAACTTGTAAAAGTATATACAATAGGAAATTTTAGTAAAGAAATATGCGGAGGACCACATGTGGCTAGAACTTCCGAGCTAGGAAAGTTTGAAATAAAGAAGGAAGAAGCAGTATCTGCAGGAGTTAGACGTATAAAAGCTGTGTTGATAAAATAATGGGAAGAAAGGCTGTTGATGTCATGGAGGATTGTATTTTTTGTAGAATAATTAAAAGAGAAATACCAGGGGAGATTGTATATGAAGATGAGGAGATAATAGCATTTAAGGATATACATCCTGTAACTCCAATACACATTTTGGTAGTTCCAAAAAAACACATAGAAAAAGTAACAGATATAACAACTGAAGATGAAATTTTGATTGGCAAAATATATACAGTTATAAATAAAATAGCAAAAGATAGCAAAATAGATGAGTCTGGGTTCAGGGTTATTGTGAATTGTGGAGAAGATGGAGGACAGATAGTGAAACATTTGCATTTTCACTTATTAGGAGGACAAAAGCTGGGAGTAAAAATTTGTAGTTAAAATGTAAAAAAGGTTTAAAAATTGAAAAATATGTGATATAATATACATATATGGTATAATTATATACGAATGGTAAAGGAGGCGAGAAATATGGCCGCAAATAGATATGGTAATTTTTTAACCGTACTACTAGTAATAATTATAATAGGTATACTTGGAGCAGTTGGCTTTATAGTATATAAAAATGTTATACAAACCAATAATGAAGAAAAAGAAATTCAACAGGCAATTGGTGACCTGGATAAAATCTTTAGTGAGTCTCCAGATGGAACATATATGGACGAAGATGGCAATATTATAACAATCGAATCGCCAGATGCAGAAAGACCAGGAAGTAGTGGAGGAAGTGGAACAGCTACTAGTGCACCTAAAAAACAATACTACAATGGATATGTTATGATAGGATATATCGAGATACCTAAAACAGGAATAAAATATCCGATTTTAGAGAAAGGTACAGATAAAGCCTTAGAGATATCAGTTGCTGTAATGTATCCTGACAATGCAATATTAAAATTAAATCAGCCTGGAAATGTTGTAATTATGGGACATAACTACAGGAATGGAAAATTCTTTTCAGATAATAAAAAGCTAGGTACTGGAGATACAGTAAATATAACGGGATACAGTGGAATGCGTACATACACAATATATGAAATATTTGAAACTGTTCCTAACGATACAAGCTTTATAAACAGAGACACTAAAGGTGGAACAGAGATTACATTATCTACATGTACAGATGATGGAGCAAGAAGATTAATAATATTAGCAAAAGTAATGTAAAAATATGATTAATATAAGTAACTTTTAAATTAGACATGGGAATATTCTTCTTTAAAAGAACATTCCTATGTTTTAATTTGTAAAATTTTTTGGATAAATTGATTGACAAAACAGAAAAAATTATTTAAAATTAAGTCCATGACTTAAAATAAATGGTGGATGTAGCTCAGGTGGTTAGAGCGCTAGTTTGTGGCACTAGAGGCCGTGGGTTCAAGTCCCATCTTCCACCCCAAAATTTAAATTGGGCTGTAGCCAAGTTGGTAAGGCACAGGACTTTGACTCCTGCACGCGATGGTTCGAGTCCATCCAGCCCAGCCATGAATAAGGGCTCCGAACTATATTAAAAAAGTGGAAACCTAAAGAACAGTGAGAGTCCTAGCCTTTTAAAAAAGGTTAGGACTCTTGAAAATTGGGGCGGAATTGATGTAATAATGTAGGTCTTAAAAAAATATTTTGTGTAATTATAGTAATTTATATAATCTTTATAGTATAATTTAAATACTATCGACTAAAGAAAGGAGAAGAGTTTTATGGATGAAAAACAAGAGAAAAGATTTAAAAGCTTAAAATGGACAGCCGTTATTCTTTTAGTACTATTAGCTATTATGTGTTTTTTTACATTTAAACAAGCAGCTGTACAACCTCTACAGATTGTGGGATATGTGCTTCAATTTGCTTTATTGGTCGGAATCATTATTGGCTGTGTAAATAAAAAATCATATGCTGCAATTTTAGCAATAATTATTGGGATTCTGTTTATCATATCTTTAGACATAATAAGTATTTTTATTGGACTATTACTCCTTTTAGATGCATACTATATTTTGAAAAATAATAAATAATATGGATAATAATAAATAGGCAATAAAACATTAAATTTATATGGGGCAGAAAGAAGATACATGAGGTATAAGCCGAACCCAAAAAATAGGTATTGGATTTTTCCAACACCTTTTTTTAATTATTAAATTAATATTTATCTTGAATCATCATCATCTTTAGATGTAGATGAACGAGGAGAAGGTGATGACAATAAATCTTTTTCTTTATAAGGTGCATATATAATAACATCATTTACTGAAAAAGTAGTATCTATTGGTATTCTTTGGGTGATTGCATCAACAATTATAACGTTAGAGTAGTTGTCAGTATCTCTAAGTTTTTGTACAAAATCATTGTAAGCTAAGATAAAAGCATCATCAGATGGATAAGCACTTCTCTCAAGATAGAAGATACCAGCTTGTTTTGAAGCTATTACAGCTTTCAACTTTTCTATAAATTCTGTCTTTTTGCTTTCTTGTTTAGTGACCATGTACAACCCTCCTTAATTTATACCTTATTATATAATAAAATAGCATATAATACAATATAGTATACATAATTTTTCTTTATTTTCTTAGTTTGATATAGACAATCTTGATGAAATAAAGTAAAATAGTAATAGGTAAAGGGACTCTCTTTTACAAGAAGCATTCTTTTGTTGATAAAGAGGTATCCCTTGACAAAAATAGATTTTGGAGGTAACAAATGAATATATGGCATGACATAAAAGAAGAGCGAATAAAAAAAGATGAGTTTATTTCTGTAATAGAAATTACTAAAGGTGGAAAGAACAAATATGAATTAGATAAAGAAACAGGAATGTTAAGGTTGGATAGAGTACTTTATACAGCTACGCATTATCCTGCAAATTATGGATTTATACCAAGAACTTATGGTGCAGACAATGACCCTTTGGATGTTTTAGTTTTGTGTCAGGAAAAGATTGACCCTATGACATTAGTAGAAACTTACCCAATTGGAGTTATAACAATGATAGATGCTGAGCAGCGTGATGAAAAGATAATAGCAATTACCAAGAAAGACCCATCTTTAAACGTATATAAGGATATTTCAGAATTGCCAACACACATATCAACTGAGATTATGCATTTTTTTGAGGTGTATAAACAACTGGAAAAAGCAGATACAGTGGTAGATGAAGTTTTAGGAAGGGAAAAAGCTGAAGAAATAATACAAGCTAGTATAGAAAATTACAAAAGAAATTTTAAATAAACATTAGAAGAGAGTATGTAGAAATATATTATGGGAGGCGAGATTTATGGCCGAAAAAATGATATTTAGTGTGGTATCCTTTATACTTTTTATATATATCTTTGTTTATAAAATGGTGAAAAAGAATGACACATCATACTTGATTGTTATAGGAGCCCAGACTATTGGTATTTTAATTAATTTAATACAAATCTTATTTAACGTATTAACTATAATTGTATTTAGAATCATTGCCTATATATTGTGCATTATACTTCCGGTATTACTTATTATTTTAGAATTAAGAGGTATAAACTTTATCGAAGTCATGTATTTAATCGCAGCTAAAAGCTATTTACTTGCAGGAAATAGAAAGATGGCAAAAAGAATATTGGTTAATATGGTTTTTAGGTTCCCTGACAGTTATTATGGACATAAGATGTTAGCAGAGATATATGAAAAAGAAGGTGGAATGAGAAAAGCAATTGATGAGTATGTTGCTGCATTAGATGTTAAGAAAAATGATCATAAATCATATTTTAAGATTTCCCAATTATTGAAGGATTTAGATAGAAAAGATGAAGCAATAGAGATGTTAAAGAATCTAGTTGATAGAGTGCCGCAAAATTATGAAGCATCAGAAATGCTTGGAGATTTACTGTGTGAAAAGGAAAGATATAATGAGGCGATAAACCTATATATGATTTTACTAAAATATTATCCAGATAAGTTTGAGATATACTATAATCTAGGTATTATACATACTATGATGAACAATTTTCAGTTGGCAAAAGAATACTATGAAAAAGCAGCAGATATGAATCATGATTTTGTAAATGCGCATTATAGATTGGGGCAAATATCTTTATTATACAGAGATATAGACCAAGCAGAGGAAAACTTTAAGATGAGCATATATGGTGAGACAGAAGCGGGCAGCAGTCTTGAACTTGCAAAAATATATGTATTAAAAAATCAAGTAGAAAAAGCTACAATGTATGCAAATAGAGCAGTAGAATTAGAACCGGATAATTATGAAAAAGTGCAGGAGGATCCAGTACTATCAACTGTGAAAAAAGAGGTAAGAACTCCTTCTGAGAATGAACAGCTAGACAAGATTATTAAATCAGATAAAGAAAAAATGGTAGATGAGCATTTAGAAAATACAGAGGATTTGATGCAAAAGGTTAATTCTGAGGAGGCAAAGGAAAAGGGCATCAATATTAATGAATTTAAATGGGAAAAAGGAAGAGATAAACAAAGAATAAACCCTACTTAAGTAATAATATTCTATAGATTGAAATATTATTATATAGGGTGATATATTTTGGATAAAAATACACGAGAAATAAGCATATGTGGTGGCGATTTGAGAATTTGCATGTTAGCAGAACTACTTGCTTGTGATGGATATAAGGTGCATACCTATGCTATCGAAGAAATGGATATTCCTGATGATCTAAAAGAAAGAATTATAATCCACGAAGAAATTTCTGAGATTTCTAAACTGACAGATATAATAATTAGTAGCATACCCTTATCGAGGGATGAGGTAAAAGTATATACACCATTTAGTAAAAAAGCAGTATCTATAGATAAATTGTTTGAGAATATTTCTCGGAAAAACTTTTATTGCAGGGGCAGTAGAGAAATATGTGTATGACATTGGAGATAAAAATAATATTAAGATAATAGATATATTGGAAAAAGAGGAACTCGCAGTACTAAACTCAATTCCAACAGCAGAAGGAGCAATAAAAATTGCAATAGAGGAATCACAAATAACGTTACACAATAGCAATTGCTTAATTTTAGGGTTTGGAAGAATAGGAAAACTTTTAGCTAAAATGCTAAATGGAATAGGTGCAAAAGTATATTGTGAAGCAAGAAAAGAAGAAGATTATTCATGGATAGAAGCATATCGGATATAACAAAGTAAAATTAGAGAACCTGGATGAACTTTTGGAAAATTATGACTATATTTTCAATACTATTCCATATATAATATTGGATGAATCGAAATTAATTAAAATAAAAAAAGAATGTTTAATAATTGATTTAGCATCAAAGCCTTATGGAGTAGATATGAGTGTTGCTGCAAGAATTGGAATAAAGGTAATTATAGCACCAGGACTTCCAGGAAAAGTCGCACCACTTACAACTGCGAAATATTTGAAACAAGTGATATATAAAGAAATAGAAAATATGTAAAGATGCTTTAGGGGGAAATAATAATGACAATAATACAGTCCATTATATTAGGAATAGTTCAAGGATTAACAGAGCTTTTGCCAATTTCCAGCTCTGCTCATTTGTTTTTAATACCATGGTTTTTTGAAAACTGGGTTATACCAGATTCATTTGAAGTGGCGCTTCATTTTGGAACTTTACTTGCAATAGGAATTTTCTTTTTCAAAGACTGGATACAATTAATTGTAGGAGGATTTAATCAGGCAGTAAAAAAAGAAAAAACAACAGAGGGAAGAATGTTTTGGTTTATTGTAATTGCAACAATTCCTGGTGGAATAATTGGATTTATACTAGACCATTATTTAAGTGATATATTGGAAAAACCAATAATAATAGCAATTGCATTGATTATAATGGGAATAGTTCTATATATTGTAGACAGATATGCAAAATCAGAAACTGAATATGAGAAATTAACATTAAAGCAAACATTTCTGATAGGATTGTTCCAGTGTTTAGCATTTATACCAGGAGTATCAAGGTCAGGAATAACAATGACAGCAGGAAGAGCATTGGGAGTTAAAAGAGATGCTGCCGCAAGATTTTCATTTATGTTGTCAGCTCCAATAGTGCTTGGGGCAACAATATTCAAATTTAAAGATTTTGTATTTGATTTGCCGTTTGTATTAGGGGTAATTGCAAGTTTTGTTGTTGGAATATTGGTAATTAAATTCCTGCTTGAGTATTTGAAAAAAGGAAGCTTTAAGATATTTGCAATATACAGAGTGGTGATCGGAGTAGCTGTGATAGTATATATAATTATTAGATAAAATGAAATTAAGAAATATAAGAAGCACTATTAATTTAAAAATTAATAGTGCTTTATGTTTTGCAAAGTCGTATTATGCGCCCTTGCGTTGGTTTATATCATTTTATAAAATACGTTTTTTGAAAAAATTATGACAAAAGTGTTGCCAAAAATAAAAAAAAAGTATATAATTGGGAACGTAATAAAAAAATTTATTATGGATGCTTGCTTCCGTAAGGAGCAAGAGAAAATTTAGAAAGGGGAAAAAAGAATGACAAAAAAACTTTTAATTTTAACATTTGCACTAATGATGGTTTTATTAATATTTGCACCAATGGTAATGGCAACATCGACATCTAGTCGACCAAATCCTGTTTGGAAAGCAGAGTATTCGAAAAGCACAACCATTCCCAAACTTACACCAAGTTCGGGACCTTGTAGAGATCTTCGAAACAATCCTCGTGACAATGCATCTGGTGACAAAATTACGTCTAATGCACATAGCGCAGACTATCCTGGTTTATATTTTTATTGGGATGACAAGCAAAAAGATGAAGGCGTGTTGTTAGTAGCAGATTGGGTGTTTGGACTTTTCAAGAAGGGTGAATTTACCTTGACAGCTAAGAACTCAAACAATTATTGGGGGTATACAATTAATCCTAAAGAAGGTCTTGAAGTGGCAACAGGAGTATATGCTTTTAAAATTCCAAAACAGGTTCAGTTTATTAATGAAAAGAATGGTAAGAAGGACACAGACGATTTAAAAAACATCAACATGGTTTTCATTGATGGAGAATACAAAGATGTTTATTTTAACATTTGGAAAGTATGGCAAAACGAAGATGGAAGGATAATTACACGTCCAAGTACTATAAGAGCACTTAATGAAGAATTATCTTTTACAAACAAATTTGAACTTGGCATAAACAAAGTGGAAATAAAGACATTTGCTGAAGCTACCAAAGGTAAAAAAGTAACATTTAAAGAAGACAAAACACCTGAAGGATATGCGTTTAAACAATTTAATGAAATCACAGTTGATAGAACTGGAATTACTAATATTGATAGAGAAGGAGTTACTAAGAATGATGTAAGCTTTACTGCAAATATTGGTGAAGTGAAAACTTTCATTTTCACAAACCAAAAACAAAAAGCTAAGATTACTATAGTAAAAAAATGGGAGACTATAGATAACAGACCTATTGATATTAATCCAACATTTACAGTTAAACAAGGAACAACAGTAATATTTGAAGATATAGGAGTGGGACCACTTCCTGAGCTTGTAAAAGCAGGTAAGTATACTATTACTGAAAATGATATACCTGGATTTACTGCAGTTGGAGGAAATAGTCAGACAATTGATGTTGTAGCAGGTGGTGAATATACGGTTACATTTATAAACAATGAAGATAGAGCAACAGTTACACTTGACAAAGTTTGGCTAGATGAAGAAGGTAAGCCAATAGAAAAAGAAGATTTACCTGAAGGTCTTACAGTAAGCTTTTCAAACGATTGGAAAGACGGAGAGAGGAGAACAGTGCCAGCTGGTGCACAAATAGAAATTGAAGAAGCGTTAAGCAATTGGAAACAAGTTGACAGAGGGCTATGGACTACTACCCAAGCAGAACCTAATTCTGCCAACTGGTCTGAATGGGCAGAGGAATCTACTAGAATGGAAGGTAAAAAGTTGATAACTACTTACGTAAGAAGTCAAACTGTGAGGGATACATCTACGAGGTCTGTGGACGTAACTACTTTTAAACTTAAGGATATAACTATCAATGATGATGTGGTTGATGAGGTAGATTTTACAGCAGTAAGCGGTAAATACGAAATTGTCTTTACTAACCAAAAGAAAGTAAGAACATATATACAGACAAAATACGATGATAGAATTGTGTACGACAGGATGGAAAAAGAGGAACCGATTTCTGACCCAGTACTTCCAACCAAGCCAATTCCATCTAAATCTCAACAAGCAAAATGGTATAAAGAAAATGGTATTGGAATTTTGGCGTATGGTGCAAGTTCAGGAACAGATAAATGGGAATACAGAATAGCGTTTATGCCAGGTTTCTTTG
>Ga0209737_10001172_pt1 | contig 19222 bp, 18 predicted proteins | sample TergutCu122P3_FD_187284 | JGI IMG/M metagenome (GOLD analysis project Ga0209737, IMG submission 187284) | Cubitermes ugandensis P3 segment gut microbial communities from Kakamega Forest, Kenya - Cu122 P3 (SPAdes) (version 2) | ecosystem: Host-associated > Arthropoda: Insects > Digestive system...
TATGGGCAAAGCCGTGGCCGCCCAATGGTGGGGTCCCAAGGGGGCAAATTACAGCAGAGGCTATTTTTATCAGGACGACGTCATTGCCGGAAAACCCTTTGAAAAGCTTAACCCGGAGCAGCAGGCTCAGTTGATGGAGGAGGCTTTTAAGAAAGGCGTTGTGCCGCCTGACCCACTGAAGTCGCTGACTTCTCAAAAGCAGACAGAACTTATGGAGGCTGCAATTCAGGATGGTCTTGTGCCAGCGGGTACCTCGTTTAAAAACTTGACTCCACAACAGCGGGCTCAGCTGACTCCATATGCTGTTGAGCGAGGGTTTGCGTCGGCGCAACCCCCCTTTATTCCCAACGGCACCAACCTCGACATCACCGCCTATGTCCTGCGCGCCTGGGAAATGATAAGAGCCGGAAAAGGAGCGCCCTAGCACATGCAACGCTTATGGTGGATTGCGGTTTTTTTTAGCCTTGGTTGCTCTCCCGCGCCTATTGAAATAAGGCTTGCGCCCGGTGTCACGAATGTGGATAGCCTTGTTTTTTCTATTGCTCTAGGGGACTATGATGTTTCTTGTCGCGCCATAGCAGCCGCTTCCTGTGCTGCGGATGGCTCGCATGAAATGGAATCGTGCCGAACAGACTGGAAAGTTCAAGCTTCTGAGCCTTTGCCTTGCCCCAAAACTTTTAAATGGGGAGAAAACTTAGGCGAAGGCTGGGAGGTTTTGACAGCGCCTTTACCTTTGGAGCGAAACCGTTCATATTTGTTGGTACTCACCACAATCTCTGAGAATGCCTATGAGCACACAGCAAACCTAGAGCTTTGCATATTCAGCAATGGAGAGGTTGTTGCTGTTCCTTATCATCACCAATTGAATATCTGGTCTGAGAGCGAAAAAATTGTGGAATGCACAAACGAGGGCAAAGAAGCGCCCGTTGCTCCCGAAGCGGCCTAAGGTGCATTCAAAAAATGCAACACCGCCAGGGAGAAGGCATTGGTAGGCGGCAAGTCGTGTCCTCCGCCGCCGACAACCCAAAGCGTCAGGTGGCGCCGCTGTGTGGGGCATACCCATGCTTTTTGCGTCACGGACTGCCGGAAGAGAGAAGGCGGGTTACCCGCCTCGAGAGGCTGGCATTCTCCCTCGGTGGCCCATGCTTCCAACATGGCCAAGGCCGAAGGAAAGCTTTGGGTGCCGAGGCTAAGTTTTCCCCCTTCGAGGGGCACCACCTCGTCGCTGTCGCCATGGACATGCAAAATGGAGGGGCCAGAAACCGCGAGGGCAGGACAAGAAGCCGGGGGAGCACCTGCCACTGCAATGAGTTTGGAGAAGCGCTCGGGCTTTTCGCAAGCCAGCTGGTAAGCCATAAAAGCGCCATTGGAGAAGCCCATGAGGGTAACTCGGTTTTTGTCCAAAGGAATGCGCGAGGCAATGTCGTCGAGGACAGCCAGCACATAAGCCATGTCGTCGGGCGCTTGGCCGTCCTGGTCACAGCAGCTTGGGTTGGCATTCCAATAGAGTTGGGCAGCGCGGTTGCTGTTGCCTATGGGCCAAGCATAGGCAATGCCGGCTTTGCGCAACTGAGTCCGAATGCGAAAGAAGCGCTCCTGCGCTGCCGGCGTCGTTGCATAGGCGTGCAAAAGCACCACCAGCGGAAAGGGCTTGGGGCTGGAGGCCTCTGGCACCCAAAGCTCATAGGTGCGCTCAGGAAAGCCCTCGGGCGAAAAACTTTGGGAGCGCGTGCAGGCAAAGCACAAAAGCAAACATAACAGCCCTATCATTCTCATGGCGCGGTGGGGTCCTTTTGCAAGGGTTGAAGGGAGTGGCTTTCGGGGAAGGTATTCCAATGGCTCCAAAAAGCTTCGCGCAAAGCGCGGTGCTCGGCACAGTCCAACATGGAATAACGCTGGGAAGCTTTTTGGACGAAGCGCTCACAAAACTGTCGGCGTTTCTCATGGGAGAATTGCAACAGCGGCGGGGAGAGGCTGCCCTCGGCAATGGCTTTGGAAAGGCCCTCCAGGGCTTGCTCTCTTTGCCTTTGGCTGTTGCACAGCAGAAGGAGGTTGGAGCCTGCCGCAATGGCCTGCACCGCCGCCTGCTGCATGGGCCAGTTGGACATAATGGCGCCCATGCCCATATCATCCGCGACGACAAGCCCCTCAAAAGCCATCTCCTGGCGCAAAAGCCCCGTAAGGAGGAGAGGGCTTAAACTCGCAGGCCAGGCTGTGTCCAAAGCCAGGTAGCGTACATGCGCGGGCATAACCGCCGCCAGCCCCGCCTTGGCATAGGCGACAAAAGGGAGGAACTCACGGCTCCTCAAAAAAGCCTCGTCATGGAGAATGGAGGGAAGGAAAAAGTGAGAGTCCTGCTGCGCGTCGCCCTGCCCTGGAAAGTGTTTGGCGCAGGAGGCGACGCCCTGGCTTTCAAGGCCCCGTGCAAAAGCCAAACCCAAGTGCGCCACCTCATGTGCCTGCTCATGGAAGCAGCGATCGCCAATGGCCGTGTTGTCAGGGTTGGAGTCAGTGTCCAACACGGGGGCGAGGTTCCAGTCAATGCCGAGGGCGGCCAACTCAAACCCCACGAGGGTGCCGGCCTGGCAGAGGAGTTGAGGCTCCGCGGGCCTGCCAAGGAGGCGCATAGGAGGCAAGTGCGTTATAGGGGGCATACGCAGCCTGGCCACGCGGCCCCCTTCCTGGTCCACGGCCACAATGAGGGGGCGCCCGGCGTAGGTTTTCAACTCAAAAACCAGCTTGGCCACCTGGGCTGGAGACTCCACGTTGCGCGCAAAGAGAATGAAGCCAGCAACGCCCAAGTCCACTTGTTTGCGCAGGGTGTCCGAGAGTGTTGTCCCCTCAAACCCAAAGAGACACAGTTGAGCGGCTTCACGGAGGGCGTCGGCAGTGTGCATGGGGCTAGCTCCCGGAGAGGAGAGTTGCAGAAGGCGGGGAAGCGAGGGCTTTTGCGTAGCGGGCGGCGCGCAAGAGGGCCTGCAGCATGGGCCGGGGGTTGGCTTGGTTGTGTCCGGCAATGTCATAGGCGACGCCATGGTCCGGAGAGGTGCGCGGCAGAGGCAGGCCCAGGGTAACATTGACGGTGTTTTCAAAGTCAATGGCTTTGGCAACGCACAGGCCCTGATCGTGGTACATGGCCAGCACCGCATCAAAAGGTTGCGCGGCAAGCTTTGCAAAAAAGCTATCCGCGGGGAAGGGGCCTTCGCAAGAGAGTCCAAGGCGGGAGGCCTGTTCCAGTGCGGGAATGAGGGTGCGCTGCTCCTCCTCTCCGCGCAAACCGCCCTCGCCGGCATGCGGGTTGAGTGCCAGCATGGCCAGGCGCGCCGGGCGGCCAAGCAAAGCTTGGAGGTTTGAAGAGAGCAATTGCAGCTGCGCCACCAGCGTCTCCACCTTGAGTGCCTGCGCAACCTCTGCAATGGGCACATGGTTGGTGGCCAAGGCGACGCGAAGTTTGGGGCCGTCCATAAGCATTAACACAGGGCACTCAAAAGCCGCCGCCAACCACTCTGTGTGCCCAACAAAGGCAATGCCCGCGCGCACAATGCTTTCCTTGGAAACGGGCGCTGTGCACAGTGCCTCCAGGGTTTTGTTTTTGGCGGCGGCAATGGCGGCTTCCACATAGGCCAGTTGGGCCTTGCCCCCGGCCACCGAGGGGGCGCCGGGCTTTCTGTCTCCAGGAGGCAAGCGGCTTAAGGTGTGGAGCTCCACATACCCAGGGAGCAAGGGGGCCAAGGAGGCGTCTCCGAAGACGACGGGTTTTAGCGTTTGTTGAAGCTCAGGCTGCGCCAAAGCTTTGCTGAGGATTTCGGCACCAATGCCGGAAGGATCCCCCGCGCTAATGCCAATGCGAGGCAAGGCACTCAAAGCTTTTCCTCAATGAGGGCCTGGGCGCGCAACTCCTGGGCATAATGCCTCGCATAGGTTTCCATTTGCTCCTGCATGAGTTTTTGCCGAAACAACTCTTTCATTTCCTCGAGTGGGGCCAAAGGCAGGAGGCGACGGTTTTCAATTTTGATGATGTGGAAGCCCAAATTGGTTTTGACAGGCTCCGAAACCTGCCCCACCTCGAGGGCGAAGGCCGCGTTTTCAAACTCCGGCATCATCACTCCGCGTTTGAAATAGCCCAAGTCCCCCCCGGCTTCGGCGGAGGCACCTTCGCCATATTGCTTGGCCAACTCGGCGAAATGGGCGCCGGGGGCTTTGGCAAGTTGCGCAATGTGTTGTGCTTGGGCCAAAGCCGCTTGTGTGGCCTGCTCGTCAGCCTGGCTGTCCAGGCGAATGAGAATATGCCTTGCATGCAACTCCGCCTCCGTGCTTTCCAGCCTGGCCCACCTCTCATAGGCGGACTTGACGTCCTCCTCAGTAACGCTGACTTTGCTTTGCAGCTTGAGGCGAATTAACTTCATTCTCCCCAGTTGTGCCCGAAGCTGTGCGCGGTATGCCGCCAACGTTAGGCCTTCCCGCATAAGCAAAGGCTCCAACTGCTCCAACGTTGCATTGTTTTGGTGCAAAATGTCCTCAATGGCCATGCGCAACTCCTCCGGGGTGGTTTCCAGCCCCAGGGCTTTGACTTGAGCGTCCATGAGTTTTTCGTCAATGAGGGAGGAGAGGATGCTTTTTTGCGCAGCGCGGTATTTTTCGGCGTCCGCGAGGTGTTGTGCGGGAATTTCCTGCCGCAAGCGCCTCTCTACGGCGGACCAGGGGATGATTTCGCCGTTGACGACAGCGGCGATACGGTCTACCAACTCGCGGTTGGAGGCAAAGGCAGCCAAGGAGAGGAAGAGAAAGAGAAGCCAGCATTTTCTCATGGGGCCTCCTCACTAACATGTTTGCCTGGCCAGGTGGCACTCTTAACGAAAGCCTCATTAATTTGGATGTGGGCCTGGCTTTTGAGTTTTTCCAAAAACTCGGCCTTCATATGGGCGCCACGCTCCGCAACCAGCCTGGCTTCAATGGATTTTCGGACTTGGCTGAAAGGCTGCAGCCGGGGGCGGAATTTTTTTTTCACCCAAAAGAGGTGCCACCCAAAAGGCGAGGGGACAGGGTTTGAAATTTCATTGGCGCGCATGGAGAAGAGGGCTTCGTCCATAGGAGAAGGCATGACGTTTTTGCCAAAGCGGCCCAAGCTCCCCCCCTCTTCCGCCTCGGGGGCAATGGAGTGCTGGCGCGCCAACTTCTCAAAAGGCTGCCCTGCCCTCAAAAGGCGCAGCAATTTGTTGGCCTCTTGTTGCGTCGTCACCACAATTTGGCTGGCCTCAATTTCCTCAGGCGCCAAAAAAAGCTCCGAGTTGTTTTTATAAAAGCTGCGCAACTCCTCTTCCGTCACCGCAACGCGGGCAAACACTTCCTCATAGAGGAGCGCCTCTATGGCCATGTGCTGCGCGGTGGCTTTTTCAAAATGCACCCTGTCAAAGCCTTGGGCCTCGAGTGGGTTTTCCACCATGTTGCCAAGCAGGCCGGACATGAGCATGTGCACATGTTGCTGCACTTGAGCCTCACTGGGGAAAAGCTGCCGCCGCTGGGCTTCCTGCAGCAGAAGGGTTTTGTCTATTAACTCCCACAGCAGCACCTCCAGGGACAAAGCGGACTTGCCTACAGGAGGCTCCGCACTCTCAAAGGCCCGGGCCACCTCACCCTCAATGTCCTCACGCGAAAGCACCGCCTCGTTAACTTGGGCAAGCCAATGGGAAGACAACTTTTTGGGCGGAGGCTGCAAGACAGGGGGCTTCTCACAGGTGCAGGCACCCAACAACACGAGGACACCTGCAACCTGCCAACATTTTTTGAGGTGGAGCGGGCAAAACATTTCAACCCCAGGGAAAAAGCCAAACACAGCACAACACAAGCGAAGCCAAAAACCACAGGGAATTATAAGCCATTTTTATGAAATAAAGTAGCTTCTCCAGAAAGAGAAGTTGAGTTTCCATGTATTAAACTCCCATGCCTTCCCGGGGGCCCCGCCATGGGGTGTGCGGCCGCAGAAGGCGGCAGTGGAAATACGGAGAGGAAGGCGCTAAGCAAAGCCCATGGTGTCCTCAAGAGAGCGCTGGCTCCGCAGGGCCACATGGGCTTCTGTCAGCACGGCCGTGGGGCTTTTGGCGCTGAAAACTTTTGCCTATTTTGCCACCAACTCCGTTGCGGTGCTGGCTTCCTTGGCGGACTCGCTGTTGGACCTCATGGCCTCTTCGGTGAATTTTTGGGCCGTGCGCGTCTCCTTCCGCCCGGCTGACAGGGAGCATTCCTTCGGCCACGGCAAAGCGGAAGCCCTGGCTGGCCTGGGGCAGTCCCTCTTTATTGCCGGCTCCGGCCTTTGGCTTTTGTATGAGTCCTTCTCCCGCCTCCTTTCCCCCAAGCCGGTGGTGCAGCCGGGCTGGGGCATGCTGGTTATGGGCATAGCCGTGGTGGCCACCCTCGCCCTGTTGGTGTTTTTGGGGCGGGCCATTCGCGCGACGGACTCTGCAGCCATTAAGGCTGACGCGCTGCACTACCGCACGGACGTTTTGAGCAACCTCGCCGCCTTCGTCGCCCTGGGTTTGGGCTATGGGGGCATGGTGTGGGCGGACGGTTTGTTTGGTTTGGCCATTGCGGCGTTTGTGTTGAAAAGTGCTTTAAGCATTGCGCGCGAGTCGGTGGACTTGTTGATGGATGCGCAGTTGCCCATGGCTTTGCAGGAGAAAATATTCCACGCCGTGAGGGAGGTGCCTGGCATTTTGGGTGCGCATGACTTGCGCACGCGGCGCTCCGGTGCCACCACATTTGTACAGCTGCATGTGGAAGCGCCGGACGAGTTGTCCCTGCTGGAGGCGCATGCCTTGGCGGACAAAGCCGAAGCAGCCATTGAGCGTGTGGTGCCGGGAGCAGAAGTCTTCATTCATGTAGACCCCAGCAGTGTTGTCTCCAGCGAGTTGAAGAAAATTCCCTCGTTTGCCCAGGGCAGTCGAGAATGCCCCTTCGAGCAAACAGACTCTTAAGCCGCCGAAGGCAGGCGTAGAGCGCCCCAAAGAGGGACCTGAAGGAGGATTTTTGTTTCCTGGTGGACGAAGGCGAGGATTTCGCGATGGGAGTGCACCCCAGTGCATGACCTGAGCGAAACCGGAGGCTTCGTTCGCCAGGAAACAAAAAGACCCTTCAGGTCAGGCCGTGCGCGTGGTGGAGGCGATGGAGCGCCCTAACTCATTAATGGAAATTTCCCTCATGCGGTATTTTTGTATTTTGCCGCTGGGCGTCATGGGGAATTCGTCGACAAACTTCCAATGGTGGGGAATTTTGAAGGTGGCAATTTTCCCTTTGCAATATTCCTTCAACGCTGCTTCCGTGAGAGAAGCGCCGCGCTTGAGTTTCACCCACGCCATTACCTCCTCGCCATATTTTTTGGAGGGAATGCCAATAACCTGGGCCTCGGAAACGCAAGGGTGGGTGTGCAAAAACTCCTCAATCTCCCGCGGGTAAACATTCTCGCCGCCGCGAATAATCATATCTTTGAGGCGCCCCACAATGTTGACAAAGCCGTCCGCGTCAATGGTGGCCAAGTCGCCTGAATGCATCCACCTGGCCTTGTCAATGGCCTCTTGGGTGGCCTCCGGGTTGTTCCAATAGCCCAGCATGACGCTATAGCCGCGCGTGCACAACTCCCCCGGCGTACCCTGGGGGACAATGTTGCCGGTTTCCGGATCCACCAGCTTAATTTCCACATGAGGGTGAATGCGTCCAACCGTGGAGACGCGTTTTTCGAGAGGGTCATCCACATGGCTTTGCGTGGAGACGGGGGAGGTTTCCGTCATGCCATAGCAAATGGTAATTTCGCGCATATTCATTTTGGACTGCACCTCCCTCATTACCTCAATGGGGCAAGGGGAGCCGGCCATAATGCCCGTGCGGAGGGAGGACAAGTCAAACTTCTCAAAGTCAGGGTGTTGAAGCTCCGCAATAAACATGGTGGGCACGCCGTTGAGGGAGGTACACCTCTCTGCTTCCACCGCCTGGAGGGTGGCCAAGGGGTCAAACTCCTCCCCGGGGGTTACAATGGTGGCCCCATGGGTGGTGCAGGCGAGGTTGCTAAGCACCATACCAAAGCAGTGGTAAAAAGGCACCGGCACACAGAGGCGGTCTGCGCTGGAGAATTTGAGGGTTTCACCAATGAAGAAGGCATTGTTGAGAATGTTGTGGTGAGAGAGGGTGGCGCCCTTCGGAAAGCCCGTCGTCCCCGAGGTATATTGAATGTTAATAGGGTCATCAAACTGCAAGGAAGCCTCTCGCTCCTCCAAAAGCCGCAAGCTGACGCGCTCCCCAGCGGCGCGCACCACCTCCCAGTCATTGTCAAAAACCATGGCCAAGCGCAGCTTGGAGCAGCGTGAGCGCACGGTTTCCAAAAGCTCCAAATAAGAAGTTTTGCGAAAACCTTTGGCGAGGAAGAGGACAGAAATGCCGGACTGGTTGAGGGCATATTCCAGCTCAGCGGACTTATAGGCGGGGCTGATGTTAACCATAATGGCGCCGACGCGTGCCGTGGCATATTGCATGACAACCCACTCATAGCGGTTGGGGGACCAGATGCCGACGCGGTCCCCCTTTTGGACGCCAATGGCCAAAAGGCCCAGCGCAATTTCCGTGGTTTGCTCAAAAAACTCGCGGTAGGTGGCGCGGTAGTTTTGCGCGCAGCAAATAAGGGCTTCTGTATTGGGGAAACGCTCTGCTGTACGCCTGAGGTTGGTGCCAATGGTTTCGCCGAGGAGAGGAATGTCGGTTGTGCCGGAGAGGTAAGAGAGTGCTTTCATAAAGTCCCCCTTTATTAAAAACGGGGGAGCTCTGGAAGCAGACTTATTCTGTTGTGTCCGTCCCTCATGACGCAGGCCCCAGGTTGGCGTCAACAAAAGCAGCCAACAACTCCCCATCCAATTTTCCGTTTTCAGCTTCTTTTTGAAGAATATCCAACGCCCTCTCATGAGAAACCGCTTTTTTATAGGGGCGGTCCACCGCGGTGAGTGCGTCATAAACATCACACAGGGCAATAATGCGGGACTGGAGGAGGACTTCACTGGCGCAGGCCCCCAGAGGGTAGCCGCTCCCGTCCAAGCGCTCATGGTGGGCTTTGGCAATGGCGGGAATGCGCGCCAACGCGCGGCTCCACGGAATGCTCTCCAAAAAGCGTGTTGTAAGCTCCACGTGAAACTCCACCTCCTTGCGCTCCAAGGCAGAGAGGGTGCCCTGGGGAATAGAGAGGGCCTCCAACTCCTCCTGGGTAAGCACAGGCATGGTTGTGTCAGCGAGGGTTTGCAACTGCTCCCCATTGTGGGTGGGCAGGAGGTTGGGAATGTTGCTGGCCTCAACAAGCCGCATGGCCACCTCCAACTGGGCGAGTTTGGCCTCCAGGCTTTTTTTCTCCAAGGCTTCTGCGCGGGCCCAGGCTTGGCTGCCTTCGTGCAAAACCACATGCAAGCCTCGGCGGTAATATTCCGCCTCATGCTTTTGTTTGAGCAACTCAACGCGGGCGCGAATGGCTTCCAACGCCTGCGGGCACAGCTTGAGAGGTTTTTTTAAGGTGCTCTCATAAATGCCCACTTTTCCAAAGTCGTGCAAAAGCGCGGCATAGTGCAACTCAATTAACTCGTTTTTGGACAGCTTCCGCTGCGGGTTTCTCTCGCCGAAAGCCTCGGCCAGGTGAATGCTTAAAGCGGCCACGCGCGCAGAGTGCCCTGCTGTGTTGGTGTCGCGTGACTCCACCGCGGAGACGGAAGCTTGGACAAAGCCTTTAAACAAGGTGCCCAACTCAGCCACCAAGGCTGCATTCTCAATGGCAATGGCCGCCTGTCCACCCAAAGCCAGGCAAAGGCGCTCATCCTCCTCGCTGAAATGGCCCCGCATGGAGTTGAGCAATTGGAGGACGCCGATGACTTTGCCGGTGAGGGAAAGCAGGGGAATGCACAAAACACTCTTCGTCTGGTAGCCGACTTCCTCATCCACGCTGCTGTTGAAGCGCAAGTCCGCATATGCATTTTGAAGGCGGAGGGTGTTGCCGGTTTTGGCAACATGGCCGGCAAGGCCAACACCTACAGGGAAGCGAATGCCGCCCTCAATGCCTTGGGCGACAAAGCTATAAAGCTCCTCCTTGGCCTCGTCCACGACAAAAACGGAGGCGCGATCTGCCTCCAGGAGGTGGGCGGACTTGTGGGCAATGAGTTTTAACAAGTCCTCCAATTGGTGCTCCGCCACCATGGCTTTGGAGATGTCCAGGACGGCGTTGAGTTTTTCAGGGCAGGAAATGGCACTCAACAGGGAGGAAGCAGAAGAAGAGGAGGAAGAAGAAGACACGCAGACCTCTTTAAATGTATGAGCCGTAGGAGCCCACCTTGCAACCCGCAGGAAGTACTTTTTAAAACCTACATACCGAGTGATGACGATGCCTTGTTTTCTTGCACCCTCTTTGTTGTCAGCAAATTTTGGAAGGTTGGAGGATGAAATTCGCGCTGTGGAAGCCGGGGGCGCAGACATGCTCCACCTGGACGTTATGGATGGGCATTTTGTGCCCAACATAACGGTAGGCCCGCTGGTGGTGGAGGCGGTGCGCAAAGCGACGCGGCTGCCGGTGGATGTACATTTGATGATAGAGAAGCCAGAGCGTTATGTGGCGGACTTTGTGGCAGCAGGTGCAGACAGGCTGAGTGTGCATGTGGAAGCCTGCACGCACCTGCACCGCACTTTAGCGGAAATACGCCGCCTGGGGGCAGAGCCAGGGGTGGCCCTCAACCCCTCGACGCCGCTGTCCTCCATAGAGGAGGTGCTGGAAGAGGTATTCCAAGTATTAATTATGAGTGTCAACCCAGGCTTTGGAGGCCAGAAGTTTATTGCCAGCAGTTTGAAGAAAATTGCGCGCCTGCGGGACATGCTGCAGCCAAGGCAGGCGCGAGGGGCCGCGCCCATATGGATTGAGGTGGACGGTGGCATTAACGCACAAACCGCCGCGGAGGTGCGCCAGGCAGGTGCCCATATTTTGGTGGCAGGGCATGCAGTGTTTCGGCAGGAGAATTATGCGCAGGCCATGCGTCAACTGCGAGGAAGCTAGACCGGTTCCACTTTGACATGAAACCGGCCTAGACTGTTTCTGAGTTGAAGTGATTCGATTTTCCAGACCGGTTTCAATTTGACATGAGCTCGACGCGGGCGAGGCTTTCGCGATGAGCAAGCTCCGGTGGAGCTTGCTGACGGAAGGGAGGGCTGGAGGGAGTGCACTCAAGTGCATGACCTGAGCGAAACCGCAGCCCAACGAAGAGATCATGTCAAAGTGGAACCGGCCTAGAAACAAAAAAACCGGCAGCGCCCAAAGGCCTGCCGGTTTGAAACAACCTTCAAACGCGACTATTTTTTCTTTTTCGCTGCCGGCTTCTTCGCTGCCACTTTTTTGGCAACGGGCTTTTTGGCTGCCGCTTTTTTGGCAACGGGCTTTTTCACGGCTGCTTTTTTGGCGGCGGGTTTTTTCACGGCCGCTTTTTTGGCAACGGGCTTTTTCACGGCTGCTTTTTTGGCCGCAGGCTTTTTCGCTGCTGCTTTTTTAGCCGCGGGCTTTTTGGCGGGTGCTTTTTTGGCCGCGGGCTTTTTGGCAGGTGCTTTTTTGGCCGCGGGTTTTTTGGCAGGTGCTTTTTTGGCCGCAGGCTTTTTCACCGCTTTTTTGGCCGCGGGTTTCTTTTTCGGGGTTTCTGGGTTGGAGTCTTGTTCCACTTCAAAAGTATTGATGTCTTCCATGTTAAACCTTTCAAAAAAAAGGGGGGAGAGATGTTCAAAGGCCTTTGCTTTCCACGCTCGAAAAGCCGAGCGCCACTCTCTCAAAAAGTTTGGCCCTGGAGAGAGTTCGGCCAGCATCGCCAACTCCGGCGGACACCAGCAAAAACTGCAGAGTGTGAATTCGTGTTTTGCAAGAGGACCCCGAAACATTTGGGAGCTTCCGGAGTCTATAATTGTACATATGCGTTTCTTTCCCTTCTGTCGGTTGGACGACTGCTTTTATTTCTACCTCAAACATAATCCACTGTGATGATTTCGTTCGCTACAATTCTTTTTTTCGCTTCATCCTTCTTTGGTGCTTCTAACACAAGCGAGCGCGAGTTGCTTCGCAATATGCTTGCTGACGCCATGGAGCAGAGTGCATTGAAGTCCTCCCGCATCTCCTTCCAGGTTATCAGCTTGGACGATAAGAGCACTGTTTTTGAATACGGTGCAGGAGATTTATTGAACCCGGCCTCCAATGTGAAACTCTTCACTTCGGCAGCGGCACTCAGCCTCCTGGGCCCGGACTACCGTTTTGAAACCGAGTTTTTTGTCGACAAGCCGCCGCGAAATGGCCGCGTCCGCACCCTCTTTGTCCGGGGGAATGGAGATCCCAGCATGACGACGGAGCGGCTTTATGGAATAGCGGCCGAGCTTTCACGCCAGGGCTTGAAGGAGGTGCAGGGGAACTTAGTCCTCGACGAAAGCAACTTTGACACGGAGAAGTGGATAGCGGGGTACGATCAGGAGCAAGGCGACAAAGCCTATTTGGCACCGACAGGGGCCCTGTCCCTCAATTGGAATGCCATTGCCATTTATTTGCGCCCGGGGCCGGCCAGAGGGCAGGCGGCCTTTGTCGAAATTGAGCCGGCCAGCGAATATTTCCGGCTCCACTCCAAACTGCTGACAGGGAAAGCCACCCAAAGGCGGTTTGTCGTCCGAAGCACCCTGGAAGCCGAAACGCCCGCCTCCAAGTCCTCCACGCGCCACCAGGAAATTGAAGTCCGCGGGCATGTCCCCGTCGGCAAGGGCACCTGGGTGGTATGGCGACGCATTGATGACCCGGCCAGCTATTTCGGCTACACCCTGAAGGCGCTGTTGGCCCAACAGGGTATCCGCGTCCACGGGAAAGTGGTGCTGGGGAAAGTCCCCTCGACGGCGGAGCCCTTTTATACGGCTTCGAGTGACTCCCTCAACATCATCCTCAAACGAGTGAATAAACACTCCTCCAATTTTGTTTCCGAGCAACTCATAAAAACAATGGGCGGCGTCCACCGGGGCTTTCCGGCCACCCACGCCAATGGCCTGGAGTGGGTAGCCGAGTTTTTGGAAAAAGAAGTTGGCATTCCCCGGGGAAGCTACGTCATGCGCAATGGCTCCGGCCTCAATGACGCTAACCGGTTTTCCGCAGCCCAAACCAACCGGCTTTTGCGCTATATGTTTGAAGAAGCTTTGTGCTCCCCGGAGTTTATTTCCTCTTTGGGCATAGCCGCCCGGGATGGGACTTTGCGCTCCCGCTTTGGCGGCTCCCAGGCGGAGGGGCGGCTGCGCGCAAAAACAGGGACGCTGGAAAACGTCTCCGCACTCTCCGGCTATGCCCAGGGGATGAACAAACAACGCTTCGCCTTCTCCGTCCTCGTCAACGACACTTCCTCTCGCAACCCGGAAGTCATCCGCTCCATTGATGCACTGGTGGCACCGCTGGCCAGCATAGGCCAAAGCCCCAAGCCACCCCTCCGGGTTGCGCCAAGCAGCCTGGAAACCTTCCAACGCCAAGCCAACACCTACGCAACCTTGGCCAAGGACAAAAAGGGCCAAGCCCTCCTGCAGGAAATGCTGCGCGGTGAAACCAACCCCATTTCCCGCATACTCATGGCGGACGCCCTCTATGGGCCAAACCCCAAAGACGCTGAGCTGGCCGCTGTCCTTGTTGACGCCCTCAGCCCACAAACAGAGTTGCTAGGCTCCCTCCATACACTCTCTTTGCGGATGGGTGTCCCCTTTCCTGGACTCCATGGCCTGGTGGAAACGGCCGCCTCCGGCTCCACCGAGGCCATTGCCAAATTGCTCAGCTTGGCGCCTTTGGCCCACAACTACCCTCAATTGCAAGCACCCCTGAGAGAAGGCCTGGGGGCCGTCGCAGAAAGTGCCCCGGAAGAAATGTTGGCAGGGCTTTTGCAGGCCTCCGCAGGTGAAACCCAGGCAGCTATGAGGATGTTGGTTTTTTCAAAAGGAGCAGAAGGAGCTTTGGGGCTGAAGGAGGCCCTCAAGGCAGCTGTCGCGGCCCAAACAAAACCTCAAGAAAAAGTTTCAAGCCTCTTGCAGATGTTGGAGACTCTGAAATAAGCCGTCGGAAAGCGGGCCGCGCGCGGTGCGCAACGCATTCCGTTGGGTGCAGACGGCACAGCAGGCGCACAGCGCCAGAAAGGCAAAGCTTTATGGCTGGAGTGAATAAAGTCATTCTCGTTGGCAATTTGGGGGCAGACCCTGAAGTCCGGTTTACACCGGGAGGACAGGCGGTAGCGAATTTTCGCATTGCAACCAGCGAAAGCTGGAAGGACAAGGACGGGCAAAAGCAGGAGAAGACGGAGTGGCACCGCATTGTGGTATGGGGGAAACTCGGCGAGTTGTGCGGTGAGTATTTGAAGAAGGGCCGCCAGGTGTACTTGGAAGGGCGCCTGCAGACGCGCGAGTGGAGCGACAAAGAGGGAAAGAAAAACTACACCACGGAGGTGGTGGTTTCCAATGTTTGCTTCCTTGGCGGCAGCGCAGACAGCCGGAGAATGGAAGGCAGCGGAAGAAGAGACGAGGGCGGCATGCCCGGCTACCCGGACAGTGGCCCGGAGCCCATGGACGACGACATTCCCTTTTGACCGGTTCCACTTTGACATGATCTCTTCGTTGGGCTGCGGTTCCGCTCAGGTCACGCACTTGAGTGCGCTCCCTGCCACCTCCCTTCCGTCAGAAAGCTCCACTATCAAGCTCCGGTGGAGCTTGATGACGGAAAGGAGGAGGCAGGGAGCTTTCTCATCGCGAGCTCGTTGCCCGCGTCGAGCTCATGTCAAATTGAAACCGGTCTGGCGCGCTTTCTCGCGCCCTAACCAGGCAGGGTGTTGTTGCGCGAACCGCCCTTGCTGCTTCGTTTCTTGAACCGGGATTTTCGTAAGACTTACAAGATTACCAAGATTTTCGGCAGTGCCCGAAAATGAAGCACTGCCCAATCCTGCCAATCTTGTAAGTCTTCTGAAAATCCTGGTTCAGAATCTCCCCGCGCCGCTGAGAGCAGCTCAGGTCAACTTAGAAGCGGTTTAGACCGGTTCCAATTTGACATGAGGTCGAGGCGGACGAGGCTTTTGCGAGGAGAAAGCTCCCTGCCTCCTCCTTTCCGTCATCAAGCTCCACCGGAGCTTGATAGTGGAGCTTTCTGACGGAAGGGAGGTGGCAGGGAGCGCACTCAAGTGCGTGACCTGAGCAAAAACGAGTCCAACGAAGAGATCATGTCAAAGTGGAACCGGCCTAGAAACCCTGCACAAACCCCTCGAGGAGGGCGCAAAACTGCGCGCCGGCCTGGGCGCTGGCCAAGGTTACCTCACTGTGGGAGAGGAGGGCCCCCATGCCAGCGGCGAGGTTGGTAATGCAGCTTAAGGCCGCCACGGGGGTGCCCATGTGGTGGGCGACGAGGGCCTCATACACCGTGGACATGCCGACGGCCTGCGCACCCAACAGGCGCAGCATGCGGATTTCGGCAGGCGTCTCATAGGAAGGGCCCGACAGCATGGCATACACGCCTTCGCGCAGGGGCACACCACGGGCGCAGGAGGCCTTGCGCATGCGCTGCAAAAGTTGTGGACAATATAGGTGCGTCACATCCAAAAAACGCGGCCCCAGGCTTTCGTCATTGGGCCCTATAAGGGGGTTGTTGCCAGACAAGTTGAGGTGGTCCACAATGGCCATCAACTCCCCAGGCTGCATGTCCGCCTCTATGCCGCCCGCAGCATTCGTCAACACGAGGGCCTCAATGCCCAAGCGACACAACACGCGCGCGGGCAAGGCAGCGCGCCAAGGCGCAATGCCCTCATAAAGGTGAATGCGGCCCTGCATGGCCACCACCGGCAGGCCACACAAGCGGCCAAACACCAGCTGCCCCGCATGGCCTTGTACCGTGGAGGCGGCGAAGTGGGGCACCTGCGCATAGGGCAAGCAGAAGGGGTTTTGAAAGCGCTCCGTCAACAGGCCCAGGCCGCTGCCGAGAATGAAGCCCAGGCGCGGGGGCACAAAATGGGGCACACGGTTTTTTACCGCAGCGACAGAGGCCTCTACAAGCGGAGCCAGGGCAGAAGGTGGCAGCATGGGGGGCCTAGCCGCTTAAGGCCTGCGCCCCGGAGACAATTTCAACCAACTCCCGGGTAATGGCAGCTTGTCGCGTACGGTTATAAAAGAGAGAAAGCTTGTCCAGCATTTCCCCCGCGTTGTTGGTGGCACTTTCCATGGCCGTCATGCGCGCCCCATGCTCAGAGGCGACGCTTTCCAAGAGGGCCCGGTAGAGGCGGACAGAGAGGGCGCGCGGCACCAGGTGGTTGAGCACCTCCTGGCGCGAAGGCTCATAGAGGGGCTCCATGGCGCTGCCCTCTTGCAGCTCCACCGAGGGCATTTCAAAAGGCAAAAGCTGCAGCATGCGGACTTTTTGGCTAATGGCAGAAACAAACTCGTTGAAGCATACAAAAACGGCGTCCACCTCTTTGTCCAAAAAGCGCTGCATAACCTCCTTCGCCATTTCCTGCGCCGCCGCATAGCTGACGTTGGACATGAGGCCAGGGTAGTCCTTATATATAGGTGTCCCCCGGTTCCTAAAAAACTCATTGCCCTTCCGGCCCAGCGTGGACAGCTGCACCTGCTGCGCAGGGCACTCCTTCAAAAAGCGCAACACCCGGCGGGAAATGCTGTGGTTGAAGCCACCGGCCAAACCCCTGTCCGAGGTGACGGCAAACACCGCTATACGCCGGGCCTCCGCCCGGGGCTCCAACAAAGGGTGCCCCAATGCCTGCGCGGGGGAGCGCCCCAAAATGCCGGCCACCATGTTGTCCAAAGTACGCGCATAGGGGCGTGCGGCAACCGCAGCGTCCTGGGCCCTGCGCAGCTTGGCGGCGGCCACCATTTTCATGGCTTTGGTTATTTGCCGGGTGTTTTTGACGGAGCGGATGCGTTTTCGAATGTCGCGTAGGGAGGCCATGGCGGCAGGCAACCTAGCGGTGAAAGGGGCCTACGTCAACCTCGCTGAGCGAAAACCTCTCCCTCGCCGCGTAGGGGGGCTGACAGTGGGGTTGCCAACAACAATGTGCGTTTTTTTCTGGCATGCAATAGCTTTTCTTGACAGCTTTTTCTCAAAAAGCATAGAGTCTGCGCAGACAAAGCTTTGTACGGCTTCCCCAAAAGCTTGGTTTTGGCTTAAGGGGTTTTTTATTCGCGTTTTTTTGGAGGCATCGCTGCAATGAATTTGGCGAACGTTGGGCTGCTTTTCGCTGTTGAGGTAGCAGGTGGTTCCAGGAGTTTTATAGAAGAATTTGCTTGGCGCCTCCAATCCGGAGGTACAGAGCTTATAACGGTGTTTGGCTGTCTCATTGCGATTGTGTTTATTGGCGTAGAGCGTGGCATCGCACTGTTTAGCCGCTACACCATTAACAAGGACGCTTTTTTGCGAGGGCTTCGCAAACACCTCTATTCGGGAGACTTGGACAAAGCCATCCACTACGTCACCGGCCAGAAGGCGACGCCGTTGACGGCGGTTGTTAAAGCTGGGCTGTTGAATGTCCCCCGCGGGGAGGAGGATGTGCAAGCCGCATTGGACGAGGCGGCCTTGCGTGAAATGCCCAAAATAGAAGTCCGCAGTGGCTATTTGGCCATGCTTGCCAACGCGGCCATGTTGTTCGGCTTGCTGGGGACCGTCAGCGGTCTCATTGGTGCTTTTGCCGCGGTGGGAACAGCCTCGGCGCAGGAGCGGGCCACCTTGTTGGCAACCGAAATTGCCAAGGCGATGAACTGCACCTACTTCGGCCTCCTCGTCGCCGTCCCCTCGCTGATTATGTTTTCATTCTACATGGGGCGAACGCAAAAACTCATTAACGACATCAACGAAATTTCCGTGGCCGTGCTCAACCTCGTTGTCAACAACAAAGAAAAATTCAAGCACGCCAACATTCAAAATTACGCTGACGAGTAGTCAACGCGGGCGGCAGCTCGGGAGTTTTTATGTCAGATGGATTGGATACTGGATTTGCCATTCGCGGCCGTAAGCGCAAGCCGATGGATGCGACCATCACCCTCATCCCCTTCATTGACTTGATGGTCATCTCCACGGTGTTTCTCATTATGACGGCGGTGTGGACACAAATTGGTCGCTTGCCGGTAGCGCAAATGGGGGATGACATGGAGGGTGCCACGGGGCCGCAGGACGTCCAAAAAACGCCCGTCAGTCTGTTGCTGACGGAGCAGGAGGCGCGGATTACGGTTGGCATTGCCGAATACAAAGTCATCCAACTGACACGCAATGACAAAGGCCTGCTGGTGATTGAGGAATTTAAGCGTGCCTTTGAGGAAATCAGCCGCCAATACCCGGAGCAGAATGACTTGACGTTGGTGCCGGAAGACACCGTGAAATATTTTGATTTGATTCGAATTGTGGATACGGCCATGGGGGCCAACCTCACAGCCATTTCCATTGCCCCTGCTTCCTGAGGAAAACAATGCCCATTCAAGTACCAGGCAAGCGCTACGGAAAACGACTGGCCAAGTCACGCATTTTTGGCGACACCAACATGCAGATGAGTAGGCCTACCAATGCGGATTTGTTTTTGACGCCTTTGGTGGACATGTTCATCATCCTCGTTTTGTTTTTGATGGCGAATTTCTCTGCCACCGGCGAAATCCTCTCCATGCGGCCTGACATTCGGCTGCCGGAGGCTACCCACCCCCTGGAAATGCAGAATTTGGACGTACCCGCCGTCATTGTTTCGCCCACCGCCGTTATTTTTGAAACCAAAACCGTGGCAGCGACGCAAGACTTGATGCATGCGGATGACCCGAGCATTCGTCTCTTGGAAGAAGAGCTCATGGCACAGCGCAAAGGACTCGAAGCGCGCCTGGGGGCAGGAGGCTCCATGGGGGAAAGCCTGGCAGAAATCAACATTCAGGCGGACAAGGACATTCCCTTCGCCGTCATTAAACGCGTCATGTACACCTGCGCGGCCGCCGGCTACCACAACATTAACTTTGCCGTCTTGTCTGCAGAAGAAAAGCCTCCTGAGGCTTCTTGAGTGTCTTCGGGGGTTGAGCTTCATTATTTTTGAACTAGGATTTTCGTAAGATTTTCAGGATTGGCAGGATTAGGCACTGCCTAAAAATCTTGCCAATTTCCCTCCAAAGACTGACCTGCGAAACTGAACGAATAAATTTTGGTGTTCAAGCCGGT
>Ga0209737_10001173_pt1 | contig 19221 bp, 12 predicted proteins | sample TergutCu122P3_FD_187284 | JGI IMG/M metagenome (GOLD analysis project Ga0209737, IMG submission 187284) | Cubitermes ugandensis P3 segment gut microbial communities from Kakamega Forest, Kenya - Cu122 P3 (SPAdes) (version 2) | ecosystem: Host-associated > Arthropoda: Insects > Digestive system...
TGTGGACTTTGCAGCCAAAGGCTCCAGCCACATTGGCGGCAACATCGCCACCAACGCAGGCGGCGTGCGCGTCATTCGCTATGGGCTGACGCGCCAGTGGGTGCTGGGGCTTGAAGTGGTGCTTCCAAGCGGCAGCGTTTTGCAGCTCAATGGCGCGCTCGAAAAAAACAACACAGGCATTGACTTGCGGCAACTTTTCATCGGCAGTGAGGGCATTTTGGGCATCATCTCCAAAGCCACCCTCAAGCTTGTGCGCACCCCTCCTTCGCCTCACGTCCTTTTGTTGGCTACGCGCAGCCTTGAGGATGTTTTTGAGTTGTTCCTTCGCGCACGCAAAGGCCCCTTCACTTTGTGCGCTTTTGAGTTTTTTACGGACAAGTGTTTTGCGCGCGTGCACATGCACCGCAAGCTGTGCATGCCTCTGGAGACAGCGGCCAGCCACTATGCCTTGCTTGAGGTTGAAACGGAAAACCTGGAGTCCCTCGAAGCGTGGGTTGGCCAATGCATGGAAGATGTGGTGACAGACGGCACACTGGCCCAGGGCGGAAAACAAGCCAGAGCGCTTTGGGAGCTTCGCGAGTCCATCAGCGAAAGCCTGTCGGCTACGGGCATGCCCCATAAGAATGACATTGCCTTGCCCGTTGGCAAACTCCTGGAGTTTTGCAAGGGCCTGGAGGCCTTCTTTGCCGACAAATACCCCGGGTGGGAGGTATGCCTCTTTGGGCATATGGGAGATGGCAACCTCCACGTCAATGTCCTCAAGCCGGAGTCTATGGACAAGTCCGCCTTCCTCGCCAAAACCTGTGAGGTGGACAATGACGTCTTCTCCCTCGTCAAAGCATGCCAAGGCAGCATCAGCGCAGAGCACGGCATCGGGCTTTTGAAGCGCCCTTATCTGCACTATTCGCGTACGCCTGAGGAGTTGGGGTTGATGCGTGCGCTCAAAAAGGCTGTTGACCCTACCAACATTCTCAACCCGGGCAAAGTCCTGCCCTGAAGGGTCTTTTTGTCCTCTGGCGAACAAAGTGGGGAAGGGTTGCTCAGGTCATGCACTTGAGTGCACTCCCATCGCAACCCCTCCCCACTTTGTCCACCAGAGAACAAAAATCCTCCTTCAGGTTTTTCGCGGAGCGCCTCCCCCCTTGAGGGGGTTGGGGGGTGAGCAATACAGCGTCCACCAGAGGACAAAAATCCTCCCTCAGGGGGTTTTCGCGGAGCGCCTCCCCCTTGAGGGGGTTGGGGGGTGAGCAATACAGCGTCCACCAGAGGACAAAAATCCTCCTTCAGGGGGTTTTCGCAGAGCGCCTCCCCCCTGAGGGGGTTGGGGGGGTGAGCAATAGGGGGTACCTTAGAAAGCCAGGGCAACGCCGACGTGGCAGGAGGTGGCTCCGAATACGCCGGATATTCCGCCGCCGTGGTAGTCGCCGCTGTGCTTGCTTTCGCCTCCTCCGGCGGTGAAGGCATAGCCTGAGCGAATTCGAGACCAAATTTTCAAGGAGGAGGCAACGTGGTATTCCGCGCCTATCGCCGCTGCCAGAGGAATGATGACGCCAAAGCTGCCTTTGGTCCAAATTTCGAGCGGAATTTCAAAACCCGCCGACAAACTCAGCTCGTTGGTGACGCGAAAGCCTGTGGTTAAGTCAAAATGGAGAGGAATGGTAACGGCCGTTCCAGGGCCAGCGAGGATGGCAATGCCTGGGGTGAAGCCCGCGGCGATGCCCAGCTTGCCGGAGTCATAGAAAGCAAAGCGCAGGGGGGCTTGAAAGCGCACCGCAAAGTCCACACCTTCGCCCCAGTTTAAAGCCAGCAGGCCTCCTATGTTGAATTTGGAAGCAACACCATAGAGAAACATCGTCTCCAACCCCGGGTTGCCAATGCCTGCGCGAAGCGATGAGCCCCCTTTGTTTAGGGCAAAGCCTCCCAAAACATCTACGGACTTTGCGCTTTTGCCTTCGGCAAACGCAACAGAGGCCAACAAGAAAACGCCTAAAAAAATCCAATGCTTTTTCAACATAGCGGCTTATTCTCCTTCAGTGAAAACTCCATTGTTGCAAACAACCTCTTTCCAAACGAAACAAACCTTCCCGGGCACGCAAAGCCGCATTCTCCACAGGCTCCATGTCTCCCAAAGGCTCACGCCACTCCATGTATATTTTTATTTTCGGCTCTGTGCCCGAGGGGCGAATCAACACCCGGTGGCCTTGCTCTAATGCAAAGGCCAGTAGATTGGAAGGCGGCAGTTTTGAATGCGTGCTTTTTGGGTTTTCCAGCTGCAAATGGTCTCTCATGGAAACAACGCCCAGCTCCCCCCATTTTTGGGGCGGGTTCTGTCGCAAAGCGTTTGTGAGGGCAAGCATTTTCTGGGCGGCGTCGGCTCCGGAAAAATGCAGGCTTTTTTGGTGCGAGGCATAAAAACCAAAACGCCGAAAAATGCGCTCCAGATAGTCTGCCAGTGTCATGTTTTGTGCTGCGCAATGGGAGGCCAAGTCTGCTACCAGCAGGGCGGTGGAAATGCCGTCTTTGTCATAAAGGGCATTGCCTGCGCCATAGCCGATGGCTTCTTCAAAACCGAAGACGAATTCCCAGCCTTCCTGCTTCTGCAACTCCAGCGCGCGCTTTGCAATCCACTTAAAGCCTGTCAGCGTCTCCTCATGCCTTGCGCCCAGGGCCTCGCATATGTGCTTCATCAGAGAAGTCGACACCACGGTGCTCAGCAGCAAGGGCCTGCGCCACTGTTTTTGCTCAAGCAAATAATGCCCCAACATGACGCCCACCTCGTTGCCTGAAAACATGCGAAAAGCCCCCCGCGCGTCCCTCGCGCCCACGGCCAGCCTGTCCGCGTCCGGGTCATTCGCCAAAAGCAGGTGGGCTTGCGTCTGTTCAACCAGCGCTTGGGCCAGTGCCAGGGCCTTTGGCTCCTCGGGGTTGGGGGAGGACACCGAAGGAAAAGCCGCATCCGGGGTACACTGGGAGGCCACGAGGAGGAGGGGCCCAAACCCCGCCTCCCCTAGGAGGGCTTCTACCCAGGAGGTCCCCACCCCGTGCATGGCGGTGTATACCACTTTCAGGGGGGCGGCTTTCTTCCAGGGGCGAAGCGCCAGGGCCTCTCTCATATAGGCCGCCCTCGTGGGGGCCCCCAGGGAAGTCCACCTCTCCTTCGGGGCCTCCCCCGGGGGGAGGGTTTGGATTTCCTTGGCGGGGCCTGTGAGGGACATTTCCTGCGCTACGCCCTCCTCGTGGGGGGAAACCAGTTGCGCGCCGTCCTCCCAGTATACCTTATAGCCGTTGTAGGCCGCGGGGTTGTGGCTTGCTGTCACCATGACGCCGCCGGCTGCGCCCACCTGCAGCACAGCAAAGGGTACCAGGGGCGTCGGGCAGGGCTCCTCCCAGAAAAAAACGCGAAAGCCTTCTGCTAAAAAAACGCCGGCCGCCTCCAGGGCAAAGAGGTCGCTTTTCTTTCGTGCATCCCTGCCTACCACTACGCCGCGGCTTTGCGCGTCCTTTGCGTGCTTTTTCAGGTAGCGGGCCAAGGCAAGGCTTGCCTTTCTCACCACGGAGCGGTTCATCGCCAAGCTTCCAGGGCCTACAATGCCGCGAAGCCCCGCTGTCCCAAAGGCCAGGTGGCCTGACATGCAGGCGCGCAAGGCCGGAATGTCGCCCTGGTTTGCCCACTTGCGCAGCTGCGCCGCATCCTCCGCGTCGGCGTCCTGGGCTGCCCAGGCCCGTGCGTGCGCGCATAATGTTGTGTCGTCCATGGGCACCACAAAACACGGCTTTGACAAAAACGGAAGGGCCATTCAGGGGCAAACCAGCTGCACGCCTGCAGAGGTGCCCAGGCGGCAGGCCCCCGCCCGCAACAAGGCCGCTGCCGCTTCTGCTGTGGAAATTCCCCCGGAAGCTTTGACGCCCATGTGGCTGCCTACCACGCGGCGCATGAGGGCTACGTCGGCCTCCGTCGCCTTTCCTGCTGAAAACCCCGTGCATGTCTTCACAAAGTGCGCCCCCGCGGATTTGGCCAGCTGGCAGGCCGCCTCCTTCTCCGCCTCGGTTAAAAGGCCCGTCTCCAGAATGACTTTCACCTGCGCCCCCTGGGCGGCTTTCACCACCGCCTCTATGTCTTGCCTGGCCCAGGCATGGTCCCCCGCTTTCAGCGCGCCTATGTTTAACACCATGTCCACCTCGTGGGCCCCTCGCTTTGTCGCCTCCCTCGTCTCAAAGGCCTTCACCTCGGGCAAAGTCGCCCCCAGGGGAAAGCCGATGACGGTAACGGCTTTTACGGGGGAGTTTCCCAGGGCATTTCGCAGGGTTTCCAGGTGGAAGAGGTTGACGCAGGCGCCCACAAAGCCATGTTCCACAGCCTCGTGGGCAAGGCGTATAATGTCGGCTTTGCTTGCATCCGCTTTCAGCAGCGTATGCTCAATAAAAGGACTTAAGGACAAAGGGCTGAAGGAGGCAGGGGCGCTCAACGGCTTTTCGTCGGCAGCTGCAAGTTTTGGAAGCGGTTTGGGGCTCATTTGGGTATGTCTTAGGAGTCCCTAAACTCAAAACACAAGCAAAACACAAAATTCAGCACGCACAAGGGAAGCGCAAGAGAAGGAGAGCCTCTTGAATTTGAAAGCGATAGCGATGATGACAGCTTTGGTTGGTTTTTCTGCGGCATGGGCGGAAGTTCCGTTGATTCCTCGGGATGTACTTCTTGGAAACCCTGAGCGGGCCTCGCCCCGGATTTCGCCGGATGGCAAGTGGCTGGCCTACCTCGCGCCGGATGCAAGCAACATTCTTCAAGTCTGGGTACGCAGCCTGGACAAGCAGGATGACCGCGTGCTGACGCAGGACAAAAAGCGCGGCATCCGCGTCTTCTTCTGGGCCTATGACAGCCAGCACCTCCTCTATATGCAGGATGTGGACGGCAACGAGGACTGGCAGCTGTTTGGCGTCCATGTGAATACGAGGCTTGTGCGTGCCTTCACCGCTTTCGCCGAAGTGCGCACGGGGGTGGTGGGGCTAAGCCATAAAAAACCCAACGAGGTGCTGGTGACGCTCAACCTTCGCAACCGGACGCTCTTTGACGTATACCGCTTGGACTTGACAACAGGCGCTCTGACGCCCGACACACAAAACCCGGGGGATGTCACCGGCTGGAATGTGGATGGCAACCTCGTGGTGCGGGGCGCCTATGCCCAGCTGCCTTCAGGCGACAAAGAAATTCGCATTCGCTCTTCGGCAACAACACCCTGGAGGACTTTGTTCAAAATCAGCTGGGAGGAGGACGTCAGCATTTTGGGCTTTGCCGAAGAGGGCAACAAAGTCTACCTCTCGACGACGCTGGGCAGCAACACAGAGCGCATTGTCGAGAGGGACTTGGATACGGGGGCTGAAACCCTCATCTCCCACAACCCCCGTGTGGACCCTCAGGGGTTTTTAATGCACCCCACCCGCCGCCATATTCAGGCCGTCTCCTATGACGCGGGAAAACCCATGTGGGTTGTCAACGACAAAAGCATTTGGGCGGATTTTGAAGCCCTCAAAAAACTCGACGACGGCGTTTTTGGAGTCATCAACCGCACCCTGGATGACACACTCTGGGTGGTGGCTACAGAGCGCTCCGACGGCCCTGTCAAATATTACCTCTATCGCCGGGAGGGAAAGACGCCCACCTTCCTCTTCTCCAACCGGCCTAAGCTTGAAAACGCCATCCTCTCCAAAATGGAGTCCTTCAACATTCCCACCCGGGATGGCCTTAACATGCTCTCTTATCTCAGCCTCCCGCCCAAGTCCCCTGGGCAAAACCTCCCCATGGTGCTGCTTGTGCATGGCGGGCCCTGGGCGCGCGACAATTGGGGCTACTCCGGGGAAGTCCAGCTGCTGACAAACCGCGGCTACGCCGTCTTGCAAGTCAACTTCCGCGGCTCTGCGGGCCTGGGCAAGGACTTCCTGAATGCCGGCGCCAAACAGTGGGGGCGGAAAATGCATGAGGACTTGCTGGACGCTGTCCACTGGGCGGTGGGGCGGAAAACCGCGGACCCGAAGAGGGTATGCATTATGGGCGGAAGCTACGGCGGCTACGCGGCCCTGGCGGGGGCGGCTTTTAGCTCGGATGTTTTTGCCTGTGCGGTGGACATTGTCGGGCCTTCCAACCTCATTACGCTGGTGCAGTCCATTCCGCCTTATTGGAAACCCATGCGCGCTACCTTTGACAAACGCATGGGCAACATTGATGAGCCCAAGGACAGGGAGCTCCTCCAGCAGGTCTCTCCCCTCTTTTCTGCGGACAAAATCCGCATTCCCCTCCTCATCGCCCAGGGGAAGAATGACCCCAGAGTCAAAGAAGCCGAGTCCCAACAAATTGTGGACGCTATGAAAAAAAACGGCCTGCCTGTCACCTATGTCCTCTATCCGGATGAGGGACATGGCTTTGCCCGCCCCGAAAACCGTACCGACTTTTATGCCAGGGCCGAGGCCTTCCTCGCACAAACCCTCAAAGGCCGCCTTGAGCCCCTCCCGGGGGAGCGTATCCCCGGCTCTACCGCCCTGGTGACGGTGCTGCCGGCAAAGGCCCCCTCCAAGGCCCCTGCCGCCGCCCCTGCCAAGGCCCCCGCCCAGGTGCCGGAAAAAGCCCCCGCCCAGGTGCCTGCGAAAACAACTGCAAAACCTCGGAAATAAAAGCCTTCCGGCTTTGTGGCTGCCTTGGCTTGGGGCTTTTTTTGGCCTTTTTTCTCAAAACCCTTCTATTTCTCGTTCGGCCCGGCGCCCTTCGTGCTATTGCGCCGTGGGAATTCCAAAGGAGCGTCCATGTTGAGATATAAAAAGTTTTGGAGTTTTCTGGTGGCTTTGCTTCCGGGGCTGGCTTTGGCATCCGAGGCCAACCTGGCGTTGCCGGACTTGTCCTTGGTGACATTTCTGGGAGGAATCAATGGGAAAACGCTGCTGATGGCGGGCATGGGGCTTTCTTTCATCGGCGTCGTTTTCAGCTTCATCCAATATTCCCAGCTCAAGCGCCTGCCGGTGCACAGGGCCATGAAAGAAATTTCAGAGCTCATCTATGAAACCTGCAAAACCTATCTGCTGACGCAGGGGAAGTTTATTCTCATCCTCCAACTCTTCATCGGCGCTGTCATGGTTTGGTACTTCGGCTTCCTCGCCCCCGCCCCGGAGGGGGAGGCCGCTGCCCAAGTCCCCACCGCCATGCGCGTTGTCATTATCCTCTTCTTCTCCCTCCTGGGCATCGCCGGCAGCTTTTGCGTCGCCTGGTTTGGCATCCGCGTCAACACCTTCGCCAACTCCCGCGCGGCTTTTGCCAGCCTTCGCGGACGGCCCTTCCTCACCTATGACATTCCCCTCAAAGCGGGCATGAGCATTGGGATGATGCTGATTTCTGTTGAGCTTGTCCTCATGCTGGCCATCATCTGCTTTGTCCCGGGCTATTTGGCCGGCGCCTGCTTCATCGGCTTTGCCATCGGCGAGTCCCTGGGCGCCTCGGCCCTGCGCATTGCGGGCGGCATTTTCACCAAAATCGCCGACATCGGCTCGGACTTGATGAAGATTGTCTTCAAAATAAAAGAGGACGATGCCAGAAACCCCGGCGTCATTGCCGACTGCACAGGCGACAATGCCGGTGACTCGGTGGGCCCCTCCGCGGACGGCTTTGAAACCTATGGCGTCACGGCCGTTGCCCTCATTGTGTTTATTGTGCTCGCTTCGGCGGGTGTCCCCCAAATCCAACTGCTCGTCTGGATTTTTGCCATCCGCGTGGCGATGATTTTGACCAGCTTCCTGTCTTATTTGCTGAACGCCGTCATCCAAAAGGCCAGGTATAAAAACGCCACCCACATGGACTTTGAAAAGCCGCTGACGCAGCTTGTCTTCATCACCTCGGCCATCTCCATTGGGATGACTTTCCTCGTCTCCTGGTTGCTTATTCCGGAAATTAAGGGCGACACTTCCTTGTGGTGGAAACTCTCGCTTATTATTACCTGTGGCACCCTCGCCGGGGCCATTATCCCTGAAATGGTGAAAGTCTTCACTTCCACCTCCTCCAGGCATGTGAGGGAAGTCGTCACCGCCTCCAAGGAGGGCGGGGCCTCCCTCAACATTATTTCAGGCCTGGTGGCCGGCAATTTCAGCGCCTTCTGGCTGGGGATGGTGATGGTGGGCCTCATGGGGATGGCCTATTGGACTTCGCTGCAGGGGCTGGGGCCGGTTTTGTTCCCCCTGGAGGGCACCTCCATCGATCCATCCCCCATTTTCGCCTTCGGCCTTGTCGCCTTCGGCTTCCTTGGCATGGGCCCTGTCACCATCGCCGTTGACTCCTACGGCCCCGTCACCGACAACGCCCAGTCCATTTATGAGTTGTCCCTCATTGAGGAAGTCCCCAACGTCAAAGAAGAGGTGAAAAAAGACTTCGGCTTTGAGCCGGACTTTGAAAACGCCAAGCGCTTCCTCGAAGAGAACGACGGCGCGGGCAACACCTTCAAAGCCACCGCCAAACCGGTGCTGATTGGCACCGCCGTCGTCGGCGCAACGACGATGATTTTTTCCATCCTCTTTATGGTGACCAACAGCCTTCGGGAGGGCTTGCAATATTTGTCTTTGGTGAATGCGCCTTTCTTGCTGGGGCTTGTCACCGGGGGCGCCGTCATTTATTGGTTTACGGGGGCGTCCATGCAGGCGGTGGCCACAGGGGCCTACCGCGCGGTGGAGTTTATTAAGAAAAACATTAAACTCGACGGCACAAGCAAAGCCTCCGTCAAGGACTCCAAACGCGTCGTCGAAATTTGCACCCTCTATGCCCAAAAAGGCATGCGCAACATTTTCTTCGCCGTCTTCTTCGCCACGCTGGCCTTCGCTTTTTATGAGCCGGCCTTCTTCATCGGCTACCTCATCTCCATTGCGCTTTTTGGCCTCTTCCAGGCCCTCTTCATGGCCAATGCCGGCGGCGCCTGGGACAATGCCAAAAAACTCGTCGAAACCGAGCTCCAGGCCAAAGGCACCCCCTTGCATGATGCTACCGTCATCGGCGACACGGTGGGGGACCCTTTCAAGGACACTTCTTCTGTCGCCCTCAACCCCATTATTAAGTTTACCACCCTCTTTGGCCTTTTGGCTGTGGAAGTGGCCCTCAACCTGGGGGCCCAGGCCGAAGGCAAGTGGTTTGTCCCCACCCCCCTCACCCTGGGGTTTGCGGCTGCCTTCTTCGCTGTTGCCTGCTTCTTCATCTACCAGTCCTTCTATGGCATGCGCATTCAGGACAGCTCCGCCGCCCCGGGGAAGGCCGCTCCTGTGGACGCCGCCCCCAAAGAGAGCTCCGCCTCATAGACATGCGACTTCTCCATGGCTAGCAACGGCCTCTCTCTGCTCCGCCTCACCTTTTTGGGGACTTCTGCTGCCGCCCCTACGTTGCAGCGCAATGTCTCCGGGCTGGTGGTGAAGGCGGACTCGGAGGTGTTTTTGTTTGACTGCGGAGAGGGCTCCCAGCGGCAGATGATTCGCTATGGCACAGGCTTTGGGGTGACGAGGGTGTTTTTTTCGCACTTCCATGCGGACCATTATTTGGGGATTATTGGCTTTCTGCGCACCCTGGGCATGGGGGGGCGCACCGAAACGTTGCAGCTGTTTGGGCCCGTGGGCGCTAGGCGCATTTTGCTGGCCGCTTTGCACCTGGGCATTGAGAAGCTGGCCTTCCCCGTGGACATTGTAGAGCTGGGCGGCGACGAGTGCCTGTCGTTTCCGGGGTTGAGTGTCTGCGTTGTTCGCGCGGACCACCGCGTCCCCGCCCTGAGTTTTGTCCTCAAGGAAAACGACAGGGCCGGGCGCTTTAACCTGGAGGCCGCCTTGCAGCTGGGTGTAAGGCCCGGGCCGGACTTCGGACGCCTCCAGCAAGGGCATGCCGTCAAAAACCAAGACGGCCAAACCATTGTGCCCTCCCAAGTCATCGGCGAAAAACGCAAAGGCCGCATCCTCGCCCTCTCGGGGGATACGCGGCCTTGCCCCCTCTTTGCTCAGGCGGCCTTCGGCGCGGACCTCCTCGTCCACGAGGCCACCTTCTCCGACGACGAGCAGGAGCGCGCCCTCCAAACCCGCCACTCCACCGCCCGCGAAGCCGGGGAAGTCGCCCAGTGGGCGCAGGCAAGCCGCCTTCTGCTTACCCATATTTCCTCCCGCTTTCATGCGGCCACCTTCCCCCTGGTGGCCCAGGCCAGGGCCGCCTTCCAAGGCCCCGTGGAGGTGGCCAATGACGGCATGCAGGTGGAGCTCCCCATGAAAGAGGAAGAGGAGGCCCCCCCCTAAAGCACGGGGACCGGGCAGCAAATGGCCGCCAGGGAACAAAAAAACCCTAAGGGTGTCTCTAAATGAGGATTTTTGTTTCCTGGTGGACGAAGGCGAGGATTCCGCGATGGGAGTGCACTCAAGTGCATGACCTGAGCGGAACCGCAGGCTCCCGACGCGCAGTTTCGTTGGAGTTTCCGGGGGAAGCAGCGGGCGCTGGGAACGTCTCGCAGTTGCGCCGGTGTTTTAAAGGAAGGCAAGCAGGCTCGACGTGCGTTCGCCAGGGAACAAAAAGACCATTTAGAGGGCGGCCCAAATGAGTTAGTCGACCGGAACAGTATGCAATCCGGCGGGCCAGAGGCCCCTCACGCAGGCCGCCGAGACCGGCGGCGCGCAAACAGGGAGTGCCGGGTGGGTGGCAACTCTCTGGCGTCATACTGTGGGTGGGCGACCAAACCCAGCCGCATACCGCGCGGCGCCGGGGACTATAGTTTTGTCTGCGGGGAAATGCAAGCGAGCGCATGGGGGCGGTGGTTGGGCCCCCCCCACATTCCCCCAAGGGGGGGCGGCTTTCTTCACAGCCTCAGGGAGGAGAAGAAAGAGGAGAAGAAAGAGGCGCCCCCCCCCCTAGAGGTTTGCGTGAAGAGGAGGTGATGGAGGAAAACCCGCCTAAAAAAACCGCTGCGCCCCCCGGAAGTATGCTATGAATTCCCACCAGGCTGGGCAGCAGTTGCGCCAGGCGGGGCAGCAGGGAATGTTGACGATACTGTTGGCAAGACCGGGAGACTCAATCATTGCAAGAAGATACCCATGAAGACACGGAAGCTTAAGTATACCTTTGTTTTTGCGCTCTTCCTGTCCGCTTGCGCCATGGAAGGCACCTGCAAAGTCGGCGAAGAGGAAGGTTGTCCCAGAGGGGCAGAGTGCTATGGCGGCCAAAACCCGAGGAGGGGCAGCCTTGGTGTATGTGCCCAGCTTCCCGAGCCCGTGTTGTGCAGTGCACAGGCAGAAGGGGTTTCGCCCAACGCTGTGCAAGCGCCTTTGGCCGCCTCGGGCGGACGCTTGCTGTTTGGCACCAGCCTGGGCGACACAGAGGCCAACAGCAGCCTCTATGTATTCGACACCGCGGCTTGCGCGTTTGTAGGCAGTCTCCACACGGGCGTTGTACAAGGCCCCATGGTAGCCCTGGGAGGAGACGCGCTGGTCGCCCTGGCCCTGGGAGATGGAGGCCCCGAGGGCACCGGGGGAAGAAGCGGCCAACGCCTGGCCCTGGTGGATGTGGGGGAGGCCGAGCCGGGTTTCGTCTACGAAAGCGAGAGGGACTGCGCAGCGGGCGATGGAGGAAGCAGCAAAGAGGCGGTATTTGAGCATGGCCTTTTTCTGATGAGCGCAGGCAGCAGCCACGGCCAGGGCCCTTGGCGTTTGGGGGCGCCCGCCAACGCGGAGGATGAGAGTTTTTTGGTGGCCTATGAGCCTCATGTTGCGAAGACAGAAGAGCGTTGCAACATACGGAATACGAATTGGGACAAGACGTGGAGGGTGCCCTTCTCCCTGACGCCGGTACAAGGAAGCGGCGACAATGAGTTCATCAGCATGTATGGGGAAGCTTCCCCAGATGTGGGCGTGTGGTGGTTTCATGAAGTCAATCTCTCGTGGGACTTAAGGCCGAGGTTAAAGACAGGAGGGTTTAAAAACCCTTCAGGCATTGCCGGGGGAGGCGTCGTCCAAGGAGAAGAGCAGCTATGGCTGAGCGGGAGCGGTTTGGTACGGCTCTATACAGACGACAGAGCCCCGGAAAGAGTGCTGGGAGAGCACTGGCGCACCAGCCTCGCCGCCATCGACGCAGAAGGCCGCGCCTACGTTGTGGTGCAAACCGGCCCCGAAAGCCATCCCGAAAGCCATGTATTAAAGCGCTTTGCCAACGACACCGCCCCAGAGGAAGCGCGCGAGTGCTTTGTGGGCGACAACAGCCCCTGCCGCAAGGAGCAGCAGTGCCTGGGCATTGAAAGCCAGGAGCCCCAAACGCCGGGGCTTTGCCAGTCGGCCCCCGAGGCGCGTAGCCAGGCTTTTTCCGGGGCGCCCGTGGGCTCCCCCCTGTTGGGCCAGCCCCTGGAGGGCAGGGCCCCCGAGGTGTACCTCCTCACCACCTCCGGGAAGGTGTTGGTTTTTCGGGCAGACAGCCTGAGGCTGCTCCGGGAGGTGGAGTTGGGGATAGAGGTTTCGCCGACGGCCCAACCCGTACTGGTGGGGAGAATGCTGTGGGCCGTAGGCACCAGCGGAGAAATAAGGGGCCTGGAAGTAGGCAGCGAGGGCCTAAGCCGCGCGGCGAGGTGGCCGAAGGCTTTTAGGGACAATTGCAATACCAGCAGTATGCATTCGGGGGCTTTGGTTCATTGCTTCTAAAACGCCTCCACGCCCTCCTGGTCCGCGGCCTCCTGGCCCGCAGCCTCCTTTGTCTCCTGCTTTTGGCCCCGGCCCCTTTGGTGGCCCACAAGCCGGCTGCCCAAAAGCCGGCTGCCAAAAAGCTGGCCGTCCAAAACACGGGCAATGACTCTTTCAGCCAGGCCAAACGCCTGCTCTCCCAGAAGGTGTACGCGGACTTTCGACAGACATTTTATTGTGCCGCCTCCTATGACGCGCGCGGAAACATAAGCCTCCCGGAGGGTTTTGTGGCCCACAGCCACAAAGGCCGCGCCTTGCGCGTGGAGTGGGAACATGTTGTCCCCGCCGAAAACTTCGGCCGCAGCTTTTCTGAGTGGCGCGAGGGCCACCCTTTGTGCGTGGACAGGCGCGGCAAACCCTTCAAAGGGCGCAACTGCGCCGAAAAAGCCAGCCTGGAATTCCGCTATATGTACGCCGACATGCACAACCTCGTCCCAGCCATTGGCGCGGTGAATGCCGCGCGGAAAAACCACAACTTCGCCCTCCTGCCCGGGGTGGCCAGCCGCTTTGGCAGCTGCCTTGTGAAGGTGGAGGGCAACAAGGTGGAGCCGCCGGAGCGCGCTCGTGGGATGATTGCGCGGACGTACCTTTATATGCAGGCAAGCTACCCGCGTTTTTCCATGGGCCGCCCGCAACAGCAGCTGATGGAGGCCTGGGACAAAATGTACCCGCCGGATGCCTGGGAGTGCACCCGGGCGCGCCGCATAGAGGCCCTGCAGGGAAACCCCAATGCCATAACGCAAAAGCGCTGCCAGGAGGCGAAGCTTTAGACCGCCCATGGGGCAGGGGAAGCGGGTATAAAAAAACCCGGACACCTTGGGGAAAGGTGCCCGGGCGGGCGAGGAGTCGGGGGGGGGCCTCCTCAAGCCCTGTGGGAACGAGGATTGTTTTGTTGTTTATATGTCTATCCAGATACCCATTGGAATGCTTGAAAAAAGAAGAGGGCCTGTGTTTTTTTTTAAACCCCGTCGCCATTCCACATAAAAGCGCTGCAGGAGGCCGCATTGAGAAGCTACAGCATGCATTCCGTCATGGGCGCAGCCAACCGCGCTGTAGCCATGGCCTGCCAGTGGATGCGCGAGCAACACCCCCACGCCAGCATTCACAATGTACAGGAGGAGGCGCGTTTCCAACACCTCGGGGTGGACTTGCTCTGGGAGAAGGCCCCGCATTCCATCGAAGGCGTAGAGATAAAAGGCGACCGCAGCCGGGGGAAGCGGTTTTTTTTCGAGCTGGCAAGCAATGTGGAGAAGGGGACGCCGGGCTGTTTTCTCTACTCGAAGGCGGACTGGCTTGTGTATGTGTTTTTGCCGCTGCGCACCCTGCATGTGCTGCCGCTGGTTGCGACGCGGGCCTGGTTTTTGCCCCTAGCGCAGCAGTTTCCTTTGCAAAAGACGCATACGCGTACAGGGCCTATAGCCTACACCACGGTGGGGGCCACCGTCCCCGTGGCGATGGTACTTAAGGCCCTCCCCCAGGCCCAAACCTGGCGCCAAGAGGAGGGGGGCTTTCAAAGGCTATAAGGAAGCCAAGGAGGCCGTGCCGGGCCAGGGGTCCTAGACCGGTTCTAAGTTGAGTTAAGCCGCCCTTACCGTCGCCCCCGCGAAAGCGGGGTGCGTGGTTAAAGGAAATAAGGTTGATTGTTTTTCGACTGCACTCCTGGACCCCTGCTTTCGCAGGGGCGACGGGAAGAGACGCAGGGGCGACGAGAAAAAAAGACTCAATCAACCCAAAACCGGTCAAAGAGTCTTCTGCCCTTTTTGCCAATTGCAGGGCGTCAACGCCCCCGTCTGCAGGGCGTCCAAAGCCCTCAGGACTTCCTCCACATTCCGGCCTACAGGCAAGTCGTTGACGTTAAGCCAGCGCACAATGCCTTGCGGGTCCACAATATAGGTGGCGCGGTAGGCAATGCCGTCGGCATGCAAAATGCCCAAAGCCTGGGAGAGCTCCTTTTTGGTGTCCGCCAGCATGGGAAGGGGCAGGGCCTTGAGCGCAGGGTGGTTTTGGCGCCAAGCCAGGTGTACAAAATGCGTGTCCGTGGAAACGCCCAAAAGCTGCGCGCCGCGCTGTTTAAAAGCGGCGTCCTGGTTGCCGAATTCGGCAATTTCCGTCGGGCATACAAAGGTAAAGTCCATAGGCCAGAAGAAGACAACCAGCCATTTGCCGGCATGGCTTTTCTCGTCCACGGTGCTGAATTCTTTTCCAGCTTCGAGAGAAACACAGGCTGTCAGTGAGAATGCGGGGAATTTTTGTCCAACCATAAGCATGCGAGACTCCTTCTAAGGTGCAGGGGGCGGCGCGCCCCACCGAGGGGGGCCTTTTCTATATGAAATGGAAGGCAAGGCCAAGCCCCTTCAAATAGGCAAGGCATTATGGGTGTTTTGAGGAAGGGTCCGCTGTTACCGCTTTGCACAGGCCCCTGGGGCTGTCCACATTCAGCCCCCGGTGCCTCGCCAGGCCAAAGGCCAGCATTTGCAAAGGCCCCAAAAACAACAAGGGGGAGAGGAGGGCCCCCGCCTCGGGCAGGAGGTATACCCGGGCCCCCGCCTCGGAGAGGGCCGGAAGGGGCTTTTGCGCCAACACCCACAGCGGGCCGCCTCTGCCTAACACCTCCCGGGCTACCCCTTGCATAAACTCAAAAGCCTCCTCCGGGAGGGAGGGGGCCAGCAACAGCGTGGCCAGCCCCGGCTCCACCAGCGCCATGGGGCCGTGGCGGAATTCCCCCCCGGCAAAGCCTTCTGCGTGTACATAGCATGTCTCCTTCAGCTTGAGCGCCCCCTCCAGGGCAAGGGCGTGGGCGGGGCCCTTGCCCAGCACAAGCACATGCGCCGCCCCCTGCAGGGCTAAGGCCGCCTCCTTTGCAAAGCTGTCTTCCTCCAGTGCCTGCTGAAAGGCGCCAGGAAGGGCCTGCAGTTGCTGAAGCTGCTTGTACACCCACTCCTCGGGCAGGCGGCCGCGCGCCATGCCCAGGCGCAGGGCCAGCAAAAAAAGCGCCGCAAGCTGTGCCAAAACCACCTTCGTCGAGGCAATGGCTTTTTCGGGCCCCGCCTCCAGCAAAAAAGCCGTATGCGCCAAACGTACCGCTGTAGAGTCCTCCACATTGACGATGGACAAAAGCCGCGCGCCGGCTTGCTTGGCTTTGCGCATGGCTTCCACCGTGTCGCGGGTTTCGCCGGACTGGCTTAGGCCCACCACCAGGCAGTCCTCCAGGGGAAGGGGCGCACAGAGGCGAAAAGCATGCGAGGGCTCCACCTGGCAGGGAAGGCCGGCCAGCGCCTCTATCCACTGCTTGCCCAAGAGGCAGGCGTGTCCGCTGCTGCCGCATGCCAAAAACAGCACGCGTTGGAAGCGGCAGGCCTCCTCGTCTCCAAGGCCAAAAAGGCCCCCGCCGTTTGCCTCAAGCAAAAGCCGGGCGCGTTTTGCCAATGCCGCCAGCATGGCCGGCTGCTCCTTTATTTCTCTCAACATATGGTACTCGTCCATAGAGGGCCTTGGGTTGGGCAGCGGTTAGCTGCGTTTTTTTTGTTTTAAGTGCAGGGCATAGTCCAGCTTGTTTTGCTGGGGGCAGCGGGAAATGGCCAGCGCGTTGTCCGGCACGTCTCGGGTGAGGGTGGTGCCGGCGGCTACCCAGGCGCCGTCGCCTACGTTGACGGGGGAAACCAGCTGCACATCAGAGCCGATGAAGGCGGCTTTTCCAATGCGGCTTTGGTGCTTGGCAAAACCGTCATAGTTGCAGGTAATGGTGCCGGCGCCTATGTTGCTGCCTTCGCCTATGTCCACATCCCCCAAATAGCTTAAGTGGTTGGCTTTGGCGCCCTTGCCCAGCAGCGCATTTTTCGTCTCCACAAAATTGCCAATATGCACATTTTCCTCAAGCCTTGTGCCCGGGCGGAGCCGCGCAAAGGGGCCTACCACGCAGCCTTCGCCCAGGTGGGCCCCCTCCACCACGCAATAGGGTTTTATGTGCGCCCCCGCCCCTATGTGGCAGGCCGTCAGCAGGCTGCCTTGTTCCACCCTTACGCCTTCTTCCAGCTGGCTGTCGCCCCCTATGGAAACCTGGGGGCCCAGCGTGCAGTCTCTGCCCAACTTCACCCCCGCTTCCACCCAGGTGCTTTGGGGGCAAAGCACCGTCACCCCCGCCAGCATATGCGCCTTTAAAATGCGCTGACGCAGGCAGGCGGTTGCCTGGGCCAGCTGCAGTCTGTCGTTAATGCCCAGGGCCTCCTCCTCGTCAATGCTTAGCGTTTGGGTGGCCCCTTGCTTTGCCGCCAGCGCCACAATGTCGGTTAAATAAAGCTCCCCCGTTAAGGCGTTGGGGGAAAGCAAAGCCAGCGCCTCCCAGAGGAAGGAGGCTTTGGCCACATAGCAGCCTGCGTTTATTTCGCAAAGGGCCTGCTGCTCCTGGGTGGCATTCTTCTCTTCTACAATGGCCACCGCTTTTCCCTCCTGGCGCAGCACCCGGCCATAGCCTTGCGGGTTTTGGAGTGTGCTTGTGAAGAAACTCAACAAGGCCCCCCCCTCGCGGTGTTTGTGCAGGAGCTTTCTCAAACTCTCCTCTTCAAACAAGGGGGTGTCCCCTGCCATTAACACAATGTCTCCTTCAAAACCCGCCAAAGCCTCTTTGGCCGAAAGCACCGCGTCGGCTGTGCCGCGCTGCGCCTTTTGCACCGCAAAACGCAAAGGGGCGCTGCCACAAACGGCGCGCAGGCTTGTTTCCACCTGCGTACGCCCATGGCCCAGCACCGCCACCACAGGGCTTGCGCCCAGCTTGTGGGCCAGGGAGAGGGGCCACCAAGCCAGGGGCTTTCCCAGCACAGGGTGGAGCACTTTGGGCAGCAAGGAGCGCATGCGCTCTCCTTTGCCCGCGCACAAAACAACGGCTGCAAACCCGGGGGGTGTGGCATGAGGCGTGGCATGAGGCATGCGCGCATGCTCAGTCCAAACGCTTCAAACCGCCAGAAAAAAACCAAGGCCCTCCTGAAAAACAGTCTAGACCGGTTTTGGGTTGATTGAGTCTTTTTTTCTCGTCGCCCCTGCGAAAGCAGGGGTCCAGAAGTGCAGTCAAAAAACCATTGACGTTATTGCATTTAACCCCGCAGCTCTGGACCCCTGCTTTCGCAGGGGCGACGGTAAGGGCAGATCCACTCAACTTAGAAACGGTCTAGGCCGCGCTTGGAAAAGGCCGCTTGGGGGTGCTAGAGGTGGGTGTGTATGGAATATACGGGTGGAAAGAGGCCGGTTGCTCCCGGCTTGTTGCTGGAGGGGCGGTGGCGGCTCATCCAACCCATAGGCAAAGGCGCCATGGGGGTGGTATTCCGCGGGGTGGACTTGCAAGAAAGACGCGGCGTCGCCGTCAAATTCCTGGCCGCCAAACACTGTGACAAGCCCAACGTACTGGCGCGCTTTGAGCGCGAGGCGCGGCTGATGACGACTTTGCGCCACCCCAACATTATTCGCCTCTATGACGTAGGGCGCTATGGCGTACAGCCCTATATTGTCATGCCTTTTTTGCGCGGCCTTACGCTGGCGCAGGTCCTCGAATTTCGGCAAGGCAGGCTCTCCTGCGGGGAGGCTTTGGCCGTGGTAGGGCAAATGGCAGCGGGGCTTTCTTTCATTCACCACCACGGGCTGGTGCACCGCGACATTAAGCCGCAAAATGTGTTTGTCAGCCAGAAAGGGCGCGTCATTATTTTGGACTTGGGGGTGGCGCGCGACAAGGCGGACCCGGGGCTGACAAAACCCGGCACCCTCGTGGGTACCCCTTATTATATGGCGCCTGAGCAGATAGGCGGAACGGCCGAAGTTGACAAGCGCACCGACGTTTATGCCCTGGCCGCCATGACTTTTGAGTTGCTGGTGGGAAGGCCGCCTTTTGTAGGGGCGGACCCTTTTGAGATTTTGCAGGCCCACAAGCATGAGGCCCCGCCGGATGCTTCGCGCTTGTCCAGCCAAGTCAGCCGGGAAGTGGCGCGCGAAATTTCCTGTGCTTTGGCCAAAAACAAGGCCCAGCGCCCCCAAAGCGCCTCCGAGTTTTATGCCAACCTCAAAGTCCTCATTGACTTTCATGCCGAGGTGGATTTGGCCGAGGCCTTTCCCTTCCTCAAGGAGGCCCCCAGCCCCGCCCTCCGCCGGGGGGGGCTTTCTTCGGGGGCTGATACCGCGAGCAAGACGCCGCTGACGCCTTCGCCCAAATATGTAGCGCCCTGCAGTGCCGCCTTAGAGACTTTCATTCAGGCCTCTCCAGCACCCTCGCCCCCCTCTGTGTCGCCGCGTGGTGCCGCCTTGGAGACTTTCATTCAGGCCTCCCCCAAGCCTTCGCTCCCCTCTGTGTCGCCTTGCAGCGCCGCCTCGGAGACTTTCCTCCAAGACGCTCCCGGCTATGCCGACAAAAACGCAGGCCAAACACCCTTTATAGGAGAAACGCCGCGCAGCCCCCATGCGAGGGGGCCGTTGTCTTCTCCTTCGCTGTCTTCTCCTTCGCTTCCGGAAGGCCTGGGGGAGAAGACAGCGAAG